>Ga0209276_100385_pt1 | contig 69705 bp, 54 predicted proteins | sample DewCreD2012metaG_3_FD_185473 | JGI IMG/M metagenome (GOLD analysis project Ga0209276, IMG submission 185473) | Hot spring sediment bacterial and archeal communities from British Columbia, Canada, to study Microbial Dark Matter (Phase II) - Dewar... ...
GAGGCGGCGCGGGGGCGGCAGACGGCCGTCCGGCGGGCCTGGGCGGGTGGCGGCGTGGCGCATCTGGGCCTAGACAGCCGTGCCCAGGCCTGGTCGATCCCGGCCTGCACCGGCCGTCCGCGTCCAGACCTGCTGTCCACCAGCCAGGCTTATCCAGGAGACGCGCGCTCGCGCCGGCCGGGGCACCGGCTGCGCAGGAGGGATCAGGCAGAGCCCGGCCTGGCCTGCACTGGCCAGCCCTGACCTCCTGGTGCCTCGCTCCTGCCGCCGGATAGGATGGCTGCGGCAGGGCAGGGGGCTGGGTCGGCCGGCACCCGCTCCATCCCGTCCTGCGGCGCGACGGGCCACCTGGCGTGTGGCGCCCCAGCCGAGCAGCGTGAACTCTACGACCCTGCGGCTCTGCAGCACAGGGAACCGGCATCGATCCCCCGCGTGCCCCATGCGCCGCCGGCATTTCCTCACGTACATCCACCGCGGACACGGCGCGCAGGCGCCCGCCGGCACTGGCGGCAGGGGCGAGGCAGCCGTTCCCCGTTCGCTCCCGCCGGTCCCGGCAGCGCTGCAGGCGCGCGGTACCCCCGGGGCGGTCCCCCACGGGTCGGCCCATCCGTCCCCTGCTCCGTCCCTCCGTTCCCGGCATCCCCTTCCCGGGAATGCTCCTGTCGCGCGGGCCTTGGGCAGGGCCCCGCAGCCGTCTTCTGCGCAGCCCACCCGTGGGATCCCTGGCGGCCGGCACCGCGGTTGCGGAGCGCGCGGCGCTCCCAAGACCCAGGATCCGGTCCCAGTCTTGACGTACCAAAGTCTGGCGACGGCATGTGGTGCCCGCCCCGGCCGCGCGTGCGGGCGGTGGCCCCGCCGCCATGGTCGCAGCGGGCCCCAGCGGGCCGTCATACCCCCGGCCCGCCGCTGCCGCTCAGGGGCACTCGCGCCGGCTGCCCGGCGCGCGGCCAGTCCCCCTGCAGCGCCGCGCGGGCGCAAACGAAAAGCAGGAGCGGGAAGCAGGATGCAGGATGGCAGGATGCAGTATGATGGGTGATGGAGATGATAGGTGATGGAGCGGGAGCCTGAAGACGTCCGTGCAAGCGCCGCGGGCGTGCAGGCGCTCGTGAGGGCGCTACGGAGCTAAAGATCGCTACGGAGCTAAAGAGAAAAGAATAAAGATAAAGAAAACAAACCAAACATAAACCAAGGAAGCAAGAAAGAGAAGGGTGCCGCTCGAGCGGCGCCCAGCGCACGGCGTCTGAGCGTGCCGAGAAAGGAGTACGGCGATGGTGCGCTGGCAGAGCCACCTGACGCGGCGGGCGCTCCTCACCGCGCTGGCCGGCCTGGGAAGCGGGATCCTGGCCGCCTGCCGGCCGGGGAGCGGTCCGGCTCCTGCCGGCACCGCCGCGCAGCCCGGCGGCGTGCCGCAGCGGCCGGCCACCATTCAGTGGTACCAGCGGCGCAGCAATCCGGCCTTGCAGAACCTGGAGACCGACTTCCTGGCCAAGGAGTGGGAGCCGCGCTATCCCCATCTGAAGATCGAAATCATCACCGAGCCCGGCAACAACATCGAAGCGACGGAGAAGCTCACCGTGCTGATCGCCGGGGGCACCCCGCCCGACCTGGTAGATAACCCCATGTCCGAGGACAATCTCTCGCCCCAGGGGCTCACCCAGCCCCTGGATGACCTGGTGACGCGGGACCGCTTCGACCTGAGCCGGTACATCAAGAGCCACATCGAGCGCCACGCCCGCTTCCGCGGCAAGCTGTACGGGATCCCCTATGCCACTGGCGGCAACGGTTACCAGATGATCTACAACCGCCACCTCTTTGCGGAGCAGGGGCTGCGCGAGCCGCCGGCCGACTGGCGGAATGCCTGGAGCTGGGAGGAGTTCCGCGAGGTGGTGCGCCGGCTGACCAAACGGAGCGGGGAGACGATCACCCAGGCCGGGCTCTTGAACTACGGCTACTACGTGCTCACCATCCCCATCCCCTGGCGGGCGCAGTGGATCACCGAGGACCTCACCACGATCACCTGCGACTCGCCGGAGATGATCGAAGCGTACAGCAGCTTCATCGACCTGGTGCTCAAGGATCGCACTACTGGGCTGTCGCCCGGCGCCGACCTTGGCCCCGGGGACCAGTTCCGCGCCGGCCGGGCGGCCATCCGGACCATCGGCTCCTGGCAGATGGGCGACTACGCCAAAGTGACGGAGGCGGAGCTGGCCTGGGCCTTCATGCCCTTCCCGCGGGGCCGCGTGGCCAGCCCGGAGTTCGGGCCGGTGTTCTTCAGCCTGGCCGCCGGGGCCCGGCAGCGGGAGGCCGCCTGGTTCCTGCTCACCTGGCTGGTGGAGGGGGCCCGCTTTGCCCGCTACGCCGGCTCCATTGCGCCCACCAAGGCCGACGCCGAGGCGCAGCTCAAGGCGCAGTACGAGGGGCTGCCGCACGTACGCTGGGAGGTGGTGCTGGGCACCTATGACATTGCCGAGCCCTTGCCGTGGATCCGGCGCCACCCGCGGTGGGTGGACATGGTGAAGCTGACCGATGCCATGTGGGCGGACATCCGCACCGGCAACCAGGGGGTGACAGCAGCCCTGCGCGAGCTCAAGCCGAAGCTGCAGGCGATCGTCGATGACTACGCTCGCTCCCAGCGCTGAGCAGGCGGTCGGGGCCGCGTCAGACCGCCCGCCATGCGGGTGTGAACGGCCGCGGGAAGCGACCGCCGGGCCTCGGCGCCGCGGGCTACCGCCCGCGCGGTCCGGGAAGGAGCGGGGCGCTCCGCTGCCGGACGACGGCCGGCAGCACATACGTTCTCCTCGCACCCACGCGAGCGCGCGGGCGGACGCTTTGCTGCTGAGAATCGACGACGGCCGGGGCTCCTGTGGGGAGGCTGGACTGCAGGCCGGCGTCGCGGCGCATGCCGCGGAGCCCGCGCACCGCCCGGCGGACCACGCATGGAGTAGCGCCGTGCCGGTGGGTACACAGGCATAGCAACTATGCTCGGCGCTGCAGGTGGATCCGGTACACTCGCTCTTTAGCGATGGCATTTGGCATATCGGAGTAGTAGTTGAAGTACCTGGAGTATCCGAGGCACACGCAGGGAATACTGCGCAGGCAATCCAAGGAAGGAATGGAGCGATGTCCAGTCTAGCGAGCCCGGCAGTAAATGCAGAAAAGAACCGGGCGCAGACACGGCGGCAGGTGCTGACACGGGCCCTGGCCGGGGGAGCCGGCGCGCTGCTGGCCGCGTGCCGGCCGCCGCTGCCCGAGGCGGGCCCGCGTCCCGAGGCCCAGCCAGAGGTCACTATCCGCTTCGACGTGCGGGCGGTGAACCAGACCGGCAACGCCGACTGGGAGGACTACAGCCGCGGCGTGACGCTCTTCATGTCGAAATATCCCCGCATCAAGGTCGAGCTGGAAGACCAGATGAGTGTAGAGAAGTTCATCGCCGGCCACGCCGCCGGGCAGGCCTGGGACGTGCAGGACACCTGCTGCGACCACATCCCGCGGGAAGCCCGTGCCGGCCTGCTGATGAAGCTCGACCCCTTCATCAAGAAGTCGCTCAAACCCGAGGAGGTGCGCGACTGGATCGAGTGGCAGATCAAGTTCTTCACCATTGATGGCGCCCAGTACGGCATCGGCCGCTATATGGGCACCACGGCGCTCTACTACAACCGCAACTGGTTCCAGGAGAAAGGCGTGTCCTTCCCTGATGAGAGCTGGGACTGGGACAGGTATCGGGAGGCCATGGTCCGGCTCTCTGAGCCCCAGAATGGCCGCTGGGGCGCCTATCTGATCCTGGGAGCCGACCGGCGGCAGGCCAAAGTGCACCAGAACGGCGGCCGCTTCGTCGATCCGAACGATGATATGAAGAGCCTGCTGCACACCGAGCCGGTGATCCAGGCCTACCAGTGGATCCAGGACCGCATGTGGAAGGAGAACAGCGCCATCCGCCAGGACCAGCGCGGCCAGCCGATGATTGGGGCGCGGGACCTCTTCCTGCAGGGCAAGGTGGCCATGTGGGAGGACGGCTCGTGGTCGCTCGTCCCGGTTCTCCGCAATTAGAGCGCCGGCTTCGACTGGGACGTCGCCGTGCTCCCGCGCGGCCGGGTGCAGCGCGATGTGCTGGGCACCACCGACGGCTTCGCTATGTGGGCGGACACGAAGTATCCCGAGCAGGCCTGGGCGTTGCTACAGTTCCTGAACAGCGATGACTTCTATGCCATCCAGGCGCAGCGGCTCCAGCCAGCGCGGCTCTCCTGGCAGGACCGGTGGGCCCAGTACATCGTGCAGGACAACCCCGGGCTGCAAGGCAAGAACCTGCGCGCCTTCACCGACCCGATCAAGCAGGGCTATGCGCGCCCGTGGAACCTGTTCCGGTACCACGCCGCGGTGAACCAGCTGATTAACGATGCGTATGAAGAGTCAGTGAACCTGAACGTGAAACCGATCCGCGACACCCACGTGGCGCTGAGCCGGCAGATCGATGAGATCCAGCAGCGCGAGTGCGCCGCCGATCCCAACTGTCGCAAGCGGTAGCCCGTGCCAGGGCTTTCCGGGCGGGCGCCGGGACCTGGACGGTCCCGGCGCCCAACCCTCCCCCGCTGCTGTAGGCGGTAGCTCTCGTAGGGACGGCTACTCCATCGCCCCCGGCAGCCTCCCTGCGGCGGGGGCATTTTAGGCCTGCAGCACAGGCCCCTGCTGTGCGGGCCCGGTAGTAGGGACAGGCCTGCTACCGTCCGGCGTGGCTACACGCCCTGTTACAAGCCGATCCCTGAGGCCGGGGCAGCCCTTGTGCCTGCCTGTGCGCCGGCTCAGCGCGGGAGTCAGCGTTTCACGCACCACGCAGTACGCACGACAGCTCCGGTCTAGCGCACCTGGGCCAGCACCTCGTTGGCCTGCCGCTCCGCCTCGGCCAGGGCGTCTTTAATCGGCAGCTTGCCGTCGTAGGCGTCCCGCAGCAGCGGCAGGATACGGTCGGTCACCTGGGTAAAGCGGATGAAGGCGTAGGAGCCGCCCAGATCGGCGATCCGGCGCTGCTGGGCATGCGCCGGGATGCGCGTGCTGATCGCTTTGAATTCCGGCGACTCGAAGAAATCCTTGCGCGGGCTCAGCACGTTCTGGATCTCGAGCTGCTTCACCGCGGTGGGAGCACTGGAGAGGAACACCTGGAGCGCCCACGCTCCCTCCTTGTTGCGCGCAGTGCGCGGCATGGTCGTCATGTTCACCCAGGCCGTGGTGGCCTGTCTGGTCCCCTGCGGCCCGCGGGGCACGGCCATAATATTGAAGTCCAGGTCGGCCGGTGCCTCGCCCCGCTGGATCGCCTCGGTGATCGAGCGGATATTCCAGTTGCCGGCCCACAGCATGGCACAGGCTCCGGCGTAGAACTGCGCCAGCCCGCTCATGCCGGGCCGGGTAGCGAAGATGCGGTACTTGTCGCGGATATCGATCTGCAGTTGCACTGCCTGGGCCGTCTTCTCAGTATTGAAGGCAACCCGCGTGAATTCCTGGTTGTAGAAGGTGCCGCCGTTCGAGTAGGTCCAGGAAGTGAAGCGTTCGATGTCCATGCCAGGACCAACGAAGCCGGCGCGCACGATCTCGCCGCCCTCAGTGCGGGTGAGCTTTTGCGCGGCGCCCAGGAAGTCGTCCCAGGACCAGCTAGCCAGGCGCTCCAGCGCGGGATCGAGCCCCGCCTCGCGGAAGAAGCTCGGCCGGTAATAAATCACATTGAAGTCGGGGCCGACCTGGGGCAGGCCATAGATCTTGCCCTGCTTCTGGTTGTAGAAGAGCGCTGCCGGGATGAATTTCTCCATAGCTACGTCCGGCGTGCGGGCCACGTAGGGGTTAAGTCTTCCAGCGCTCCCTCGTCCCACCAGTCACGGGCCCAGATAATAGACGTCGTCAGCGCATCTGGGGGAGTGCCGCTGGCCACCGAGACGGTGAACTTGTCCAGGTACTCCCTCCCCCAGGGCACGAACTCGAACTCCACCCTGGTCCCGGGGTAGCGCTGGGTGAACTCATCCTGCACGAACTGGTACCAGCGCTCGAGCTGGGGCGCGCTGGTGGGAGCCCGCCAGTCGCGGAAGATCACCGTGCCAGACACCTTTGGCGCCGCCGGGGCAGGCGGCCCGCCTGGGCGCTGGCCGGGCTGGCAGGCCGCGAGCAGCGTCGCCACAGCCGGGCCCAGCCCGGCCAGGACTGCGCGTCGCGTCATGATGGTTTTCATGCTGATGGGATCCGTACACCGGATGCAAGCTGGCATACACTTGCTCATCAGCGCACCTCACTGTTGCGGTCCTCATCCGCCATCGGGCCGGATGCAATGTGTCCCTCTCCGTCTGTCCCAGTGTATGCTACCAGTGTATATTACTTACTAGGGAACACGGTCTGCCACCAGCCGCGGGAGACGCGGCGCGTGACCCTCCCCATGCTCGGCCCCTGGCACGCCTTGTCGCCTGGAGCGCTTTGCCAAGCGAGCGTCCAGCGAACGGGAATGAGCGCCTGACCGGCAGGCTGCAGAAGGCTGCCTCGCTCACCAGCTGGTACGCACGGCCACCCAGGCCTGCATAGAGCCGTCTCTATTCATTTTCCTCGAATTACGCCGTCCCCCGGCGCAGCTATGCACCGGCGTAAATGCCCGGTGACCGGCGAGAGCGGGACACTGTATGAGCCAGCCGCTAGAAACAGAGAACTCCCAGTCCCCGGTCGGTGCAGATGTCCATATGCTCCTGTTAGTCCACCACTGATATACTGCTGTGCAAAGTGATATACTGCTGTGCAAAGCCAGGCGACGCTAAACCAACCCGAATATCACAAATATCAGAATATCAGGAATATGGAATATCAAGGGTATCACGCTGTCGCTCGGCATTCCGGCTGCGGCCAGCAGAGGAGCCTTCACATGTCATCTGAAGCTGCCCTGCGTGACAGCGCCGTTCTGTGGGCGCTCTGGGCGAAGCTGGGGCCGGCCCGGCAGGTGCCCCGGCCGTACCATCCGTTGATCTGCCACATGATCGATGTCGCAGCCGTTGCGCGGGCGCTGTGACTCCAGGTCCTCCCGCGCGAGGCCCGGCAGCGGGTAGCCGCGCTCGGCATCGAGCAGCTTGTGCGCCCGTTGTCCCCACGCGTGTGGGGGTGGACCGTCGGCGGTCGCGCGGCTTCCGCGGGTGCATCTGGGCGGCGAACCTCCCGGCAGACCTGCCGGAAGGGGAGCAGGACCGGTGCCGCCGGTCGCTCGCACGGCCTGCTCCGGTACGCTCCAGTAGGATAACCAGCCCATGCGGCGCCAGGGGCCGCAGCGCGCAGGCGAGCGCAGAGCCGGCGGGGAGTGCGCCGGGCACAAGCACGGTTACCGTTCGCAAATCCGTATCTCTAAGCTCTATGACCGGCGAGATGGTAAATGACAGGTATCGATATAGTGCTGATCTCCGACTTGGCTCATGGCCGTCTGTGCAGCGACCTATTCCTTACTTGATGCCTTCTCAACGCTGCTCTCCCTGACGAGAACCGCACCCCGATTGTCACGGTAAACCTGCTTCCATTCACTTCCTAGCCTTCGCAAGGCCTGTGGCGCCAACTGAGCGGATACGATCAACGCATCCGCGCCATAGCGGCGCAAGAGCGCAGATGCGTCAGGCCTGAGGGCATAGATCGCGAGATAATCCTCCAGGACACCTTCTGCCAATAGCTGATTACGACTGTCTACAAGATAGCGGTACTTCGGCCACGTTTCCCACTCCAGATATCCTGCCCACTTATAGGGAGCCACGATCCGGTGTCCTACCACGTGCTCGCTGAGATACTCCGCGATTCCAGTGGGCACCTCCGGCGCTAGCGGTGCGGTGCCACCGGTAACGAGTTGCCGAGTCCCTACAAAGACAACTACTACCAGCAACGCTAGAGCTACCCCTGGCCAACGGCAACCTGCTAATTGACAATCTGCTTGTAAATCATATTTCTGGTGCATATTTATTATTTTTCTACCGTAGAGAAATAATCGCACGTCGGCCCAGAATGGATGGTCCTTCAGCGCGTGGATCAGATATAACTGGCGTGTGACTGCTGGCGCTAGTGCGAGTGGCCACCAAACGACGTACCGCTCCCCTGTTAACGCCAATCCTGTGAACGCAGCGTAGAGCGCCCAACTCCATACGGGCAGGCGCCGCACAGCTGGTAGAGCAAAGAGCACCCCAAGGGCCACGGCCACGCCAATAAAGTGTCTCCCCGAAGCAGTGCTGAGCGACACGGAACGCCATTCTTCTATGTAGCGAAGCGAGTCGGCGTTTCGGGCGACCTCCCATGTATACTGCAAGATGTACGGCCCGTACGGATTGAGCATCCAAGCTCCCATCGACATTAGCACTAGTAGCAGGACCCAGGTGTTCTCGCTGCGTCGAGCAGCGGTTCTCATAGCGGTCGCTTGTGTTATGAGCGCGCATGTCCCAGCTGCTAGTAAAGCCAGCCCCAACACATACGAGCCATGGAGGTTCACCCAGGCAACTATCGCTAGAGGAAGTGGCAGACTCCACCGGTATAGCGAGCGCAGCCAACAAGCTATAGCGGCGGGACTGCGCTCAGGCGGGCCGAACACGATGAGCCAGTACCACCCAACGATCAGGCAAAAGAGCGGAAGAGCTAGGATTTGCGCCCGCAGTATCAGGTAGGGTCTAGCGACGAGGAAGGCGGCTGCCGTGACCCACCACGCGAGCCGACAGGGAGCGTGCTCGGTGGCACGCTCCTGCGACAGCAGTGCAGGTCAGGAGCACAGCCGCAATGTGCAGGCACAGGAGGCCTGCGTAGCCTCCTATCGCATACGCTGCGTAGAAGACGAGAGCGGCCAACCACTGGGCATTGAGGAAGGCCGCACCACTGCCCAAGGGCGCGAAGAGGAATGGTTCCTCTGTGAGCACCCCCTCTGTCGCCACAACAACCTTTCCGCTTGCTAGGCCCCACCAAAAGTCGCCCAAGCTCAAGCCACGTGTTCCCCAGGTCACCGACACTACTAAAAAAGCGGTGACAGCAGCAGCCAGCATGCACTCCATGCATGCCCCAGACGTCTGAGCTCGGCGCGGGATGAGTCGCTTCGGATGCATTAGGCCAAGGCAAGACCTCTATGCAGCGATCGCCACAGATATGCAGTTAGGGTCCTCGGCCGTCGCCCCTTTCAAGCCGGCGAATCATTGCCGTTTCTGGCGTGGACGCCACGAGCTCAAACGGGCTCAGGATGGTACCGGTCCGCGGCTCGCTCAGCATGCTATGAGGTACAACAATATAGTGGATGCATGACCACCAAGCCTGGCTGGCAGCTTGAGCGAGTACCTGGGGCCTAGGTGGCCAATAGAAATATCCTTTGTGGTCGCCGTAGTACCGATATGCCTTACGCGGTACATACGCCAGAGCGGAAGGCTCAGCAACGCGGGCAAGCAGGAGTGCTGCCTGAAGGTCGATCTCTGGGGCACGATACCGGTCGAGCGCGTCCAGCACGCCTCGGACGCTCCAAGCTACACCCAGTGCTGCGAGCAGGAGATTTATTAACATAATGACCCTCAGCAGAGGTACAGCTGAGCGCCACCTGTGGCGTTGCAAGAATAGACGCGATAACATATCTCCTACTCGTTCGTAGAGGACCGCGGCAGCATGCCCGGCCAGAAGCACAAGTGGGAGCACCACCGGTATCTGGTAGTTCGGTATCTGGTAGTAAGGAATAGCAACATGCGCTTTCATCGTTACCAGGAAATCCACACCTACCGCGGCAAACCAGAGGTAGAGCAAGTGCCTAAAGGTCGGCCTCTCGGCTGTTCCGCGGGGTACAGCGAGAAGTGCGATGCAACCCAGGACGATGAGGGAAACGCCCCAGCCCGGAAATAGGAGCTCCCCCCATAACCTTTGCACTATTGCACGGTAGCTGTGCTCACGAAGGAGATCCTCCAGCGTCACGAGCTTGTCGGTCGTTCCTTGTGGAGGGAAAAGGCCAAGGCTATTAGCTTGACCAGTCATGAACATGATGTGGGCGTATGAGTACCAGAGAACCGATGGCCAACCCACTGCAGCAATAAACAACTGGTAGCTTCGCCAACCTTGAGAGGCAGTTTCTTTACCAGGACCTCCACTCCTCGCGCCGACGCGGAAGAATGCCAGAGCTGGCACAACCAAATGGAAGGCCGTGGGGCGCAGAAGCACTGCGAGGGCGCCCGTAGCAGCGGCAGCCCAGAAGAGCTTGGACCGGCCTGTCGTGGACCATTGCTGCAGGAGCAAGAGAGAAGCGGCTCCTGCGGCGATCGACGGCACATGCGGCATGAACGAGCCGCTGAACTGAAGGAAGAGAGGCGAGCCGGCCACTAACCACGCAGCTACCGCGGCTGCTACAGGACCGCGTAAAGTGCGTGCCAACTCGAAGAGGCAGTACAGGACTAGCACGCCTGTCAGGAGCGCGAGAAGTCGGCCCCAAGCAACGGGATCGCCCCCAAAGAAAGATAGGAGCGCAGCGGCGTACGGATGAAGCTGAAATTCGGCTTCCAGCATCCTGGAAAACCCGTGAGGATCGGGCGACCAGTCAACTTGAGGCCAGAAGATGTTGAAACCGTGCCGGATGAAGTTGCGTGCGATCATAGCGCTGTCCGCTTGGCGATCGGACCAGAAGTCAACCACAGGCGCTTGTAGCTGCGATACATTGGCCATGACCAAGGCTAATGCGCCTGTGATGAACTCGCGCACACGCTGCTCATCGAAATCGTCGAGCTTCAACAGGCGCCGCCACGCCGATACAACCACGCGGGCGGGCAGGGCCGGATTCGGGGCGACGATCACGTAATCATACGGCTGCGCAATAGAAGCAAGCTGGTCGACTAGATCAGGGCATGAAACTTCACAGTTGTATTGCATGAGGATTGATCCATGTTCCAGTTCGTGGATTTGAAGCTCGATTGGCAAAGGCACCGAGACTACCCGCATCGGCGCTCGGACATCCTCCCAATGGGGACCGGAAGTGGGCGGGTCGCTGTCATACTGGTACACACTGCGGACTCCCTCTGGCAGATGGGTCTTCGGATGACCTGGGAAGACCTGGACGCCAGGCATTTCACCCACCGGCCAGATTGGCTCTCGCTTCCATACGTCGGCCAGGAGCCCATCCAGGCGGAGCACCAGCAAGAAGATGAGGGGGACCGCCAGCACAAGCGTCCACTCCCACGCTTTACCAAAGACTCTTGAGAGACGTTTCCGATACGGCGCCCGCCGAACGAGCGCCGTCTCAGTCTGGGCCATAATACCCTCCTGCCATATGCGCTCACGGTCTCCCGCTTGTGATCCGTTACTCGGCACCTAGAGGTGCCAGGACACACCATGGGAGATAGAATCTCCTCCTCATGGTCAACCCCAAAATCCACCTCTACACGGTGCCAAGTATCGGCAGGGCAGGCTGGACCAACGCCAGAGCTGAGCTCTGGTTGGTTAACTGCGAAACCATCTCGCGCGACGCAGAGGCGGCTTCCCGAGCGATGTGCCACGAGGGGGAGAGCCATGGAATTTCTTCCTGCAGGTGTAAGTGCTTCTCGCTTGCTTCTGGGACACTCAGCTTCCAATCCTGTCCAACGGACGGTGTCTCACGACCCTCCGGCGCCGCGCCTATGGGCAGCCCTTGCCATAGTGGAAGCACGCCGGTGAGGCCCTTTGCTGCATACGTGTTGCTAGCAGCCACCCGAGTCACAGGACATGGCGTGGTCGGTCACGCACCCTATGTCTGCACCATGGGTGGTATAACAGGTCAACTCGTGACGGGTTGTATGATTGTTCTCAGCACCGATGATGGTGTAACTCAACACAACCCCATGAAGACAGCACCACCACCATGGTAACTAGGGCAGTGCTTGGGCTCGCGAGCCCTTGGAACAGATGCAGCAATTTCCCAGGGGCCATGAGGCACCTCCCTCCGGTTCTACACACGATCCCCGCTCTTTACCAGTGCACCTCACCGTGCGCTCCAGCATACCAGGCGAGAGATGCGAGTGGAAGAGCACATATGCTCCAACTTTGCGCAGTTTTGTGTCTGTTTTGTCCCCGAATCTGATCCGCAGGGGAGCAGTTTCGCCCCGTCTCATCGCTCTAAAACTTGACAAAACCAATTTCATGGATTACTATTGAACTGGAATATTAAATAATTAGTGACTTTTCGGTGACCTGCTGGAGAAGCTATGGGCGAGCAGAGGGATGCGCTCCACCAGGAACTCCTGGAGCTACGTGCGCGGGTAGAGGAGCTTGCAGGGGTGCTCAGCAGACTTAGTGGTGGGGTTGCGTCATCACCTCCAGACATCGCCGCAGCAGCCGGGCACCCGGCTGACCAGGCAGAGTCAAAGGCACAGGTCGACGCACTGGTCGCGGCACAACTCCGCCGGCAGCTGGATGATCCGAGTACCGTGGCGGCCGCGTATTTCGCAGCGGCCCTGCGCCCTGGCACCGGGCAGCAGTATTCATGGGCGACCAGCATTACCGTCAGAGGTACGTTTGGCTTAGAGGAAGCTCGGGACATTGCTCGGGTGTTGAGTGCCCTGGGCAGTGATGCGCGCTTACGCATCATGGCGATACTCTGGCGCGGCGAAACAGCTGCTGCTGAGCTCACTGCCGCTACCGGGCTCAGTGCCGGCAGTCTCTACCACCACATACGGGAACTCTGTGCCTTCGGCTGGGTGAATACGCCGCAGCGCAACCGCTACACCCTGACCACTCGGGGAAGGAGGGCCCTTGTCACCGCGTGGGCGCTCGCAGGAGTCTTGCGCCCGGAGCACTGACCGCTGCGCCGGCCGCGCCCTGACGTCCTGAAGGGAAGAGCAGTGAGCGATCAACGGGGAGGTGTTCAAGGCGCGTGACCGCTCTACTCTCACGCCGTCGGCTGCTTGCCACCGTATTCGACCGAACACGAGGCACCGCACTGGGGAGCCTCGGGGCCACAGCTGCGATGGCTTGTGGGACAGCGCGGGTGCCTCCCGCACCGCCCGCGGCACCTGTGCTCAGAGTCGCTGTCCCCACTGAGGGGGTCTACGCGCAGACCAATATGCTGATTCACGAGGCGGTCGAGCGCGCGCTGCCATCGGTCGCAGGTGGTAGACGCGGGGGCTTCCAGCTCGAGATGATGCCAGTCCCTCAACCGACGGCGGAGCCGCTGCGCTCGCTCGTATCCCAGGTCACGACGCTCGGACCGCTCCTGCGCGCCGACACGCCACCCGACCTTCTGGTTCTGACATCCTTCCCCAGCGCGGCAGCTCCGCCGGGCGAGCTCGCCGCCGCCGCTGAGATGCACTGGCTCCAACCGCTGGACGACTATCTCAAGCGGGACCGGACGCTAGCACTGGGGGAGTTCTTCCCGGCTGCCCTGGATCAGTGCCGAGACAAAGGCCGGCTTATGGGCATCCCGCTCATGGCCGTGCCGTTGCTGCTGGTCTACGACACGCAACGCTTTAGTCAGGCCGGGGTGGCGTCTCCTACCGGTGACTGGAGCTGGCTCCGCTTTCTGCGGGCCGCGTACCACCTGACGCGCGACATCGACGGCGATGGCACGCCCGACGAGTATGGGTTCTGCCCAGGTTTACCAAGTACGGTCGGCGGCACACTGCTCACCTTCATCTGGCAAAACAGCGGCGAGATCGTGAGCGCTGATAGGAAGCGCGCCCTGCTGACCGAGCGCGCAGCGCTGGAGGCGATCGAGTTCTTCGCCAGCCTGTACCGTCCCACAGCGGTCAGCCCGCCGCTCAGCTATACCCACGTGCGGTTGGGCCCAGTCGGTATCCGCTATGGCGACCGCTGGCCATGCGCCATGCTGTACCACACTGACTGGCACTTTCCCCCACCATTGCCGTTAGCCGCGGCTGAATTGCCACAGGGACGGCAGCGCGCGACAGCACTGGCAGTTCCTGCCACGCTCTCCATCAGCGGCAAGGCAAAGGATCCGGCGCTCGCGGCCGCAGCGCTCGCGGCCCTGGCGGAGCACATCTCGAAGGACATATCACCGCCAGCGCGTCGCCTGCCCGCGGCTACCCTCCAGCGACTGCAGCCGCGACTCACGCCAGCCATGGCGCAGATGTTGGTGAACGTCCTGGACTATAGCCGCTCGCTGATGCTGGGCGATACGCGGCTGACGCGGCAAGTGCTCGATGTCTTAAACAAGTTAGCTAGCTCACTCCAGTATGGCACACCTGCGCCTGCTCAGGCAGCACAGTTCGCCAATCACTCGCTCCAGCAGTGGCTCGACCAAGCGAGCTACTGACACGTGCATCATTGATGACATGTGACACCTGCTACTTAGAAAGAGTGCGCAGTCATGAGGCCGGTATCCGCCCGCGCGATAGGAAAGATACAGGACGCAACGCGTGCCCTGCAGCACTCGCACCTGCCTCAGCTAGTGCGGCACGTCCTGGAGGCGGTCCACGTACTGGCCGGCACCTCCCGCGTGCTGTGCTTGGTGTGGGAGGCACATCCGAGCTATGCTGCCATCCTTATGGCACTTACTGTGGCGCAGGGTCTCGAGCCCCTCGCGCAGCTATGGATAACCAAGCTCATCGTGGATTCGGTAGCTGCCACGCTAGGAGTCTCGAGTACGCTTGGGCCAGTTGGGGTGACCCGCATAGGCGGCTTGGGTATAGCGCCATACGTTCTAAGTCTGCTTGGTCTTATGGGGCTTCTACGACTAGCTAGCAATGCCCTGGAGCCGACATCGCGGCTGGTCCATCAACAGCTTGGAGATTTCCTGACGCGGGACATCAATCTCCGTATCCTGCACAAGGCTAACAGTCTGACAGATATCTCGTTCTTCGAGAGCCCTAAGTTCTATGACTTCCTCCAGCGTGCCCAGAATGAAGCGGGATCCCGGCCGATCAATATGCTCCAGCAGCTCGCCTCGCTCCTCCGCAGCTCGATCGGGCTGGTGTCAATGCTCACTGTCCTGATCGCTATCCAGCCACTCCTAGCCCTAGCCATTGCCGTGCTCGCGCTTCCACACCTTATCGTGCAATTCCGTCACCAGCGACAGAACTGGGCGGTGCAGTCGCTCGAGGTGCCGGAAGTCCGCCGCATGCGCTACTTCAGTAGCCTCCTGACCAGCAACCACCATGCCAAAGAGATCCGCCTCTTCGGGCTGGGTGACTATTTCTTGCAGCAGTACCTCGAGAAGTTTACCGAGTTCCACCAACGGCATCGCCGGCTTCGTCTGATGCAATGGCGCCAGAACGCAGCCTTGGCCGCGCTGGCCGCTGGGGGTTCCGTTGGTGCGTTGGCTTTTATCACGCACCAGGCCCTGCTGGGCCGGATCACTTTGGGCGACTTCATGCTCTATATGGGTGCCGTAAGCCACTTGCAGGTTAGCTTATCTATGATGATCCTGCAAATTGCGTGGCTATACGAAGGCAACCTATTTGTGGGCCACCTCTTTGAGTTCCTTAAGATGCGGCCCGTCCTAACGCCCCTGCCGCCGAAGACGGCGCGCTCAGTGCCGGTACCGCTGCGCCATGGGATCGAGTTCCGCCACGTGGCCTTCCGTTACCCGGGGAGCGACCGGCCGGTGCTCCAGGATGTGAACTTCACGATCCCGCCTAGTCAAACCGTGGCTCTGGTAGGCGAGAACGGCGCCGGCAAGACCACGCTCGTGAAGCTCCTCGCGCGACTCTACGACCCAACTGAAGGGCAAATCCTGGTGGACGGCATGGACCTGCGGGAATATGATCTGGAGGCGTGGCGGCGACAGATCGCGGTCATCTTCCAGGATTTCTGCCGGTATCATATGACCGCCCGCGAGAACATTGGCATCGGCCAAGTCGAACGCATTGAGGACCTCGCCGCCATCCATGTTGCGGCTACATTCGGCGGGGCTGCGCCTGTCATTGCCCGCCTGCCGAATGGCTACGAGACGACCCTGGGCCGCTGGCTAGCTGGCCGGGATGAAGGAGTCGACCTCTCCGGAGGGGAGTGGCAGAAGGTTGCCCTCGCGCGCGCCTTCATGCGGTCAGGCGATGCCATTGCTAGACGCAATGGCATCGTCCAAACCGAGAACGAAGTAGGTCACGGCGCAGACCGGCTCGCAAGCGGGGCGCAACTCCTGATTTTGGACGAGCCGACGGCGGCACTCGATGCGGAGGCCGAGTACTCCGTCTACCTGCGCTTCCGCGAACTCACCCAAGGCAAGGCTACGCTGCTGATCTCACACCGCTTCTCGACGGTGAAGATGGCCGACCTGATCGTGGTGCTGAAGGACGGGCGCATCGTCGAGCAGGGCAGCCACGAAGAGCTGATGGCCCTGCGTGGCACGTACGCCCGACTGTACACGCTGCAGGCCGAGCGGTATCGCTAAGTCACGTGCTGAAGTACGCAGCCACGAGCGGTCAATGAGGGAGGAAATCGCCGTGCATCGAGACGAAGTACGAGTGCTGATTGTAGGTGAGTGTGTGATCTTCAGGCGCGGCCTCTATAGCATACTGGAGGAGCGACAGCCTCTCCGCGCGGTCGGCGAGACGTCCTCTGACGCTGACGCCGTGGCTCAAGCGTTGTCCGCCCAGCGCCCAGACGTTGCAACACTCGATGGCTGCACAGAATTTGGTCAGCTGCTCGGTCTGTGTGCACTCATACGGCAGCATGCATCGAACCCTGGGATCGCAATCCTTCTGTGCCCATCACACCAGCTACGTCCATTTCAGCTGTCGACTTTACTCAAGGCAGGTGTAAAGGCGATCGCAACTATTCACGGAGATGAGCAGGTACTGCAAGCCGTGCTAGCAGCCGCGCATGATGAACAGTTGCTCCATTCATACCTTTTATACCTTCCCTGTTCTACAGGACCTATTATTCGGCTATTGGACAGTAACATCGAAAGAACTTCTCTTCTTTTGAGTGAGGATACTTGCCATTTGTTATCTCTGCTCACAGCAGGCCACACTGAAGCGGAGATCGGGAAAGCAATGCACTTAAGCGTAGCCGGGGTACGACACCGCATCGAGAAGATCTGCGAAACGATTGGAGTGCGCAATCGGATGGAACTAGCGTCCTGGGCCGGGGCGGAGGGATACTATCAGCGACAGTCTGCTTCGACCATAGCTCCCTGGCCCAAAGACGCCTGAGCACCCGGGGCAGGGGCCTTCTGACGACCGATTGGGAGGCTGCAGAGAGCCGGGCGATGCGATAGCCCGCAGCGGCCGCTGCCGTACCCGAGGTCCAGTGCAGTCAGGGTCTGGGGCCCGGGCCGGATGAGGTGCTGGGCCGCGTCGCGGCGGTGTCGCTCAACCGCGGCGAGGTGCTGCGCGCCCAGCGGGCCGAGCCGGGGCTGGTGCTCGGCTGGGACGCCGCCGGCATGGTGGTGCAGGCTGCCGCCTCCGGCCGCAGCCCGGCCCCAGGCACCCGCGTGGTGACGCGCGGACCCGCAGCGGCTGGGACGCACAGGCCACGATGGTGAGTTTTGCCTGTGCGCCGATCGGGGGACACGCCGCCCGGCAGGCGATGCTGGCCGGCGAGACGCGCCTGCTGTGCGGGGCCACACACGTGCATGCCCAGGCCACCGCTTTCACCGTGTACAGCCGCGGCCGGTACTGGATCGTGCCCCCGGGCTACGGCCGGCACGCCAGCCGCTTCCAGAATGTGGTGACCGTCAACGGCAGCGGCCAGCTCTGGGATGCCGCGCATGCCGCTAGCATCGTGGCCCACGCCCTTGCGGATGACCTGGTCTATGCCCTCGGCGATGCCAGCGCCTGCTATCCGGCTGAGTACGGCATCCGGCGCCACCAGCGCCATTTCCTCTTCCTCCGGCCGGATTTCCTGATCCTGTGCGACATCCTGGAGGCAGACGCCGGGCCCGCGCGCCCGGTGCGACACTATGCCTGGCAGCTCCATACCGACCCGGCGGTGGCCGCGGTGCGGTTCGAGCCCGGCCGCCTGCTCCTGGAAGCGCTGGATGGCTCCGACCGGATCATCGCCCATCTGCTGTTCCCCGAAACGTACAGGGAAGCGGATGCAGGCAGGCACGCCGCAGTATCCACCGAACGATACGGGCTGGCGCAGAGCAGGCTCCTGGCGGCCGATGGTACCCCGCTGCTGGAGCAGTCCGCGGTGCTGCTGAATTTCGGCGGGCCGCCGCGGGCGGTCTACCTGGCCGTCCTGGCGTTGACCGAGCGGGCACAGGCGCTCCCGGTGGCGCGCCTCGCCGGGGAGGGCTGCGTACGGGCGCTGCTCGGCACCGGGCCGGAGACCCGTGCTATCCTCTTCGCCGAGGAGCCGGGGACAGGCGCCCTGGCGTACCGTATCGAGCCGGCGCACGCGGCGCGACATCTCATCGCCGGGCTCACGCCAGGGCAGCGCTATAGGGTCACGGCGCAGCCAAGCCCGCGGCTGGAGCCGCCACCGCGCGCCCTCCAACCGGCAGAGGAGTATTACGTGCATCGCCACTCGCTGCAGGCAGGCGAAGGCATGACCGTCTCCGCCGCCAGCCTGCTCCAGTTCGCCTGCTGAAAAGCCTGCGAAGAAATGCTGGCAGCCCAGCGTCCAGCTCCGCTGCTCCCTGCGGGGCTTGAGCAGATGTCGCAAGAATCCTATGCTTTCCAGGTGGCATACATGACCTGTGCCCGGCAAGCGGAGCGGCGATGTCGGGCCAGGGATAGGGCCAGGAGCAGGCACAGGTCCCGTCCCTGTTACGGTAGTTCCGACGGAGGAGCGCTATGAAACCATTCACCCGCCGAGCGGTGCTGGACATGGTACTGGCCGGTGGGAGCGGTGCACGGGCGCTGGCGCCGGCCCCGCCTGTGCGCGCCCAGCCTGCAGGCAGTGGGCTTCTCGTTTTTTCAGAGGACAGCACCGGCACGCGGGGGAGTCAGGACGTCATGAGTTCTGGAAGCATGGTCACCATCGAGCCACAGGAGATCGACGACCTGCTGGCCAATCCCGGGATGGGCTGGCAGACGTTCCATACCTTCGCCGACCGCGATCCGGCCTTGCAGGGGCTGCCCAGCAGCACGTGCTACTTCCGCTGGTACTGGAAAGACCTGGAGCCGGCTGACGGGCAGATCAATTTCGAGCTGATCGACCGGACCCTCGAACAGGCGCGCCGCGCCGGGCAGCAACTGGCCTTTCGGGTGATGACCGCCGGCACCGGCGCAGCGCAGTTCTTCAGCCCGCAGTGGCTCTATGCGGCCGGCTGCCGGGGGTACTGGTACTCCTATGCCCAGGAGACCCAGGTGCACTGGACGCCTGACCACGACGACCCGCTCTTCCTCGATCGCCACCTGCGCCTGATCGCCGCGCTGGGCGCCCGCTACGACGGACACCCGGACGTGGCGCTGGTGGACATCGGCTCGGTAGGCCTGTGGGGAGAGTGGCACTTCAGCAGCACCACGGTACAGGGCACTGGCCAGCGCGTGCCCCTGCCCGGCCGGGCCAGCCGCCAGCGCATCGTCGATGCGTACCTGGCGGCTTTCCGTACCACGCCCCTGGTGATGCTCATCGGCGACGCCGAGATGCTGGCCTACGCCACGGCCCGCGGCACAGGCTGGCGCGCTGACTGCCTGGGCGACCTGGGCGGCTTTTCCCCCACGTGGAACCACATGGAGCATTTCTATAAGCAGCAGCTCGCCCGCGCTGGCGCAGACGAGGCCTGGCGGCATGGCCCGGTGGCCTGGGAGAGCTGCTGGGACATGCGCACCTGGGTGCAGCACGGGTGGGACGTGCGCTTCATCTTCGACTACGCCCTGGAGCTCCACGGATCGTATCTGAACAATAAGTCCAAGCCCTTGCCCGAAGGCGCACAGTACCGCCAGGAGGTCGAGCGCTTCCTGCGCCGGCTCGGTTACCGCTTCGTGCTCCGCTCGCTGCGCCATCCGGTCCAGGTGACGCGGGAGGAGCCGTTCGAACTGTCCATGGAGGTGGAGAACGTGGGCGTGGCGCCCTGCTACCGGGACTACACGCTCGCCGTCCGCCTGGCTCCTGCCGGCCTCCCTCCGGCGGAGGCAGTGGAGGCCGGGGTGGTGCTGCGGACCCCGGTGGAGGTGCGCGCCTGGACGCCGGGGAGGCACGCGGTCCGGGCCCCGCTGCACCTGCCGCCCGCGCTTGCGCCCGGCCGGTTCACCCTGGCCATCGGCATTGTCGGCCCTGACAATCAGCCGAAGGTGCAGCTCGCCATCGCCGGCCGCGACCCAGGCGGCTGGTATCCGCTGAGCACCCTGGAGATCACCTGAGGCGCCGCCCCGGGCAAACCGCGTGAAGGCGCCCCTTCCAGCGCGCCGGCGCGTTGCCATTCCTACGAAACACATCCAGCCCGCCAACGCCGCTCCAGCAGGTACCACCCGCTGCCTCATTGCGTCAGTCCGGCTTTCACCGTACACAGCTATGATAGTATATAATTACTATACTTCAAAACGATGCTTTGCCAACAATGCCGCAGACCTGCTCGACCGGCGATCATGGAATCGGGGGCACCGTTCGTAGCGTGGGTTTGCCGGGCGGCTAGAATGTCCCTTGATAGCACTGAACCCGGTCGAAATCTTCTCCCAGCCGTCCCCTCGGCTTCTCCCCACGCGCCTGAGTCTGCTCGTACCGCCACAACTGGTCGAAATCTTCTGTAAGTCCCTGGCTGCATCTCTGGGGGCAGGCCTGCCCCCAGGGAAGGAGGGTACCCGGCCCCTTGCGCCGCCTGCATCCGTACGCTACAGTAGGGCAGGCGTACCACGCGGCGCGATGCACCGCAGGCTGCGGGAGCGCGCCTGAGGCAAACAACGAAAGGAAGAAGGGATAGGACCATGAACGAACGAGCCAGCAGCGTTGCCGGTCACGGGCGGTCGAGGGTGACCCGCCGGACGGTGGTCCTGGGTGGCGCGCTGGGCGGTGCAGGGGCCCTCCTGGCGGCCTGCCGCCCCGGCGGCACTGAGCCCGCCAAGCCCGCCACTACAGGACCCGTCACCATCGAGGTGCTCACCCGCGCCGGGGTGTCCAGCCCCACCGGGCACAGCCAGTTCTACGACCGCCAGGCCAAGACCATCTTCACGCCCCAGACGAATATCACCGTTAACCTTGTGGATGCCCAGCCGAACGTAGGGGAGAAACTGACGGTCCTCGCCGTGGCCGGAACGCTGCCCGACATGTCCTGGTTCGGGGTCCTGGCCGATGGCGTGGCCGGCCGCGAGCAGGCTAGCAAGGGCATCTTCAAGCCCCTGGACGACCTGATCAAGAAAGACACGAAGTTTGACCTGCGGCCGTACTTCAAGTCCATGCTGGATGCGTTCACCGTCGAGGGCAAGCTGTACGCCCTGCCTACCCATGCCCACTACGGCACGAACGTGCTGTACTACAACAAGGCGATGACCCGTGCCGCCGGCATTACCATCCCCGACGATGGGAACTGGACCCAGGACGAACTCATCGTGGCGGCCCAGAAGATGACCCGCAAGGACGACGATGTGTGGGGCTGGTGGCCGTCGTGGGGGTTCAGCGAGTTCGGGGCCTTCTGGGTGCGGCAGCACGGCGGAGAGTTTCTGGACGAGGCCGGCCGGCGGGTGCTGATCGACTCGCCGGAGGCGCGGGCGGGCTTCCAGTTCGTCTACGACGCCCAGGCCAAGTTTCAGGTGATCGATAATCTCTTCCGGCAGGTGCAGGGCGCCCCGCTCAGCCTGGGCGGCCCGCGCGGCCTCTTCGCCCTGGGCAAGCTGGCCATGCACCATACCACCCCTGGCCTGGTGGCCGAATACAAGAAGCCGGGCCAGCAGGAGATCACCTTCGAGCTGGGCATTGCCCTGATGCCGAAGGGGCCGGGGGGCCGGCGCGGCACCCAGGCGTCCGGCTCCGGCATGGGCATCACCAAGCTGGATAAGGTGGCGGCCTGCTGGGAGTACCTCAAGTTCATCACCAACAAGGAGAACGGCATCGAGCAGGTGTTCGGCGGCGCCGGCAGCCCAGGCGGTCGCGTCGATGTGTGGGAGGATCCCCGGCTGCTGTCGTTCGATCCGATCTACGCCAACACGATCAAGGCGTATCCGCAGGGCGCCGGTTCGCTGCGCCTGCCGGCGAACCACCGCTACACCGACTTGATCAACACCGTCAATGCGGAGCTGACCAAGTTCTTCCGCGGGGAGGTCGGCCTCACCGAGGCGACGGCGCAGGCGGTGCAGCTGGGCAATCAGATCCTGAGCCAGTAGGGCGGCCGGGCGGACGCAGGCGCGCCCCACCCACGCGCGCCCGCCCGGCGGGCCCTGGGGGGCATGGCGCGCGTGGTCGCTCTGCATCCCTGCGCGGCGTCGGTCCCCCCAGTTCCCGGCTCCGTGTCTCGGTGCCGTGTGCGCGCACCGCGGTGCATGCGGCGCAGGTGGCCGAGGGCCGCCACGTGGGCAGCAGCGGGGCGCCCCTCGGCGTGCCGGAAGACCGCGGTGCCGGCGGCGCTGGTGCGTGTTTCCAGCGCGGTGCCCCCCGGTGGGCCGGAGGACCGAAGCGCAAACCGCGGTGAACCTCAGAGAAGCCAGGCACGAAACCAGGGAGATCCCACCGTGGCTGCGGGAAAGGGTGCGGGAAGATGCCGCGCGCGGCGTCCAGGCTCGGCATCTTCCCGCCTGTTCTCCAGGCCCTGCACACGTCGGGCCCTGCGCACGCCGGAGGGGCGCGTCGTAGAACGAGCGCGGCCTGCCGGCGTGCACAGGTGCGGGGCGTGACCATCATCTGCCGCTCTGGCGTGCTCGGTCTGCCGGCGCGCACAGGTGCGGGGCCTGCACCAGTGCGCCCGCACCGCATGCCCGGCGGTGTGGGCGCGGGCCTTTCGGGAGAGGCCGGCTGCACGGGGGGGCGCGTCCGGCCCGGCGCGCGGGCAGGCCGCGGCCGCAGGGACAGTGCCGGCCGCACTACCGCCGGCCGCACGATGCGTCTGTCCCGCCGTGCACGCCCTCCGCTCCCTCCGCTCAGTCTGCGCAGGCGTCGTCCCAGGCCTCCTGCCGGCGACGGTACGGCACCGGAGTTGGAGACGGGTCGGCGGCGCCCAGCTCGGCGTAGAGGGCATCGATGGCCGCGGCCGTCTGAGCGGCGGTGAAGCGCGCCGTCACCACGGCGCGGCCCCGCGCCCCCATGGCACGAGCGCGCGCCGGGTCGTCTAGCAGGGCCAGGATGGCCGCCGCCAGCGCTGCCGGTGCGCGCGGCGGGACGAGCAGCCCGCTTGCCCCGTGCTCGACGACCTCCGGCACGCCGCCGGCCTGCGTCGCTACCACCGGCCGCGCCATGGCCATCGCCTCGATCAGCACGCGGCCGAACGGCTCCGCCCACGACGGCAGCACCAGGAGGTCCGCCGCCGCTAGGAGATCCGGCACGTCGTCGCGCTCCCCCAGAAAGCGCACGCCGCCGTCCAGCCCCAGCGCGGCAGCAGTACGGCGGAGCTCGGCCGCATACGCCAGGTTGTCCGCGCGCACGGTGGGGCCGGTGAATTTGGGGCTGCCGGCGACGAGCAGCACGGCGGTGGGGTAGCGGGCCCGCACAGTCGGCAGGGCGAGCAGAGCGTCGCGCTGGCCCTTCCAGGGGGTGATCTGGCCCACCAGGGCCAAGAGCGGCGCCTGGGGTGGCACGCCCAGCTCCTGCCGCACGCGCGCGCCGTCCGCCCGCGCTGGGTCCCAGCGGCTGGGGTCGACGCCGTTGTAGATCACCCGCAGCATAGAGGGCTGCAGCAGGCCGCCGCCGGGCCGGTGGACGCCCGGTGCCGGGCCGGCGGTGGCGTCCGCGACTTGGCCGGTGAAGGCGGCGGCGACAAAGCGGGAGATGGCGATCACCGCGTGAGCGCGGCGGGCCAGCAGCGCGGCCACCAGCCGGCCCGGCACCGTCGGTGGCAGGGCGTCCCGTACGTGCACGACCAGCCGGGTGTGCGCGGGCAGGGGGGTGAGCGCGGCGATCAGCCCGGCGCGCACGGAGTTGGCGTGGACGATGGCGGCCTGCTGTGCGCGGACAGCCCGAGCCAGGCCGCGCGCCGCGGGAATGCTCTGCCGGAGCGCGATGAGCAGGTGGGCGGGCGTACGCGGAAAGCCGGGAGTGAATGCCGGCACGGGCAGCACCGGCACCCCCAGCGCACGGGCGCGCGCGGCCAGCGCGGCGGGCGTGCCGGCGCCGGGGAGCCGGTCCCCCGGCAGCTCCGCCCCGGCGGCCAGACCGTCTACCGGCGCGGCTGCGTGGGCAGACGGCGGCATGGGACAGGCCAGGGCCAGCGGCCGGCCGACGGCGCGCGCGGCCTCCAGCAGCGCCAGCAGACTGACCTCGGCGCCGCTCACCAGGCCGGTGTGGTTGTAGTAGAGTACCGGCAGCATCGTTCTCCCTCCTCCTCCGGCGGTGTGGTCGGTCCCATGCTCTGCCTGTCCTCCTCCCGCACCGGGGCACCTGGCGCGTGGACATGTTGCCGTCGCAGCGGGTGCTGTCCTCCCCCACACTGGGCCACCTGGAGAGCCGCTGTATTTCCCGCGTGCTCCCGAGCCTGTCCTCCCCCACACCGGGGCACCTGTCCTGGCCGGCCCTTCCCCGCTCACCGTGCGCCACGCGGGTGCGGGAGACACAGCCGGGGCAGGCGGATGCCCCGCCGCGCCCGGTCCGGGCTCCCCGCCTGGACCCTCCCCCGGCCGGCACGCCTGCGGCGGGGCGCATGCGGCCGGCTGCCCCGGCCAGCCGGCCAGTCCTGCCCGCTGCCGCGTGTCCTCCCTCCTGTCCCTCGTCCTGTCTCTCGTCCTCCGCCCTGCCCGGCGCGTTCCCTCTGCGTCTATGCCTGAGCCACGGTGGGGGCTCCAGCGTTCTGTGCCCGGCATCGGCGGGTTTCACCGTGGCGCTCGTTTCGGCCTGCGGGGCGGGCCGGCCGCCACGAGCCGGGGCGCAGGAGCGGCCTGCGGGGTGGGGGCCCCGGCGCCCATCGCGCGCGGCCCGTCTTGCCCCGTGCACGTCCGCTCCTGGGCCGTGTGCGGCCGCCGGCCGTGCCCATCGCCGACGGTCCTGCTCCCCTTTCCCGGCCGTCCCCGGTCCGGCTCCTTTGTCGTGGTTGTCACGGTGCGCGACAGCCTGGGTCACCAGGTCGCCTCCTTCCCTCCTATCCCCGGTCCTGCCACCCGCCGCCGGCCGTCCCCGGTCCGGCTCCTTCCCGCCCCGCCCGGCGCGGTCGTGTCCTTCCTCTTGCCTTGCGTATCCTGCGACGGGGCGGGCCTGTCGGAGCCCGGGCTCGCGCCGCCGCAGGCAGCCCCGGCGGGCGCGCCGCACGTCTGGAGCGCCCGTCGCGCCCGCCACCGGCCCGGGCGCGCCGTCGCCGCGCGCAGCCTCAGCGGGCCCGCTCCACCGCGGCCACAAGCGCGGCAAACTGCTGCACGCGCGCGGGCCAGGTGAAGGCGGCCTCCACCCGCCGGCGCGCCGCCTGCCCCAGCCGCGCCGCATAGGCGCGGTCCTCGAGCAGGCGCGCCAGCGCCGCCGCCACCGCCTGGGGATCCTCCGGCGGGACCACCAGGCCGGTCTCTCCGTCGACGATGGCCTCGGCCACGCCCCCGCCTGCGCCGCCGACGGCCGGCACGCCGCAGGCCGCCGCCTCCAGGTAGACGGTGCCGAACCCCTCCACCGGCCCGGCCGCCGGGCCCGCGCCCGGCCCTGCGGGCGGGCGCGCTGAGCGGCTGATCAGGGCGAAGACGTCGGCGGCGGCGTAGTAGGCGGGGAGCGCGGCCTCCGGCACGGCCCCGGCGACGACCACGGCATCTGCGACCCCCGCCGCGCGGGCCAGGGATGCAAGATAGGCCGGATCGCCGCGCCCGACGACGAGGGAGACGACGTCGGGCCAGCGCCGCCGCAGGCGGGCCAGCGCCTGCAGCAGGACGTCGTGGCCTTTGTAGGCGAGCTGTGGCCCCAGCCGGCTCACCGTGAGCACAACCCGCCGGCCGGCCAGGCCGTGGCGGGCGCGCACCTGCGCCGCAGCGGCCGCCAGCCCGGGGCGAAAGCGCGTCGCATCCACCGCCGGGGGAAGGCAGGTGATCCGCGCAGGCGGCACCCCCAGGGCCGCAAGCTGGGCCGCGGTGAAGCGGCTGTTGGCGATGACGTGGTCCGCCACCCGCACCAGGGCCTGGCGCAGCGGCCGGGCACGCCCGGCCAGGAGTTCGCTGCCATAGACGAAGAGCAGCCAGGGCCGGCCGGTGAGGCGCCCCCAGGCCAGGCCCAGTGGCGCGGCCAGGACGTGCCCGCACACCAGTACCTCCACCGGTCGGCGGGCCAGCACGGCTGCGGCGGTGGCGTACAACCCCGGCAGCGCCGCAGCCGCGGCCCCGGGCCGCAGGGCCGGCCCGGGCGCCCGCCAGATGCGGTACGGCTGCGCGCGGTCGAACGCCGCCGCGCCGGGGGCGGCCGGCGCCACCACGCCGGCCAGGTTCCCTGGGGGATAGCCGGCGGCGAGGTGGCCGAGGGTGGTCTGTACTCCGCCGGTGCTCGGGGGAAAGTCCGGCGCCACCAGCAGCACGCGCGGCCCCAGCTCCGGGGGTGGGGACAGGGGTGAGGGCGGAGGCGGCATGTCCTGCCGCTCCCTGCGGGAGTGCTCCAGGCGCATCGTCGGATCAACCTCCGCCTCTGCCGCAGCAGAGGCGGAGGCCGGCTGGGCCGGCGTGCCGTTTGGCCCTTGCGCTTGATCCATCGAGTCAGCCTCCTCCACGGCCCAGCGCGGCGAGGACGGCGGCGGTGCGCGCGGCCACGCGGGCCAGGCTGTAGTGCTGCTGCACGCCGGCGCGGCCGCGGGCAGCGTAGGCGTGCCGCACGGCCGGATCGCGCAGGTGCCCCAGGGCGCGGGCGAGCGCCGCCGGATCGGCCTCCGGCACCACCAGTCCCCCGCCGGTGGTGTGGATCACCTCCGGGATGCCCCCGGAGGCCGTGCCGATCACCGGCGTATCGCAGGCCAGCGCCTCGATCAGCACGCGGCCGAACTGCTCGCGCTGGCCGGGCAGGCTGACCGATGGCAGCACCAGCACGTCCAGGGCACTATAGACCCCGGCCATGCGGTCGTGCGGCACAGACGGCACCAGGTGCACCGTCCCGGCCAGGCCGGCGGCGCGGATCTGGGCGGCCAGGCGCGGCCGCTCGGGGCCCTCGCCCACCAGCACCACATGGCAGGGCGGCGGTCCCGCCGCGGTGACGCAGAGACGTGCCGCCGCGGCGATGAGGAAGGACAGGCCCTTCACCGGCAGGAAGCGGCCGGCATAGCCGGCGAGGTACGCTTCCGGCGGCACGCCCCAGGCTGCGCGCAGGCGCGCGCGGGCAGCCGGCGCAGGGGCAAACTGGTCGAGCGCGACGCCGTGGGGGATGATAGCGAGCGGCCCGCCATAGCCCTGGGCGCGCACCACCGCCGCCACCTCCGCGGTGAGGGCGATGACGGCGGCGGCGTGCCGCAGCACCAGGCGGCGCACCTGGGCGAACGGCGGCGGCAGGCGCCTGGGCACGTTCTGTTTGGTGGCCACCACCAGGCACGCCCGGGCGCGGCGGGCCAGCAGGAGCGCCTGTAGGGCTGCCAGGCTCCAGGGTTCCTCGTCGACGTAGACCACCTGGGGTGGCCGGCGGCGCACATCCGGCAGGCCGCGCGCGTAGCAGTGCAGGGCGCGCTGGCCGGCGAACAGCACCGGCGCCCCCACCACGCGGCCGGCCAGCGCCGGGACCACCTCCAGCTGCAGGGGGCCGCGCAGATCGCTGGTCCAGCGCGCCGGGGCGACCAGGGTGAGGTCGATCCCGTGGGCCTGCACCAGCCGGGCGTAAAGGGCCTGGTTCGCCGCCAGGACGGCGGCGTGGCTCAGCACCAGCACGCGCATTACCGGCGCTCCTCGGGGTGGATGGCGTCTGACGTCCTGCGCGAGAGGTCCTCCATTAGACCCTCCATCTAGACCCTCCATCAGATACGAGAGACACGAGTACGAGAGACACGAGACACGCAGATACAAGAGACACGAGACACGGCGAGCCAAGACACGGTGAGCCAGGACGCGGTGTGACACGTCGGGACGGCACCCGGCCGCGCCGCCGGGCAGCGCTCGGCGCCGCGACGGCGGGGGATAGTACCCAGGACGTGGGTCATCGGACGTCGCCTGGCGGACATCGTCCGCCTGTACGATGACATCGTGCGCCGGGGGAGGAAAGGGCCGCCGGGCGGAATTGGAGGGCGGATGCGGCCTCGTCGTGCCCGTTCCGTCGGGCGCAGACAGACCTGTCCAGGCCTGGACGGGCCTGGACGGCATGGCCGCCGGATACCGCCGGATACCGCCGGATGTCTCGTGATGCCCCCGGATGCCGTCTGATACCCCTGGAGAGACACCTGGCATGGCGCGGCGGCACTCCGCAGCTGCCTGGCGGCGGAGTGCCGTCCCTGCAGGACCAGTTTACCGCCGCGGCGTGCCGCCCTGGCGCTCCACAGCTTCTCGACAGCTTCTCGGCAGCCATCCCCGACGCCTGGTGCTCCCCGGAGAGCCCTGCGCCGCGCTAGCCGGCTGCACCCTGCCCCGGCGCCTGGTGCCCCCGAAGAGCCCCCGCGTGCCCCAGGGCGCGGGATGGCGTACCGTTTTGGACGCTGCGCGTTCCCGGCGCGGTGGGGTGCCCGCCAGCGCGGGAGTGTGGCGAGCAGGCGGCTAGTGCCCGCACCCTCATACGAGGGTGCCCGCCAGGGTGAGGTGATGTGGAACCGGGCGCAGGTGATGCTGCCAGGCCGCCGGGGTGCCCGTCGGCGCGGGGGTAGGGGATGACGATCGCCACGAAGGGCGGGCAGGGGTGCCCGCCGGCGTGGGGGTGCGGCGCCCAGCGCGCCGCTTTGGGCGCCGCGCCGAACGTGGCGGGATACCCTCCCCTGGGGACACCCCGCCTGGATGGGGGAGACACCGCGCCGTGCGCCGAGGGGGGACCGATGCCGGAGGAACAGCAGGAGAGCGCAGCTCCCCGGGCGCGCCCGAGGGAAGAGCGCGCGGGTGTTGCGCACCCGGCGTGTGGCGATGTTCCCCCGGGCGGACTAGTCCGGCGGAGGGGGCGCTTTGCGCTGTGCTCTGCCGGCGCGGGGAGCGCACGAACGCGAAGAAGCTTCGAACAAACCTTGCGGCTCGTCCGAAGCTTCTTCTGTGCGCTGGGCGCTGGATGCGATTGCTCGCTCCCTTTCGCTCAACGCACACTTAGTCTACCATACCGGCGGAAAAGTGCGAGCAGCGAAGAAGGGCGAAATCGAGCGAACGGAGGCGAGTGGCGGCGAATCAACAGGGAGTGCGCATCCCCAGCGCATGCACGCAGAAATTCTGGGACGAGGGGGAGGTTCGTGGTCCGGCGCCTGGGGGCCGCCGGCGCGCGGGGGCCGGGCACGCTCGCTCGGTGGCTTCGTGCCGAACCGTGGCCCCCGTGCGCACGGGGGCCGGGCGTCACCGGCGCTGGATCAGGTCTTGCCCAGCGTGTGGGTCCCCAGCGCACGGGGCCGGGCAGGCCAGAGCCGCTCTGACACACGGGCCGCGGTGCCGATGCCCCGCGACCCTAGGAGCGAAGCTCGCCTGTGGCTGGACGCCCTCTCCCGCGCGCCGGGGTAGGCCCCGGCACGCCTGGCTCTTGAGACTTGACGGCGTTTCTGTTGGACCCCCGGGACGGCCCACCCCGGCACACCCGGCGACCGAGAGCAGCCGCACGGCCTCGCGGGCGCGGATGGTGGGCGCGCGAGCCGGCCACCATCCGCGGGCAGGTCCGCACAGCCTCGCAGGCACGGGGAGTGGCAGCACGCCCCGGGCACGCCTGGCTGCCTGGCGTACTCGATGCGTATACGTACCCCTATGCCTCCCTGAGCTGCACTACTGCAGCCGCTGCTGGAGCTGAAGACGTTCCTCCAGCACCTTGAACGTGCACCTGCGTATCCCTGAGATAGACGCACCGCTGCAGCGGCCGTTGACCCGCTCCAGAGAATGCCCGAGGCGCATCCGCCCCCCGGCGCAGCCCTGAGACCCGGCGTTTCCTCCCGCCCGGCAGCCGGACAAAGGGGAGATACCGCCTACCCCCGCGTCGGCGTCCCCCACGCGCCTGGGCCACAGCAATGGGGGAGAAGTGGCCCGGAGCATACGCCGACGCTCCGGGCGTGCTGCTGTCCGGACCGCGCGGAGCGCATGGCGCATTTCCCGGATGGCCCGGGGCATCGGTGTACGCCCCGGGCGTGCTGCCGGCGGTGCCGCCGCATCCGGCAGATTCGCGGGACAGGCACCTGGGTGGCGCTCAGTGATGGGGCGGGGAAGGCTGGGCAGGCGGCCGGCTGCCGATGACGCCCAGCAGGATGCCGCCGGCCACGAGCAGCATGCCCAGTAGGAAGGCCCAGTGCACCTCGCCCTGCCCGGCCACAGCGACCGCCATCACCACGGCGCCCGCCACGACGGCGATAATCCCCACAAGCACGCGCATGGCCTCGCTCCGGTTTGGTGCGTGGTTTTTCCGTACGTGGTGTGTATTGCTTGCGCGTGTCTCTCGTGCTTGCCTATCTTACGCCGTTCTGGGGCGTCCTTCTCCCCTCCCTCGGAAGCCGCCGGGCGTGGGGCCCGGCGGTGCGCCAGTCGCCGGCAGGACACCACCGGCGGCGCCGACCTGACTGGGCGCATGGCCGTCCGCACCCAGGCGGCACGCTACCATGGTCCCGACATCGTGGCCCGAACCGGGCCGGAGTCGGCGCGGGGAAGTCCGGATGGCGCCTGGTGGTATGGTGGTATACTAAGGTTGGGCGCCGGGCAGCATCGCCCTGAGGGCGCCGCACGTGCGTGGAGCGTGCGGGTGCCGTGCACACCCCAGTGAGGCGAGCACGACTCGCCGCGCTGCCCGGCGCCCGCCGCGTCTATCCCCTGTCTTCCCTGTCTTCGGCGCGCTACTCCTGGCGCGCGCCGGAGCTGCGCCCGGTGGCACGCCGCCTGGCTTCGGTTTGCTCCGGCGTGCCGTGGCGTGCCGTGGTCCGTGTGCCGGCCGTGCACCCCCACGTGGCGCTTTTCCAGGCTTTCCTGGCGGCCACCGGCACGCCCTCCTCGGTCCGTGCGCCGGCAGGGCTTCTGTCGTGAACACCGCGACGGCCCGCACACACCGCCCTCGGTCTGTGCGCCGGCAGGGCCTCCGTCCGCACGCCGGTGACACGCTCCGTTCTGTTCGACGGCTCCCGCACGGAGCCCGGCGCCGGCGGTGCTCCCGTCGGCGTTTTGCCGGCATGTGCTGCCCTGCAGCGCGACCGGCTCCTCCAGGGGGCATGATCCTCCCGAGGCTGACGTGCAGCGACCCTGCAGGATACAAGGGCCCGCACTTTGGAGCGGCCGCTTCCCGCTGCACGGTGCGGCACGGGAGCCGCTCGCCTCCTCTTTGTTTCTTCTTTTTTTTCGTCGGCTCTTCTGCTTCGTCTACCGGTCCGGTGCCGCCCGGCGCGTCCTGGATGCTCACACCGGCCACTGCTCCTGGCGGTAGGCGGCGTCCCAGAACAGCCACTCGTAGCGGCTGGTGGTGAGGACGTGCTGCCGGATGGGCTGGCGGCGGGGCTCCGGCAGTCCGGCCACTGCCTGCTCGATCACGTCGAGCACCTGCTGCACCACCGTGGCGAACTCGGCCGAGGCGTAGGTCTCGATCCAGCGGCGGTAGAGCGGATGCGGCGAGCCGCGCTGCTCCAGCGCCTTGCCCACCTCCCAGTAGATCCAGTAGCAGGGCAGGAGCGCCCCCACCAGCTCCTCGAACGGTGCGGCGTAGGCCACGCGCAGGAGGTACGACGTGTACGCCAGCGTGGTGGGCGCCGGGGGCGTGGCCTCGACCTGCTCGGGGGAGAGGCCCCACGTCTGGAAGAAGCTCTCATGGAGGGCCCGCTCGACCACCAGGGCCGTCTTGGCGTGCTCGGCGAAGAGTTCACACCAGGGGTCCTGGGGGGCTTTGGCCGCCGCCACGGCCAGGGCGCGGGCGAAGTCGCGCAGGTAGAGGGCGTCCTGCACGACATAAAACCGGAAGCAGGGCTCAGGCAGCGTGCCCTCGGCCAGACCGGTGAGGAAGGGGTGGGCCAGAATAGCCTCGTAGATCGGCCGGATCCACGTCCAGAGGTCCTCCGTGACGCGCGCACTCATGGCAAGCCTCCCGACAGTCTAACAGCCTCGTGAGATGCTTCATCAGGTGGAGGGGCACAGCGCGCCGGCCCTCCATGTCCTTCCGCCGCCTATCCCTCCGCGGACGACGTTCTGTGTCCGGCGTCCCATCCCTCCCTGGAGCGGGGCGCGTGCCGGCACGTAGGGTTGAGTATCGCCCCGATGCAATCCGCCGGGGGAAGAACCGGTGACAGGGTCAGGCGCATGAGTGGTTCTCTGCACCGCGCACACCGCCTAACAGGCAGGGGCCAGGCGGCTCTCCAGGTGCTGCATCCCGCACTATACCCTGCACGACGCACGCTGGTTCCCTCCGCGCGCCAGGGCACTCATCCGTCCGCCGGCTCCGCGCGGGCGGCCCACAGGGTGTCCCAGTAGAGGAGTTCGTAGCCCTGCAGGAGGCGGACGGCGCGGCGCACCAGCCGCGGGTCGGCGCCGCGGGCGAGGTCGTGCCGGATCACCGCCAGCGCCTGCGTCGCGAAGTCGGGCGGCGGCGTGGCGAAGAGATCGAAGAAGGCCACGTCCGCGGGCGTCAGGCCATAGTGCGCCTGCAGGGCCCGGCTGAGGCGGCCGCACAGCGCGCCCCAGGCCGGGAAGTTCACCAGGTAGGCCGCAGCCACCGCGGCGGCGGAGCCGTAGAGGGCCAGCCAGGCCATGTAGGCCGTGTAGGCGTGCGCCCCTGGCAGCGGCTCCCAGGCTTCCAGCTCCGCCGGGGTGAGGCCCAGGGCGCGGGCGAAGGCCTCCAGCGCCGCCAGGGCGGCCTGTTCGCCCTGCAGCACGCCCAGGAAGAAGGTACGGCTGGGCGCGGCGTCGCCGAAGCGGCTGACCAGCAGGCCCACGCTGCGCAGGTCGCTGGTGATGATGTGGAACTGCTCGCCGGCGAAGCGGCGCAGGGCCGGCCGCGGCAGCTGTCCCGCCTCGACCGCCTGGACGTAGGGATGCCGGCGGAGCTGGTCCTCGACCGGCGCAAGCGCGCGCTGGAGCTCGGCGAGGAGGGTCTGAACCGTATCAGGATGCTCGGTGCTCATGGCGCTGCTCCTCTCCTCCTGCGGGAATGCGGCGCGATGCCGTCCCCGCCCATCGTGCTGAGCCTGGCATCTCTGGGCCCTGTCCTGGCTTCCGGGCTACCCCTCAGGCCTCTCCCAGGGGTGCGGGGGCGGGACGGCGGACCCACGCCCGGCCGGCCACCAGGGAGAGCACAAACGTGGTAAGAAAGCTGGGCAACGAGGCCCCCAGCCAGGGGGCCAGGCCCGGCACGCCCAGGGCAGGCAGGCCGCTGATGGTCAGGTAGACAGCCACGCCGGCGAGCCAGATGGCCAGGGCCGGCCAGCACACCCCGGCGGTGTACCCGAGGGCACCGGTGGGCTGCAGGAGCGCCGCCGCGTCATAGTGGCCGCCGCGCAGGACGAAGTAGTCGGCGGCCAGCACGCCCAGGAGCGGCACGAAGGCCGAGCCGATCAGCAGGAGGAAGCTCTCATACTGGGTGAGCGGCACGGTCCAGGCGAGCAGCAGCACCACCGCTGAGACCAGCACGATGAGCCCGCGCTGGCTGGCCTGCGGCACGAGGTTCTGCAGGGAGACCGCCGTGGAGTAGACGTTGGCGAAGCCCTCATCGGTCTCGTCCACCAGCAGCACCAGCAGCGCCACCCAGCCGGCGGTGAGGCCGGCGATGGCGGTGAGGAGCGGCGCGATGGGTGCGGCCGGATCGGCGGTGACCCCGGCAGCCAGCACCAGCAGCGCGCCCAGGGCGTAGAACCACACGTGGGGCACGAAGTAGCCGGCCGCGGTGCCCCAGAAGGCGGCGCGGCGGTCGCGGGCGAAGCGGCTATAGTCGGCGACGAGGGGGAACCAGGAGATGGGCATGGCCACCACCAGGTCCACGGCCAGCCAGAAAGAGAGCTCCCCGGTGCCCGGCCGGGCCAGCAGGGCGCCCAGGTCGGCGGTGGCAAGCAGGGCGGCGGTGATCCACACCGTGGTGACGAGTACGGCCCAGACGGCGAACTTCTCCATCCACTGCTTGACCACCAGGATGGGGCCGCCCAGGGCCAGGGCGAGGGTGAGCAGGGTGAAGCCGAGCGCCCAGGCGTGGTAGGCCGGGGGCCAGCCCAAAAAGCGTGTGGCCAGCAAGTCGGCGGCCTGGGCCATGACGATCACCTCGAAGGCGGCCCAGCCGAGGAGCTGCAGGATATTGAGCACGGTGGGCAGGTACGAGCCGCGCTGGCCCAGCGGCCCGCGCAGCAGCACCATGGTGGGCACGCCGGTCGTGCTGCCGGGGATGGCGGCCAGGCCGAGCAGGAGGTTCCCGATCACGGCGCCGATGAGAATAGCCAGGAAGGCCTGGCCCAGCCCCAGGCCCGGCACGAGGAACATGCCGACCACCATCACCAGGAAGCTGATGCCGAGGTCGGCCCAGAGCACGAACATATCCCCCAGGCCGAGCGCCCGCCGCGCCGGCGGCACGGGACTAATCCCCACCTCCTGCGCCTCACGCTGGAGGGTTTGGAAGATCGCAGCCATCACACACCTCCCAGAGGGGAACAGCTGGCGGCGCGGGGCGAGGTGCGGGACCGCTCGGCCGGTGGCCGGTGGGGGAGCGGTGGGAGTGCAGGCCGGGCCCGGCGGCCTGGGCCGCGGGCGCAGGCGGGCACAGGGCGGGTGGACCGCGCGCCCCGTCTCGGAGAGATGCCCCGTCCCGCCCGTTCCGGCGGCCGCGCCTGCCGGAGCGGGACACGCCCGGGTTCGGCAGACGCGTCCGCAGCCCACAGCCCCCGGCCGGGTGCCGCCTGCCGGCGGACGAGGCCGCTCGACAGGCGCGGCCGCTCGGCAGGCGGCGCCAGGCACGAAAAAACCGCCTGGCGGCGAGCACGGCGGTCGTCGTGACGGTGCGCGGGAGCTCCCGGCCGGAGCAGGCAGCTCTTTTCTGGAGAGCGCGGCTCCTCTGGAGTGCGTGGAGAGCGGGCGCACGCGCCCCAGCGCCCAGGAGCTCCGCGATCGTGCGCTTCCCTACGCCGGCATGACCCGGATCAGGTTCCAAGGGTTGGCCTCGCCGCGCCGGCCGGCGATCACAGGTGATCGACCGGACCGACGGGCAGGCCTCTCAGCGACAGCCGCACCCCTAGCGCGCCATCTTCACTTGTGCAGGCCCATTGTACGCTATGGCGCGGGCGCCGGCAAGGCAGCCCGGGGCGCACGTCCCCTGGGTGGGACCGGCGCGACCGCCCAGGAGCTGGCCGGCCTACCGCGCGGCGGTGCCGCGCGCCAGGCCGGCGAGCAGGGCCAGCGCCGCCAGCTCAGCAGCCAGCGCGCCGAGCATGAGCGGGCTCTGAGCCTGGTCGAGCCACCGCAGCACGGACGCAAACTGCTGCCGCTCGAGCCGCAGCTGGCAGAGCGGCAGGTCTGGATCGAGCAAGAGCAGCAACGCCGTGGCATCGGGCCCGGTGATCGCCTCGGCGGTCCAGGTGACGCAGCCGCGGTCCGCCGGGGCCGGGTGCACGCCGGTGAGGGGCCAGGGCGCCACGGCCGGGGCATGGCCGGGGAGCCAGGCGAGCGCGCGGGGCAAGCCGGCGCGATCCAGCTCGCGGAGGGTCTGGAACGGGGCCGGCGCCGGCGTGGTGGCGGCAGCCCCGGCCTGCACCGCCAGGACCAGGCGGTAGGGCGTGGCCGGCTGGACAGGGAAGGCCGTCACCACCACGGGCCGGGCTGACAGAGAGGCGGCGCCGTCTGTCGAGGCCGTCACCTGCCAGGGGCCGGCGGCCGGCACAGCGCGCCAGCCGGCTTCGGCGACCAGGAAAGAGCCCTGGGTCAGCACCAGCACGCTAGTCGCCAGCGCCTGGATGCTCAGGACACCCCAGGCGAGCGCGCGCCGGCATCCGGACGCCGGCAGCGCGGCCGGCCGGCCGGTGGCCGGGGCGTGTCCGGCAACGTCTGGTTGAGAGGGGTGCCCCCAGGCCGCCGGAAGCGTGACCGCCGGGGCGTCAGCTGCAGGGGCGGGCAGGGAGGCTGCGCCGGCTGGGACAGCGCGACGGCGCCGCCCCAGGGCAAGGAGCGCGAGCACGGCGGCGACGGTCACCGCGGAGAGGGCGAGGCCGGCATCGTACCAGCGCTGGGCGGTGTACTCCAGGGTGACCGTGAAGGGCTCCGGCCCGGGCGGGGTGATCACAAAGCCGTTGGAGACCGCATCGGCCAGCACCGGCCGCAGCGTCCGGCTGCCCACGCGGGCGGCCCAGCCGGGGTCGAAGTGCTCGTGCAGGACGAGCAGGAAGGGCCCCTGAGCACCCGTCACCGTGACCTGGTACCGCACCGGGGAGAGGCGGCGCCAGGAGAGGCGGGGGGGAGGGGAGGAAGACCCCTCCCCGGGCCCCTCCCCTGCAGGGGAGGGGAAGAGGCCCTCACCCCCCGGCCCCCTCTCCCAAGGGGAGAGGGGGAGAGAGACCGCACCCTCCGGCCCCTGCTCCCAGGGGGAGAGGGGGAGGGGGCCTGCATCCCCTGGCTCCTGCTCCCGGCGCTGCGGGGGAGGGTCGGCCGGGGCGGGCAGGAGGGCCAGGGCGTTCACGGCATGGAGGCCGGCGCCGGGGGCGGTGAGTTCAGCGACGTAGCGCCGGCCGTGCCGGAGGGTGAGCGTGCCGGTGGACTGCCAGACAAAGGCGCTCGTCGGCGCGTGCGCCGGCAGGGTGGCCGAGAGGAGCAGCGCCGAGGCGTCAGGCGTGTCGGCCCGGGCAGCGCGCCCGAGTGCAGGGGCGGCCTCCCGCACCTGGAGCCGGACAGCGCGGCCGGCAGGGCTCTGGAACAGCCGGGCCCAGAGGGTGTACTGCCCATCGGGCAGGTCTGAGGGCAGGGAGAGCGTGACGGTGCTGGGGGAGGGCGCCGCGGTATAGAGCAGGCCCAGGCCCAGGTCGAACTGCCAGTTCGCCAGGCCGAAGCGGGCCAGCGTGCGGCGCCACTGGGTGTAGATCTCTTCCACGGTGGAGCCGCGAGCCCAGCCGGCCTGGGGATCGCCGTTCAGGGTGGCCGGCAGGAGGGGCACCAGGCGCCGCCCGGGCGCCCCAAGGAGGGCGAGGTCCTGGCCGGACAGGCCGGCAGGATCCGGCACGGCGAGCGCCTGGAGGGCAGCCAGGGTGGGCGCATCCGGCACGACGTAGTCGAGGCTAACGGAGTGGAGGGGAGAGACCTCACCCCCCGGCCCCCTCTCCCCCTGGGAGAGGGGGAGACGAGAGGGAGGGAAGCCGCTGACCAGGCGGACGCGGGTGGCGGCCTGCACCGGCGCGGCGGCGGCCGTCTCGCCGAGCGGGCGGCCGTCCGGGCCGGGCACGGCGAAGAGGGTCACCACCTCGCCGCGGTAGAGGACGGGGTAGCCCAGGCGGAGCAGGTGGCTGCGCAGGACGGCGCCGGCGGGATGGTCGGCCTCGGCCACGATGAGGGTGATGCCGGCCTGCTGCAGCAGGGCGCGGGGGTCGTCGCCGGCGGCAAGCGCAGCCTCGACCAGGCGCACAAAGGCGCCGCCGAGCAACGAGTGCGGCGAGATGCTGCGCTGGGCCAGGGAGCGGCCGAGGAAGAGGGTGTCGGCGCGGCCGCTGCTCCAGGCGCGCGGGGCATCGCGGGCGGGCACCAGCACCCGATCGGCCCAGGCCTCGCGGCGGGCCAGCAGCGCGGCCACGGCGCGATAGTCGGGCGGCAGGACGTGCGGCAGGTAGGCAGTCTCCGGGCGCCACAGCAGGCTGTCGATGCCCGGGCGGGCCTGGCCGAAGAGCGCCAGGGCCAGGGCGAGGCCGGCAAGCGCCAGCGAGAGAGGCCCCGCGCCGGGGAGGGGCCGCAGCAGCGCCAGCCAGCGAGCACCGGCGTGGGGGAGAACCAGGCCGAGCCCCAGGGCATAGGCCAGAGCGAGGAAGAGCATGACCTTGTCTGGCTCGCGCACCACCCAGCCGGAGGGCAGGGACACCACGGCCGTGCGGTAGAGGCGGTCGAACGGCGGAGTGGCAGCGATGACAAGCAGCAGGATCGTGCCGGCCGCCAGCAGGGCCAGGAAGCCAAGCAGGCGGCGCAGGCCGCGCGTCCACAGCAGCCCGGCGAGCAACACGGCAGGGGGCAGCAGGCTGCAGGCGAGCCAGGCGGTGGCAGCCGGGGCAGGCAGGCGGACCAGGGCCTGCCAGGGCGTGGTACCGCTGAGGGTGACGATCTTCAGCAGGGAGTCATGCTGCTGCACGAACGCCCGCAGGTTCTGCTCGATGAGCACGTAGCCGGGGGCGACGGCGCCGCCGGCTACGAGGGTGCCCAGGGCCGGCAGCCAGATGAAGGCACTGGCGGGCAGGTAGACGGCGCCGAAGAGGCCCAAGCCGAGCACCGCCTGGCGCAGGCGCCACCGCGCCGGGCCGGGCGCGAAGCCGGCCGCCGCGTGGTAGGCCGCGGCCAGGGCCACCGCTGCTCCGACGAAGAGCATGGTGTGGGGCGTGGCCGAGCCGATGGCGGCGTGGAGGAGGGCCGCGGCAGCGATCGGGGCGGCCCGCACGGTCGGGCCCCTCACCCCCGGCCCCTCTCCCCCAGTGGGGGAGAGGGGAGAAGACGGGCCCGCACCCCCGGCCCAGCTCCGTGTGCGGAGCGGGGGGGAGAAGCCGCGGATGGCGAGGGCCAGCACCAGGGGGGCTACGCTGTATCCGACCAGGAGGTAGAGATACACCGTGCGGGCGATCCACCAGGGATTGAGGGCGTAGGCGAGTCCGGCCAGCACGGCGGCGGCTTCGACGAGCCAGCGCGGTGGCCGGGGAGGCACCGCGCAGAGAAGATTTCGACCACTGGTCGCAGCGCCCGCGCTGTTAGTTGACACAACTAAAGGAGGGGTGGAGGCGAGGAGGCCGTGGAGGAGGTGGCAGGCGGCGTAGGCGGAGAGGGCCGCCAGCAGGCTGGTAGCGGCTAGGACGAGCCTGGCGTAGGCGCCGCCATCCCAGCCGGCCAGGTGAGCGATGGCCAGCAGGGGTACATCAAAGAAGAACCGTGCGGCTGCCACGAGATTCGAGGAGCCGGCCGGGTGCCATAAAGGGTAGTGCTCTTCAAGGAATGCCAGAGGGGTGAGGGGGAAGGAGAGATCGCCGTCGTTGAACTGGCCCGGGGTGGCGAGCATGCGCCACCAAGCGGCCAGGAGGACACCGGCCAGGACGCCGAGGGCAGCAAGACGCACCGGGATGTAACCTCGTGCAGCGCGATGCGTTGTAGACATGCAGTGTTGGGGCCCTCACCCCCCGGCCCCCTCTCCCAGGGGGAGAGGGGGAGACGAGGGAGAAGACGGGGTGCCGGGCCATGCCGGCATATGATAGCGCAAGTGGGGCGGGAAGCCCTCACCCCGACCCCGCTCCGCGGGCGAGGGGAAGCGCTTCTATGCCTCAGGACGGGTGGGGGAGGTGCGCGGTCACGGCGGGTATCCGTGCGGATACTTGCGCGGGCCGGGGGCGGCCGGGTATAGTGGGGCCCCTGCTGGACATGTGAGCGACAGGCCCGCAGGGCAGCGGGGCGTCGCGCGGGTGGCACAGCGACGTGCCGGGGGCGCACGAAGCCGTAGGGCCGGAGGGCGCGCAGCGCACAGGATGAAGCTCTCCATTGTGGTGCCGGCCTATCGCCAGGAGGCCACCATCGGCGAGGACATCCGCCGCCTGGAGCAGGCGCTGGCCGCGACCGGCCACGACTACGAGCTGATCGTGGTGGTCGACGGGCTGGTCGACCGCACGTACGAGCGGGCGCTGGCGGCGGCTGGCGAGCGGGTGCGGGTGCTGGCATACCGTGACAACTGCGGCAAGGGACACGCCGTGCGCTACGGCATGGCCCAGGCCGAGGGCGAGATCGTGGGCTTCATCGACGCCGGCATGGACCTGAACCCGCGGGGGATCGGCGTGTTGCTGGCGCAGATGCTGGCGCACGGCGCCGACATCGTGATCGGCTCGAAGCGGCACCCGGCCTCGCGGGTGCAGTACCCGCCGTTGCGGCGGCTGTACAGCTGGGGCTACCAGATGCTGGTACGGGTGCTGTTCGGGCTGCGCGTCAAGGACACCCAGGTGGGGCTGAAGCTCTTTCGGCGGGAGGTCGTGGCGCGGGTGCTGCCGCTGCTGCTGGTGAAGCGCTTCGCCTTCGACATCGAGTTCCTGGCGGTGGCGCATGCGCTGGGCTTTCGCCGCATCGAAGAGGGGCCGGTGGAGCTGACGCACCGCTTCAACAGCACGATCCACCTGGGCAGCGTGTGGAACATGCTGTGGGACACCGCGGCGGTGTTCTACCGCCTGCGGCTGCTGCGCTACTACCAGCGCCTTGCCGAGCACCTCCATGACGTGCAGGCCGGGCATGACGTGCAGGCCGGCGACGTCCAGGCCAAGAGCGTCTAACAAGAGCATCGGAGCATCGAAGACAAGCAGGGCGCTCGCACACTGCGTCTCGACCTAACGGGATCCATCCAGAGGACAGAAACCAACCAGAGATATAACACAGAGGCAAGACCGGGGCGTGCCTGCTAAAGTCGAGGGTGCTCGCGAGGCGACGAGTAATTTACATAACATAGTTCACATAAGAAATATTTGTTGTTCTGCTGCAGGGATGTAATAGAATGGCGCTGATGGTGGAAGCGCCTATGCCGTGCTCCGAGCCGCTGGTCTCGGTGATTATTCCAGTGCGTGCGGTCAACGCCTACATTCACGAATCGGTCCCGCGGATCCTGAGCCAGCGGTACAGTGCGCTGGAGGTACTGGTCTTGCCGGACGAGCCGGCAACGCTGCCATACCCGCGCACGCGGGTGATCCCAACCGGCCCGGTTGGTCCGGCAGAGAAGCGTGACCTGGGTGTGCGCGAGGCACGCGGAGAGATCCTGGCGTTCCTGGACGATGACGCCTATCCCCGGCAGGACTGGCTAGCCACCGCAGTACAGCATTTCGCGCGGGAGGACGTCGCGGCGGTGGGAGGGCCGGCGGTGACGCCGCCCCACGACGACTTCTGGCGGCAAGCCTCAGGTGCGGTGCTGGAGTCGCTCCTCGGCGGAGGCGGCGCGGCCTGCCGGTACCGGCCAATTGGTCCCGTGCGGGATGTGGACGACTGGCCCTCCGTGAATCTGCTAGTGCGCCGGCGGGACTTCCTGGCTGCCGGCGGATTCAACTGCCGGTACTATCCGGGCGAGGATACCAAGCTCTGTCTGGAGCTGACGAAGCGGCTGGGCAAGCGCATCATCTACGATCCGGAGGTGGTGGTGTACCATCACCGGCGGCCGCTCTTCTGGGAGCACTTCCGGCAAATCGGGCGCTACGCCATCCACCGCGGCTATTTCGTGAAGGCTTTCCCGGCCACCTCGCGGCGGCCCTTGTACTTTCTGCCCACCGTATTCGTTGCGGGGCTCCTTGGAGGGGGGATAGGAGCGTTGACGCCGGTGCGGGCGCTGCGGACGGCGTACGTGCTGGCGCTTGCCACATACGGAGCGGCGCTGGGCGCCACCTGGCTGGATCTGGTGCGCCGGACGCGGCGGCCTGTCCTGGCTGCGGTCGCGACCCTGGGGGTCGTGCTGACCCATCTGGTGTACGGGGTACTGTTTCTGAAGGGCATGCTGGCGCGCGAGCTCGTGCGCTAAGCCTGGGGGAGCGGTTGGAGGAGACGGCCGGCGCGGGGAGCCATCGCGCGAGGCAAGCAGGAGGAAACAGAGGCCATGCGCATCGCCATTGCGTACCCACCGATCGAAACCGACAAAGGGGTGCCGCTGCTCTCGCAGAACCGGCAGTTCCAGTATTTCCACAACCCCACCTTCATCTTCCCGTGCGTGCCGGCGATGGCCGCCTCTCTGCTCCAGAAGCACGGCTACGATGTAGTGTGGCTGGATGGCATTGCCGAGCGCAAGAGCTACGCCGAGTGGCTCAAAGACGTGGAGCGCGCCGATCCGCACCTCATGGCCATCGAGACGAAGACACCGACGGTGAAGCAGTACTGGCGGGTCATCGATGATTTGAAGCAGCGCTTCCCGCGGATGACCATCGTCTTGATGGGCGACCATGTAACGGCGCTGCCGGAGGAGTCGCTGCTGGCCTGTAAAGTTGACTACGTGCTCACCGGCGGAGACTTCGACTTCTCGCTCCTTAACCTGGCGAACCATCTGACGCGGGGCAGTGACCTTGAGCCCGGCTTCTACTTCTGGGACGGCGACACCATCCGGAGTACGGGGCACTTCATCCAGCACAACCCGCGGGAGCTGCCGCTGATCGACCGCGAGCTGGTGAAATGGAAGCTCTACGCCTACCACAACGGCAACTTCAAGTACACGCCGGGCACGTACACCATGGTGGGGCGGGACTGCTGGTGGCGCAAGGGAGGCGGCTGCACGTTTTGCTCCTGGACCAGCACCTTCCCCAAGTTCCGCGTCGACACACCCGAAAAGCTCTTAGACGAGGTTGGCCACCTGATTGACCTGGGTGTGCGCGAGATCTTTGACGATACCGGCACGTTCCCGGTAGGCCCGTGGCTGGAGAAATTCTGTAAGGGGATGATCGAGCGCGGCTACCACAAGCACGTCAAGTTTGGGTGCAACATGCGCGCCGACGCCCTGACGCAGCGCGAGTACGAGCTGATGGGCAAGGCAGGCTTTCGGTTTATCCTGTACGGCCTGGAGTCGGCCAGCCAGCGCACGCTCGACCTGCTGAACAAAGGCACCAGGTGGGATGACATTATTACAGCCACCAAATGGGCGAGGGAAGCCGGGCTTGACCCGCACGTGACCTGCATGGTGGGCTATCCGTGGGAGACCTATGAAGAGGCGAAGAAGACCATCGAGCTCACGCGCATGCTCTTTGACAAGGGCTATGTAGAGACGCTGCAGGCGACGATCGTGATCCCGTACCCGGGGACGGAACTCTTCCGGCAGTGCGAGCAGAACGGCTGGCTGAAGTTTCGCGACTGGGAGCGCTACGACATGCGCGAGCCGGTGATGGTCTCGCCTATTCCGGACGAGAAGATCATGGAGCTGGTGCAGAGCCTGTACACCTCGTTCCTGACGCCGCGGTATATCGTGCGCAAGCTGACCCAGATCCGCACCATGGACGACGTGAACTACTACATCGTCCGCGGCAGCAAATACCTGTGGGGGCATCTGAAGGACTTTGCCAAGGAGCAAGTGGCCCGGCGGCGAGCTGGCACCGTGGGGAGTACGGCGGAGTAGGGCGACAATAGCTACGTTGCGCAGACAGAACAGAGAGGATGGACCGCGCGGTCTGTGCGCTGACTTCTCAAACGATGCAATCACGGCGACTTATCGCATTTCTGAACGCTTACACAGAGGGAATAAGCGGCGGAGATGCCTGTTTCATTGAGATCGCGCGGCGGCTGCAGGGTTTTCAACTCGTGGTTGTGACTTCTGCGCTTGGTGAGACGCTCTGTCGAACGCGCGGGCTGCAGGCTATTTTCTGGATCACGACTCGTGAAGATAAGTTCACGAGGACGATTCTGACTTACATTATACGTACAATAAAAGGTCTTCTACTTATCCGTCGTATCCAGCATGGTGATCTGGTCTATGCTACCTCCGACTTCTTGCCCGATGTTTTGCCGGCATTCTGGTACAAGATCTGCCGCAAACGCGTCTGGTGGGTACAGAAGGTTTTCCATGTGATTCCGCGGCAACGCCCGATTCCACATTATGCACAGAAGGTGAGTCATCTGCTTATTAAGAAAGCAGCAGACCTGGTAATCGTCGATAATACTCTCCTGCGTACGGAACTGCTGCAGCGTGGTTTCTCTGCAGAGCGGGTACGGGTCAACTATCCGGGCATTGATCTTGAGCAATTTCGTGTTGCGGAGGGGGCTGGCCAGCCGCTGTATGATGCCGTTTTCCTCGGGCGGCTCCATCCCTCGAAGGGCATCTTCGACCTTGTCTCGATCTGGCAACAGGTACAGCGCATGCGTCCGTCAGCTAGGCTAGCGCTGGTTGGCCGAGGTGATCAGCGCACCGCCGAGAAGTTACAGGAACAGATCGTGGCTGCCAACCTCACGGAGAACATTTGCCTGCTTGGCTTCCTTGAGACACCTGCAGCGATCGATGTGCTGCGCCGGAGCCGGGTGTTCGTCTTTCCCAGCCGAGAAGAAGGGTTTGGGATCGCCATTCTCGAAGCGCTTGCCAGTGGTCTGCCGGTCGTAGCGTGGGATCTGCCGGTCTATCGAGAAGTATTTCCCCAGGGAGTCATACGTGTGCCGGTTGGTTCCTATCATGCATTTGCCGGTGAGATCGTCCGCCTGCTTGAAAATGATGTGGCATGCCGCAATCTTGTAGCCGAAGGGCAACAGGTCATCCAGCGCTATGACTGGCGAGCGATTGCTCTGCAGGAAGCAAAGCTATTAAACTGGATCACAGATACAGCTGCTAGTGCATAAAATGTCACGTCCCGCACTCAGTATTCTCATTCCAACATACAACAGGTCAGCATTATTGCGAGAGACGATTAAGAGTGTTCTTGACCAGAGTTTTACAGATTACGAGATTATTGTCTCTGATGATTGTTCAACAGACGAAACGGCGGAGGTCGTGCATGCCTTTGGCGACGCTCGCATTCGCTACTTCAGAAACGACCGTAATCTTGGCTACGGGGGCAATCTCGAGGCAGGTGCGGCGCATGCCACCGGCGAGATCCTGTACCTCCTCGGCCATGATGATCTCCTGCTCACAGGCGCGCTTGAACGCACCCATGAGGCCTTTTGCTCTGATCCTGCCATTGGTCTTGTAACGAGACCGTACTACTGGTTCATGCAGGACCCCTCTCGTCCGGTCCGTGCAGTCCCCCCGTACGATGCAACACGTGATGTCATTCTTTCATTACACGATGGCAGGGAAGCGGTTCACGCACTCTTTCGGTCTGCAGGGCAGCTCTCAGGGCTGGGCTTTCGCCGGTGCTACTAGGATAGAGGATTCCACCGTCACATCTTTACAGCACATATCTACCCATTCGCAGATATTCTGCGGCGTGCTCAGGCGGTCTACTTGAAAGACTACACGGTCGCTGTGCGAATTGAGAGCAGCATGACCCGTCACAGGCCAGAGATTTATGATCCATCACCTACAGAAACGTGGATCCGAATGTTCGAGACGGTCTATCCGGAGCCCATATACCGGGATGTACGCAGGTGGGGCATTGAACTGATCACGGCGCACAACTTTGAAGGCCTGATACAGCTCCGTAATTATGGGAATACCAGAGTGTTGACGCGGGAGATTATGGTGTTGCTGCGATACCGGCCGCGCAATGTGCTGGTACCAAAGTTCTGGCTCTATGCGCTACTGAGTCTGTTTGTGCCTGCTCCTGTGCTGCGCCGTCTAGCCGATGGATATAAAAAGCATATCCTGTCAAGGACGATCGACACATCACAGATATTGCGAATACCATCACTTCGGCAATGATCCAGATCAGACGAGTTATCAACTGCCTTTATCATTCTCCAATAGTCGCACGTGTGTTTCATACGCTGGTCTATTGCCTGCAACGTGAACTGCGAGATTGTCAATCTGTCCTTGATCTAGGCTGCGGACCGGACTCACCACTTCAATTCTGCCGCGTGCAGTACTCAGTTGGCGTCGACGTATTTCTGCCGTACCTTCGCTCGTCGGCTGCGCGAGGTATTCATACAGCTTACATCCAGGGAGACATCTCGCAGCTTTTGTTCCGACCGAAGTCCTTTGATGCTGTGATCATGATCGATGTGTTGGAGCATTTGTCGGAAGAGGAAGGACACGCACTGCTGCGGAAGGCAGAGTGCTGGGCACGCAAGCGCGTAATTGTTACAACTCCCAATGGTTATCTCCCACAAGGAGCAAGAGGCGGGAACCCATATCAAGCCCACCGCTCGGGATGGAGCCTTGCCACGATGCGGCGCCTGGGCTACCGTGCATATGGCCTAGCCGGGCTGCGTTTCCTGCATCGGGAGAACCCGCTAACTCCGATGGAAGATCCCGCAGCCATGTTTACCACAATTCGCTGGCGTCCGTGGCTGTTCTGGCTCTGCATCTGCGCGCTTACTGAAACCGTCGCCTACTATATCCCGCAGTGGAGCTTTGAGATCTTCTATGTTCGCGAAACATCTCCCACCTTACAATAACGCACCTGCTCGCAGGCTATCACGACCACAAATATACCGTTACTTGCTAAAGCCACTCACTACACTCTACAAGGTCGCGCAACGCAGCTACAACATCCTACCACTGTTAAGCTTTGCCTCCCTGTCGGCTGTGGTTGCTTTCTGGTTTATTCCTGGCTTACCGATTGGTTATGGTGACACAGGAATAATAGCGTTTTTCCATAATCCATCTTATCTTCTTAAGGTCTTCAGCTACACGTGGTTCTCACAATCTCTCACAGGCTATCCAGCAGGTTACAACGTCACTGTCATTCCCATGACTGCTTTCTTTGCAATCATGCAGGCTTTTCACATTCCCGAATATCTCAGACAATTTTTTGCATACTATATGGTTATGTTTACCTCTATGCTATTTATGCATTATTTTCTTTTATATTGCTTTAATAATCATCCAAATCAACGTATTATAGCATTTGTTGGAGCCGTATTTTATACTTTCAATCCTTTTACTATGATAAACTACTGGTATCATGGCATCCTTGGTCTATATATAATCCCTGCATCTGCTGCTCTACTTCTTGCTATTGAAAATAGCGTGAGGAGCCCGTCACTAATCTCATATTTGCTATTTGCCTTCGTCATTTCTATCTTCTCCATTGCTTTTCTAAATCCTGCTTTTGCTATTCCAATTTTATTACTAACGTTTTTTTACTGGATCTTCAGGCAAATTATTAATAAAACACCACTTATCGATTTGCTCAAATCTGCTGTATCTCTTTTTTTATTATCTATCCTGATTAATGCCTGGTTCCTATTTCCATTGGTCTCTACGGCGTTAAGCGCTTATGATAGTGCTACCAGTAGAATGAATCCACTTGATACTCTAAAAGTCGCTAGCTCCGGTGTCAATCTCGGTTCGTTAATGAGATTGCTACCCATCCGCCTAGACTCCCCCATATGGTTATATAAAGATCCACCTTGGAGATTCGCTTACAATACTTGGCCATTTATCGTCATATCCTTCTTTGCATTTTCGACGGCAATACTACCGCTTCTTAGACGTCAAAAAGACGCAAGGCTTGTCTTCTGGTCAATCACATTAATCATTGGACTGTTTTTAAGCTGTGGAGTAAATCAACCACTTGGATTCGTATTTGAACTACTCTTTAATTATATTCCCTACTTCCACATATTCCGTTCACCAACCAACAAGTTTTTGATTATTGTCATCTTGGCCATGACTATTATGTTTGCGCTTGGTGTGGCTATTCTAATCGAGCATCTGCGCTGGCAGTGGCGGCTGAAGAGAGTGTGGTTCGCCTTGGGATCCCTGGCAATCGTATCTGGCTGGTACACCTTCCCCATGTGGACGGGCGCGGTGGTGCATACTCCAATCCGTATACGCGGAGGCGAGATTTCTTCGTTCGTCAAAGTTCCAGCATATTATGATGACATGGCTCGGTTTCTTCAGGAGCATGAGAAAGATAATGCTTTACGCACCTTGGTCTTTCCGCTAAGACGTTCTACTTATGTGACGCAAAGTTGGGAGAGCGGTTACGATGGTCCTGATTATACGTGGCTACTGTTGCAAACACCGACATTTTCTTATCTGGCTGATGGATATTATGCAAGCGCCCAATTATTATCTCGATTTAGTAGCACTAGATTATTGAGCGATAAAATTAACGATAGCGTCGCGTTAGCACTATTCGAAGAGCGCCTGAACCAGGAGATAGTTGGGGTGATACGTGCAGCAGGAGTACTTGGCGCGAAATATCTTATAGTACAAAACGATGTTGATCTTATACGCGGACAGTATGAATTTAGACACGGGCCTATATTACATGATCTGATGGAGAAAATCAAGAGCGCAGGACTCGATAGAGTAGTCAGTTTTGGACAGCTGGATGTCTACCTTATACCCGTTCAGTATCGTTTTCCAATGGTATACGCGACGCAACAAGTGATTTGTCCGGTTGAATCGTTGGATGATATCGTACAAGTTATAATGACTAGAAATGATATATGGAACGACCCAATAGCTATACTACTTGGCGATAATCCGTTACAGCATGGTTCTATATGCAAAGAAGCACACATGGATGTTGGGGGGAGCGTTTTACGCGTGCAGGCAGTACATGTGAATTCTGTAAGATGGGATGTTGTAGTACAAGGAACCAATGACCCATTTATACTCGTTGTACTAGAAAGTTTTGACCCAGGATGGAAGGCATTTGTAGTTTCAAGAAAAGCGGTAGGAATAGAGGCGTTCTCTGGAAAATTGGCAATGAGTGCTTTTGAGAACATATTTGATGAAACATTTACCATATTAGAATTGTTATTTAATGGTAGGCGTATTAATGAGCAAAAACATATGCGTGTAAATGGATTTGCGAATGGATGGCTTATAGATCCAGGTGATTTTGGTAGTGGTGATCTTTTTATAACGGTATATTTTGTGCCACAACTTGCATTCTACGCTGGAGTGTTTTCCTCGGGATTAGCGCTACTTGTTGTTGGTGCATATTTAGGTATTTGTTTTATAAAAAAGAATAAGACGACTACAGTGGTGAGGTAGATAATATAAATATACATTAGTGGGTTAGTCAAATGGTAATCCTCGACATCGGATGTGGAAAGAATAAAGTCCCTGGCTCCATCGGTGTTGATATCGCACGTGTTGCCGGCGTCGACGTCGTTGGAACCGTGGAGAGACTTCCCTTCAAGGATAATACCGCAGATGTGGTGTATCTCAGCCATGTCCTGGAACACGTGAACTCGCTTGTAGGCGCCATGGAAGAGATCTGGCGGGTATGTAAGCATGGCGCGCTGGTGCATATCTGGGGCCCGCACTTTAGCTGCGGCCTCTATACCTGGAGCGACCCTACTCATCGCCGGGCTTTCACAAGCACCGTCTTTGACTATTTTGACCCAACGGCTACACTGTCTTACTATTCCCGCGCTCGTTTCCGTGTGCTGCGGCGAGAACTGCACTTCGGCTTTCGCCGTGAGGCGATGCCGGTGCGGGGTTTCCATCCTGTGACGACCGCGCTGAAAACGCTGGCAGGTCGCGTGGTAGAGCCCCTCGCGAATCTGGGCAGGGTAGGCCAGCTCTTCTGCGAGCGGACCTGGGCGCCCTGGATCGGGTTCGAAGAGATCTATGTCCAGCTCCGCGCCGTGAAGGAATAGTAATCAAAGACGCTAGCTCTGCTGCCACTGGCTGCGCTCCACCCTCACCTCCTGTGGCCGAAGCTGTCCAGCAACCCACCCCCAGCCATACGTCCACAGCGTCACCCAGCAGGCGGGCACGTGCAGCGCCCAGGCGGGATCCGGCTGCCGCCGGTAGCCCCGCGCCGCCTGCACCACCAGCGGCAGGACCAGCAGCGTTGAGAGCACGAAGCGCGCAAGGCCGGCACGGCTCTGCCGCTGCCAGGGATACTGCCGCAGCCCCTGCCGCCGGTAGTACAGGTAGTCCTGGATGCGCCGCCGCTGCTTGCGCGCAAAGCCGCGCAGGCTGCTGGTGTACAGGTGCACGATACCGGTCTTCACCTTGGCAAAGCGTACCGGCTCCCCGCGGCAGGCCAGCTGATACAGCACATCGATATCGAACAGGTAGTCGCCGAGCCCGGCCTGCTCCAGTACGGCACGGCGCAGCAGCGTGCCGTTGGCGCCGATGGTGGGCAGCCAGCGCGGATCGAGGCGGAAGGTAAGGTACCCGCCGCGATCCTCGGTAGGAACAGGCAGGCCAGTCCAGCGCCCGCTGAGGGCGTTCAGGCGGTCGTAGTTGCCCAGAAAGTAGCACAGCGGGTCATTCATGCCCATCAGCGCACAGTAGCGCGTGATGGCCGGGTCGCTGCGCCGGTAGGTGAAGGCGATGGGCTCGCTGCCGACGACGTCCGGCTCTCTAAAGGGCTCGACCATGCGCCGCAGCCAGCCGGGGTCGGGCAGGATGTTGTCTGAGTCGATCAGCGCTACCAGCTCGTGCCGGGCCTGCCGCACGCCCACGGCCTTCCCGGCCTCGCCCGTGCGCAGCGGGTTCGGGAAGATGCGGTCGGTGTAGCGGCGGCACAGCTCCAGCGTGCCGTCGGTGGAGCCGCCGTCGGCGATGATCAGTTCGAGGCGCTCGCGCGGGTAGTCCTGCGCGGCGATGGACTCCAGGCACCGGCCCAGGACCCGCGCCGCATTGAGCGTGGGGATGACGATCGAGATCGACGGCGTCGCCGGATCCATTACTTTATGTACTTATACTTTTACTTTAAACAAACACTCTCGGGAGCCACAGCGTCACCCGGCAGGCGCCGACCTCGCCTGCCGGGGTGGGACGGCCGGCCAGGAGGCCGGCGCTCCCGGCTCCCAGCGGGCAGCAGTATAGCGCACCGGCTGCGGCATGCCCAAGAACGGCCGCGGCCAGTGCCGGTCACGCCGAGCTGCGCCGGCCGGGAGCAAGGGTCTCTGCGCCTCTGCGCTGCGCTCGCGCGCCGGGCTGGCTGCGGAAGCGCAAGGATCGCGCAGGCGCAGATCGTGGATAGTCCGTCAGGCGCAATCGATCGAAGGCAGGCCGGCAATGTCCGGCAAGGAGGCCGCCACGCGACGCGGCACCACCTGGGCCGGCGGGGCATCCGGCTGGGCGTAGGGGGCAGCGGGGCGCGCTCGTCGCGTGCGCCCGCGTCGGGGCGCGGCATGAGGACACGGGCGCAGCAGCGCGGCGCCCCTACAGGGACGCCGGCATTTGGGGTGGCAAAGGTGCCGCCGCTTGCAGCAGCGCTGCGCTCCTCCATCGGCACCGGTGGCCTGCAGGGATCCGAACGATCTGGTCACACCAGTATGTCTGGCTGCCGCGCCGGCATGTCCAGGCCAAAGCAGGCCGGGGCCGACGGCTGCGCCGGTCACGGCCGGGCTGCAGCCGGCAGCCGGTCGCGGATCGCCTGGTAGACACGGCGGGCTGTGGCGAGCGCCGCGTCGGCCTCGGCCAGAGTCGGGAGGGCTGTGGGACCTGGATAGCGATAGGCCCAGGCATACTCACTCAGTGGCACTGCTTCGTCTACTATGGACTGGAGCGATGCATCACACGCCAGGCAGGCCGCACCGAGCTCCTCCAGGTTGTGGGTCCGGCGAAAGGGCTGATCATGGAACGTGAGGAACGCCTTAAACGCCTTTTCTGCGGCCTGCTGGCAGTGGAAGAGCGCATCTTCCAGCAGCGGCGGCGTTGCCGCCAGGTCCACGGCAGCCGCACGCAGATCGTTCGCGGCCTTCACCAGCCACGCCCTGGTATCGGCGAGCCGGACCGGATCAGGCTGCATACAGTAGCTTCCCCTCCCGCAGAACCGTCGCCGGCAGGGAGGCGCGCAGGTGCAGCCGCGCTTCGAAGGCCGAGCGGGGCCAGACCAGCACGTCGGCGGCAATGCCTGTGCCGCGCAGCACCTGATAGGCCAGGCGGCTACGGCGGCGCTCCGGCGGGGCATCGTCAGGCACGATCACGAGCAGGTCATAGTCGCTGTGCGGTCCGGCCTGGCCGCGCGCCTGCGAGCCGAAGAGGTAGATCCGCTCCGGCTGGTACGCCTCCACGAGGCGCTGCACCACCTGGGCCAGCGCGGCATCCGGCTGGGTCTGGGATGGTGTGGGGTGGTGGCGCATGGTCGTCCTCTGGTCGTATCACGCTCATCATATCGCGTTCGTCGCTGCGCGCGCGTGTGCGGGGGAGCACAGGCGCATGGGGACACGGGCGCAGCAGCGCGGCGCCCCTACAGGGACGCCGGCATTTGGGGTGGCAAAGGTGCCGCCGCTTGCAGCAGCGCGGCGCTCCTCCGAGTGGGGCGGGTCGGGACGCTCCTGGGCAAAGTGCGACGAGGGCTCCTGCTGCGCCCCTCCGGGTGTGGTGGGTCGGGCCACCGAGCCGGGTCCAGGGGGGGGCGCAAGGACGGGGTGCAGCAGTATGGCGTCCCCGCCCCAGAAGGGCACGCTGGGGAGGCAGGTGCCGCCCTCCGCAGCCATGTCGGGCTCAGGCACGGGTGCTTATGGCTGCGCTGCCTGAGCCGGGGACACACGCGACAGACCGGGGATCGGATACTGGCGCACGTTGCCGGTCACGAGCGTGGCTCCCTGCGCCAGCGCCACGGCCGCCACCAGGAGGTCGGTGGTGGCACGGGCGATCCCCTGCCTGGCACAGTCGTACCGGAGTTCGCCGGCGCCTGGTCAGCCTGCCGCAGGGCCCGCACCCATGCGGCGGCGGAAGCCGGATCCTCCCAGCCTGGGACCGCCACGTCCTGCAAGGCGCCGGCTGCCGCTCGGACTGTTCCCTCCCTGGCCCCGGACATCGCCACTGAGTGCCACGAAGAGCACCCGGTGGACATGCCCCAGACAGCTCTGCTATCCGAAGGCGGATAGCCGCGGAATATGTAGTACTCTATCATATAGGTACTACTATCATGCACTAGTATTACTCATCACTTTTTAATTACTCACACGTACTACATACTACTATGCGTACTACTATGAGGTGGTGCGATGGACGAGTGGTTTACCGTGGTAACGAGGAAGGGCCAGATTACCATTCCGGCGCCGGTCCGGCAGGCGCTGGGGCTGAAGCAGGGAGATACCGTCGCTGTCATTGTAGAGGACGGACAGGTCCGCCTGGTGCGGGTGGCGGGCGCCGTGGCCCGCACGGCGGGGCTCTTGAAAGCCCCATCCCCATCCCGCCCGGTGCACGTGTTGCGCGAGGCCGCCGAGGAAGCGATTGCCCAGGAGACGGTCGCGCGCATGGGAGGTGGCCGAGCCTAAATGGCCATGCCGTTCCTGGACAGCAACATCTTCCTGCGCCATCTCCTGGCCGATGATCCCGACCAGTCGCCGCGCGCCACGGCCCCCCCCTCTTTGATCACGCGTTCGACCGGCTCCCCGGCCTGACCCGACGCGCGCCCTGGCCGCGGCCTGACGCACGGCGTCAGGCATACGGCGGGCGACGAGCTACGGCACGAGCAACCAGCGCGTGGTCGAGCGTCTCCTGGACACGGCGGATCCCATCTTCGGCACCGGCTGGCTGTGGCAGTACGGCCGCATCAACGCGGCGGCGGCGATGCCGCCGGTCTGCACGCCGCGCCCCCGCGTGCAGCTCACGGTCGTGCCCAGCGGCGCAGGCCGGCTCCAGGTGACCGTCACGGCCGGCACGGCGGTGGCCGGCGGCCAGAACTGGCTGCGGGCGCTCCGCTTCGGCCTGGCCGACAACGGCGTGGTCGATAGCGGGAGCCAGAGCGGGCTACCCGGCAACGCCACCATCACGCTTGGCCCGGGCGTGCGGCAGACGACCTTCTTCGTGCGGCGCGTGACCGGCGGCCTGGCCACGACGGTGCACGTCGTGGTGGTAGACGAGTGCGGGGAGTGGCCGCCCTTCGTCGGGGGCGGGCCAACGGCATGCTAGCCAACGGCATTCTGTGCTGGAGCGAAGCCGCGCGCACGAGCGGGCGTGCGCAAGGCGCCGGTGAGGCGCTGGCCGGTGCGGCGGGACGGCCGGCCAGGAGGCCGGCGCACCCCGGGAGGGCGGCGCACCCGGCGGGGCGCTCCTACACACGGTCCGGTGCACCCGGCATGCCGTCCTCAGGTGCCGGGCGGGTGTAGACCCACACCACCTCCTGGGCAAGACGCCGGCCGAAGGGGGTCCGGGTCAGGGCGCTCCACTCCTCCGGGGTGTAGACTAGGAGGTCGGCTGGCACCGGCAGAGCGGTGGTGTCCCACGCTGCGGCGCGGCGCTCGAAGGGCTGCGCCGCCTGCGCCACCAGCACGACCAGGTCCACATCGCTGCCCACGCCCCAGTCGCCGCGGGCGTACGAGCCGGCGTAGCCCACCTGGAGCACGTCCTGGCCGGCCGGGCTGGCCGCGAGCGCAGCCGCCCAGCGCCGCACGGCCTGCTCGACCGCCTGCCGGTCAGGCCATCTGAGCACGGACGAACGCAACGATCTCACCGGCATAGCGCAGCGCCTCCGCACTCTGTACCGGGCCATAATGCTCGAACGGCGCACCTTCGGGATGGCTGTTCGGATACCGTGTGGGGATATAAAATGTATCGAGCACGCGCGCCTTCTCAATGAGCTCCGCCGGAACCGCCACCGCCGGCGGCAGGTCGCGGAGCAGGCGTGCCACCACGTGTCCCCAGGCTTCCTGTCCCAGGCGCAGGTGGAGCGCTTTCACGGCCTTCTCGGCGGCCTGGTGGGCGGCGAAGCAGGCCCACTCGTGGCGCCCGGCCCGCCGCGAGTCCTCCGCCTGCTCGAGGTCACGCTCGGCCTGGGCCAGCCAGTCGCGCGAACGATCGACCATGGTGTCCTCTTTCTGGCCGCCTCTGGCCGGGGAGTCCCCTGTCGGCGAGATTTCCCCAAGGGGTCACGAGCTGTCAGAGCGATCACCGGAGATCATAGCACAGCCGCGCACAACGCCAGCGTCACGATGCCGGGGTGCCGGGGGTGCCGGCGCGCTCCCCAGCCTGGCGCGGTCGCTGCGGCGTCGAGGCACCCGCGCCGGCGGGTACGGCGCCGTCCGGCAGGGCTGCTGGTGTCTCTTCCGGCGGTGCACCCCGCGTGCTTTCCGAGGCAAGCATGCTCTCGGCGCCGGAGAGCCCTGCTGGTGTCTCTTCCGCCGGTGCGGCCATTTCGCCGGCCTGTGCAGTGTCGCCTGGCGCCCCGCGCTCGCGCAGGAGCTCTACGGCTTGCTGCACCACTCCGATCACCAGCAGGATGTAGGTCAGATCGCCCATCGTCTCGGCCCAGCGCTCCTGCCTGGCGATGAGCAAGATAGGGCAGGTGAGCAGGGTGAGCAGGGCAGCCAGGATGGAGTCACGGCCGTTCATCCGCCGCAGCAGTACAGCGCCGAGCCACAGGGCGGCGAACTGGGCGTGCAGGCCCCACTTCCAGTCGGCGCCGAGCGTGACCGCCAGCACCACCAGCAGCAAGGCAGCCACATCCCGCACCTGGGCGACGGCGGCCTGGAGCAGCGCGGCAAGCTCCCGGGCGAGCCGGCCGGCGGCGGCGGCGAGCGCCCGCCGGAAGAGCGTGGCGAGGGTGGCCAGCGCCAGGGCCTCGACGACGAGTGCGGCCGGGGTCAGCGTGCGGCTGGTCTGCTGCCAGGCGCGCAGCCAGAGCGTGGGGGCGTGCTCCTGGAGCACCAGCCGGCAGAGCGGGCGCGCCGGCTCCATGAGCAGCAGGACGTCGGGCATCTCGGGCCGGACGGTGACCTCGGCCGTCCACTGCAGGCAGGCCGGGTCGGCCGGATCCGGCGTATGCGGGCCGGGGGCGGCCGGCGCGGCGCCGGCGAACTCCGGCCAGAGGCCGTCGGGACCGAGCATGCGCAGGGCAAGGCGGGGCGGCGTGCTGGGGCCGGACCCGCCGGTGCCGGCGCCCGCCGCCTGGGAGCGCGCGGCGGTCTCCAGGCGGTAGGAGAGGGTGACGCGGTAGCGCCCGCCGGGCTGCACTGGCAGGACGGCCAGTCCCACCGGGTCCAGCGCGGGCGGAGGGCCGGCATCTGCGGCGCCCGGGGGCGGGCCGGGCTGCACGGTATACCACACCGGCGCCGCGGGGACGGTGCGCCAGCCGGCGTCCACAGGGAGGGCCAGCAGGGACGGCAGCAGGAGAGCCAGCAGGAGGACGGGCTGCAGGGCCAGAGCAGCGCGGCTGACAATGGGGCGGAGCGACGCTTCGCTGAGCTCAGGCATGCGGAGGACAGCTGCGGGCATGGGCGCGTGTTTGTTGATCCTGACGTGCGGTTTGCTCGGTTGCCTTCCGGGGATGCCGGCTGCCTGCACGCGGTGCAGTAGAGACGCAGCAAGAATCCGGAGCCGGGGCGTACAGCCGGTGCTGCCCCTGCTTCTTCCCACCCTCCTGTTCCTTCACAACGTGGACGAGTGTAGAACGGGCGCGCGTTGCGTGTCAACGTCCGGCGCGGGGCCGGGGCAGCCGTTTTTGACGGAATGTCCATGGCTCCGTATCATGAAGCCCAGCGCGACGAACGTCCCTGGCCGGTCGTTCTTGCAGATGCCGGTGCGACGCTCTTCGGCGCACCAGCTTCTGCTGGAGCTTCTGCCGGCGGATAGCACGGCACGGTGAGAACTCCGGCGCGCCCCGGCCTATCCGGCCCGCGCTCCGGCGGCGCCGTGGAGGGTGGCCGGCACGTTTGCGCATGGCACCGTCTGTGTGAGTAGCATCGTCAAGGCTCCTACCTCGACCCACCTCGTCCTGCAGAGCGCAGCGCCCCGGCCCAGTGTGCGGTGGGGCGCGGTGCTGCTCTTCGCGGGCTCCAACACGCTCAATGCGCTGAACTTTGTCTTTAACCTGTGGATGGCGCGGGCGCTGGGGCCGCACGGCTACGGTGTACTGGTGGCGCTCACATCGCTGCTGGTCCAGCTCGGCCTGCCGGCGGCGCCGCTGCCCACGCTCACCAGCCGCTTCGCCGCCCTGTACGCCGCCGCTGGCGATCGGGCGCGGCTGCGCGCCCTCGTGCTGCTGCTAGGCCGGAGCACCGGCCTGGTGGCGCTGGCCGGCGGAATGGCAGTCGTGCTGGCGGCGGCGCCGCTGGCGGACTTCCTCCAGCTCGATGCCCCGCACCTGGTCGCCCTCCTGGGCCCCGGCCTGGTGATCGTGTACCTGGCGCCGATCGCGCGGGGCGTGTTGCAGGGTGCCGGCCGCTTCGGCGGGCTGGCGGCTACCATGGCCTGTGAAGGGGCGCTCAAGCTCGTCCTGGGCGTGGCGCTGGTGGCGGCGGGGGCCGGGCCGGCCGGCGGTGTGGGGGGCGTGCTGGCCGGCTCGCTGGGGGGCACGCTCCTGGGCCTGTGGCTGCTGCGCGACGTCCTCAGGCTGCCGGAGGCTGCCGGCGCACCGCCCGGCGGGCTTCACCTGGGGGAGCCGGTGCGCTTCGGCGCCCTGGCGGCCTGTGCCACGGGGGGCATGGCCTCGCTGCTCTTGCTGGACATCCTGCTGGTGAAGCACTACTTCGATGCCCCCACGGCCGGGCTCTACGCCGCGCTCACCGTGGCCGGCAAGATCCTCTTCTGGGTCTCCAGTGCAGTGCCGGGCGTGCTGTATGCCGCCCTGGCGCGCGCCCGGGCCTCCGGCGGCGGGCCCGGGGGCACGGATGACGCCGCGCTGCTCCTGCCGCTCCTGGGGGGCGTGGGCGCGCTCTCCCTCGTCGGGCTGGGCGGGTTTGCCCTGGCCCCGGGGCTGGTGGTGCACCTGCTCTTCGGCCAGGGCTACGCCGGCGTAGAGGGGTACCTGGTGCCCTTCGGACTGGCCATGACCTGCTACGCGCTCTCTAACGTGCTGGTGAACTACTTCCTGGCCCGCGCGGTGCCGGCCGTCCTGGGCGTGCTGGCCCTGGCGCTGGTGACCGAAGCGGCGCTGATCGCGGGCTTCCACGGCGACCTGCACCAGGTGGTGCTGGCGGTGCTGGGAGCCAACGTGCTGCTGCTGGCTGGCCTGGGCGTGCTCGCCCTGCGGACGCGCGGGCACGGAGGGGATGATGGGCGGTGAGCTGCTGAGCGCGCTGGGGCGATGTGGTGTCCTGCTGGCCCTGCTGGCCCTGGGCGGCCTGGTGGTACTCGCCCCCTGGCCGCGCCCGACGGCCGGAGATGGCCGGGAAGGGGATCGGACGCCTGCGCCGGGGCCCTGGCTCCTCGTGCCGCTGGTGGGGCTAGGCGGGCTGGTGAGCGCCCTGACGCTCCTGGGGCTGGTGCTGCCGCTGCGCGGGGCGCTGCTGATGAGCGGGCTGGCCGGTGCAGGCGTGCTGGGCGGGCGCCTGTGGCAGGCCTGGCGCGCCCGGCCGGGCGCCCCTGGGTCCGGCCGCGCTGCCACGACCGGAGCGCCGTCGCAGCCACCCCCGCAGCCGCATCCGGAGCCGCCTGGTCCGGCGGGCCCCGCGCCCGGGACGTCGGAGTCAGTCGGCGGGGAGCATCAGCGGCACCAGCAGGGTCACCAGAACCAGCCGGCGGCGCACGAAGACCGGTCCCGCGCTACCATGAGGATTATCGGAGCCCTCCGACGGCCGCTCGCCCGGCTCCGGCAGGTGGACCCGGCGGTCCTGGCGGTTGGTGGAAGCAGCCTCATAGCCGTGCTGGTTGCCGCGGCCCTGCCGGCGCTGAGCGCCGGGCAGGCGGCGGGCCTGGTGCCGCTGGACGGCGAGGTGGTCCTGCCGGTGGCGCAGTGGCTGTGGCGCGAGGCGCTGGCGGCGGGTCCGCCGCCGTATGCGCATCCTCTGCTGCGCGCCGGGGCGGCCCTGGTGGCGGAAGGGACGCCGGCCTGGAGCTTCACGCTGCTGCATGCGCTGGCCACCTGGCTGGCCGGCGGCGACGTGGTGGCCGGCTACTGGCTGGCCCAGGCGGGGCTGCTGGCCCTGGTGGCCCCGGCAGTGTTCCTGGTCGCGCGCGACGTCCTGGGCCTGCCGCGCGGCGTGGCTGTGGTCGCGGCCACGCTTGCCTGGGCCAACCCGCTGACCCTGTGGCTGTTCGGGACCGGCGCCCCCGGGCACCTGACCCTGCTGGTCCTGCTGCCCGCCACGCTGGCAGCCGGCGCCCGGGCGCTGGCTGTGCCGGGCGCGAGGGCGCTGCTTGGCGCAGGCATGCTGGGCGCCGCGCTGGTGCTGGCCTGGCCACCGGCGACGCCTGCGGCGCTCGTGCTCGCAGGCGCGGCGCTTGGCCCCGCGGCGCTGGCCCAGGCGCGGGGGGCGCGCGGGCCGGCCCTGCGCCGGCTGCTCGTCCTGCTGGGGCTGAGCCTCCTGCCGGCGGGGGCACTGGGGGTGGTGCTCCTGCGCGTGCGGCCGGCGCTGGCGGCGTACGCCCGCGACGCGACCTGGCTGGTCGAGCGGGCGCCCGCGGCTGAGCCGCACACCGCGGAAGCGGCTGCCGTCCTGCCCGCGCTCTCCGACCTGGTGGGGCCGGGAGGGATGGCGCTGCTCGCTCTTCTGGCGGCCCTGGTGGTGGCCGGGCTGGTTGCCGCCCTGTGGCGCGGCGGGCGCGGCCGGGCGCTGGCAGCCGGCTGCCTGCTCGCCGGCGCGCTGGTCCTGGCGCTTGGAGAAGCCACAAACGAGCCGGCGGTGGTGCGGGAACTTGCGCCGCTTGCTGGCCTTGCCCTCGCCGCGGCGCTGGCGGCACGCTGGGCGAGCTCGCCGGCGCGCCCCTTCGCGGGACTCCCCCCAGACCATCCGGATGCCGGCCCCGCGCATGCCGCGGCGCCGGCGGGAGCCCTGCCGGGGGCCGGCCAGAGGGCGTGGCGGCGCGGGGGGCTTCTCGCCGGGATGCTGGTGGGGACCGGGGGCCTGGTCGGGCTCGCCGTCCTGGCCGGGCTGGGCCTGGTGGAGGCCGGCCGGGCAGGGACGCTCGGCAGCGTGTTGCCGCCGGAGCTGCGCGACCTGGCGGCGCTGCGGGCGGCGGTGCCGGCAGGCAGCCGGGTGTGGCTCTCCCCGCAGGCGCTGGACCAGCCAGAGCTGGCCGGCCAGGCGCGGCGTGTGGCCGGGGCGCTGGCGCTGGCCCTGCCGCAGCAGCACTTCGTCGGGCAGGTGCGCACCCAGCTCGTCGCGCAGGGGCAGCCCCTGGACACGGATGCGTACGACGTGGCCATCCTGGGGGCGGCGGAGACGGCAGAGGCGGCGGGCCTGACCGCGCAGGATCAGCGCTGGGCCCAGGGCGTGCTGCGCGCCTACGCACGCCGGCCGCGCTGGGTAGCCCTGCCGGCGCGCGAGCTGGTGTGGCTGGGCCGGCTGAACCTGCTCCACCAGCTCGTGCTGGACCTGGACAGCACGGCGCTGCGCGTGCGCGCGCCGGCAGGGACGGTCACGCTCACCCCGGCGCTGCCGGTGCGCCAGGTGGAGCTGGCGCTGCTCTCCCCGCAGACGCAGGAGGTCACGCTGCGGGTGAACGGAGCGCCCGACCGGCGCACTATCGGCCCGGGCCTGGTGCTGTGGCACTCGGGGGCGCTCACTCCGGCGGGGCCGGACGGGCGTCTGGCGCGCCAGGAGGTGATTGTGGAGCCGGCTGCGCCGCTATACGTGCTGGCGCTGCGGCTGAGCAACACCTATCGCGGCGCCGGCACCGAGGTCCTGGGCGAGCAGGCCCTGCTGGTGGGCGGGCGCTGCCGCGCCGTGCCGGAGGGCCTGGAGGTCGAGCTCGACTACCTGAACCTGCAGCTGGATGTGGACGCGGCCTGGGCGCTGCAGCTGGAGGCCACGCCGCTGGGGGCGAAGGAGCGGGTGGGCTGGTGGGACGTGCCGGTGGTCGTGCGCCAGGGAGCGCAGGTAGTCTCGCTGACGCTCCAGCCAGAGGAGCGCCAGTCACGCCTGCTCATTAACGGGCTGCCCTTCGAGGGGCGTTCCACCTGGCAGGAGGGACCGGTCGGGCGCTACCAGCTCACCCTGACGCTTTCGAAGAACGCCCGTCCGGAGCGGACGCTGCCGCTATGCCGGTACACCCACAGCGGGGCGCAGGTGCGGCTCGAGCCGGACCCCGGCGCGCTACTGGTGCTGCGGCCGGGGCAGCGGGACGAGGCGGCCGGGCGCGGCGCGCCCCGGTCCTGAGGGGGATGCCCGCGGGCCCGGAAGGGTCGCCTGGCGCGTGCGGGCGGTGCCGGCACAGCGCAGGGGGAGATGGCGACCGCGACGATCACGGCCGCCCGATCAGCTGCCTGGCGCGTGCGGGCCGGCCAGGAGCAGGAGGCGCAGCACGGAGGCGGGGACTCCTGCAGGCTGCGCAGGGAGCCAGGCGGCCTCCGGCGTGCGCACGCGCGGCACGGGGCGAGGCCCGACCCGCATCTCCAGGGCAGCGCTGTCCGCCGCCAGGCTCGTGTGTGCTCCGGGATTCTCTGGGTTCTTGCGTGACATCGGCGTACTCTCTCTGTAGTATGTCGTACGTCGAGAGCATGTCGTACTCTGATCGCATGGTATACTCCAGTTTTGAGGGATATTCTTCCTCGAAGCCTGGCTCAGAGAAGCCAGGCGCACTGATGAACGGTGTACCAGATCTCGGGAGTGAACCGATGCACGAGTTCGAGACGCGGATGACGGCAAAGGGGCAGGTCACAATCCCGCGAGCAATCCGTATCCGCCTGGGCCTCAAGCAGGGCGATCGCGTGCGGTTTGTGCTGGAAGATGATCGGGTCGTGGTGCAGCCGGCGCCGTCCAGGGTGCTGCGTCACTTCGGCATCGCGCAGGCGCCGCAAGGGCCGGTGGAGGTCACGCAGGAGCGCGCGGCGTTTGAACAGGCGGTAGCAGCGGACGTCAGGGCGGAGACGGAGGCGCCGGCAGAAGGATGCCCCCGCGATTTCTCGACACCAATATCCTGCTGCGCTATCTGACCCGGGATGATCCTGCCAAGGCGGTGCGGGCGCTGGCGCTGCTGCAGCGGGTCGAACGCGGGGAGGAGAAACTGGTGATCTCCCCCCTGGTGGTCTTTGAGACTGTCTTTACCCTCCAGCACAGCTATAAGGTGCCCCGCCGCCAGATCCAGGAGAGCATCAGCGATCTGCTGTCGCTGCCGGGGATCGCGCTGTCCAACAAGCAGCTTTACCTGCGGGCCCTGGAGCTGTACGCCACCACCAATCTCTCCTTCACCGACGCCTATACCGCCACCTACATGCTGGCGCGCGGTATTCCGGAGATCTATAGCTGGGATACCGATTTTGACCATGTCCCCGGGATCACCCGCCTGGAACCACCCGAGCCAGGAGCAGAGGGGATCGCCTGACCGGACCCGCAAAGCGCCTGCTCCCGGCAGGCAAACACAGCGAAGAAGCCCTGAAGTGGAGAGTTGACTATGCGACACGGAGCAGGCGCCCTTGCCCAGAGCCAGGCGAGCGATTCCTGCTTCGGGGGTGGCCGCAAGACGCCGGCCGGCGCGCCCTGAGCGGGGCGCGCAGACCGGCGTCGGGGTGTTTCGGAGCCCTGCACGCGGGGCAGGGGCCTGTTCTTGGCGCGTTCCGCTGCCGGCACAGGTCATGCCCGAGCGCCGTGACGACGCCGGCCCCCCGCACAAGGGCCGTCTGGGGAAGAGGAAGGGAGGCAGGCGCAGCCACGCCAGTCAGGGCCGGGCCGGGCTCATAGCCGGCCTGGGTGCGGGGGCGCCGCGGCCTTCTGTGCCGGGGGCGCGCCCGCCGGGGTGCTTGGGCGGCCGGCGGCAGGGCCGGCGCGCCCGCGGTCGAGGACGGCCTGGACGTTGCGGGCGGTGCCGTAGCTCAGCAGGGGGACGGCCAGGAGCAGGAGGCGCAGCACGGAGTCAGGGGTGTCCTGCAGGCTGCGCGGGTAGACCAGGAAGAGGGCGAAGAAGCCGGCCGCCGTCGTGCCTACGAGCGCGGCCAGCACCGCCCAGAGGAAGGCCTGGCGGCGCTGCGCCGGCCAGGCCAGGAGCGCCGTGAGGAGGAAGACGGCCAGGAGCGCCGGGTCGACCGCCCAGACCAGCGGGCCGAACTGCCGGGCGAAGGCCCCGAGCCGCTCGGCGGTGATCAGGCGCAGGACGTCCTGGGGCGGGCGCTGGGCGAGGACGCGCAGCGCCGTGAGGAGCTCACGCGGCGGGGCCTGCTGCGCCTCCGTCACCAGCAGTGCGGCGGTCTCGTGGGGCGGCACGGTAGCCAGGCGGGTCTGGGCATAGCCAAGCCACCCGCCGGCCAGCAGCAGGGGGGGCAGCAGGAGGGCCGCCGCGGCCTGGGCCGGCGAAAGCGCGCGGCGCCCCTGCCAGAGCGCGAGGGCTGCGAGCGCCAGCACGAGCGGCTCGCTACCGGTGCGTGCCCACACGGCGCCGCCCAGGCAGAGCCCGGCCAGCACGAGCCGGCCTGTTCGGGCGGGGCGGGCGGGGGGTGCCGTGTCAGCGACGGCCGGCCGCACGCCGCGCCGGAAGGAGCCGGCCGAGGCGCAGGCTGGCGCGGCCCGGTCGGCGGTCAGGGCAGCATCGAGCAGCAGCACGGCTGCGGCGGTGTAGCACAGGGCCGGGGCCACGGTATAGGCGTTCGTGGCGTACTCCAGCACCGGCCGGCTGGCCACCAGGGCGAGCGTGGCGGCTGCGGCAAGCGGCCGGGCCACCTGCGGCCGCAGCAGGCCGTAGAGCAGGAGGGCAGTGGCGGCGGTGTACAGGGTGGAGAAATACTGCGGGGTGCGCGCGGGCCCGCCCAGGACGTACACCCAGGTGTACAGCAGCGTGGTGAGCGGCGGGTAGGAGGCGAAGAAGGCCGGATCGTACGCCAGGGCCGCGGCGCCCTCCAGCGAGCCGGCGGTCAGGAGCAGCCGGGCGCGGCCGTCGAAGAGGCGCAGGGCATCGGTGGTGGTAATGGGCCAGGAAAGCGCCAGCCAGCCGGCTCCGGCGAGGAGCACCAGTGCCACGAGGAGCAGCGCCGTCTCCAGGGCCGGAGGCCCGAGCTGCCGGGCAATGCGCCGCGCGGCAGCTACCCAGGCGCCGGCCCTGGTGCCTGCCGGCGCCTGCGGCTCGTCGCTTCTGGACGCATGAGAACGCCTCTGCTGCGGGCCCCGCTGAGCGTCCGCCTGGCCAGGGCCGGGTCGCGTGCCCAGGAATGCCGGGACCTGGGGCGGGCCGCCTGCCGGGGAGCGATCGCGACCGGGGAGCCGGACGCGCTGGCTCGTCGGCACCGGCCGCTGCGCCAGGGCATACCCGAGCAGCCATCCCAGGGCGAGGAGGACCGGCACGGCGGCTACAACGGCAAGGGGCACGCGCAGGGCCAGGAGCACGAAGAGCCCTACGGCCGTGCCAAGCGTGCCCAGGGCGATCCCCGCACCCAGCCGGGCCGGCAGGCCGAGGGCGGGGTCCAGCGCGCCGGCCAGCGTGGCGCCGGCCAGGATCACCAGAACAAGCGCAGCGAAGTCCATGGGACCGTCGGTTCCAGAGCTTGCTCACCGTCCCGGGGCGCGGCGCCGCGGGAGGGGCGCGGCGCGCCTCCAGGGCCACCGCCCCCGGCCAGCGTTGCCGCCGGCCTGCAGGCCGGGCGCGCGGCGGGGGGGCAAGACCGTCATGGGGCCGGCCTCCGCAGCACCCAGGCCGCGGCCACGGCGTCGGCGCTGTACGGGTACGTTGCCGCGGCCAGCCGGTAGCGCTGCCGGGCCGCCTCCCCTGCGCCCGCGGCCTCCAGCAGGCGGCCCGCGGCCAGCTGGGTCCAGGCCTCCGCAGGGGCCAGCTCGGCGGCGCGCTCGTACGCGGCCAGCGCCGCGGCAGGCTGGCCCTGGGCCTCGAGCACCCGCCCCAGGGCATAGTGGCTCCAGGGCTCTTCCGGGGCCAGGGCCGCGGCCGTCTGGGCTGCAGCGAGGGCTGCCTCCAGCCGGCCGGCCCGGCGCAGCGCCTCGGTCAAGGCCAGGTACACGGCCGCATCATCCGGTGCCAGGGCGCGGGCCAGCAGGTACCGGTCAAGCGCGGCGGTGAGATCCCCGCGGGCCAGGGCGGCGTGACCGGCGGCAAGCCATCCGGCGGCGGTCCACAGGCCGTCCGGACCGCGCCGGGGGTCCGGCTCCTGGCCGCGGGCGAGGGCGAGCACCCCCCAGCCGTCCCGGTAGGGCAGGACCGGCGGCACGCCCAGGTCGAGGCCCACCCAGACCAGCCGGCTCCCCTCCAGGGCAGGCAGGGACAGGCGGGCCAGGTCGACGGCGGCGGTCTGCCAGGCGCCGTCGCCCGAGAGCCGCGGCGACTCTACGGCGATGAGGGTGCCGTCGGCCGCCTGGAAGAGCGCCACCAGCGTGAGGTCGGCGCCCTCAGGCCAGCGCGCCTGCACCACCAGGCGGCCGTGTGCCAGCAGCGCCGCCTGCGGCGGGACCGCCAGGCCCCAGACGTCCGGCCGGCTTGCAGTGTAGGTGGCCACGATCTGCTGAAAGCCGGGCGGCTCATCGAGGAGCAGGGCACTGGCCGCCGTCTCGCCGGGCGGCGGAGCCAGGTCGCGCGCCAGCACCGCTGCGCCGGGCCAGCGCACCAGCGGCAGGGCTGCTGCGGGCGTCCATCGCAGGAGGACCGCGCCGGCGGGATCGAGGAGGGCAAGCTCCGCCACGTCAACCATGCGCGTGCGTGGGGCGAAGACCACGCGGGAGGCCGGGACCCAGAAGCGCGGCCAGCCGATCGGCGGGGCCCCGGGGGACGGCGCCCGGCGCTGCACCATCAGCAGGTGCGTCACCGGCGGGGGCGTCTGCTCCACGAGAGCGCGCTGCTCGAGGGTGACGCGGCGGGGGAGGAGGAAGTACTGCAAGATGAAGGGGCTGCCGAGCGGCCCCCACGCCGGGCCCGGGGGGAGCATCACCACCGCATCGGGCGGGGTCTGCTGCCGAACCAGCTCCGCCAGCGCGGCGGTGCGGCCCCAGCGCAGCCGCAGCTTGGCCGCCGGATCCAGGGCAGCGCTGGCCGCGGTGACCCGGACCTGCGCGAGCAGCCAGGGGACCGTCTCGCGCAGGTGGCTGCCGGCCAGCCCGGCGCAGAGTGCGATGGCCAGCACGGCACCGGCGCGGGGCGCCGGCCGGCCAACTGGGCCGGCCGCCAGGGCCCGCCAGAGCTGTCGAGCCGGAGCGGCCAGCAGACCCAGGGCGCCGGCCAGGCAGAGCAGCGCAAGCCCCACTGCCCAGGGGACGGCGATGCCGGCGAGCTGCCGGGCGGCGAGGGCTTCCAGCAGGGATGCGCGGTAGGCCGTGCGGAAGAGCAGGGTGCCCCCCACCGGCCGGCCGTCGATGCGGGCATATCCCCCGTGGTATTGCGGCGGGAACTGCACCAGGACGCGCACCGGCGCATCACCGGAGACGCCCGGGGCCTCGACGGTGAAGCGATAGCGCCGCCCGGGCTGGAGCATCACCGGGGCGAAGCGGAACACCGTCCACTGCCCGGTGGTGCGTGTAGGGATGAACGACCACACATCGCCTGCGGGGAGCCGGGCGAGGTCCAGGCGCACGGTGCGCAGCACCTGTGTGCCCTCCTCGTCCACGAGGCGCAGCACCAGCGCACCGGCCGGCTCTGGGGACACTGCTGATGGCGGAGGCGCTCCCCGTGGGGCTGCCAGGCGGTCGAGCGTCCCCTCGGGCGGCTCCTCTGGAGGGCGGGCCGTCACCAGCGCGATCTCAGCCAGCAGCGGCCGGGTGGCGACGAACTCCTGGGCGAGGCTGCGGCCTTCGGCGAGCTCGAAGGCCAGGCTGGCCGTGGGCGAGCTTGCCGCCCCGCTACGGAGGGCCGGCTGGAGGGTGAGGTCCAGGCCCAGAGCGCCGGCGAGCAGCAGGGCCAGGGCGGCCCAGCGCCACCAGCGACGCAGGCGGTTTCGATGAGCCTGGTGCACCGGGGGGAACGCGTTCACCTCCCCACTCTGCTTCTCTCGTTCAGTCTTGCTCAGGGAAATGGCGCCGGGGCATGCCGGGTGGTGCCATTCCCGTGGGCGTGCCGTGTGCGGCACGATGCCCCGCCGCCTTCGGCGATGGCCGGTCCACGGTCGACTGCCGGGGTGCGGCGCCGGCCGTGGAGACGGTGGGGCAGGCGATCTCCGCTGCCCGCCTACTGTGCCGTCTCAGCACGGCCCGTCCACGCTGCCAGCGCCTCCTCCCAGTAGGAGGAACGGCCGTCCTGCAGCAGGGCAACGGCGTGCCGGCGTGCGGCCTCCTGGGCGCCCAGGGTAGCGCGCTCGCCGGCGACGACGGGCACCGCCCGGTAGCCGGCGCGGGCAAGCAGCGCGGCGCCGCGCCGCGCCCGTTCCACGTCGGTGCGGTCGACCACTGCTGAGACTTCGACCGCCAGCCATACCTCTGGGATCTCGGGCTGACGGCGCGGCCGACCGCTGACCAGCAGGTCAAGCTGCAGGAGATCGTCTAGCTCTTCGGGCGACAGGTGGGCCTCCAGCGCGTCTTCGAGCGCCGGCCACTCGACAGCGCGAGCGCGGCGCAGGTAGCGCCCGAAGAACGTCCCCACGCGATCGCGATACTGCAGCTCAAGCAAGCGGCCGCGCATGTCCCCCACGGTATCGATGAGCCGGTGCACTGTCCGGGTCAGGTCGGCGAGCTGCGCCTCCGTCCGGCGCTGGGCTTCGGCCAGTTCAGCCAACCGTTCGTCGGTGCGGCGCTGGGCTTCGGCCAGTTCGGCCAGCCGCACTTCCGTGAGCCGCTGGGCTTCGATCAGCGCGGCAACCCGCTCTTCAACCCTGCCCAGCCGTTCGTCGGTGCGGCGCTGGGCCTCAGCCAGTTCGCCCAGCCGCTCGTCGGTGCGGCGCTGGGCCTCAATCAGGCGCGTCACTGCCTCTTCCAGGCGCGCCAGCCGCTCATCGGTGCGTGCCTGGGCCTGGGCGAGCTGGCGGACGAGCTGGGGCAGGGTCAGAAGCTCCTCAGTGAGGAGGTGCTGCCGGAGCTCGGCACGCCACTCCGGGTGCGCGGCCAGCAAGCGAAGCAGGTCGTGAATATCGTCAACGGTGAATGGCATAGACCCTCCATCCAGCGGCGACGGCGCGGACAGTCCTTGCCCTAGTGTACCATGCCTCCCGCGTGTGCCGTGTGGACGGCGTATCCCCTGGGGATGGCGTATCCTCCGGGCACCGTGCAAACGCTCCGGTGCGTGATGACCCTGGCCGTGCCGGATGGACGCAGTGGACCATACGCCGGCGGTGTGCGCGGCTCCATTGGCGGCGGGAATGCGAGAAGCCCGTCGGGCATCCAGCGCCCGGGCCACCGCGGGCGGCTCATCCAGGACCTCGCGCCCATCGCACATTGTGCATCTCAGCCGATGTGGCCGGGAGGGGCGATGCCGCTCGACCAGGTCACCCGGCGAGGCCAGGGCAGACAGCGTGCACCGAGGCGGCGGCGGAAGCGGCGCTCGTCTCGTACCAGTACTGTCCCTGGGGGAGCTCGCCCCAGCCGGCGGCGACCAGCGTCTCCACCAGCGCGCCGAGCGCCTGTTCGCCGTAGGGTGTATCCCTGCCCAGCGCGGCGCCGGCCGTCCTGGGACGGGAGCAGACAGGCGAGCGGGCCGCCTCGACGCGACCGTGCGGGCCGGTGGCCACGGCGCGGCAGCAGGCCGGTATCCGGCCGGCCAGGGCGAGCAGGCGGGTCAGGCCGCCCGAGGTCGGGCAGGCCGGCGCAGCGGCCCGCTGCGCGTTCATGGACGTCGCGCGCCAGCGCGAGCGCGTGGGCCGCGCGGTCGGGGTGGCTGCCGGGGCCGGCAGACCCGGCGTACGGGTCAGCGAACCGGCCTGAGCTCCCGCGAGTTTTGTCACGACCGGGCGGCTGCCGGAGCCGGCGAAGCCGGGGTGCCCCGGGGCCCGGGCACCGGACGCGCCCGTCGCCGGCTTTCTGCCTCCCAGCTTTGCGTCTCTCTCGCCCTCTCCCACCCGCGCACCCCGCTAGTATGTCGCAGAAGGAACATTCTGCGACATACTAGCGGCTGTGCTGCCCCAGAGGAGCAAGCAGCACGTGGGCCCAGGCTGCTCCCGGGCCCCTCCCCCGGCCCGGCGCGGGACACGGCCCAGGCCCTGCAGCCGGAAGCGCCATGCATGCGTGGCGGCGTCCAGGAGTCGACCGCGGTCCCGGCCCCTGCGGCCGGCCGGGCGCAGCCCCTCCCCCGGCCCCTCTACCACGCCAGTCCGGCCGCACAGCCGGCCCCAGGCCTCCGCAGCCGCTCCGCGGGCGGTCAGGACCGGCCGCGCGCTTGTCTGGCCGCCGACGTGGGCGTCTTCCTCCGACGCAGAGGAAGGGTTCCCCTGAGCCCTCCCGCGCTCCACGAGCCATCCAGAAGGTGCGCGCTCGCCTGGCCACCGGCGCGGTGCTCCGGCTGCGGTGCCGGGCACTCGAGCCCGCCTCGAGCGCATCTGCCACCGGCTCCGCGGATGGCGCGCCCCGCCGCCTCTCCAGCAGCAGGTGCGCCCCCGGGCCACTCGGCTGTGGCGGCGCCGGCGCACCGAGCGCTGCGATCCACGCCCCGCTCCCCCCAGGCGCTCCCCCGGCCGGGCGTTCTGGAGGCCTCTGGGAGCCCTGGAGCGTTTTCTGGCACGCCCCATCTTCCCGGGCCGCTCCTGGCCGTGCGGAAGCACGACATCTCCTCCTATCCGGTGCCGACGGCACTTGCCTCTCTCCACGGGGGCTCGTGCAGGGGATGGCGCTGAGCGCAGGGGATGGCGCTGAGCGCAGGGGATGGCGCTGAGCCAACGCAGCCCAGCGCCTATCCGGCACCGGCGGCATCCGCATTCCATGCGCCCGGATGCGCGGAGCCGGCAGGGGACGCACGGGAAGCGCACCGCGCCGTCCGTGGCCAGATACCGCCGGTGCCGTCGAGCATGCGCGTGTCTGACCGGAGAACGTGCTGGGAAGTGCAGCGCCCCACGCCGCACCTTTCGCGCCCGGAGGAGCGCCGGCGCGGGCCCCGCCTTCTCCCAGGCCTGCCCCACCGGTCCCCTGGCAGTCCCGGCCGGCCTGGCCTATCCAGGAGGAGACCGCTCGAGCCGGCCAGGGCACCGGCTGCACAAGAGGGGGAAAGCCTGGCTCGGCCTGGGCAGGCCTGGCCGGTGGGAGGCAGGCCTGGACGCGGACGGCCGGTGCAGGCCGGGATCGACCAGGCCTGGGCACGGCTGTCTAGGCCCAGATGCGCCACGCCGCCACCCGCCCAGGCCCGCCGGACGGCCGTCTGCCGCCCCCGCGCCGCCTC
>Ga0209276_100393_pt1 | contig 68534 bp, 81 predicted proteins | sample DewCreD2012metaG_3_FD_185473 | JGI IMG/M metagenome (GOLD analysis project Ga0209276, IMG submission 185473) | Hot spring sediment bacterial and archeal communities from British Columbia, Canada, to study Microbial Dark Matter (Phase II) - Dewar... ...
TTGCCTATCCTTCTACAATAGGAGATTTTTCATGTTTTGTCCTTGCAAACTTACATATATAATTACATTTATAGTAAATAAATCAAATTACATTTTCATGTTAGGTTTTATGCAAGGCTAATGCAATAATTGTGCTTGTGAGGATCAAACTAAGCTGAGCAGCTCACGCACTCTTCAACCTCGAGGCTCTTGTTCCGGCAATAGTATACGGTCTTCAAGCCTTGCTCCCATGCCGTCATATACAGATCAAGGAAGTCTTTGGCGGATAGCTCAGGTGTGATGTAGAGATTGAAGGATTGCGCCTGATCGATATGCACCTGACGTTTGCCAGCTGCAAGAATGCTCCACTTCTGATCAATTAGGTGTGCTTCCTTGTAATACCAGAAGGTTTCTGGGTTTAAATTCGGAGCTGTCTGAGGAATCACCGCATTCTTCTTCTCCTCAATCCAATACTTGTTGAATATAGGATCTATTCCTGCTGTAGAGCCAGCAATTAACGATGTCGATGCTGTAGGAGCAATCGCGAACATCCAAGCATTACGTACTCCAAACCTAGCAACCTCCTCGCGAAGAGTTGACCATTCTGCGGTCTCATAGCCACGCTGGGTGAAATACTCACCGCTCTGCCATTCGCTTCCTTCAAAGACGGAATACGCACCCTTATCTTTGGCAATGGCCATAGAGCCCTTAATCGCACAGTAGCTTATCCATTCATATAGCTCATCGGCTGCCTTAAGATGCTCTTCAGATTCCCATGTGATCTGGTGTTGGGCTAACCATTGATGATAACCACTCGTACCTAATCCGACTGCACGATACTTCTGATTCGTAATTTGCGCTTGAGGAACGGGGTAATAATTCAGATCGATGACATTATCCATCATTCTCATCTGTACAGTAACAACTCGTTCAATATCCTCACGAGAATGCATCCTGCCTAAGTTGAGAGAGGATAGATTACATACTACAAAATCCCCACTCTTTACCTTCGTAGTGATTACACCCTCTTCATGCTGCTCCTCGAGCATCTCGGTAGAGCTCATATTCTGACAAATTTCCGTACAGAGGTTAGAGCAATAGATAATGCCCTTATGTTTATTCGGATTCGCTCGATTCACGGTATCACGGAAGAAGAGGAACGGTGTTCCGGTCTCAAATGCACTTGCTAAGATTCTCTTCATAATGTCGATGGCAGGTACTTCATCCTTTGAGATACTCGGATCATTCACACACTCCCAATATCGCTCCTCGAATTGCTCTCCCCAGCTATCTTCGATGGAATAGCCTCTACGGCTACGCACCTCATGTGGATCGAACAGATACCAGGATTCACGCGCCTTCACACGCTCCATGAAGAGATCAGGGATACAGATGCCTGGGAAAATATCATGCGCCTTCATTCGGTCATCACCGTTATTCGTCTTCAAATTCAGAAAGTCCTGTATATCCTTATGCCACACATCAAGATATACAGCTACGGCACCTGAGCGAACACCGAGCTGGTCAACGGCCAAAGCGGTATTGTTATAGTTTTTCACCCAAGGAATGACTCCGCCTGCGGCACCTTTGTGACCGCGAATGGCAGCTCCTCGACTACGCACCTTGCCAACATAAATTCCCATACCGCCACCGTGCTTGGATACCTGTGCAAAGCTCTGATCGACATTATAAATTCCCCAGAGATTATCGGGCACGGTATCGATAAAACAGCTGGACAGCTGGTGGAATGGCTTACGTGCATTAGATAACGTTGGGGTCGCCACCGTCATCTCCAGCTTACTCAGAACGTCATAGAATTGCTTAGCCCAATACATTCTATCGTTCTCCTTCATGGCAAGATGCATGGCAACACCCATGAAGAGCTCTTGTGGAAGCTCCAATATCTCCTCGTTAAGTCCTCGAATGGTATAACGGTCTGATAATGTTTTGAGTCCAACATAATTGAATAGAAAGTCACGTTCTGGAACGATATATTGACTGAGCTCGTTAATTTCATTACGAGAATAATGTTCAAGTATGTACTTGCCATAAAAGCCTTTATCCGTTAAGTAAGTAATTAAGGAGTAGAAATCCCCATAGGCAAAATGTCCATATTTTCGATTAATCGCGGCTTCCTTATACAAGTCATACACGAGCAGTTTGGCAGCAACATACTGCCAGTTGGGCTGCTCTACACTCGTTTTCTCAGAGGCTACCTGAATAAGTGTGCGTTGGATTTCCTTGGTGGTAATGTGGTTACGGAAGTGAGGGAGAAGTGCGGTTTCTAGCTCTAGTGCATCACAGTTATCAAATCCATCACAGGCAAAATCAATAACCTTCTTCAGCTTGGAGAAGATGAGCTCTTCTTTTAATCCATTACGTTTAATAATTTCCATTAATTTGTTAGCTCCTTAAGCATGAGGATTTTTGTAATCACATAATAAAAGGGCATCATCACCTTCGATTGAGAAGGTAACCATGCCCGAGTTGAACCGTCATAAGAATAGGGACGTTCCACGAACACCTCCCTATCTCCCGTAGGTTAACAGTGTAAGCGATTAGGCAGGTCTCCTGACTTCGGCATTCATAGCAAGCTTCTGCCTTCCCAGTCTGTTAGACCAGTGGCTTCTTCAGAAGCAGCTCTTCCGTTACAGTGGCGGGACCGTGCCGGCTTTGAACCGGCTTCCCTATTAAGCGTTATTAATGACGGGGTGGATCATTCGTCAACGCACCTATTCGCACAATATGTAGTTGTCGCCAATAAACATACATCAATATATAGTGACTGTCAACCTCCACCTCGGCAAAACATGGAATTAACAGCTGATATTTAGTACAATTGGTGTTATCGATGTTTAGGAGGCGCTTATGTCACAAGTATACTTTTCCGTAGAAGAAGCTAATGCATTATTACCTTCTGTTCGTATAGACCTAGAAGCACTGCAAAGAATAAAGCGGGACTTAGACATCAAGTTTAATGTATTACAGCAATTACGGAGAACATTAGAAAACCAACAAAATATTGGGGGAAATGACCCGTTTTTTGAGCTTGAATGCGAAATAGAGTTCCTTCAGTTCGAGGCTCACACCCACGTTACGAATGTCCACCGCAAGGGTGTTGAGCTGAAGGATATTGAGATTGGTCTTGTTGATTTTCCTGCCAAGATTAGAGGAGTAGAGGTACTGCTCTGCTGGCGACTTGGGGAAGAACAAATAGCGTTCTATCATAGTAGGGAAAGTGGATTTATGGGAAGAAGGCCTATTAGTGAGTTTGAATAAAGCACAAAGACGATTACGAATAACGCTATGCATGTGGCTCCTTGTTCTAGCATTGATACCCATACAAGCGTTCGGACACACAAAATTAATTGAAATGCATCCAATGCCGGATAGCCAGCTCGAGCTATCGCCTGGCCATGTATATTTGATGTTCAATCAGAAGCTTGAAGCAATTACTGAAGAATCGTTAGTCATTATGGATGACGTTGGTAAGGCGATATCAACGGGTCCCGCAGTAATTGGCGCGGAGGGTAAGAGTCTTCACCTCACGTTACCAAAGCTTATGACAGGTTCCTATGTAGTTCATTATCATGTTATTTCACTTGATGGACATGTGGTTGAAGGAAATTACGCTTTTACTGTTCTGGCAGATAATGAGCTAGCTACAGAACCTACAGAACCTACAAAACCAGACGTTCCACTTGTTATGCCAGATGAACAAGAACCCCCTATTGAAGCATCACCCAATTCTGGAGTAATACCTGTGGAGGTGGATCAAGGCTTACTTGATCAATGGACATCATTGTTCACGGATACAGAGGCTGTTGATATACTTCGTATGGTTTATTTTGTTGTGCTCTTACTGCTTGTTGGAATGTTGATTTGGCATATTGTGTTAAAGCGAGGAAGGTCTGTTGAAGATGTGAATCGGCATCAGAATTGGATATTGCAGCTACAACGAATTCACTTACTAGTCCTTATTGCCGTTGTCTCTCAGTTTGTTCAGCATACGGTAGGTTTTGAGGATTGGCAAAGGGTTCGCGACATCCTTATTGGTACTACTGCGGGTATTGGTTGGTCTGTATTGTTAGTGCTTAGTATACTTGGTCTGGGCATTCTTCAAAGATCCAGATTTATAGATGTTGTGTGGCTCTTGGCCGTAGTTGTCACAAAGACACAGATAGGTCATCCGGCGGCATCAGACTATCGGCTTCTTGTTACGATCTTGACGGTCATTCACCTCTTTGCAGCAGCCTTATGGGCAGGAGGTTTATTGTATCTCATTCTTCTTTGGAGACGATATCGTCATGTTGCAGAGAAGCTGATCCTTAAATTCTCAAACGCATCTCTAATTGCGATTACCTTGTTGGTCATAAGTGGTGTCGTCAATTCTATCCTGTATGTATCAGACCTCTCATATATATTCCAGACACGCTGGGGTCTAATATTACTATTAAAAGTGGCTTTTGTAGGTGTAGTAATCCTAATAGGCGCATGGATTCGTCGCCGATATATTCGGAATGGTTTATTACATGTGAGTACGTGGATTAAGCTTGATTTTATAATTCTCATCGTCATTACCAGCTTAGCAGCTCTACTAACCACAGCCGAGCCTAATCCTTCGAATGAGCCGTTGCACTGGCATGTGATGGGAGATATGGTTCATATGACAGCAGAAATCTCACCGAAGGCTCCTGGAGACAATCGATTCGCAGTGAGAGTTTGGCTTCCGGAGAACTCGGGTGACCCGAAGGATGTCTCCATGAGTTTGACTCGTCAACCAAGTGGGGACAAGAACAATATTACGCTATCTAGGGTGAATGGATCGAATGAGTATAGCTTTAGCGGATTTAATGAATATATTTATCAAGCGGAAAGCGAGCAATTAGATCGTGCGGGAGTTTGGCAGATAAACATCACTGTTATCGATCAACAGGATCAATTATGGACATATAAAAAGCAGATTCGGGTTTATTAACTACGAATCTGCTCGGCTTGGTATTATTATATGGTATTTGTGGTAGGCTCTTTAGATTTCTGCAGTGCATCCTTGATGGCCTGAACCAAAGCTACATCATCTGGAGTAACCTTACTAGCATAACGATCTAGAAGGACGCCTTCTCGAGAAATTAAGAATTTTTCAAAGTTCCAATTGACCTCATCGGTCAGGGCTGCATGTTCAGTAAGCCATTGATACAGAGGGTGCTTGTCCTCGCCAATACAGTGAACCTTGCTCATAAGCTCGAAGGTTATGCCATAATTCACACTACAGAACTGTTCGATTTCGGCAATCGTTCCTGGCTCCTGGGACCCAAAGTCGTTGCAAGGGAATCCAAGTATGCGTAGCCCCTTATCACGATAAGAAAGGTTTAACTGCTCCAGACCTTGATATTGCTTGGTGAAGCCACAACGTGATGCGACATTAACAATAAGTAGGACATCACCCTTGTAAGCCTCGAGCTTCCTCTCTTCACCCTTTGCTGTTGCTACTTCAATATCGTATATAAGTTTTGACACAGAATTTCCCCCTATAAATTATAAGTTCTGATGACCATGTAATTGGACTATAAAGCAAGCACGTAAGCATAAGCTTCTATATCGTCCATTGATCGTGAATGATTCCAACTACAACCCAGTCTCTGTTATGCTCAACTAAGACAATTCTTAAACTAGACCAATCCATAAAATCATTAGCTTCTGTTCCTTTATAGTGATATTCTGCAATGTAGCTATCGCTATAAACCTCCGAAGCGTTATTGTTGGTGTTTCCTACACCAATAGTTGTATTATAACCAACCTGTTCAGCATTCGCAAAATCGAAATCATAGATGAATTTGTCATAGTAATCGGAGAATGATAAATTTATTGGCTCACCACTACCATGATAGCTACCCCACTCTAGAATGGTGTCGTCCTCAAAAGCGTATTGGAGAACACTGGGCTGCATAATGATATCTTTCTCTATATTTACAGATCCATATGGGGAAAACCGAACTCCTTGTGAAGAATGTACATATGCTGCCAAGCGTGGGAGATCTTTATTCTTCAACAGATTGATGACCTCTGTAACGGTTTGCTTAGGATCTACCGTCTCCATCGGAATCTGCTCTTCATCTAGTGGCGCTGTATTAAGGGTGTTATTGAACTTCACATTAGTAGCTTTTTCTGCCTCATCATCCGAGCTGGCACAGCCAGATATCAACAAAGCAGCGAGAAGAATAAGGGTAATTGGTTTATACATGAAAAAAGCCTCCTGTAAGGTCAGTGGGTATCTAATGAATTAGACTCCTTATAACCTGGGAAGTTTCTGGATAATTGTGGATGGTGGCTGTCTAGACGGTCAAATCGAAAAATAAATACAGATCACTATGAATCATTCCGGAATATGTATACATAATTTTAGAGGTTTCTAGGTCAGCATATACCTGAGACATGGTAGGAGTGGGCTGATATTGCATCCTAACGATATTGGGGATAAAGTAAGGCCGCCATATCCAATTAGCTCCTAGGAATGATTCATCCTTATTCCAATTATTACCACTATCCCGAGAATAATTCGAAGAGACCTGTGTTCCATCTTCGGTACATAAGTAAACACGGATACACCTTAAGGGCATTCGATACAAAAATTGTTCAATAAAGGGATCGGGATCTTTGGTAATAGGAGTAAAGTGAGATGTCTTAATAATGACATCGAATAGTTGATTAATAGCATGTAACTCTTGATATTTGGCGATTTGTTCACTTGCGTATAAGGACAATTCACTGAGAATAATTTTGGAAAAACTATCTGCAGGAAGAAAATCCTCATTGGCCTGGGAGAAAAGAAAGCCTTGGACATACCGAGCTCCAATAGCTAAAGCCTGCTGCAAATCATTCTGTGACTCGATACCTTCCATCAATAAAGAAGCACCCATCTGCTCAGCGAGAATAGAATAAGAGCGGAGTAATGCATTGTAGCCCTTGTGAACACTGCTCTTCTTCATGAGTTTTAAATCGACCTTAATAATATCTGGCTCAATTAACGCAATTCGGTCAAAATTACTAAATCCACTTCCAACATCATCGATCGCAATCTTAAAGCCTTTTTGGCGGTATAGATTGATTATCTCTGAAAGCTCTTTATGAGAGCCTTGAAATTCATCTTCAGTAATCTCTATAACGATTCGATGAGTTGGAAGCTTGGATTCTTCAATGAAAAGAATAGTTGGAAGTACCCCAGACTCTTGATATTTTTTGTAAATCCAAGAAGGGCGTAAATTGATAAATAAGAGCCCCTCCTCATTACTTTTTTCCATTTTGTCAATAGCCATTAGTCGGAGTAAACGATCAACTTGAAGCTGTTCTCTCTCCTTATATTGACCATCATGGAAAAAAGGTCCAAGGCTAACAGGATTACCATCGAGCATATATCTTCCTAGTGATTCATATCCTATAATTCTATGATTCTGTAATGAAATAATTGGCTGGTAATAAGGTGCAACTTGCGAATTGAGCAACGCCATTATGCCTAGATGCATGCTGCTACACTCCCTCTAGAAATCATCACGGAACGTTCATGTTATATTACCTAACAAGGACTATTCTACGAGATTTATGAGGAAAGTGCAATAAGACTTAGGAAGTATTTACTGTTCAAATGGTCAGTTGAGAATAAATTGATCGATAACAAGCTTTACCCCTTCATCATTATTACTCGTTGTGATAAAGTCAGCAACTTGCTTCAACGGCTCCACTGCATTAGCCATCGCAACACCAAGACCTGCAATTTCTACCATATCATGATCATTCCAGCTATCTCCTATAGCAATCGTATCCGCTAGAGAGCAATTGTAATGCTTGGCGAGATACCGCAGAGCACTGCCTTTTGTGCCCTCAGGGTGCATGATTTCAAGAAAATTGGGCTTTGATTTGGTTATGTGCGCTTGGGTACCTATAACACTGCGGAAATGATCGCCTATTCGGTCTAACTTCGTTGGCTCGTCAACGATCAATAGTTTGATTTGAGGCTGTGCGATGATGGAAGCAAAGTTTGGTTCAACAATGTATGGAATGTTAGAAAGCCTGGAATAAGCTAGTGTTTTGTCGTTCTCTTCCCTAACATACAGTTGGTCATTCACATAACCCTGCAGGTGAAGTCCATTCTCAGAGCAATAGTGATAGACCCATTGAGCGATGTCATTGGGAACATACCGCTCATAGTGAATATGGCTATCAAGTGAGTTTTTCACTAATGCACCCTGGTAGGTGATCAGAGGAACATTCAATTGAAGCTGCTCGGCAATCTTCTTAGCAGAAGCATACATTCTACCCGTCGCTAGTGTGATAATAACCCCTTTGGCAACTGCTGCAGCCAACGTTAGTTTCGTAGCTTCACTTATTTTCCCATCATCATTTAATAATGTGTCGTCTAGATCAATGGCAACTAACTTGTACATGGTTTAAGCTCCTTAAGAAAGTTTTTGGTGGATTCTATCTGTCATATTACCATAACTACACGGTTAACTTGCATCCTTATTCGCTTTTGCATATAATATGCTTTAAATCACCTTCATCAATGAAGAGGGTACATATGTGGAATAGCTTTGACGGAGATAAGTACGTAGTGCTGATTGTACAGGGAATGGGTGCCTAGACTGAGAGCCCCGTGAAGAGCAGGCTATTGAAGTTCACTCCCGAGCTGAACCTTGAAACCTAGTATGAGTGGCACATAGCCATCGAATGGGAGTAGAGGCTACCGGAGTTCGTCCGTTAATACGAAGGAACAAGCGAATAATTAGTTGCGGTTTTCACAACAAAATATAGGCGGGTTTTCTATTTTTGTTGTGAAATTATCGCAAGTTATTATTCGGTTGTTCCTAAGAGTGTATATTTGCGATTCGCAATATATCATTAGGGTGGTACCACGGCGCGTTCGTCCCTTCAGAGATGAAGGGGCTTTTTTATTTTTCATAAAGCATTTAGGGGGTATGAATAGTATGAAGGAAAAGTTAGAGATGCTGCAGAAGAAAGCGATCACTGAGATTGAGCTCGTAGGAGCTAATCCAGAGCTGCAGGAGCTTCGCACCAAATTGTTAGGTAAGAAGGGTGAGCTTACTGAGGTATTAAGAGGTATGGGTGCTTTATCGGCAGAGGAACGTCCTGCTATAGGACTCATCGTTAATGAGGTTAGGGAGACGATAGAAAAGCTTCTTGCTCATAAGCAGCAGGTTTTCACAGAAGCGGAGACAGAGGCGCGGTTGCAGACCGAGACCATTGATGTTACTTTACCTGGAAAGCCTATGGTGCAGGGTGCTATCCATCCACTCCATCGTGTCGTTCAAGAGATCGAGAACATATTCATTGGCATGGGCTACACCATCGCTGAAGGTCCAGAGGTAGAAACCGATTATTACAACTTTGAAGCCTTAAACCTGCCAAAGGACCATCCAGCGAGGGATATGCAGGATACCTTCTATATTACAGAAGAGATACTGATGCGAACACAAACCTCTCCGGTTCAAATTCGCACCATGGAAGCAATGAAGGGAAAGGCTCCGGTACGAATTATATGTCCAGGCAAAGTATATCGCCGAGATGATGATGATGCCACCCATTCCTTTCAATTCATGCAGATTGAGGGTCTTGTCATCGATGAGCATATTCGAATGAGTGATCTGAAGGGAACGCTCTTACACTTCATGCAAGAGATGTTCGGCAGAGACACACAAATTCGTATGCGTCCAAGCTTTTTCCCATTCACTGAGCCTAGTGCAGAGGTTGATGTTACCTGCGTTCACTGTCAAGGCAACGGCTGTCGCTTCTGCAAGCAGACTGGCTGGTTAGAGATTCTTGGATCCGGCATGATTCATCCGAAGGTGCTAGAGGCTGGCGGATATGACCCTGCACGTTATAGTGGCTTTGCATTCGGATTAGGGGTAGAGCGGATTGCTATGCTGAAGTATGGTATTGATGATATTCGGAATTTCTATACAAGTGATCTGAGGTTCTTAAAGCAATTTGTTCGAGTTTAACGATATATGATATGAGGAAGGGATGGATCAGTAGTGAAGGTATCTTATCAATGGCTGTCAGAATATATAGATGTTCAGGGATATACAGCACGTGAGTTAGCTGAGAAGCTAACACGTTGTGGGATTGAAGTAGATGTGGTAGAGGATAGAAATTTAGGAGTGGAGCAGGTTGTTGTTGGTTTAGTCAAGCAGCGTGACAAGCATCCTGATGCAGATAAATTAAGTATTTGTTCGGTAGATGTTGGGCAAGGAGAGGATCTGCAGATTGTATGTGGAGCGCAGAATGTAGCTGCGGGGCAGAAGGTTCCAGTTGCTGTGATCGGCGCTGTACTGCCAGGGGACTTTCGAATTAAACGTGCGAAGCTACGTGGGGTGGAATCCCAAGGTATGATCTGCTCGGCCAAGGAGTTAGGACTTAATGATCGATTGCTGCCAAAGGACATACAGGAGGGGATATTCGTACTCCCTGAAGAGATGAGGATAGGTGACAGTATTCTAGACGTGCTTGCTCTGAATGACCAAGTGCTTGAGCTAGAATTAACACCGAATCGCTCCGATTGTCTAAGTATGATTGGTACAGCCTATGAGGTTGGAGCGATCCTTGATCGGGCCGTGCAGCTTCCCGTTGTGGATATATTGGCCTTCGAACAATCCGATTTGAAGATTAACGAACAGTTTACTGTATCGATTACTGCTACAGAGCAATGCTCTCGTTATTCAGCGAGATTAATTGAAGACGTTCGGATTGGCGCTTCCCCACTCTGGATCCAGAATCGTTTGATTGCTGCGGGTATTCGACCTATTAATAACCTCGTAGACATCACAAATTATGTCATGCTCGAGTATGGTCAGCCTCTTCATGCCTTCGATGCGGATTGTTTGTCAACCGGTACAATAGATGTGCGACTGGCTCATTCTGGTGAGAAGATAGTTACATTGGATGATGTGGAGCGTAAGTTAGAGCCACATATGCTACTTATTACTGATGGGGAGAAGCCAATTGCTATTGCAGGTGTTATGGGCGGTGCTAACTCAGAAGTAACGGAGGGTACCACTCGTATCTTACTAGAATCAGCTAATTTCTCAGGAAGCTCAGTGCGTAGAACATCTCGTCAGCTTGGCCTGCGTTCGGAAGCTAGCCTTCGATTTGAGAAAGAGGTCAATCCAGAGCAAGTCGTTCCGGCATTGGACCGAGCTGCTTCCCTTATCGCTCTATATGCGGGCGGTCGTGTTCATAGCGGGATTGCCGAGGAAGTGCTTGGTAACGAACAGCCCAGACAGATAACGATGAGTCTGCATAGGGTGAATAGCTATCTGGGAACTACGTTAACTATGGATGAATATGCACAGCTTTTGGATCGTTTGAATTTTGTGTATTCCCATAAAGCTGATGAAGTTTTAATTGTACATGTGCCGAGCCGCAGGGGAGATATTACCCTGGATGTGGACCTTATTGAAGAGGTAGCTCGTCTTTATGGTTATGACAACATCCCAACCACTCAGGTTGTTGGAGCTATAACACCGGGTAAATTAACCAAGCCGCAATATCTGCGAAGAATGATCAGACAGCTACTGACGACGAGTGGTTTGCATGAGGCGGTTCATTATTCTTTTACACATCCAGGACGCAATGAACTTTATTCTTGGATGGACCCTAGCGCTAAGGCGGTCAAGCTTGCCTTGCCAATGAGTGAGGAGCGTAGTGTGTTACGGACTACCCTGATTTCGCAGCTGTTAGATGCTGCCAACTATAATCGCAACCGTAATAACGATGATGTAGCTTTATTCGAGTTAGGCAGTGTATTCATTACTGATGAGCTAGAATTAACTCAATTGCCGTCAGAAAAGCAGAGATTAGCCTTACTCCTAACGGGTAACAATAAACCTGCATCCTGGGCAGAGAAGCCTCGCCCTGTGGATTTCTACGATTTGAAGGGCTTGATTGAGAAACTAACCAATTACCTAGGCATGCATAGCCTGGAATGGAAGGTCACACACAAGGATGGTTTACATCCCGGACGAACGGCAGAGATTTATGCTCATTCACAGAATGGTCGGGTTCTTGTTGGTTGGGCTGGACAAATTCATCCATCTGTTCAAACGGAATTGGACTTATCGACGACCTATGTGGCGGAGTTGGAGCTGGATGCTGTGTATGACAACTCGAATTCTGCAATCGATTATCATGTCTTACCACGATTCCCGTCGATTGCGCGAGACATTGCCGTGGTCGTAGAGAGCTCGATTGAGGCATCCGGATTAGCGGATCAAGTGAGGGAAATTGCTGGTGTTTGGCTGGAATCTGTAGAGATATTCGATGTATTCGCCGGTGAGAGACTAGGGACTAACAAGAAAAGCGTGGCGTTAGCACTCGTTTACCGTCATGTGGAACGCACATTAACGGATGAAGAGGTTAGTGAGCTGCACGGTCGGGTTGTTGCGAATCTTGCTGAAACATTTGGTGCAGAGTTAAGAAAATAGCAGGAACTCCCCTACGTTCTAGCGAATGAATTAAGAAAAGCGGTTGTGCCTTGAAATCGTTTGTCGATTACTTGCGAATTGAATTAGTTTGAGCCCGAAAGGGCATCACGTTTAGGAGGCCTATCGAATGAGCTCCGGAGAAAAAACTAGAATTAATGTTGATATATACGGCATGCAGTACACGATAGCAGGTTATTCGAGCAGCATTCATATGCGTCGAGTGGCAGAGCATGTCGATGATCAGATGAAAAAAATCGGCAAGGTCTTCCCTAAGCTGGATATACCTAGAGTCGCTGTTTTGGCTGCCGTTAATATTACAGACGGACTTCTGAAGCTTAAGGATGATATGGAGAGTAAACGTGAGGGCATACAACATGTTATGGTGGAAGAGCATCAGACATTAGCTGAAGAGCATACGGTCCTAAAGAAGGATTATCAAGCCATTCAAGTTAAGCTCACTGAAGCTGATGTGCGAGAGCAATCTTACAAGCATCAGTTGGAGAAGCTGCAAGAAGAGTACACGAAGCTTCAGAATGAGTATAACGAATGGATCCAGTTGGCAACCCTCGACCAACCTGAGTCATAATAGAAGTGGAACAACTTAATCTGTTAGATATCATTATAATAACGGTGTTATTCCTTAGCATTGTTATTGGATATATGCGTGGTTTTGTAAAGAAGCTGCTTTCCATCGTGGGATGGTTTGCAGCATATTTGGTTGCTTACTTATTCTTTGATACTCTTTCGCCTCATCTGCAGTCCATGTTCCCTATATCATCTAATGAAAAGCTGGCTAGTTATAGCGGTATTGTTACTGGCTTGAAGTTAGATGCGTATATCTATAACGCTCTAGCGTTTGCTTTGCTGTTCTTTGGAACAAGAATCCTCATCACGGTTGTAGGTTATTTCCTACAAGGAGTAGCCTCCATACCCGGCATTAGTTTTATTAACCGCTGGTTTGGATTACTACTAGGTTTGGTGGAGGCTACCGTTATCATAATTATTGGTGTTATGATCCTTGAGGCTATGCCATCGGAGACAATTATCCTACTGCTTGAGAAGTCGTTTATTGTCAATTGGTTGCATTCCAATGCTATAGACGTGGCGACATTGAGGAAACTGTTAGGGTTCTATTAGAAGCTTCGATGCTTACAACGAGTTATTACGCTGGAACGTTCACAGTTTGTCCGGCGACGATAAGCTGGCCCGTAATTCCGGAATTAGCTAAAGAAGCTAACTGGACAAGCTCAGGGGTAACTGTAGATGGCTCCTTGCCGGTTGAATGCATGCTGGACCGAATCGTCCCAGGATCAAATGTATTAACTAGAATATGATGCTTATTCTCTTCCTCTGCAACGGTCCGCGTTAATGTCTCTAATCCTGCTTTGCTAGCACTGTAGGCGGCATAACCCCCAGCTCCATTACTAGATAGGGCGGAGGTAATATTGATGATACGACCATATTGCTGTTTACGCATGGTTGGAATAACTTCCTTTATCATTAAGAAGGGTCCAGTTAAATTAGTTCGAATTTGAGCTTCCCATGCTTCCAATCTGGCTTCTGCAACAATGTCGTAATCGATGATAGCAGCATTATTGACGAGGATGTCAATTTTTCCGTATTCGGATAATGCTGTGCGTATAACGTGTATAACATCGGCTTCTATTCCTACATCTGCGCGTAAAGCTATTACGCTTCCAGCATCTGAAGTAATGGATCGAACGGTCTCATTGATAGATGACTGTGTTCTACCACAGACAATGACGTGAGCCCCTTCTCGAGCAAAAGCTATAGCGGTCTCCCTACCTAAACCACTGCCAGCTCCTGTAATAATAGCCACTTTATCCTGTAACCTTTTCATTAAAATCTACCTCCTGATAAGTAAGTAAATCAATCGTAACAGAAAGGGATTGCTGCTGGAAGTAGGTACTTATCAGTAATTCTTATAAATAAAATTGGTTCTAATGATATTTGAGCTGTCTTATAAAGTAAACATCAATAAAAAAACCCCGCCGGATTGCTGATTATTGGCGGGATTTAGGAGCTAGCCTTTGTTTCGTTCCTTTTTGTCACTGAATGTATGACCAATAGGAATAAACAGGTCAATGATACCAATGACTAATGCTGCTAACAGGGCGCCGATTATCGTGACTGTCACATCATCAACAATGAATTGGGCTAACCAGATGACTAGGGCGGTGCTAAGAAACCCGACGATCCCTCGTCCAAATGGCGTAACCTTTCGGCCGAAAATGCCTTCAATAATCCAGCCTAAAACGGTTATCACAAGTGCCAAGAACAACGCACTCCAGAAGCCTCCAACCTCAAATTGGGGAACAACGAATCCTACGAACATGAGCACCAGTGCCGATACAACAAAACGAACAACATGGCCTAGAAAATTCAAGCTATTCACCTCCTAAAAGTTTTGGATGTCCACGCTAGTGGACGAAAAAACTACTTCGTAAGCATAAGCTTAGTTATGCCCTCTCGGGATTGCTTTACAGTATTTCCACCAAGCAGAATGTTTGAATTAAAGCTTTTTGTTAAAAAAATTCAATCAGTGTCAGACGCCATCGCTTTAGATGCTCCCTTATTTTACCCTCTATCGCAGGGATTATATAATTATAGTCAATGTAATTATTGGTTTTGCTATACGCATTGGATATAATAAGCATGATAATAGCTCGCAATTATATCTAAACTTAGCTTATGCTTACGAAGTAGTTTTATCGACCACTCGCGTGGTCATCTAAAACTTAGCTTATGCTTACGAAGTAGTTTTATCGACCACTCGCGTGGTCATCTAAAACTTTTAGGAGGATCACCCTTGAATACCAAAGTGTTATACACATTAGAATATAATAAAATTATCGATCGATTACTTGAACATGCGGCAACCTCGTTAGGTAAGGTTCATATTAATCATTTACTACCTACTCGAGAATTAGACGAGGTAAAGCATTGGCTTCAGGATACGGATGAGGCCAGCACAGTTGTCCGCCTCAAAGGAATGCCACCCTTTGGCGGTGTACACGATGTGAGCAGCTCTCTGAAGAGGGCGAGGATTAATGGTGTATTAAACGCATCAGAGCTCATGGAGATCGCTTCTACTGTGGGTGGAGGTAGGAAGCTCAAGCGTTTCTTGGCTACGGTTCATGAGAATCATCAGATTCGTCAATTGGCAACGCGATATAGCGAGCTTAATGAGCTTAAGCCTCTTGAAGACGCGATTCGAGCTTGCATTGATGAACAAGGAGATGTGTTGGACCAAGCAAGCTCTGAGCTAGCTCGGGTCCGCCGTGAACGACGAACTGGAGAAGCTCGGGTCAGAGAGAAGCTAGACCAGATGATACGGACTCCTTCCGTACAGAAGATGCTGCAGGACAATTTGGTAACTGTACGTAACGATCGGTACGTTATCCCCGTGAAGCAAGAGTACCGCGGCAGCTTTGGTGGAATTATCCATGATCAATCAGCGTCAGGAGCGACCTTATTCATTGAGCCTGAATCGCTTGTTCCAATGAATAACAAAATTCGAGAGCTTATTCTTGCTGAGCGTAAGGAAATCGAGAAAATTCTTATGATCCTTACTGCCCAAGTCGCAGATCATGCTGAACTTATAGATCATAATCTAGTGCTACTCGGAATATTGGACTTTATATTTGCTAAGGCAGGTCTGGCAACTGTAATGAAAGCTGAGCAGCCAAGAATGAATGATCGAGGGTTTATTCGTCTACGTAAAGGGAGACATCCACTCATATCGACTGGGGCTGTCCCCCTAGATATTGAATTAGGCAATAATTATTCAGCCGTTATCGTCACAGGTCCTAACACGGGGGGGAAGACAGTTGCCCTGAAGACAGTAGGGCTTCTGTCTCTAATGGCAATGTCTGGTTTATTCATTCCAGCTGAGGATGGTAGCCAAATGTGTGTATTCGATGCCGTGTTTGCAGATATTGGTGATGAGCAGAGCATCGAACAGAACTTAAGTACATTCTCTAGCCATATGACTAATATTATATCTATCATTGATGATATGACTCCCAAAAGTTTGGTGCTTCTCGATGAGCTCGGAGCGGGTACAGATCCAGCAGAAGGGTCGGCTCTGGCCATTGCCATACTCGATCACATGCATAATAACGGTTGTCGAATCGTTGCGACAACTCACTATAGTGAGCTTAAGGCTTATGCTTATGATCGTAAAGGGATGATCAACGCGAGTATGGAGTTTGATATACAGACACTAAGTCCTACGTATCGATTGCTTATTGGTGTACCTGGTCGTAGTAATGCATTTGCTATTGCGAAGAGATTAGGATTATCCTCCGATATTATCACTCATGCTGGAAGTCAGGTTGGAGAAGAGGATAAACGCGTAGAATCGATGATCGCATCTCTCGAGCAGAATAGGCTGTCAGCAGAAACTGAGCAGCTTACGGTTGAAGCTCTACGTAAGCAACTAGAAGCTGCTAATCAACAATTTGAGATAGATAAACAGAAGTTCGAGCTACAAAGGCAGCGAATATTGAGGGATGCAGAGACAGAAGCGCGGGAAGCAGTAGCTAAGGCGAGACGGGAAGCCGAAGAGATTATTGATGAGCTTCGTGCTCTAGCTTTGGAAGAAGCCGGGTCAGTTAAGGAGCATAAGTTAATTGAGGCGAAGAAGAAGCTAGACCAAGCTGTACCGAAGCTGTCAGTAATGGACTCAGAACAAGAGCAGCAACGTAACAAATCAAGCAAAATCGATCTGGGAGCCGAGGTTAAGGTGTTAAGTCTTGGACAGAAGGGACATGTTGTGGAATTGTCTGGGGAAGAGGCAACCGTCCAGCTGGGTATATTAAAAATGAAAGTATTACGGAGTGATTTGCAGCTTATACGTGCATCAGTTCAAGCATCTAAATCACCAATTTACCAAGGTGCAACTGTAAAAAGATCAAGAGATGATCAGGTACGTACAGAATTAGACCTGCGAGGCTCAAACTTAGAGGAATCGATTATGGAAGTCGACCGATTCCTAGATGAAGCGTTCCTATCTAACCTCGGACAGGTCTACATTATTCACGGGAAAGGTACTGGGGTACTACGGACAGGAATACAGGAATATTTGCGCAGACACTCACATGTCAAAACCTATCGCTTAGGTAACTATGGTGAAGGAGGAACCGGTGTAACGGTTGTCGAATTCAAATGATGAGCTTAGGAGGTTTATAGATGAATAAGGAATTGGATGAATTATTAACGAACCCTTATATAGAGACACTGGCATTCTTTTCTGTTGCGGTATTAGCTCTGATTATATTCTTATCTTTATTTGAATTTGTTACTAAATATAGTAATTGGCAGGAAATCAAGAAGGGCAATATAGCAGTCTCATTGGCAACAGGTGGGAAAATATTCGGAATTTGTAATATCTTTAGGTTTGCCATCCTGAGTAATGAGTCGATTTATAGTGGTCTAATTTGGGCCTCATGTGGTTTTGTACTGTTAGTCATTGCCTACTTTGTCTTTGAATTCCTTACGCCGAATTTTAGAGTCGATGAGGAGATTCTTAAGGATAATCGTGCGGTGGGCATAATTTCTATGTTCATCTCGATTGCACTTTCTTATGTGATTGGAGCTAGTGTGACATGAAGTATTTATGGGGTACTCTATTTATTATTGCTTGTTTATTTATCATTGCGGGCATTTATTATTTTGTTAAATATGCCTGATCTTGAATTTGTATGAGTCTAACGATTAACCTTTGGGAACAATTAGTTCCTGAGGGCTTTTTTTTTGTGCCCATGAAAGGGGAGTGTGTGTGGAGCATCTTAAGCATCATATTCAACACGGTAATCGTCTTAGATTGAGGAAGGATCAGCCGGAGAAGAGCAGGAAGCTGGTGCCTCAGGCGGTATTACTACTTATTGTGCATGGATTATTCGCTGTTGCTCAAGCGTTATCAGGCACCTTCGTAAATGTTTATATATGGAAAGCAAAGAATGATTTCGCCTTACTTGGTTGGTTCGCATTATCCACTCAGCTCGCTGCGGCTATAACCTTCTGGCTTGCAGGTAAGTGGGTGAAGGAGCACAATAAGATGATTATTCTAAGGCTTGGTGTTAGTGTATCAGCGTTATTCTATGTCTTAGTCTTACTTCTGGGCAAACAATCAGCCGATATGGTTATCCTCTTAGGAGGTGTTCAGGGTATGGCATCTGGTTTTTTCTGGTTAGCGTTTAATGTGGTATATTTCGAAGTAACTAGTCCTGAGGATCGCGATCTCTTCAATGGTTGGTCAGGATTACTGGGCTCTGCTTCTGGCATGATAGCACCATGGGTTTCGGGACTAGTTATCACACGAATCGGTGATGGGGACGCGACTGGCTATAGATGGATATTTTCCATATCTCTTATTGTATTTGTCATTGGTGTAATTGTTAGTTTTTTTCTCAAAAAAAGAAAGCTAACTGGCTCCTACAGCTGGTTTTATGGCTTCCACGCACTTCGGGAGAAGGGTAACCGCTGGAGAATTGCTCTCCCTGCGTTAATCGCACAAGGGATTAGAGAAGGTGTTTTTGCTTTTATTTTTGGAGTCCTTATCTTCATTGCAACCAATAATGAAAGTAAGGTAGGGAACTTCTGGTTATATTCATCGGCCGTAGGGCTAATTAGCTTCTGGATAGTAGGTCATTGGTTAAAGCCGCATCATCGCAAGATAGCTATGTTAATCGGAGTGGTTATGATGGTATTGGCTATTGTGCCTCTATTCTGGGAAGTTAACTATGCAACACTTCTGGCATTCGGTATTGTTACCGCACTGTTCATCCCTCTCTTCGTTATCCCAATGACCTCGACAGTCTTTGACCTAATTGGACAGAATGAAGATAGTGCTAACCACCGAGTTGAATTTGTTGTTATACGTGAACTAGCGTTAAATACGGGAAGAGTGATCGGAACGATTATATTCATCATCGTCGTCAGCTGGAGGGAGTCAGCTATGGTCATGAACTGGCTATTGCTCGGCATAGGGAGCTCTCCCATCATTGCTTGGCTATTCATGCGACTGCTGCTTACAAAATCGTTAATTTCGATTGACAAACGTCAGTAATGAATTACAATAAGAAGAATTTCACAAATGCTACGAAGCTTATGCTTACGAGGTAGTTTTATCGACCACTATCGTGTTCGTCACAAACTTAGCTTATGATTACGAAGTAGGTTTGTGTACTGTCTACTCCGTATGCCATTAAGCTACACAAAACTTTTAGGGGGAACGGTAATGCCTAGAATTGTTACAAATATAGCTGAATTAATCGGCGATACACCCGCCGTTAAATTAAATCGTTTATGTACACCTGAGATGGCCGATGTTTATGTTAAGCTTGAGTCATTCAATCCAAGTGGTAGCGTAAAAGATCGGGCAGCGTATTATATGGTTGTGCAGGCCGAGCGAGCGGGTAAGCTGATTCCTGGTTCAGTTATAATTGAGCCTACAAGTGGCAATACCGGTATCGGTCTTGCCATGAACGCTGCAGCCAAAGGGTACAGGGCTATTCTGGTATTGCCAGATAATATGACCAAAGAAAGAATTAATCTGCTGAAGGCCTATGGTGCGGAGGTTGTTCTGACACCTGCAGCAGAGCGAATGCCAGGAGCCATTAAGAAGGCTATTGAGCTCAGCGCTCAAATACCCAATAGTTTTATACCACAGCAATTTGAGAATGAAGCAAACCCAAGCGTTCACCGGATAACTACCGCTATTGAGATTTGGGAGCAAATGAATGGTAAATTGGATGCTTTCGTAGCAACCTCTGGAACGGGTGGGACTATAACGGGTACAGGGGAAAAGCTGAGAGAGCTTTCTCCTCTTATTCGAATTCTGGTTGTCGAACCACTTGGCTCTCCCGTTCTTAGTGGGGGTCAGCCTGGACCACACAAGCTCGTTGGAACGAGTCCTGGATTCATTCCACCCATTCTCAATACGGATATATATGATGAGATCATTCAGGTGTCGGATGACGATGCATTGAATACAATGCGTCTATTAGCATCTCAGGAAGGCTTGTTAGTAGGTCCCTCCTCCGGTGCTTCGGTATGGGCAGCTCTTCAAGAGGCGAGAAGGCTTGGTGCAGGCAGGAAAGTGTTATGCATTGCACCTGATACTGGTGAACGATACTTAAGTATGGATATATTTTGATATTGGTGTATGATAGATAAAAGTCAACTAAGCATATGCTTACGAAGTAGTTTTGTTCACAAAACTTAGCATATGCTTACGAAGTAGTTTTATCGACTGCTGGTGCAGTCATCAAAAACTTTTAGGAGTGTTCCCATGAACGAGTTCAAGCTGAAGATACTAGATTTGCTAAAAGAGGATGCCCGACAAAGTGCTCAGCTCATCGCTACTATGCTCGGAGCGACGGAAGCCGAAGTGAAAGCAGCCATCGCAGAGATGGAGAACGACCATATTATTCTAAAATATGGAACAATCGTAAACTGGAGCAAGGTAGATGAGGAGAAGGTAACAGCACTTATTGAAGTTCAAATTACTCCTGAGCGTGGTCGTGGATTCGACGCCATTGCCGAACGTATATATTTATTCCCAGAGGTCAAGACACTCTATCTCATGAGTGGTGGGTATGACTTATTAGTAGAGATTGAGGGTCGTACTTTACGCGAGGTGGCCTCGTTCGTCTCCAGTAAGCTGTCAACATTAGAGTCGGTACTTGCTACAAAAACTCATTTTATTCTCAAAAAATATAAGCAGGACGGTGTCATCTTCGAAGAGCACGAAGGTGATCACCGCATGTTGATCTCACCATAAAGGAAGGTTTGCTATGATGGAGCGTGAGGAAGTTATGACAGAGACGAAGAAAAGATCCATGCAAGATTACTTGTCACCATTAGTAAAGCAAATCCCTCCTTCGGGAATACGTAAATTTTTTGATTTGGTGTCTAACAGTAAGGATAAGGATATTATTTCACTGGGTGTTGGCGAGCCGGATTTTGTCACCCCCTGGCACGTACGCGAAGCTTGTGTCTATTCCTTGGAGCAAGGCAAGACAACGTATACTTCGAATGCGGGTTTATTAGAGCTACGTGAAGCGATTGCAAACTATCTAAACCAAGGATTTCAATTGCAGTATGACCCAACGAATCAGATTGTAGTAACTGTAGGTGGAAGTGAGGGGATCGATTTAGCGCTTAGAGCGCTAGTTGAACCAGGTGATGAAATCCTAATTCCGGAGCCCACCTATGTTTCCTATTCTCCTATTGCGTCTATTACAGGTGGAAAGCCGGTAGGTATAGAGACTTTTGCCAAGGATCAATTTAAATTAACTGCACAATCATTAAAGGCGGCAATAACACCACGCTCCAAGATTCTGATCTTGTGCTTCCCAAGTAACCCCACAGGCGCAACAATGTCATATGAGGATTTACTTCCCATTGCTCAGCTTGTCGAAGAACATGATTTACTGGTGATTTCTGACGAAATTTATGCAGAGCTATCTTATGGTCAGAAGCATGTCAGCTTCGCTACTCTGCCCGGTATGAAGGACCGTACACTAGTCGTTAGTGGCTTTTCTAAGGCGTTTGCTATGACGGGATGGCGGATGGGATATATGTGTGGTCACCCAGAGCTTATAGCCGCTATGCTAAAAATTCATCAATATACTGTGATGTGCGCCCCGGTAATGGGACAGATTGCTGCTCTTGAGGCGCTCAAAAGTGGTTTGGCGGATAAGGATCGTATGGTGGAATCCTACAACCAGCGTCGTCGTCTGGTCGTTGAAGGCTTCTGTAACATTGGACTTAGCTGCCATGAGCCTTATGGTGCTTTCTATGCTTTTCCCTCCATTCAATCGACTGGTCTTACCTCAGAGCAGTTTGCTGAACGATTGTTGTTGGAGGCCAAGGTCGCAGTTGTTCCTGGGCATGTGTTTGGTAAAGGTGGAGAAGGGTTCATTCGTTGTTCATATGCTACTTCGGTAAGTCAACTAACGGAAGCCATAGAGCGCATTGGATATTTTATACAGAAGTTGAAAAAAGAATGAAATCATCATGTCCAAATCTGACATTATCTGATATAATTTTCTTAAGTGGTTTCTTTCAGGAGGTGGGATCGGCATGGCGATAAATTCCCTGTTTTCACACATTCGTGAGCAGCAATCCAATTCGTATAGCCCCCGATCTGACGCTTCAGTAAAATCTATGCTAGAAGAAGAAATCTGTACGCTACGTATTAGGATGGAAAAGCTTGTATTAACAGAAAACTCATTTACATCAGATGTCGTAATCAAGCTAAGTATGCTTCTCGACGATAAGATTAATGAATATAATGAATTAATAGGGAAATCCAAAAAGTAATCATGCTCAAAAGCCGAAGGCAATCGCCTTCGGCTTTTTTTATTTTTTTCGATTTTATAAGAATACAATGAATAATTATGCATTTTATAACATACCTAACCTGAAAGGTAAACCTCCCTCTTAGGAACGATATGGCAACAATTAGGAGGATATAGGAGGATGGGATGGTTAATCATCGCTTAGACCAAGAGAGCTTGAATCTTCAAGCAGGAAGCGGGAATATGCGTCATGACCGATCGGCCCGAAACGTGTTAGCATAATAGAGTTGATATAAGAGAAAGGGAGGAAATACAAGAAAATGAAGATGAAAACCGTATTAAAAATGGCTTTGCTTGTTGTATTAATTGTTAGTTTGGCTGCATGTGGAAGTAAGAATACCCTGGAGGAAGTTAAAGATCAGGGGAGTGCGACTGTTGGCTTTGCCAATGAGAAGCCATATGCCTATCAAGAATCCAATGGTGAATTAACTGGAGAAGCCGTGGAAATTGCACGTGTGATTCTTAACAAACTTGGCGTAGAGGAAATGGAAGGGGAACTAACTGAATTCGGATCATTGATTGGTGGTTTACAATCAAAGCGGTTCGATATGATTACAGCAGGTATGTTCGTTAATCCAAAGCGATGCGAATCCGTCCTTTTTGCTGATCCCGAGTACAGCATTGGAGAATCCATTGGTGTATTAACAGGTAATCCTCACGATATTCACAGCTATGCAGATATTGCTGCTAATCCTGAAGTGAAGGTTGCAGTAATGGTTGGTGCTGTAGAAATAGGTTACTTAGAAGCAATGGAAGTACCAGCGGATCAAATCGTTCAAGTGCCAGATCAGGCTGCGGCGATTAGTGCATTGCAATCCGATCGTGCTCAGGTGATCACCATGACTGGACCATCTTTACAAGCTATGTTGGAATCAGCCAATGATAGTGGGATCGAGCGTGTTATGGATTTTGAACAGCCTATCGTAGATGGCAAAAGTGTTAGAGGGTATGGAGCAACCGCATTCCATAACGATGATGCCGAATTCCGTGATGCATTTAACAAGGAATTAAAGAAAATGAAGGAATCCGGGGAGCTATTAGAAATTTTAGAGACTTTTGGGTTCACTGAGGCTGAGCTTCCAGGCGATATGACCGCCGAGGAGCTTTGTAACGCTTAAATGTGGGAAGCTGCGAAAGAACTGCTCCCTCTGCTGATGCAGGGGGCGCAGGTTACTTTACAGGTTGCTATCTTGTCGGCATTAGTTGCGATATTCGCATCCATTACAGCAGGTCTTTGTCGATTATCCAAATTCTCGATTGTCCGTAATACTACAATGGTATACGTCGAAGTATTTAGAGGGACATCATTATTAGTTCAATTATTCTGGTTATACTTCTGCTTGCCCTTCATGGGAATAGAGCTCCCGAAACTGTTTGCCGCCGTATTGGCTATTGGATTGAATTACGGTGCCTATGGTTCAGAAATTGTTCGAAGCTCTATACTTGCAATACCCAAAGGACAGCGAGAAGCAGCTGTAGCGTTAAATATGACTCCGGTACAAACGATGATTCGAATTATTATTCCGCAAGCTTTTGTGCGCATGCTCCCACCTTTTGGGAATTTGCTCATCGAGTTGGTCAAAGGTACGTCCTTAATTTATTTTATTACACTGACGGATTTGACTTATCAGGCTATGATCTTACGAAATAATAACTACGAGCTTACCCCATATATTTTTCTGTTTCTACTTTGTATATATTTTGTGATTAATTATGCTATTTCTCTTGGGATAAGAATATTGGAACGAAGAATTACAGTGGGGAGGACTTAATTTATGTGGAATTGGGACTATGCCATTTCAATCCTTCCTGCATTGCTTAAGGGATTAGTTGTAGCGGTTCAGGTTACATTCTGTAGCTTCGTAGTTGCGTGTGTATTTGGTCTAATATTAGCACTCTTGCGACGATCTCCGATCAAGCTTGTAGTAGCAATTACCAACGGGTTCTCTGGATTTATACGTAATACACCCTTATTGGTTCAGGTTCTGTTTCTATACTTTAGCCTTCCAATGATTGCTAATATTTCATTGCCTGCATTCGTGGTTGGTGTAATAGGACTTGGGTTTCACTACAGCACGTATTTATCCGAGGTTTATCGGTCGGGTATTGACTCTGTACCACGTGGACAATGGGAGGCGGCCAGAGCCTTGAATTTCTCTAGAACAACAACCTGGATGAGGATTATTCTGCCTCAAGCTATACCTCCTATTATTCCAATTATGGGTAACTACTTGCTGGTCATGTTCAAGGAAACACCGATCCTTATGGCGATCACATTGGCTGAGATGTTATTAACAGCCAAGAATCTGATTTCCATATCGTATCGACCTTTTGAGGCCTACACGATTATCGGAATATTATTTCTACTTATTAGTTATCCCGCCTCCATTCTGATTCGCAAGCTGGAAAAGCGACTTAATAGTCAAAGAGGAGCGTAATGGGGAAATGAGTATTCTTGGAGTTTCTAAGGAATTTCAAAAAAAGGATGTTGGGATTATGGCTGAAACGTTGGATAAGGAAACGCAATTAGTTAAGAAGAAAGTGAATAGTAAACCGATCGTTAGATATCGGAATATTAGTAAGTCCTTCGGCGACTTAGAAGTGCTTACGGATATTAACTTGGATATTGCCCCAAGGGAGAAGGTTGCCATAATCGGACCTAGTGGATCAGGAAAGACGACACTTGGACGATTACTCATGACCCTAGAAGAGCCGACTTCTGGAACGATTGAGGTTGATGGGGAGCAGCTCTGGCATAAGAAGGTTAAAGGTAAACTAGTTAGAGCCAATGAGCATCATCTTCACCGAATGCGCGGTAATATCGGAATGATTTTCCAACACTTTAACCTTTTTCCCCACATGTCTATTCTGGGTAATGTGACTGAAGCGCCTATTAAGGTTCAAGGAATGGACCGAGATGAGGCTGTCGAACGTGGAATGCTGATGCTAGATAAAGTTGGGCTTGCAGAAAAACTGGATGTATATCCGGCCCAATTGTCTGGTGGACAGAAGCAACGAGTTGCGATTGCAAGAGCACTGGTTATGCGTCCCAAGGTGATGATTTTTGATGAGGTTACCTCTGCTTTGGATCCAGAATTAGTCGGAGAGGTATTGGCGGTCATTAAGGAGATCGCTGAGGAAGGCGAGATGGCGATGATGCTGATTACCCATGAAATGGATTTTGCCAGAGATGTAGCCGACCGGGTTATCTTCGGTGATGGCGGACACATCGTTGAACAAGGACCTCCTTCAGAGCTTTTTGAGAATCCCCAGAGTGAGAGGCTACAAAGCTTTCTGACAAGATTTCGTTCGCAATCCTAAAACTGTAAGGAGTTCTGTATGATGACCACCCCACAACAACTTGAGAAGATAATACTAAGATCGCCTAGAACATCGGATGGTACAGCGGTGTGGTCATTCATTCGAGATACTGGGAATTTGGATCTAAACTCAGCGTATTGTTACATGATGCTCTGTGATTACTTTAAGGAAACTTGCTTGATTGCAGAGACAGATGGGAAAATTGTAGGTTTCGTGTCTGCATTCCGACCACCCAACAAACCAGATACATTGTTCGTATGGCAGGTTGCCGTAGCGGCTTCCGAACGTGGCAAGGGTTTAAGTAAAGCTCTGATAGATGAACTTATATCAGGAGTGGATGATGGAGCTACTCTCATCATAGAGGCTACCATCAGTCCTTCGAATTTAGCAAGTAAGGCACTATTCAATGGTTTAGCGAAGAGGTATGAGACAAAACTTACTGTAAGCTCAGGTTACTTAGCTGAATGGTTTCCTGTTGGATCTGCCCATGAAGATGAGAATCTCTACCAAGTAGGACCAATCAATAAAAAAAAGGAGTAATAACTTAATGAATATGCAAATTTTAGATAAACCGTCTATGCACGTGTTTGATGAATTGGAGTCGGAGGTACGCAGTTATTGTCGTAGCTTTACTACGATTTTCAACAAAGCTATTAATGATAAACTATGGGATGTTAATGATAGAGAATATATTGATTTTTTTGCAGGAGCTGGAGCATTAAATTATGGTCATAATAACCCACGTATTAAAAAGAAGTTAGTCGAATATTTGTTGGCTGACGGAATCACACATAGCTTAGATATGGCAACGGAGGCTAAAGAACAATTCTTAGAAAGATTTGATCGAGTGATCTTAAAGCCTCGTGGTCTTGATTATAAAATTATGTTTCCAGGTCCAACAGGTACGAATTCTGTGGAAAGTGCACTCAAAATTGCTCGGAAAGTGACCGGTAGGGAAAATGTGATTTGCTTCACGAATGCATTTCATGGGATGACTTTAGGCTCACTAGCTATGACGGGTAATAAGAAAAAACGCGAGGGTGCCGGAGTTAGTCTGGATAAGTCCATATTCATGCCTTATGACGGATACTTTGGTAAGGATGTAAATACAGCAGATTATATCGAGAAGCTATTGAATGACGATGGAAGTGGTATACCTATCCCAGCAGCAATCATTCTAGAGACGCTGCAAGGTGAAGGTGGACTACAGCTGGCGAGTCCAGAATGGTTACAGAAAATCGAACGTTTATGTAAACAAAAAGAAATTTTATTAATCATTGATGATGTACAGATGGGCTGCGGACGAACTGGAACCTTCTTCAGCTTCGAATCAGCTGGATTGAATCCCGATATTGTTTGTCTATCCAAGTCGATTGGTGGTTATGGTCTTCCGATGGCGTTGATGTTATTAAAGCCAGGCTTGGATATCTGGTCTCCTGGTGAACATAATGGTACCTTCCGGGGTAACAATCTTGGATTTATCGCAGCAGCGGAGGCACTAAGCTACTGGGAATCGGAATCCTTTACAAAGGAAATCGCTAAAAAATCTCTGAAATTACAATTACATCTTACCAAGCTAGTAAAGGATTATCCTGGAGCTAAGGGTGAAGTACGTGGCAAGGGGATGATTCAAGGGATTACCTTTGAAACATCAGGTCTTGCGGAGAAAATATGTGCCTTGGCATTCGAAAGTGGTCTGATTATGGAGACGTCTGGACCGAACAGTGAAGCGATTAAAATTATGCCGCCTCTTACTATTGAGGACGCTGTATTAGACCGTGGATTAAAGATCGTTGAAGAAAGCCTGAAAGCATCCCTTCGATAATAACAAAACTTTATATAGATGCGATAATAAAAGGAGCAGAGTTCAATGATTGTTAAACATTTAGAGGATATCATAGGCACTAAAGACGATATACATGCTGCAACCTGGAATAGCCGCAGATTGTTGCTTCGTAAGGACGGAATGGGTTTTTCTATGCACGACACGATTATCAAGGCGGGTACAGAAACTTTCATATGGTATAAAAATCATTTGGAAGCCGTTTATTGTATCGAGGGTGAAGGTGAAATCGAGCCGGAGGGTGATAAGGTTTACCCGATTGTTCCAGGCACATTATATGCGCTAAGTGGTAATGAGAAGCACCTGCTTAGAGCGAAGACACAACTTAGAATGGTCTGTGTATTTAACCCCCCATTAACAGGTACGGAAGTACATGACGAGCAAGGTATCTACCCTCTTATTGAGGATTAAAAAATTTTTGTCCCCAGATTATGCTTACGAAGTAGTTTTATCGACCACTCGCGTGGTGGCTGATCATGATGTTGCATCCGCAACAACAAGACAGCTACATCAAAAACTTTTAGGAGATGAAGTATATGAGTAACGTTCAAACGATTAATGCTAAAAGAGTTGATTTGTATCCATCTAGAGTTAGTGAAAAGCCAAGCCTGTTGGATCGGAAGGATCCCGTTGTACACGGTAACCACTCGAAGGATAGCTTGCTTACACCTGAACAACTAGACTTCTATGAGAAGAATGGCTATATCTTTCTAGAAAGCTTCTTTAGTGAAGACGAAGTTGCAGAATTGCGGAAGGAAGCTGATCGATTAAGGGAGAATGTTAGAAAATCATCTGCTGATGAAATCATCCGGGAGCCTAATGGTAATGAAGTGAGGTCCATATTTGCCATACATCGTGAGAAGGGTGCCTTCGAGGATATCTCTGCGCATCCTCGTCTTCGGAATGTTGTAGAGAACATTCTTGGCAGTGATGTTTACGTCCATCAATCTAGAATCAATTTTAAACCAGGATTTACGGGCAAAGAGTTTTACTGGCATTCCGATTTTGAGACCTGGCATGTAGAGGATGGTATGCCTAGAATGCGTGCACTTAGCTGTTCTATTGCATTGGAAGAGAACTTTCATTATAACGGTCCGCTTATGGTTGTTCCAGGTTCACATAAGAAATTTATATCATGTGTTGGACAGACGCCAGATGACCACTATAAGGAGTCACTTCGTAAGCAGGAATATGGGGTGCCTGATCATGATAGCCTAACTAAGATGGTTGATGAGGCTGGCATCGAAGCACCAACAGGCAAGGCAGGTTCGGTTGTTATATTTGATTGTAATACCATGCATGGTTCGAATAGTAACATCACACCGAAATCTCGGAATAATGTATTCATGGTATTCAACAGTGTGGAGAACAAATTGGAAGAGCCTTTCTCCGGTAAGAAACCACGTCCAGGTTATATTGGAACACGTGACTAGGTTATAGTACTATTACTGCTGTCATGGATTAACTATTTTTAGCATAAATAGGCACAAAAATGAGTTGTCCTAAGTCTGAAGTGCACTCCGTCAAGTAGACAGTACAAATAATTATAATGAGTTAAGCGACCTTAGTTCGAAATTCAATCGGACTGAGGCCGTTTAATTTGGTCTGGCACGACCGGGAAACGGGTTGTGTCCTTTTTGCTGTTTGAGCCGACGAAGGGAGTTCGTGAGAGAGTTTGAAGCAAATCCATTTAACTGTCCGTTGATATATACGATTTTTCGAACATAATTGGCGGGATTCATGCAAAAAGACAAATTATATACGATTTTTCACATAAATTTTTCGCTTTAGCCAGCCAAGGGGATTTTCTATATGATTTTTCAAATATAATTCCAAGCATCGAAACAGAAACAGTACTCAAACCAAATCCAGACTTTGGATAGAGCCCACATATTCATAGTAGTTGACTCGCTGGGATACTCCTCTGGCCACAGCCCGAAATTTCCCTTTATCGACCAGCATGCGGCAGTACTTGATGACAGTCATAATATGCAGTTCCAATTCCCTTGCAGCCACGGATGGGCGAATGGCACGATTATGGCGAATAGCCGCTCGCATCAAGTCTCGTTCGATTTTTGAATAGCGTTTCTCTTCCATTCTTTTGGTTCCACTCTCAGCAGACAGATAAGGGAACAAGATGTTCCGCAATGCGGAGAGAATGAACGATGGGTTCCCTTTTAACTCATCCAAAGAGATGTAGAAGACCGTACAGTCTTGAGCTTGAAGAAAAAGTCCCCGGTTCAAATCCATCCGATACTTGGTTCGATCCATGCCGTGAGAGCCAAAGTCCATGATCTCTAATACAATACGTATAGCTCCAACAATCCACATGAAATCGACAAAGTAGGATCTCCCACGCCAGTCCTTCACTTCATATTCGGGATGCAATCCATGGAAATGTCCCACAAGCTGCCACCAGATTTGTTCAACGAACAATCGATTTCCGAACCCATGACCGCGTTTTAGAGCATCTAAACGTTCCCCTCTTCTTCGCCTAAGATGATCACCTATCCATTTATTATGTTCGATCTCAAAACCCATTCTCTGATCACTCGCCTCTCCATATTCATTTAAAAAAAACACAAAACCCCGACTCCTTTCCGATTTAGAAAGGAAGCGGGGCATTCTTTGCCACTCGATTAATGCGTGATATCCATAGTGTGCCACAATATTGTCAGAGAGCGCAACAGGAAAATGGATAACTACAAAATCCGGCTGAACGATCCGAAATCGGAAGGATCGCGACCGGCCATCCGGATTTAGACTTGGGATAGTTTTTTTGAGGAATCGAAAAACTGGCGAGGTTCGTTCATATAAGTTTTTTGTGCTATCATAAAAGGTAATGAAATTTATCAGAACAGGAGACAATGTAATGAAAATATATACGCGTACGGGTGATGAAGGCTTAACGGGTGTGATCGGTGGCAGAGTGAGTAAGGATGACATCCGAGTGGAAACCTATGGGACGATTGATGAGCTGAATAGCTTTGTTGGGGTTGCAGCGAATTTAGCTAGTGAGCATAACAAATATGCGGATTTATTGGAGCAGCTGCTGGTCATTCAACATGAATTATTTGATTGTGGATCCGACCTAGCATATATGCGTAAGGATGAACGCAATGAGAAGGTGCAAGCTGAGATGACAGAACAATTAGAAGCATGGATTGATCAATACCAGAATGAAGCCTCCGCCCTTCGTCGGTTTATTCTACCCGGCGGAAGTCTACTCTCCTCTTATCTACATGTATGTAGGACGGTCTGTCGAAGAGCAGAAAGACTCGTGGTTACGATGGCTAGAACAGAGGAGATTAATGTGGAGGTTCGTCGATATTTGAATCGACTTTCGGACTATTTTTTCACTATTGCAAGAATGGTTAATGCCCGTGGGGGTGTCAGCGATGTGGAGTATGTGCGCGGAGCAGATGTGTTCAGGACATCAGAGCAATGAATTATCTAGAGCCCCTTATACATATAGTTACTGAGGAAGAGGAAGGCTTGCTGCTCAAATCTATCCTTCGAAATCGAATGAAGCTATCTCGTTCCCTTCTCAGTAAGCTCAAACAGACTGAACAGGGAATTACCCTAAATGGAGAGAGAGTATATACCAGTGTTGCTGTTCGAGCTGGAGATAAGATTGAAATTCGGATGGTACGTGAATCCTCTGATGATATTCTCCCTCAGGATTTGCCGATAGATATTATCTATGAGGACGATCATTTGTTGGTTGTCAATAAAAGTGCCGGTATGATTGTACATCCTACCCATGGCCATTATACCAATACACTAGCAAATGCGGTTGTTCATCACTGGCAGGTGCGGGGTGAGCAGGTTCGATTTCGCCCAATCCATAGACTGGATCAGGATACATCAGGCGTATTAGCTATTGCTAAGAACCCTTTCGTCCACCAGCACGTATCCGAGCAGATGAAACGTAATGAATTCGAGAAGGAATACATCGCTTTTGCGCATAATCATCCTATTCCAGCGGAAGCTACCCTATCAGCACCCATCGATCGTGACTTGGTCAATCCTCATATTCGTGTAGTTACCCATGACAGAGGTTATCCTTCTGTAACTATATATAGGACGGAGAGAACATACTGTGACGGTCATGCATCATTAATCAGAATATGGCTGGAGACAGGGAGAACACATCAAATCCGTGTGCATATGAAGCATATTGGATGTCCCTTGATTGGGGATAAGATGTATGGTCTTGAGGGGATGACTGAGCTAGAACAACTGCGGGATAATTACATAACTCGCCAAGCTCTACATGCGGAGAAATTAACCTTCGTACACCCGATGACGGGTGATAGAATGGTGTTCAAGGCTAACTTGCCACAGGATTTAATGGCTTTGAGTAATCAATTAGAAACGGAGCGATAGCTTATGAAGAAAGTAACCATGTATCAATATAGTAAATGTGGAACTTGTCGTCAGGCGCTTAAGGCACTGAAGAACAATGGGTACGAAATTAATAGCATTGAGATATTTGATAAGCCCCCTGACATAGAAACCTTAACTGAGCTAATTCGCAAGAGTGGATTGGAACTGAAAAATTTCTTTAACACCTCTGGAGAAGTCTATAAGGAAATGAGTCTTAAGGATAAATTAGCCGATATGTCAGAGCAGGAGAAGATTGCTCTACTTAGCTCCAATGGAAGATTAATCAAGAGACCGATTGTTACAGATGGTAATCAGGTAACCGTGGGATTCAAGGAAGATCAATATCAAGACAAATGGAGCTGATAGCTTGTGCAGAAACCAGCAGGTCAAGAAAAAGAAGGGCGCTCAAAATGGTATCTTGGCTTAATTGCCATTACCTTGATTACCAAATACAAAACCATATTACCCTTACTGGCTAAGTTTGCTATTCCAGCATTCAGTATGCTCGCATCTGTATTTGCTTACGCGTGGCTCACTCGAAATTGGGCAATTGGCGTGGGGTTAGTTGTGATGATATTCATTCATGAGATTGGCCATGTTCTTGCTGCGAAGCAGAGGGGCTTGCCGGTATCATTACCCGTGTTCATTCCCTTTCTTGGTGCATTCATAGCAATGAAGAAGCACCCGAGAGATGCGGTTACTGAAGCTTATATAGCATTTGGAGGTCCATTACTTGGAACAGCAGGGGCCCTCATCTGTTATATGCTTGGAGCCGCAACAGATAATACTACATTACTTATAGTAGCGTATATGGGATTTTTCCTTAATCTGATCAACCTAGTGCCTATTCATCCCTTGGACGGTGGGCGAATTTCGACGGCTGTGACACGTTGGTTATGGGTAGTCGGACTAGTAGGGGGAATCGTTATTGTTTGGTATATGGGTAGTATCATATTTTTCATTATATGGGCATTATTTGCTTGGGATTTGTACTCGAAGTACGGTAAGAAGAAGCAGGATAAATTATTTACTATGCCCTTACAATTGAGAATACCTGCAGATTACTTGCACACTCAAGGTATGTTTATCCCTGGTGAAGAGCACCAGAAAACATTGGCATTCCATACCTATTCCTCCATAGAGGAGAGAAATCAGAAGGTTGAGGTATTCTGGGACACTCTAGGTGTTAGAGAGAGTATAACCTTACAGCAGCAATGTTTAGTTCGCAGTGTTAAGGTTGTGAGAATTAAGCATCTCCCTGGTGAAGGGTTACCACTTACGCATATTGTGGCATTCTGTGAATTGATTGGGGTAGCCCATGAAAGTGATCGATATTATGATGTTCCCGTACAGACGAGATGGTCATATGGTTTAGTCTACCTCGGATTAGCGGGTTTCTTAGGTCTGATGATGTATATAGTTAACGCAATGGGAATTCCGGGGGTCAATGGATGAGGAAGATAAGTAATAAACGTTTAGAGAGTAAACGACTAGATCTACTAGGGTCGGCCATATTCTCAGAGGTAGATGAATGGAAAATTGAGGCAAAGGTCCTAGGAATAGACATTATTGATCTAGGCATCGGTAGTCCGGATTTACCCCCATCTCCTAGTATAGTTCATGCTCTTCAACTAGCGGTTGGTAATCATGAAAATTATCATTATCCTACATCAGAGGGAAGTTTGGAGTTTCGAACTAAGGCGGCGGAATGGTTATCCTGGCGCTTTGGAGTTGAGGTTGACCCTGATAGTGAGATACTCACGCTTATGGGGACACAGGATGGGTTAGCTCATCTGGCATTATCCATATGTGATCCAGGAGATATCGCTCTTGTTCCAGACCCTGGTTATCCGATATATGCTGGGGGCCTTGCATTAGCTGGGGTTGAGCCCTATTACGTACCTTTGACTAGTGAGAATAACTACTTGCCAAGATTAGATCTCATACCAACAGATATTGTGAAACAAGCGAAATTTATGTTACTTAATTATCCTAGTAATCCCCTTGCTTCTGTGGCCGATCTTTCTTTTTTTGAAGAGGTGGTAGATTATGGCCGTCAGCATGATTTATTAATCGTTCATGATCTTGCTTACTGTGAGATGAGCTTTGATGGGTTACGAGCACCTAGTATTCTATCTGTTTCGGGAGCGAAGGAAGTCGCTGTGGAATTTCATTCTCTATCCAAGAGCTTTAATATGGCTGGCTGTCGAATTGGGTTCTTAGCGGGTAGGAGTGAGGTTGTACAGGCTTTGCGGCGACTAAAGGGGAATATAGATTATGGTGTATTCAAAGCTGTTCAGGAAGCAGGGATTGTAGCATTGAATGAAGATATGGCAAGCGGCGGGAAAAGCTCTGTTGCAACTGTTTATGAGCGTAGAAGAGATACTTTTATCAAAGAATTAGAGCTTGCTGGATGGAGCATCCCCGTACCAAAGGCAACGATGTTCGTCTGGGCGCCTATTCCAGCTGGTTGGACAAGTCGCCAGATTTCCCGGGAAATTCTCATGGAAACGGGAGTAGTTGTTATACCAGGTGATGCTTTTGGACAAGAAGGAGAAGGTTACGTCCGAATTGCCCTCGTTCAAGATGAATCACGTCTGATCGAAGCTGCGAGAAGAATCAGTTTGTTCTTGCGACATAAGAATGTATCAGTTTTCTAAACTTATTAATTGTTATCGCATTGTCATTTACGCGGAAAATTGTATTTGCAAGGATAAGTTGGTGGAGAACCCGAAAATGTTGGTTCAGGAGGTTATTGAAAACAGGCATATCTTCAAAACTACCTCGTTATTTTTTCTGCTGCAGGATTTACAAGAATTTCTCCGTGAAGATTTGATGTACAAACCATATCCATATGATGTTCGAACAATGAGATGAGATATGGTCCGCCTAACTTTCGTTAACTTTCTCTGTTTCCAAATTTTTTACCCAATAAAGTGCAAACAATATGATAAGGTCGTACAATGTTGTTTATTCGACCTTATGATCGAATATTATCGAAAAATGTAATCCATTATACAAGTGATTATAGTCCATTAGTACTAGGTTGGCAACTATTCCCTAACGAAGCTTCTATAACATGTCTGTAAAACATTCTTCCACATAATCCGGAGCCGCCTTATTCAACTGTTCTATCGTATGAAGATAACGCTGCGTGGTGTTCATATGGGCATGTCCCAGATTGTTCTGAACCTGCTGCAGGGATGCTCCATGAAGCAAGGCTAGAGTTGCATTGGTATGCCGTAGCCAGTGGGGTGTCGGTTCTTTGGTTAGACCGCTTTGATCCCGGGTTTTCTGCATAATCCTCTCGATTTGCCGTACCGTTATTGGAAAAAGACGCTGCGTAAGTACTTGGTTCGGAAAGTGTTCCTTGAGCTTGTTCCATAGCTTTTTAGGTACCTTGACTTCGCGATCTTTGCCTCCTTTTCCCTCAACGACCGTCAACCAGATTGAGAGTCCAGCGGGATCCGTATGGAAATGCCCCCATTCAATAGCAACCAGTTCTGAGACCCTTAAGCCCATCAGAATAAGCATCAATCCGATCAAATAGTCTCGTTCGTTTCTTTTTTTCAATCCGCACAAAAATTGAACCGCTTCACGTTTTGTCAAATAATGATTTTTACTGGTTATCGGCACTTTGGGTGAACGGACGCAGGTAGTGGGATTATGAGTAAACATCCCGATGTTGGGATCGCTTCCCCATCTGTACAATGAGCGCAGCGGAGCAAGAAAATTAGCAACGGATGCCGGAGCCAACGGTTTGTTACTAAGGCTGCAGAACCCATCGGATAGACCGATTTTAAACACTTCTATTTCCTGCCAAGTTACTTTAGATAAAGGTTTAAACGAGACCATCCGACGAAACTGATCAATCGCTCGCTTATAATTACGCAGCGTATAAGGTGATTCACCACCAATCGTTTTTAAAAACATCGAAACCACTTGTTCGTCCGTATACGTTGAACCAGGGTGATTTCCATTAGACATTCTTTGCATGATCATAGTTTGGTTCAATAGTAACTTCCTCCTCGTAGGTCGAATAAACAACATTGTACGACCTCTATTATACAAGAGGTGATGAAAAAAATGGAATTTTAGTAGGACAAACAAACCATGGAATAAACAGCATTTCTTACTGGGTATAATTTTAATTGAAACCTAAAAAGGCACACTTATTGAAAAATAAGGCCGCAAAACTACAGGGGTTTCATCGCACTCTATGCAAGTGCGTTACACCAGCCAGTTGCCGGAATGAACAAGGAAGAAGTCCTCCTTTACCGGGAGGACTTCTTATCTTAGCCACCATCCGAAGGGAGGTTTTGTTAACGTGGTGCAATCACCAAGTGGATTTCGACATTCTAGGGAAAAGTCTGCCTGTTTCAGAATTACAATCGCCTACATGATCGCAAGCTCCTTGTGGATTGTAGGTTCGGATTTTTTGTTGCATGCGGAGTTTCTTCGTGACATCGTTGTCGCGGAAATGTTCAAAGGTTTACTGTTTGTCGTCATAACGGGATGGTTGCTTTATGCCGTTCTGCGAAAATATCTGTTCGATCTTTGGAACTCCAAAGAAAAAACACGAATCAGCGAGCAGCAATTTCGGGAGCTGTTTCAATATGCAAACGACGGTATAGCACTAATTGAACTGCAGGATGATGGAAAGATCAGGAGCATGTTGGAAGTCAATGAATTGTTTTGTCAGATGGTGGCTTGCACAAGGGAAGAGATGTTGGCGATTACACAAATTGAGGTTCCTGAAGAGGAATGGAACGAAATATGCACCGTTGTCGATCAAATCGTACAACAAGGCAACTTACGGTTTGAATGGCTGCTTACATCTAAGGAAGGGCTCAAAGTACCCGTTGAAGTTAGCGCCGGATGTTTTACTAATGGCGAGATCAGAGCGATTCTATGTATATTTCGGGATATTACGGAGCGCAAACGATCAGATGAATTCATTACTTATTTGGCTTATCATGATCCGTTAACAAATCTCCCTAATTTTACTCACTTTGAAGATATAGGCGGGACCGCATTGCTGGAGGCACAGACAAATGGCCGTATGTTTGCCCTGCTGGAGATCGACTTCGACCGTTGTAAAGTTATAGATGAAACAATGGGACGCAAGTTCAGTCATCTTCTTCTGCAGTGTCTGACTATACAGTTAAGAGGGTGCATTGGTAAACAAGATGTACTGGCGAGAGGGGGTATTTACGACTTTAGGCTGCTTTTGTGGGACATTACCAGTGCAGAAGAGGTAATTAGTATGGCTCGGAGTATTGGTGCCGTTTTTGAATCACCCCTGATGGTTCAGGACAATGAGATTCATATCACTCCATGTGTCGGTATTGCTCTATACCCGAATAATGGTGAGGATTTGGAAACGTTGATGAGAAGCGCCCATATGGCTATATTGCGTGCCAAAGAAACATGCAGCGCGTACCACTTCTATGACCGAATGATGCCGCAGGATTCATGGAATGCAGTGATGATGGAAAATGATTTGCGCAAGGCTCTTGTTGGGAAACAGTTCGAGTTGGTCTATCAGCCGCAAATCCATATCCAAACAGGGGAGTTGATGGGTATGGAGGCCTTGATTCGTTGGAATCATCCTGTGAAGGGAGAGATTTCTCCGGCACAGTTTATTCCGCTTGCCGAAGAAGTCGGGCTGATTGTGTCGATTGGAGAATGGGTCCTCCGTACTGCCTGCCATCAAAACAAAATATGGCATGATATGGGTCTTTTGTCTGTGCCCGTGGCTGTGAATCTCTCCATCCACCAGTTTCTCCGCTCAAATATTGTAGGCTGTGTCAGTCATATTTTGCAGGAAACAGGACTATCGCCACAGTACCTGGAACTTGAAATTACGGAGAGCATGACAATGGATGTAAGCAGGGTCGTTACCGTACTGCACGAATTAAAGGCGCTCGGTGTGTGCATCAGCATGGATGATTTCGGCACTGGCTATAGCTCTTTGACTCATTTGAAGGAATTTCCTCTCGATAAGCTGAAAATCGATCAGTCTTTTATCCGGGAATTAACAACGAATACCCGTGATGCTAGTTTGGTAGCAACAATTATCGCCATAGCCCACAATCTAGACTTGATGGTCATTGCCGAAGGCGTGGAAGAGCAGGAGCAGATTCGTTTTCTCCTGCGACAGCAGTGCGACGGTATGCAGGGCTTCTTATTTAGTCCGCCGTTATCGGCTAAGCACTTGGAAGCTATGCTTCTCGTGCAGCCTTCACCGAACACCCGTCATGTTTGCCAGTCGAGTGGAGAATGAATCGTAAACGTTGCATTTTAGCCCCCCCTTCCCAACGCTCCACCTTCCTAATTATGGGTAAAGAATGAAACTAGATATGGGGTTTAACAGGTGATCAATCCACTTCAATTTCTTTGCGACTCTGGGCAGCATGACATCGGGATTCTTGTGATCGAATCCTTGACTCGGGTCGTATTCATTAATGAAAAAGCGAAAAGGCTATATTCGGTCAGGGTGGGGGACGAAGTTCCAGCCGATACGCAATTGTATTCGGCAACTCGATTCACTTTGGAACAGCAAAAAAGGATTGCCGGATTACCTATGTGTGAACACAGTGATGGAAAGGTGGTATCCCTCACCTTATATGCTTATCCGCTACCGGGCAGCGAAACAAACCCTTCATTACTTGTTATTTTATGTGATAACAATCCCTTGCATCAATACTACGAGACCAGGATCTCTCAAGAAAAATTGACGTTGATTGGAGATATGGCAGCGGCAACAGCGGATATCATTTTGAACCCATTAGCGGTGATCAAAGGAATCTTGCAGTTGATAGAACAAAGCCTGCATACCCACATCCCTGGTTTGGATGCTCCTGTTCACCCGATGCACAAGAAAATAGAACATTACTTCCAAACGGCTTACGATCAGGTGAAAGCTATCGACGGACACCTTCAACGCTTCTTATTGCTCGGAAAACCTGCGAAAATCCCGCTAACCTGTATAAGGGTCATCTCTTTTCTCCAGGAGTTTATGCCTCTGGTCCAAATGAAGGCACTAGAGAACAAAGTGCGCTTGATTTGTGAATATCCACATATCGACGGGCAAATTCTTGGACACTTGTCTTACTTCAAGGAGGCGCTGCTCGCTTTGCTTGAAAATGCGTTTGAAGCAACCGAACAGGGAGAAGCTGTTACCTTTCGTGTGGAGATGACAAAGCGTACCGTCTATTTTACGATTATCGATTATGGTTCTGGGATTCCCCCGGACCTGATTCCCCATATGAAAGCACCTTTTGTGACGACGAAAGATAAAGCGCTGGGGCTCGGATTAAGCTACAGCGATTTGATGATCGACAAGATGGGGGGGACGTTGAATATTTCTCCTTTACAGGAAGGTGTGAAAGTTCAGGTGAGGCTGCCGCGGATTGATTGATGACTCACTACCCGACTTAATAGCACTAGTATCCAAATTGAGAAAAAGAATAGATTTGATAGACTCGAAATATGTTGAATTATGCCGAATAAAGGGATAATATAATAATCAAATATGAGACTTTTTTCCTAGAACGATAAATGGCAAACCAGTACGAAAGTCTGGGACGCAAAACTACGGGCCTAAAGAATAAATTCCATGGTCGCCGAGTTACCGAAATTAGGACGGATATCACTAGATACTCGACACTTACTTAAGATTCTCAGTCTGTTATACGTTGGGTTAGCTAACGTACATTTTCTGACCTTCTTATTGTCGTATATCTTTTGAACAAAAATCCACCCCCTATTACCTCGGGGTGGATTTTTGTTTTTTATTTTAATTAGACTTAGGAGGCGATAAGATGAACGTTCTAACGAAGATAGATGTTTTAGAAAATAGTATAAGAACGATACTCAAAGAGATTGGCGAGGATCCCAACAGGGAGGGTTTGTTGGAAACCCCTAAACGTGTGGCGAAAATGTACCGTGAGGTTTTTTCTGAAGTGGGTGTAGATCCTGAAACAGCTTTAACAACAACTTTCGAAGAGGATTATGATGGTACCGTTGTTGTAAAGGACATTATATACTATACCTTTTGTGAGCATCATCTGATCCCCTTCCACGGAAGAGTCCATATCTCTTATATCCCTAATGGACGTATCGTGGGGTTAAGCAAGTTTGCTAGACTAGTAGATCTTGTATCGAAACGTCCGCAGGTCCAAGAGAGAATGACGGTTCAGATTTCTAATGCAATCATGAATGTGCTGCAACCCAAAGGGGTTATCGTAACAGTTGAAGGTGCTCATTTTTGTATGTGCGCACGTGGTGTGAAAAAACCAGGAAGTTCGACGGTAACCACTATAAAGAAAGGAATCTTTGCTGAAGATGTATTTCTCTGCCAGGAGTTTGAACGTGCCATAGCAAGAACATAAACGTTTCAGAATAGGAGGGAACCAATTTGTTATATCTCTCAAGAACTATCGATTTCTCAGCGACTCATGTGTATAACGTCCCGGAATGGAGTGGCGAACAGAATCGTGATGTATTCGGGCCTTGCAATAATCTGAATGGACATGGTCATGATTATAAGCTTGAAGTCATGGTCAAAGGACTGTTAAATGAAAAGTCCGGCATTATGGTCAATATTACAGATATTAAGCATATCGTGAACGAGTTTGTTGAAACTGAGCTTGATGGTAAATTTCTGGATCGGGAACACGATTATTTCAAGAAACATATACCAACAACAGAGAATTTGGTTCATTATATTTGGGATTCCTTAGTGAATCAATTTACTGATTGTACGTTGGAGCGTATTCGTTTGCACGAGAATCACTACTTGTGGTCTGAGAAGGAGGCAAATTCTATGATTAAGTTAACAAGAAAGTATCACTTCTGTGCGGCTCATCGTTTACATAGTGAGCATTTATCCGTAGAAGAGAATAGAAGTTTATTCGGAAAGTGTAACAACCCTCACGGACATGGTCACAACTATTACCTGGAAGTTACCGTTCATGGAGAGCCTGATCCTGTAACTGGCATGATTGTTAATTTGTCCGAGTTAGATGAAATTGTGGAACGCATTGTCCTACAGAAATTTGACCACAAACATTTAAATCTGGATACCGAAGAGTTTAAAAATTTGAACCCAACTTCGGAGGTAGTAGCTATGGTTATCTTTGATATGTTGTCACATTATCTTCCGAGTTTAAACAAGATTGGCCTTTGGGAGACGGAAAAGAATTATTTTGAATATACAGGATCGTCAAAAGGGAAGTCGGCATGATCAATTTCACACAACTTAAAGGGAAAACGATTGCTATTACGGGTGCAAGTCGTGGTATTGGAAAAGAGACAGCCATTTTACTTGGAAGCTTCGGAGCGAATCTAGCACTTGGTGCTAGAAATGTAAACGAACTAAAAGCAGCAGTATCTGAATTGGAAGCCGACATTATGGCTGTGGCTTTGGATGTCACACGAGAACAATCCATTATAGATTTCAAGGAACAAGCAATAAAGCAGTTTGGAAAGATTGATGCTTTAATCAACTGTGCGGGAACTGGTATGTTCACGAACATACTTGACCTGTCAACTGAAGATTTCGACAACATGATTGCAGTTAACCTGCGCGGTACGTATCTATGCTGCAAACATTTCGGAAGGCATATGGTAGATAATCGATCAGGACAAATCCTGAATATGATTTCGATTGCCGGTACAACGGCATTGCCCGGATGTGGAGGATATTCCGCTTCGAAATTCGGTATCCAGGGATTCACGAAGGTTCTGCAGACTGAATTAAGAGACAAAGGTGTTCAAGTAACCGCAGTTATACCGGGTGCCGTCAACACTTCGTTCTGGGAAAGGTTTGAACAGAAGCCGGATTTATCCCTAATGATTCCCGTCGAATCCTTAGCCGAACACATCATATATCTTCTTTGCCAGCCAAAGGGATGCGTTGTGGACGAAATTGCGATTATGCCCCCATTAGGTATTCTGTAAGGAGGACGAGAATGCATTGTGAAATCCTTATTCCATAAAGTCTTTAAACACGAACCTGTTCACGAAAAAGCCAGTATAAGCTCACAACCGCACCTTCCAACGGCCTCCTCCACAGAGTCTATTCATGAAAACCAAAAATGGGCCATGATAGGGTGGATCGCCAAACGAATGGGTCAGTTACTTTCACATGATCCTCCGATTATATACGGAAGTGAGAATGAAAAAACAGAGGATGAGCACTCGAATCTGATAAATCTGGCTACATGCTTGCTCCAATGGATTACAGATGAACAAGACGTCTATATAAATATCAAAAATATGGAGTTGCCCGGCAAATATGTTTGCTGGAGGTGTTTGAAGAAAGCAAAGAGGACATTCATCTTTACATCCCCTTAAAACCCAATGTATCAGATATTGTCCATGCTGATGAAGGTGAAGATAAAGTTTGGCAAGTGTATCGGGACGTGATATATGCGGTTACACAAAGTAAATTTCGCCTTATTCGTCAGAATGAAGTGGACCTGTACAAACAAGGAAAACTTTTATGTGAGGCGAGTATTAAAGAGCGATCGGATATACCAAAAGCTAGAGATTTGGCTAAACAACAGTTACTGGACTGCGGTGTTTCCCAGAAAGCGATAATGGGACAGCTTCTTGTCATTTCTGAAGCGATTACTAATATTCTTAAGCATGCTGAAGAAGGAAAGATGACTATTGTTCAAGGCGAAACAGAGAACATTAACGTTCTTGTGCAGGACAAGGGACCTGGATTCCCATTGAAACTTCTCCCGAATACCGTTCTGATGGCAGGTTATTCAACCAAACAATCTCTGGGACAAGGATTTACTTTAATGATGAAAATGGCAGATCAGGTATTACTTATGACAATACCAGGCGAAGGTTCGACAATTATCCTTGTATTTAAGTGTAAGAAGGAGGAGCCTAATGATAAGAAGTCTCCAATCTAACGGAATTCCAATGAAAACGACAATTCAAAAAACCTTAATGACTGCCCGATTATTTAGCGGTTTTTGGGATAGATGGAGTGTCCACGGCGTAGAAGATCACGTGGTTTCAGAAATCCGCCCCCAATTGGGTAATTTAGAAGTTTGGACGGACCATTTCAACAAGTCCGGTCAGCTGAATGAGAATCTTGCTCATTCATTCTATGAAAAACATTTAGTCAACGAAGCGGAGTACTATTATCGACTCTCCGCGTTATATTATAACCTCAATCAATGGATTTACCCTAAGCAGAATGACGATAAAACATACTGGTTTCAAAAATGTTTAATTTCCATTCGTAAAGCGGACGCCATCTCGTCGATTGATACAAGGTATGTTTCTATAGAAATAAGCAACCATACATGCTTTGGAAGAGTAAGGTTACCCGCGAATCCTGTTGGTTGTATTATCATTGTCAATCCTATTGATTCATCGAAAGAAGAGTTATTCAAGTACGAAATGGATTTTATTCGACAGAACTTTATAACGATCAGCTTTGATGGACCGGGACAGGGAGAGACCTATACATTTCAGGGACTAAAAGCAACACAGAAACGTTGGATGGATTTTACCGATACCGTCATCGAGTATGCATGGTCATTTTTTCCAGATATCCCTTTATATTTATTTGGCACAAGCTCAGGTGCTTCTTGGGCGATCTATGGCAGCTGTAATCCGAAAGTAACTAAGGCCGTTGCCGTGAGTCCAGCTATAAGGAGTGAAGGGATCGATTTACCGGCATATTTTATCGAACGTATGAATTCCGTAATAGAGGATAAGGAGACCATTCTACCTAATCTACATCAATTAAATATACATAAGCCGATTTTCATGTTTCATGGCGCACTAGATGTGATGACGTCCAGTAAAACCATATATAACTTATATGATCGGCTTCCATCGGACAAAAAATTTCTTGAATATGAAGGGGAAGGACATTGCTGTAATTACAAATTAGAGAAAATTCGCAAATTGTCTATGATGTGGTATTTAGAATAAGCTTATGCTTACGAAGTAGTTTTCTCGCCGCTTGCGCATCCGCAAAAACTTTTAGGAGGATCCTTTATGTCGATTGAAGATTTTCTACTGTTGGTATCGGAGATTGCGAAAATTCCATTAGAGGTAATAGAGGACCACTCATCACTACGTAACGATTTAGGGATTGATTCTCTACAATTAGTAAATTTAATTGTACTTGCATCTGAAAGGTTTGGAATGGAGTTGAATAAAATTAATAGTCTTGAAGACGTACAGACTGTAGGTAAGTTGTATCGTACTTTTTCGAAAGGAGAATGAACATGCAGAATATTGCTGATTGGATATTTCTTAACAGCAACAATAGAAATAGGACTGTATTATCTACACAATCAGGAAATTATAGTGCGGATAATATCTTACATGAAGTAGAGAGATACATAACTTTGTTAAAACCATATGGCAATCTGCAAGGCAAGAAAGTGGGGATGATTGTACCTTCCATCATCTCTTTCATCTCGTTGGCTTTAGCGATTAATAGACTTGAGGGTATCATTGTACCGATCAGTCAGTATTTTCGGAAGGACGATATAACTGGCTTGTTGAATTTTCTTGATCCCCATATTATTTTTACAACCGATATTCTTGACGGTTTCAATTTTGGAGAAGTTGTTGAACAATGGGCGACTTCCTCTGGTAAACAAACGATATTGTTCAAGTCTTCGGACTGCCATAACTGGCGATTCCACACATTCGATGGTGAACAAAGACCCCTCGAAATGGAAAGGATGCATATCATCAGCTGCTCTTCAGGTAGTACTGGAACCCCTAAAGGAATCGTTGTCACGACAGATTGGATTATGCACAATAATCAGGCTCAGTCCACCATATTAGAATTAAGCTCATCGGACCGAATGCTATCTATGGTTCCAGTAGCCAGTAACTTTGGAATGAGCATGATATTCATTGGAATCCATAATGGAATTCATATGAGCGTTACAGAATCATATGATTTTCCTTCGATCATTAAACTTATGAAGGTACAGAATTGTAATAAATTAGTCACTACACCTTCCCTCTTCAAAGCATTGACCCTCTTTGATAAGAACATGAATACATCAGTATTAGGGAAATTGGAGATATGTGGGCTTGCAGGTGAGAATATTACTGAAGAAACGGTTGCAAGCTTGCCTAATATCGACAATTGCAAGTTTAGAAGCATTTACGGTTTAAGTGAATTAGCGGCACTGCTCTATACAGCGAATGACCTGCGGGAAGGCTTGGAGCTTATTCTTGCTCCAGGTGTAAAATACAAAATCGAACATGATGATCGAAACACTGGAGAAATCGCCTTCAAGCTTTCGAGTGGCTTCGTTGGATATTATTTGCGCTCAGACCTAACCAATGAAGTATATAAAGAAGGTTGGTTCTATTCTGGAGACTTAGCTCGCGTAACGGAAGATAACACGGTTAAAATCATTGGAAGATTAAAAGATGTGATTAAAAAAGGGGGACAACAGGTCAATCCGAGTGAGGTGGAACATGTTATTCTGCAACATGTCAAGGTTAAACAAGTTGTCGTGGTAGGTATTCCGCATCGGGTTTTTGGAGAACAAATCATTGCTTATATTATTAATAATGATGAATTAATGACCCAGGAAATCTATTCATTTATGCAAGACAAAATTGCTAGATATAAGATTCCGGACCAGATTAAATTTATGGGACAACTCCCTATTTCACAAGGGAAGTTAGATAAAATGACTTTACGTAAATTAGCAATTGAAGAATATGGAGGTTATTAGTATGAAAAACAAGACGCTCTCGTTACGAAAACAATTTTTATTAAGGATTTTTATTGTCCTCGTCATAATTGTCATTATTACAGGTGGTGTACAAACATTTGTAATTAAACAGCAGATTAATAATACCCTAACGGAACAATCAACGATGTTGGCCCAAGGTATTGAACACGGTATTAAAGCAACGGATTTCGCAGGAAAATCGATTGAACACCAAATCGATCTTAAACTTTTGTCGTATGCGTATCATATCGGTGATTTGTTAAAAGGTAAGGAATGGAAGGACATCAGTAATGAAGAACTTGTTGAAATTAAAGACAAACTTCATTTATCAGGCATTACTATTCTAGCCGAAGAAAGCGACGATATCATAGGAGTGAGAGCAACAGATCCGAAGGAAATTGGCTTTAGCTTCAAAAAAATCGGATATATGGAAGGATATTTGGGCATGCTCAACAGACTGAATGGGAAGACACCCGATGCGAATGTTTCTTACGCAGAAGAACATGCGAATGTCCTCCAAATCGCTCAGTCTGGATCACACGGTGATGAACCTGTATTTAACAAGTATGCATATTACGTAATACCCGGTACTAACTACATTATCAACCCTTATATAGAAGCTAATGAGATATATCAATATACAACTGTAGTTGGCCCGCAGACATGGATTGAAACAGTGATGAAGGAAAACCCATATGTCGACGAAATTGCTGTAATTAATCCACAGGTATTTAAAAACCCAGATTTAGAAACCAAATTATATCCACCTATGAAAAAAATACTTTACGGTTCGATTGATTCCATGGACTCAGAAGAAGATCTTGAAGCCGTGCTTAGCTTTGCAGAACAATCGGGTAAGGCTCAAGTAAGCTATATTGATTCAACAAATGGGGATAAATCGTATAAGTTGTTCTTACCCATCAATGACGAACAGATGATTTATGCATCATTGGATTACAACAAAATTGTTACACCCATGTATCGTTATTCTACAATTCTGATCATATCAGGCCTTGTCGCAATTTTTGCATTATTCTTAGTTACAGCTAGATTCTTTAGTCGCATATACGAGAATATTCAGCGTATTAAGTCGCAAATTAATTCACTAGAAGGAAGAGACTTCACTGCCAAGAGTGTTGTGAATGATAACAGTGAATTGGGAGATCTCTCCGCAAGCGCAAATCGCATGGTAGATACACTGCATGGCGTACTGCTGGACACTAGCGACCAATCTTCTAAAGTGCAGCGTCAATCACTCATGTTGGAGAATGATGCGAATCAATCCGTTGAAAAAATGTATGCGATCTCTACGGAAACAACGATGAAGCAAAGAGGTGCGGTCGAAGACATTCTGGATTTCATAAACATGGTCGAAGTTCATGTAAAGACGGAATTGCCAAATAATAAAGTGGAAGAAATATTAGGTAAACTTGATACCATGAAATTATATGCTAAAGACAGAGCATCAGCTACGACAGATTTTACGATCACGCTATCTGATCTGCTACACTCTCTACATTCTCAATCAAAAGAATTGTCGGGTATATCCAACGCTCTTCTGCAAAATATTCATAAATTTAAACTCTAAGAAAGCAGGGGATTCTATGGAAAATAATAAACAGTTCAATGTAGCAGAATTTATTAACAACGAGAAATTAAGCCGATTTCAAATTCTGGTCATTGTACTTTGTGGCTTAATAGCATTATTAGATGGTTTCGATACACAATCCATTGCTTTTGTTGCACCGGTGATCACGCAATCATGGGGATTGGTCACTGCGGACTTCGGTATTGTGTTTGGAATAGGTCTATTTGGTTTAATGGTTGGCTCCTTGATATTTGGTCCAGTCGCAGATCATATCGGGCGCAAAAAAACGATTTTAATTTGTTTATTCATCGTTGGGGTGTTCTCAATTCTAACCGTTACCGCAGATACCATAACCGGGTTAATCATATTTCGTTTCCTTACAGGAATTGGTCTTGGAGGATCTATTCCCAACATTCTCGCTTTAACAGCCGAATATACGCCGAAACGAATGTTGAATACTTCGGTGACTATTATGTTTTGCGGGTTTCCCCTCGGTGCAGTAATAGGGGGGCTAACCATGTCCCGCATCATTCCAAATATGGGGTGGGAAATTGTTTTCTATGTAGGCGGTATTCTACCTTTATTATTTATCCCAATCATCTTCATTTATTTACCGGAATCCATCCGGTTCATGGTAATGAAGGGGGCTTCAAACGACAAGATTATCAAGATATTGAAGAAGATAAATCCATTACTGGATGTCAATTCTACACAACAGTTCTCTATTGCGGAAAACCGGGTGGAGAAACAATATATCAAACACTTATTCACTGACGGCTTAGCCAAGACAACGCTGTTACTCTGGGTCGTTTATTTTGCAAACCTATTAATTTTCTATTCTCTCATTAACTGGCTTCCTACTATACTTAAATCGGTAGGGGTACCCATCGAGAAGGCAATCATATCAACTGCTATTTTTAATCTTGGTGGAATTGTCGGAGGTATTATTATTGGACGGCTTATTGATAAGAGGGATAACAATAAAATACTAGCGTTTACTTATATATTGGCTGCACTAGTCATTGCATCCATCGGGTTGTTCTTGGATTCTTCTGTGTCCGTGATATTGTTCATGGTATTTTTATCTGGATTTTTCGTTATGGGAAGTACATTGGGTGTACAAGCTTTTATGACTGGTATGTATGCAACATCTATTCGTTCGACTGGAGTAGGTTGGGCTATAGGAGTAGGTAGAATAGGTGCTATCATTGGTCCTCTGGCAGCAGGATTAATGATGTCGCTAGATGTTTCATTATCCAACTTTTTTATCATCTGGGCCATCCCAGCTGTTATTGCAGCTATTGCTATGGTTTTTCTGAGGGGGAGACAGAGTTGCTAACGATCAATAAACTTATAGTTGATTCAAAGTTAACCTTATCCATAAAAGGTGTATTGGATTACGCGTCAATCGATATTTTTCATGAGCATATCGATATAATCGGAATCACTAAAATAATCATCTACTTTAAGGAGATGGAATTTATTGATTCAACAGGTATCGGAGCAATCTTGGAAGTTATTCATTTAGGAAATGAGAATAACATATCCGTAGAGCTAGAAGATCTTAGCGAGGAAGCAAAAGAAATTTTTGATATTACAGGTGTTTTTCAAATCCAAGAAGCCTTACGGAAAGGAGGGATTTAATTGATATTCCCTAAAGATGACGATAATAATTCGGATGGAGTACAAACAAGCGAAGAAATGGGGAAAACCTTACAACGGGAAATTCATATGGCCAGAAATATTCAAATGAAGCTTCTAAATGGTGAAAAACCGTATTCAACGAATGGCCAGTTTTCAGGCATTTCCATTCCAGCTCGACTAATCGGTGGAGACTATTATGATTTTTACCCACTCTACAACGGGAAGATCCGAATTATTATTGGAGATGTCATGGGGAAAGGCATTCCTGCTGCCATGCTGATGATATTAACCCGAGGAGCATTCCGCAGCGCATCGGAATCAACACAATCCCCCGGTGAAACGATTTCTGCGATGAACAATGCCATTTATAGGGATCTTCGAACATTAAGCTCCTTTGTTACGGTATTCTGTGCTGACTGGGATCCCCATACAGGGGAATTCACTTATGCTAACGCTGGGCATAGCCTTCCAGTCTTCCTTCGCAAGGGAGTGGAGCTACAAGATGTTCCTCAGACTAAGGGGGTTATGCTCGGTGGTCTTCCTGATCAGAGGTACGAGGATGAATCGATCCTACTCCATGATCATGACCTTGTGTTTTTCTACACAGATGGCATTGTTGAAGCGAAAAATCGCACGGGAGAGATGTTTAAGCTCGCTCGTTTAGTACATGTATTAGAGGAAAATTTGGAGCAAGATGCTTCAGAAATCGAGCGAATAGTCGTGGAGTCGATCACTCAATTCACCCAAGGATTACCCCAAAGAGACGATATCACCATGGTAACGTTAAAGATTGGAAAAGAAAAGTCAGAAATTGTCAGCATTAATTGTCCAGTTCTACGCTCCTAAGAAAGGAGGTGATCATTTATGGGAAGAAGTATCGTGGCAAAAGGACCAACTGTAAAAGAAGCTATCAATACAGCTTTAAACTTACTAGATGTAATGAAAGATCAGGTAGATATTGAGATCATAGAAACAGAGAAAAAAGGATGGCTGGGAATGGGTTCTAAACCTGCTGTCATACGAGCAACTTACAGGGATTCATCAACTGAACAAGAAAAACAGGAGATCAAGCAACCTACAAATCTTAAAGAACTTTTGACTTCAGATATTCATATATCTGAGGAAATGGAAATGTTTGGCAATATGATTCAATTGACGAAAACCTCCTATATACGACCAAATTCAAAGTGGATGGATCTTGATGGTAAGGTTTGGGTAAAAGATGGTCAGATATTATGTAAGAATGCTCCAGGCAAATATCCGCTTGTTACCCCAGATAAGAGAATAAAATTATATCGCAATCATGAGCTCGTGGTAAGTACAGTAGTAGTCGATGAGAACGACAGCTTAAAAGTGGAAATTGAGGATGAAGTGAAGAACCCATCATGGCAACTGAAAATGGACGATAGCATGATGAGCATAACTTTAACGATAACACCTGGTGTGCGCATCTATCGGAAATTAATAGATCAAGAACCTGATACGAATATTCAATTGAAAATTATTGAGATGCGGGAATCGTGTCCTATCGAGATGAATCAGGTTCTGGAGAAGTTAAAAGAGATGAAAGGTTTAGTAGGAGTTGATTATTCAGAAATTGCCCGTGTTTGCGAAGGTGAGGAAAAAGGGGATTTTCTAATTGCTAGCGGAGAGAAACCTGTGCCGGGGAAAAATGGATACTTTGTTTCCTTCAAAGAATTGTCGATTATAAAGGGGGTAAAGGAACGTTTAGATGGGACAGTGGATCATAGAGAAATTCAGGAATTCCCTTCAGTGGAAGATGGTCAATTGATCGGAATGATCCATCCACCAATACCGGGTAAACCCGGGACTTCTGTCATTGGTGAACCCGTGATGCCTCCAGAAGTGTATCCTGTGGTTATTCATGAAGGTAAGGGAGTGGCACTAGTAGAGAATGGTACAAAAGTAGTTGCAACGGAAGCAGGACAACCGCAAATTGTAACAAAAAAACAATTGGTCAAGATCAGCGTTGTACCCAAACTGGTCATCAGAAAAGATGTAAATATAGAAACCGGTAATGTCCGTTTTGTGGGTGACGTTGAAGTGCACGGTTCCGTTCAGGATGGCATGTTGATAGAAGCGCATGGGAATGTCCTCGTTCGTGAGAATATTAACATGGCTAAGGTCAGCGCAGGCAGTTCCATTATCGTTCACCATAATATTATCTCAAGTGAAGTTACAGCGGGGAAAGACGCAAAGATAACTATGGAAATGAATCACTTGACAGAGGAAATCATTGTTCAAATGAAGCAGATGGTCAAAGGTATTCAACAATTGAGTGCAGTTTCAGCTTTTAAAGTATCAAATTTCGCGCAAATCGGTTTAGGACCTTTAATCAAAATATTATGCGATGGCAAATTTAAGTCATTCCTTTCGGATATTCAATCTCTTGTCAAATTAATTGAGGGCGGAAAAGATGATCTCGACTCGGAATGGTTAGAAATTGGCGAAAGTTTAAAAAGGGGATTTATGACATCAACTTCCTCAGATTTAAGATCTGTGGAACATATGGCCCAACTTGTCAGAACTCTGGAGGGTATTCAGTTGAATAATAGTATATCCACAGAGTATACGGACTGCTATATGAAGGTTGCCTTCTCCCATAATAGTCAATTATATTCGGCTGGTGACCTTATGATCACAGGACAGGGCTGTTACAATTCTAAATTATATGCGGAAGGTTTTATCCAGATTGACGGGTACGTGCGTGGGGGAGAAATATACGCTGCGAAAGGAATAAAGATTAAGGAAGCAGGAACAAGGGGAGGGGCTGCAACCATAATTAGCGTTCCTAAAGACCAAACCATTGAAATAAAACGAGTGATGGAAGATACAGTCATTCAGATTGGTCCAAAATCTCATAGGTTTGATAAAGAAATGACCTTCATCTCTGCTCGATTAAACGAAGATGGATATATATACTTTCAATAAAAAGGAGTGGTAGGGGTGTTCCAATATGACACAATCAACAATAAGTTGAAAACCGTTATTCATTTTAAAGGTGACCTCGACATTGAGGCAACTGAACTCTTCGAGCACCAGTTAACTCCCGAGTTATTTCAATACCAGGACATTCAAATTAATTTTTCCAAGGTACTCTTTGTTGATTCATCCGGTATCGGTTTGTTAATTACGATGATTAATCAGTTGAGGGAGACTGGCAAAACGATTGTAATTGTACAATTGGAACCGGAAGTTAAGGAAATTTTCTCTTATTTGCAGCTTCCGTTAATTCTAGGAGAAGAAGTATTTGCAGATTTATAGTACTAATTTAATGGGGGCAATTCGATGTCATCTAATTTAAAAAAAGGACAACTTTCAGAAATGAGTTTAATTGGTTGTAATATGGCCATTGAAGGCGACAAGATTGTGCATACGGGTATCATATCTTTAGTTGAAGGAGACTGCATTGAAATTGAATTACCCCAATATAAACAATTTAAACTAGGGGATAATGTAAGAGCGATTATTTATTCTCCAGAAGGTATGATAAACTTTAAAACGTCGGTAATTGCCATAGACGTTGGAACGATAGTTTTGATTATCCCGACAAATCTTCATAATCTATTAAATAAAAGAAAGGATCCAAGGGTTGAATTTGTACTTACAGGGCATGTGTATTCAATCACAGATGCAGCGATTAAGGAAACGAACAATCTTAAACAACCGGAACCTATCACCATCATTAATATGAGTTTAGGTGGAATTGGTTTCATCTCAAACACATTGAAAATCAATAATAATTCAGTGCTTTTTCTAGAGATGCCTCTTGATCCACCTTTGCTAACCACCTTGGAGGTTATCCATGTGAATGAAGTGGAACAGGGTATGTATTATGGATGTTGTTTTATTGACCTACTCCAAGCAAACAGTAATTCATTACGAGCTTTTATCCTTAAAACTCAAATAGATACTCGATTTATAGAGAAAAACAAGGAGCTGGCAGAATCTATATGATATTATTGAGAGGGTAGTGATCTTATGATGAATAGGAGAAAATTTGATAGAACGAGCCTTGAAGAGTCGATTGAGTTGGTAATAGAAGAGATAAAAGTTAAGGGTATTATTCATAGTAATGTGTCCGTGTATATCGATGAAGTTAGTCTGGAGGGTATTCGTTTTATAACGGATATTGATATGGAAATTGATCAAAACATTAGCTTCGATCTACCTTCTGTTAATAATTATCCGTTAATTAGAGGACGTATTGCGTGGAAAGAAGAGTTGAAAGCACATCGTTTTTACTATGGGTTACAAATTTCGAATGATTGAAAGGAAATTGATTATTATGAACCACAATATTAAACCTAGAGTACTCATTGTTGACGGCATGGCCTTATTATTCCGAGCTTATTTTGCCTCATCTTTTACGGGCTACATACAGAAAACTAGCTATGGCTTACCTACTAATGCTGTACATGGATTCATCAAATATTTCTGGGATGCGATTCAAACCTTCAAACCTTCACATGTAATCTGCTGCTGGGATATGGGAAGCTCCACATTTCGAACGGAGAAATTTGATGGCTACAAAGCGAATCGTGACGCTGCACCAGAGGAGCTCATCCCGCAATTCGAGCTAGTGAAAGAGGTGACTGAGTGCTTCGGCGTACGTAATATTGGGATTCATGGCTATGAGGCAGACGATTGCATTGGAACCCTAGCCAAATTATATGGAGGTGTAGACAGCACTTCGGAGGTGTTTATACTAACCGGTGATCATGATATGTTACAGCTGATTGATGAGAATGTAACCGTGGTTATCATGAAGAAGGGTTTGTCGAACTATGCAGTTTATGATACGACGCTCCTATTTGAGGACAAAGGACTAACTCCATTGCAAATTATCGATCTGAAGGGTTTGATGGGTGATACCTCGGATAATTATCCAGGGGTGAAGGGTATTGGTGAGAAAACCGCTATGAAGCTACTACAGGATTACGATAGTATTGAAGGAATTCTTGCGAATTTGAACGTGCTTCCAAAGGGTGTCCGTAGCAAGATAGAAGCAGATATAGATATGCTTCATCTGTCCCGTGATCTCGCAAGGATTCGTTGTGACGTAGAGTTAACCTGCATACTAGAGGAATGTATATGGGCTCCCGAATCTGTTCGGATATATAGTAAATTTGAACAATTGGAGTTTAAAGGTTTAATGAAATTAATTGGGTGACGAGCTATAGAAGCTCGTCTTCTTTATGCTCATCATGCGTCTCGTGGTCTGGTGGATATACACGCGGAAGACCTTCGTGAAGAACTCGGTTTTCGTAAACAAATCGATTCGGAGGTCGTTGATCCTCACGCCATGGGGAGCTTTTCCCAAGAGATTCACTTAACAAACTCATTCCATAAGGACCCTCGGGAAATTCCTCGGCGGCAAGGTCATTTCTTTGAGACTCGACTGTTGCTAAATCCGTATACTTGCTACGGTCTTCTTCCATAAATCCTTTAGCCATGCTTGAACACCTCCTTTGTTTTAAGCACATATTGTACCCAAGGGATGCTCTTCTATACATAGAGTGCTTGCTCTTAGAAATCGTTGAAATTTACTGGTCCGACGATCTGTTCGAGAAATTGGGTCAGCTCCTCAGCCTGTTCTTCATTCAAGCGAAATCGCTCTTCAATATATCCTTCCTTCTCTAAATCGTCTGGACCAATAATGGCAGTTATCCCCTGCTGCATATCCGTAACAAGCTTCTTACCATAGAATCTATTGGTTGTTGTGATGACTAAGTCAAAACGGTTCAACAATGGAGTAACTAAAGTTACAAAACGTGTCGTGGTTTCTTCAGTACTGTCAGATAAATAATCAATGTCTGTCATAAGAGGCTCATCCCTAACTAAATAGTATGTAGCTGATTATATCCTTTATAATGCATGAGGGCAAAGTAATGTTATAAATCATTTGATAAATTTATCCATTTATGATATTGTATGATTCTAAGAACGGATGAGGAAGCACCTCTCTTGTGGAATGCTTGAATCCCTTACTGCGTATATCTTGGAGAATTGACTATAATGGTCTTTCCCACATTCTGCCCACAAGGTGCAGAAATTCCACAATATTATAAGCTTTTCATGAGGTCCGCAAATTTCTGCGAGGCTTCTTTTTTACGGGTCTTGGTAATGTGCAGATAGATGTTGCGCGTAACCTGGTCATCTTTATGTCCAAGGCGTTGCATGATCTGATCTATACTCACCCCAGCTTCTGCGCATAATGACGTGTGAGTGTGTCTGAGGGAGTGTGGAGTGAGCTCTGATGGCAGTTCAGCAAGCTTTAAGAGAATCTTCATTCGACGACTCAGATCATCGGTTGTTAGGTGTTGCCCTTTTATCTGCGATATGTTTACAAATACATTACCATCACCTTTCAAATCGTGTACCTTCTGAGCAGCTTGATGGGCTCTCAAAGTGTTGATTACCAGTTTATCCTTGTCATCTACATCAATAATGCGCTTGGATTCCTTAGATTTCGGGGGTTGTAGGATATAAGTTCGCTTGACTTCTTTCTTCTTATAAAATGTTTTAGTAACGCTTATTGTCTGCTCTTTGAAATCAATGTCCCGCCATTTCAATGCAGTCAACTCGCCTCCGCGCAAACCAGTATACGCCAGTGTGAGAAATACAGGATAGTCGTTCGCATTACCGAAGAGCTGGGCAATCTCTAAGAACTTGGCCAGTTGTTCCTTCTCCATATATTTCGGGATCTCCGTGCCATTCTCCAAATCCTCCACGGTTTGTTGTTTCTTAGGTACAGTAGCACCTTTGGTTATATCTGTGGCGATCACCTCCAGCTCGACAGCTTTCCTGAATATTAAACCTGCGGTTTCATGCACGCTACATATCGTCTTCCAAGCATACTTATCAAACAGGCTATTCAACATCTCCTGGTATTTAAGTTTGGTGATATCCTTTATTTTAATCTCTTTGAAATGCTTTAGAATAATTTTTAATTTTGCTTTACGAATATCCACGGTGCTGATCTTTACTTTCCCCGATTTTTCATAGATAGATTTCCATTGTTCGGTAAAGGCTACGAATGATATATCCTTCTCTTCGATAAAGGTTCCATTTTGTAATTTGGCCAGAATATTCTTCGCTGCTTCTTCAGCTTCTGGCTTAGTAGCAAACCCGCCAGCTTCTTTCTGCTTCCGCTTTCCCGTCACAGGATCAGTCACATCATACCGATAGTACCACATCGATCCGCACGTGCAGCGTTTCTTTTTACAGGTACATCCTCGTCGTCTAAAGGACCCAAGCATTCGACCATCTCCTTGTAATATTTTACCTCTTGAACATTTGGGTAATTTTTCCGATAATAGGTCTAACCCTATAGGATTAGGAATCCGGTGGGGTTGAGCGAAAAATCGCTCATAGCCGTCTACTCTGAATCATATTCCCAATAGCAAAGGTCGTCGATATGGCATCCAAATAAGTCTGCGCTTCGTTTTGATTTCACCAGTGAAAGCTTTTTCTTCCCTCTTATGACATTGGAAACGAAGTTTTCAGAAACACCGATACGACGAGCGTACTCTGCTTGGTTTATTCCGATTCTATTTAAATGTTCGAGTATACGGCTTCTCCCGATCCGGGGGTCAGCCACAATATTCTCCTTTCTGCAATTTCAAAAATAGGAATAGACGTTCGTATTTTTTGCTGTTATACTAAGATCAATTTCACCGCCACGGGAATCCGATTACTAGAAAGAGGTGCATGGCGATTACACTAGAGAATAAAAATTCGAAAGAATCAAACGAAATTAATGAAGCTCAGCTCGTAAAGTATTTAGCAAAACTATTCGTTTCGCATACGCTTGAGGAGATCAAGAGCGCTATCCAAGAGTTCAAGAGACTTCGGATCACTTAGATCCATATTATGTTTGTCGAGAATGTTCTTGATCCCGTTTACTAATTCATTGTTACTCTCGACCCTCTTCCCGTTATCCAACTGGTTGGGGGTTTCTACATCTTCAGCAAATATAGCATCGATGTTAACTTGATAAACTGCCGCCAATTCTCGGATCATAGGAAGGCTTGGACGACGGTTCTCATGTTCATAATGTGAGTAAGTTTGTTTGGATACTCCTATTTTTTTAGCCACTTCTTCAATGGTCCATCCTTCAATCTTCCTTAGTTGTTTCAGTTTATCCCCGTACATTTAACTACACACCTTTCGTATCAATCTATTCAAACCATAGTATACATAAAGACTCAATAATGTCAACTAACTGTTGACAATCTAGTTCAAAAGTAATGGAAATTTGCGGTTGACATCGCCTATGCGTTGATTTATAGTGAAGTCAACAGATAGGCGACAAAAACAGATAAGGAGGTGCGCAGCATGTCGAACATAGTCGAAGAGCATAGAAAGAAATTAGAAAAGTCGCAAGAAGAGATCGCAACACATCTAGGGATTTCACGCCAACACTATAACGCGATCGAGAACAATCGTAGTAAGCCGTCTGTTGAACTAGCGAAAGCGCTCGCAGAGGTACTGGGAATTAGTTGGACTATTTTTTTTGACAACGAGGTCAACACATAGGCGACTTACGGAGGTGATATCCATGACTGAATCGGAAAAACAGCGAAAAAAGGAACAACTCATCCGAGAGATTGTCAGTGAAGTGAAACAATTGGAGAAGGATGAAAAAGGGGTGATTACGTATGAACCTAGACAATCTACCTGAAATGTTAACTGTCATGCAAGTAGCTAATTATCTCAACGTATCGAGGAATACAGCTTATACCTGGACAAGCAACGGCAATATTCCAAGTATTAAGCTGGGCAACACCATTCGTATTCGGAAAGCAGTTCTTGTTGAATGGATTGCTTCACAAGAATCTGAAACGGGGTGAACAAACGAATGAATCATTTGCAAGTATTCAACTTTAACGCTCGAAAAGTACGAACAGTAGTACAAGGAGACTTACCTTGGTGGGTAGCTAAAGATGTGTGTGATGTGCTTGGTTTAACAAACGTTTCGGAAGCGATTCGAGGTCTTGATGCTGACGAAAAAAGCACCCTAAGGATTACTGAGGGTGGTTCGGCAGCTAATATCATCAATGAGCCGGGTCTCTACTCCCTCATTCTACGAAGTCGCAAGCCAGAAGCTAAGACGTTCAAGCGTTGGATTACGCATGAGGTAATTCCATTGCTCCGTAAAAACGGTAGCTACCATATCACGAGCCAAGAAACGGTTTCCAAAGTCTTAGAAATCGAAAGAGCGGGTCGATTGATCGAAATCCTACGTGATAATGCGAATGATCTGGATGCGGATATTAATCGAGCCATTCTATCTCGGGTGAGTGATCTATTGAAGGGTGAAGACCTTTCCCGAAAAACGATTGAACCTGTGTCGACTCCTACTACAGATGTTAAGCCTGTAGGGTTCGGAACAACTGAAATCGCTCAAATGCTAGGGGTATCCTTTCAAAAAGTCGCCGGAATTTCTAAAAAATATAATTTGAAAACTGAGAAATACGGCGTTTGGTACGAGTATATATTCGGTGGTAAAAAAGAGAAAATTTTCATTTATAACCACACTGGTAAGGATACGATTATTGGTTTTCTTAAGAAAGCGTCCTTAATCGCTGAACAAGGAAGCGATCAGCTTAATCCAACAATCTGAAACGGGGTGATCACATGACCTATCTAGATGTACGAACCTCACCTGATGACAGCTGGGTGAACCGCTACACAGGCGTTACGCTGCCGAACGATGCGGCTGTCAAGGATCCGGACAAGCTGGCTGAGTTGTCGGGTCCAGTGACTACTTATTACTTAGGTGAGGAGAGTGGTGTGAATGCTGTATGACCAAGTCTATCAGGAATATCTCGATGCACTGAACGGCTTACAAGTCGCGGCTTTCCAGTTCGACAATGCGGATCACGAGCATGTTGATATCGCGGTTCACCAGTTACAAGCTGCCGAACTGAAAGTGAATGTGGCTCTGAGAATGGTGAAAACAGGAGGATATCGAATGTGTTCATCCCAACTGAAATTAAGTCGCTAATCAAGCAAGGCGCTATCTTCTATGTATCCCATTCAGGAGGTAAGGATTCACAGGCAATGTACATTGAGATTTGCAAGGTTGTACCGGTTGAGCAGATTGTAGTTGTTCATGCTGATCTAGGGCGAGTTGAGTGGTCGGGAGTACAGGATCATATTCGTAATACCGTCCATCATGTTCTTAACGTGGTCAAAGCAGGTAAGGAACTTCTCGAAATGGTTAAAGCTCGGGGCATGTGGCCTAGCGCAGCATACCGACAATGTACATCCGATTTGAAGCGTGGGCCTATATTCAAATTCATCCGTGCTGATCTAAAACGTCGCGGGGCAACAATCGCAGTTAATTGCATGGGCATACGAGCTCAGGAGTCGAACGCTAGATCGAAGAAGAATCCATTCTCTTTCAATAAGATGCAATCCTGTAAGGGTCGCGATGTGTGGGACTGGCTACCGCTATTCCATCACACGACTGAGGAAGTGTTCCAGATCATAGCTGATGCTGGACAGAAGCCATTCTGGGCTTATGAGAAGAACGAGCGATTATCTTGTGTGTTCTGCATCATGGGTAGCTTGAATGATCTGAGGCATGGAGCTGAACAGAATCCAGAGTTGTACCGCGAGTATGTGGAGCTGGAGAAGGAAATCGGTCATACGATCTTCACGAAGGGTAAGACACCTATTTATCTGGAAGAGTATACCGGCATTAAGCTTGAAGGGAGGTGACACAAGACAATGGATAAACGGAACGCCTTAATTGCAGCTGTACAAGCTGGTGCTGTAAGAGAAATTGCAGAGATCAAGAATAACGGTGCAAGCAATCGGTTTATGTCAGCTACTGATCGACTGAAACGAAGTAAGAGAAACCGCACGGCCAAGCAATCGCGTAGAGCGAATCGGGGGTAGTTACATTGACAGAATTATGGTTTGCAATGGGGATGTTGGCAGGATCAACAGTAACGCTCATTATCCTATCTATTCTTAGGATTAACAAGAGTTTGCCCGATGAAGAGTTTCCCATCCAACGTCGTGCATCAGATGAGGGGTTCCTATCGGATGAAGAGATCGCAGATTTAAGAGGATTGAGGGATGACGATGACACCCGAAGTTAGAAAACGTCTGGACAAGCTTCACGCTTTTCTTAGATCCGATGATCTGCATATCGATGGACGGATATTCATTCTTAAAGAGATTTGGGATATCAACAAAGAAATAGCCACCTTTACGAGAGGCGACTATTTCAAGAAGCTAAGAAATATTTGAATACGGTCAGTATAGCACGTCTGTACTTAAATTTGAAGGAGGACTTATTCAATGTCAACGGAACAGGCCATTGTTAAGGGCTATAAAGTATTCAATCCGGATTTCACCTGTCGCGGTTTTATCTACGAGGTCGGTAAGGAATACACGCATGAAGGTGACATACGTACATGTCGTGAGGGGTTTCACTTCTGTGAGCGTTTGGTAGATTGCTTCAATTACTATCAGTTCGATCCATCTAATAGAGTCGCTGAAATTGAGGCGCTTGGCCAAGTGAAGCATGATGATGACAAGTGTGTGACTAATCATATCCGTATCGTTCGTGAGATCACTTGGTCGGATATGCTCGACATGGTTAATGAGGGTAAAGGAAATACCGGTCATTCCAACGCTGGGGACAGCAACGCTGGGAACCGCAACGCTGGGGACAGCAACGCTGGGAACCGCAACGCTGGGCACTACAACGCTGGGCACTACAACGCTGGGCACTACAACGCTGGGCACTACAACGCTGGGAACCGCAACGCTGGGGACTACAACGCTGGGCATTTTAACTCCTGCAATTACTCAAGTGGCTCATTCTGCTCTGTCGAACCTGAATTCCTACTATTTAATAAGCCGAGTCCAATCAGCCGCGAAGCGTTCAATGACAGTCGTGGTGCTCGCATTTGTCGGTATCTTCGAGTCGTGGATGAAGAGGGTAACAAGATCGATTACAAACAGGCTTGGGCTAACTTATGGGAGCAATGCTCGAACAGCGACAAGATCTATGTTCAGGCTATCCCGAATTTTGATGCAAGTGTGTTCTTCGATATCACGGGCATACAGGTATGATCGGTCAACCCAGCTTAGATCGGTTCAGTCAGCCTCGAGTAAATGTTATCCAATTCCCCTTACACGACTGTGAAGTGTGTGGTAAGAGAGTGCTGATCCTCAAGCGCTGGAATGATCGTGAGGTCTGCTTGGATTGTATCGAGGAGTTGTTGGACGATGTCGATTATCCGTAAAGGTGATCGGGTTCACTTGTTGCATTGGCATCTATATAAGGGAGATGTAATGCCTGACTTACCTGCTGAACAATGGACAGCTCAGATATTGGAAACATGGGGTACTAGTCAGACATTTGCAAAAGTAAAGCGTGATTATGATGGACGAGTGTATCCGGTCATGGAGAAGGAATATGAGCTAATCGACCAAGATACAGCAAATGCTCCAGCAGTGAGAAGTAAGAGAATAAAAGAAATTCAACCAACGGATGATCCAGTCTTGTTTTAACTAAATAGAAGAGAAAGGAATGATCGCATGATCAAGATCAATAAGCTCGAAATTGAAAATGTAAAACGTGTCAAAGCCGTTAAGATCGAGCCTACAGCTAATGGCTTGACCATTGTTGGTGGTAAGAATAATCAAGGTAAAACCAGTGTGTTAGATGCGATTGCTTGGGGGTTAGGGGGCAATAAGTATAAGCCGAGCCAAGCAACACGTGATGGTTCGATCATACCGCCTTACCTGCATATTGTTCTATCCAATGGACTTGTCGTTGAACGTAAGGGCAAGAACAGTGACCTGAAGGTTCTTGATCCGAACGGTGAAAAAGGAGGGCAGCAGCTGCTCGATAGTTTTGTTGAAGAGTTGGCCATCGACTTACCGAAGTTCTTAAACTCTACCAGCAAAGAGAAAGCGAATACCTTACTGCAGATTATTGGCGTAGGGAACAAGCTGCACGAGTTGGAACAGAAAGAAAAGGAGGTGTATAACCAGCGGCTCACGATTGGTCAAATTGCTGACCAGAAAGAAAAGTTTGCGAAGGAACAAACCTACTATCCGGATGCTCCCAAAGAACCTGTATCCGCATCTAGTCTGGTTCAGCAGCAACAAAGCATCCTTGCTAAGAATGGTGAGAATCAACGTAAGCGACAACAACTTACGCAAATTCAAGCCTTGTATGTAAGCCAAGGGCAAGAGGTCGAGCGTCTGACAACTCAGCTGAATGAAGCAAAGCTTAAGCATTCGCAAACTGGAATTGATCTAGAGACTGCCCAAAAGTCAGCGATCGATCTGCACGATGAATCGACCGAGGAACTAGAACGCAATATCCAACAGATCGACGAAATCAATCGAAAGGTCAGAACGAATCTGGATAAGGATAAAGCGGAAACGGACGCAAGCGACTACCGCACGCAGTATGACGCATTGACTACTGCCATCAATGAAATACGAAAACAGAAGACTGATCTCTTAACGAATGCAGAGCTTCCACTTGAAGGCCTATCTGTTGACGATGGCGAGTTGATCTATAACGGCCATAAGTGGGACAACATGAGCGCATCAGGTCAGCTCAAGGTATCGACTGCCATTGTTCGTAAGTTAAAGCCGAATTGTGGTTTTATCCTACTGGATAAGCTTGAACAGATGGATCTCGAATCGTTGAAAGAGTTTGGTGAATGGTTAGAACTAGAAGGGTTACAAGCCATTGCTACACGTGTCAGCACAGGCGAAGAATGCAGCATCATTATTGAGGATGGCTATGTCACAGGTCAAGAAAACATCACATTGCAACAACCTCCAGGAGAAATTGATCCAGGGCCATCATGGAAGGTAGGTGAATTCTAATGCAAGTGATCAGCGGAAAGATTCAAAACAAGGCTAAGAAAGTCGTGTTGTATGGTCCCGAGGGTGTGGGCAAATCTTCATTAGCTGCAGAATTCCCTAAGCCTATTTTTATCGATACGGAAGGATCCACTTCCGCGCTCAATGTCGATCGTTTACCAAAACCGAGTAGCTGGGAAATGTTGAATCAACAAGCGGATTGGGTGAAGCAGCAAGGCAACCAATTCGGAACACTTGTGATCGACACAATCGACTGGGCTGAAATGTTATGTGTCCAGTCGGTATGCGCACAACACGATAAAAAAGGCATTGAGGCTTTTGGATATGGTCAAGGCTACATTTATGTAGCGGAAGCATTAGGAAGGTTTCTTAATAAATTGAGTGATCTTGTTGAGGCGGGAATCAATGTTGTACTCACTGCCCATAGTCAGATTGTAAAATTCGAGCAGCCTGATGAAATGGGGGCGTATGATCGGTACCAGTTAAAGCTTGGCAAAAAGACAAGCTCACAAACAGCACCGTTGGTCAAGGAATGGGCGGATATGGTTCTATTTCTTAACTACAAAACGTTCAGTGTAGCCGCGGATGAAAAAGGTAAGAAACATAAGGCCCAAGGCGGTGTTCGGACAATCTACGCCACGCATCATCCTGCGTGGGATGCAAAGAACCGTCATGGGTTGCCTGACGAATTTCCGATGCAATATGGTCAGATTGCTCATTTGTTCCAAGTGTCCCCAGCTCCTGTTACACAGCAGACTAAAAATTCTGAAACAACGGCACCTGTAGTTGAGAGTCCTATACAGGCAGATCAGCAGGCATCACAACCAACTCAGGAGCTGGATCAGAATATCCCACGATCATTGCGGGATCTGATGATTCAGCACCAAGTCACGGAATTAGATATTCAAATCGTGGTTAGTGAGAAAGGATATTACCCAATGAATACACCGATAGTCAATTACGACGCTACTTTCATTGATGGTGTGTTAGTGGGGGCATGGCCGAAAGTGTTCGACATGATTAAGGATTCACGTGAGCAAGTTCCATTTTCATAAACAACAAGGAGGATAACAACATGACGCAAGAAAGAGAACTAGGTTGGGACGACGAGATTCAGAAAGACGGTGGGGAATTTATCGTACTTCCTGCCGGAGATTATAATTTTACGGTCACGAAGTTTGAGCGAGGACGATTTACTGGCAGCGAAAAAATGCCAGCTTGTAATCAAGCAAAACTCGAAATAACGGTACATTCTCCTAATCATGGAGACATTATGATATTCCACAATTTGCTCTTGCACACGAAAACTGAGGGCCTTATCTCTAATTTCTTTGCTGGCATTGGCCAGAAGAAAAAAGGCGAGAAGCTTAAGATGAACTGGAATGCCGTTGTCGGATCTAAAGGAAAGTTGAAGCTCGAAATCAACACGTTTAAAGGAAGAGATGGCGAAGAGCGTACGAACAATCAAGTGCAGAAGTTCTATGCAGCTGATGAAAGTCCAAACAATCAGCAAGCACCTTTCCCGACTCAACAAGCCGGATTTACTCCAAGGCAATTCTAGGAGGTAAACCATGAATCTAAGACCATATCAACAAGCTTCTCGTGAAGCTATACAGGCAGAATGGAAGAAAGGCATAAAACGTACGTTATTGGTATTGCCTACTGGTTGTGGTAAAACCATTGTTTTTAGCAAGGTCATCGAGGATGGAGTGAGAGAGGGCGAGCGAATACTCGTCCTTGCTCATAGAGGTGAATTGCTTGATCAAGCTGCAGATAAATTGGAGAAGTCAACAGGTTTGAAATGTGCGACCGAAAAGGCTGAGCAAACTTCAATTGGCAGCTGGTACCGCGTTGTTGTTGGCAGCGTTCAAACCATGATGCGCGAGAAACGTCTCGAACAATTCGATAAAGACTTCTTCGACACGATTATTGTCGACGAAGCTCATCACTGTATCTCGGATAGCTATCAACGTGTGCTCAATTACTTTGATGAAGCGAATGTATTAGGAGTTACAGCAACACCAGATAGAGGTGATATGCGGAATCTAGGGACGTATTTCGAAAGCCTAGCCTATGAGTATTCGCTACCCAAAGCAATCAAGGAAGGTTACTTAAGTCCGATCAAGGCAATGACAATTCCCTTAAAGCTAGATTTAACTGCAGTCGGACAGCAGGCTGGAGATTTCAAAAGTAGCGATTTGGGAACAGCCTTAGATCCGTATCTGGAATCGATAGCAGAAGAAATGTGGAGAACTGCTAAAGATCGGAAGATTGTCGTGTTCTTGCCGTTAGTTAAGACAAGCCAGAAATTCACTGAATTCTTAAACAAAAAAGGTTTCTTGGCTGCAGAAGTTAACGGAGAGTCCAAAGACCGTGCAGAAATATTAGCGGACTTTGATAGTGGTAAATACAACGTGCTATGTAATTCGATGTTACTTACTGAGGGTTGGGATTGTCCGAGTGTTGATTGTGTCGTTGTCTTAAGACCAACAAAGGTACGTTCTCTATATAGCCAAATGGTGGGGCGAGGTACCCGACTGTTTCCAGGTAAAAGTGAATTGCTATTACTAGATTTCCTGTGGCATACGGAGCGTCATGAATTATGCCATCCTGCACATCTCATTGCAGAAAATGAAGAAGTAGCACAGGCCATGACCAAACAAATTGAAGAAGCTGGCGTACCACTCGATTTAGAAGTAGTGGAGAAACAAGCTACTGAAGATGTCGTGTCGCAACGCGAGGAAGCCTTAGCCAAGTTGCTACAAGAGATGAAGAGTCGGAAACGAAAGCTAGTAGATCCATTGCAATTTGAAATGAGTATTCAGGCTGAGGATCTATCAAGCTATGTACCGTCATTCGGTTGGGAAATGGGTCCACCAAGTGATGCGCAGGTGAAAACGCTCGAGAAGCTCGGTATCCTTCCTGAAGCGATCGACAATGCCGGTAAGGCATCTAAGCTATTAGAGAGACTGGACAAGCGAAGAGAAGAAGGATTAACCACACCTAAGCAGATTCGGTTTCTGGAGCAACGAGGGTTTGATCATGTGGGTACGTGGTCCTTTGATAAAGCTAAAAGTCTGATCGATAGAATCGCGGCGAACGGATGGAGAGTTCCAGAAGGGATTAACCCGCAGGAGTATCGAGCGGAATAATGGGGACAGAAGAGGTGAAGGTATGAATTTCAGCTGGCGTGAAGCGAAGCTCAATCAACTCTATTTAATTGCCTATTCGGATGATGAAGAAATGGCACTTGCCAGTGATCGAAGGGAAGCGGCAGAAGAATTGCTTCGTCGAAAGAAATCTAAGCGAAAACATCAACGAGTGCAGCATAAGATAAAGGCTGTGCGGTGAGCAGCAGACGCATAATGCGACAGAAGGGAAAGGGATAACCAATGATATATACCGAACGGATGAAAGGCAGACACTTTTGTTTAAACTGTATGAAAGAATTTGAAGAAATCATTAAGACATACATTATCACTCCATTTCACCGTGACGATAGGGAGTTTGAATTATGTGATGATTGTGCAGGAATGTTGAGTGAAATGCTTCGAGAAGAATGTTAGTTAATGTCGCAATACGACGAATAAGCCTAGCAAATAAAATTTGAAGGGAAGTTGAATATAGTCATGAAAAACAAACTAGCAATTGCTCTTGTAAGTGTTATGTTAATACTTTTGTCTGCATGTACGGAAGCAGATACCGTGTCGGAAAACATCTCAAAGGCAGCTGATTCATTTGAAGTACAGCGAAGGATCGTCTTTTTCAACGGTATCACCGATAAGTACCTACTTACCATAGAGGGGCTATGCTCCCTCGGAAATAACGACGATCCAGGGGAATTGAGCGTCACTTGTAAGGTGGATGGAAACTCATACAAGAAGCACTATCTAGGATTAAGCGACAATGTTAGTTATCTCGTAGAGCAAACTGACGCAATTACTGCAGATCCATTCCATTACCGTATACTATTCCGTCCCGAATCTATTATTCCTGATATAGATTTGCAGACAAGTAAGTAAATCGTCTCGCAGTACAAGACGAAGAAATTGTAAAGGAGGAATCAATAGATGAAAAGTTCATTAGGTGATTTGAACAACCATCTATTTGCTCAGCTAGAAAGGTTGAGCGAGGAAGATCTCACAGGCGAAAAGTTGATAGAGGAGATTAATAGAGCTAAGACCATTACGAGTGTTGCTCATCAAATTATTGCTACCGGGTCTTTGGTACTCAAAGCGAAGCAGCTAGCCGATGATCGAATGAATGCTAATACGGTAATACCTAAAATGCTGGAGGGATAACCAGTGAGATATGCTCCTGAGACCCATCAATTTATAGCGGATCACGTAAAAGGTAGAACTACAAATGACCTCGTTAACCTTGTAAATGAAAAATTCGGAACTGATTTTACAGAATCTAAAATGAGGGCCTACAAAACAAACCATAAATTAAAAAGTGGAACGCCTGTAGGTTTGCCTGCCGGGAGTCCGACGTCATTGTTTCCAGAGGAGATAAAAACGTTCATCAATCAAAATTATGTTGGTATCGGACCTAAAGCAATGGCGAGTCTATTAAACCAGACATTCGGAACAGATTACACACGGGGGCAATTAAAAGCCTATTACGGTAACCGCGGCATCAACAGTGGTGTGGATGGTCAATTCATACCAGGGCATGAACCATTTAACAAGGGTATGAAAGGCACGGGTGGGTGGGAGCCTACTCAATTCAAGAAGGGCAACAAACCTGCAAATTGGGTGCCTTTAGGCTCCGAAAGGATTAATGGAGACGGTTATGTCGATGTGAAAGTGCAAGACGGGACATTGCAAAAAAATTGGAAAGGTAAGCACATTCTTATATGGGAGCAGCGCAATGGTCCTGTACCAAAAGGTCACGCCATTATCTTCGGGGATGGGGATCGGCGCAACTTTGAGATCGATAATTTAATCAAGGTATCGAGAAGACAACTTTCCACGATGAACAGTAAAGGTCTGATTCAGAAAAATGCCGATCTTACCAGAACAGGTGTCATTGTAGCGGACATCATTATGAAATCAAGCGAACGGAAAAGAAGTAAGAAGCGTGACGTGTTGGAGAGTTGATTACAGGATGTAGAAACCGGTGGGAGTGGATGGCATGGAACACAAAATGGATTTGATCGCTCTACTGACATATGTTGATCCCTCTTTTTTAGATTACCAAGAATGGAGAACAGCATGATAAATAATATTCTTAATC
>Ga0209276_100397_pt1 | contig 67860 bp, 70 predicted proteins | sample DewCreD2012metaG_3_FD_185473 | JGI IMG/M metagenome (GOLD analysis project Ga0209276, IMG submission 185473) | Hot spring sediment bacterial and archeal communities from British Columbia, Canada, to study Microbial Dark Matter (Phase II) - Dewar... ...
CGATACCTCCCGCCGCCTCACCAGCTCCGCTATCTCCCACGCAGACAGAAACCACAGCTCCTCCACTCTCTTTACCTCCAGTCGACATAATCAAGGCGGCGACGACTAGCCGCCCGCGGGCCTGGCCGATGTCAGCTCCCGGGGCCAGTGGTGGTTCCAGGGCCGCGCCTGCTCGAAGGCGTAGGACGCCTGGAGCACCAGGTCGTCCCGGTGGGGTGGCCCCACTATCTGCAGCCCCACCGGCAGGCCGGAGTCGGTGAAGCCGCAGCGCACCGAGGCGGCTGGGTGGCCCGAGAAGTTGAAGGGGTAGGTGAAGGGGATCAGGACCAGCCGGTTCTTAAGGGGCCTCCCGGACCCCTCCTTGGCGACGTGGCTGTCGTGGAGGAAGAGGTCCTCAGCGGTCTCGGCGAGCCACCGCTCCACCTCGACGGGAAGGTCGCCATCGGCGTTTATCGCCTCGGTGGCTGTGGTGGGTGTGAGGAGGAGGTCGAACCGCTGGAAGAACTCCTCCAGGCGGCGGAGCAGCTGGGCCCGCGTCCGTTCGGCCCTCGCCAACCGTTCCGTGGTGACGTCGCGGAAGCGCTCGGCCACGGCCAGGAAGGAGCGACCGAACTCCTCCCGGTGCTCGGGCACCAAGTCGGCGATCTCGGCCCACATCTCCATGCCGGTGACCATCCCCCAGGCGCCAATGGGGTCGGGGAAGATCTCGCCCACTTCCTCGATCTCGTGGCCCATCTCGGCGAAGGCGGCCACCCCCTTCTCTACCTCCCGCAGGACGTCCGGCTGCACCTTGGCGTAGCCCAGGGTGGGGCTCCAGGCGATGCGCAGCCGCGGCAGAGGCTCCGCCAGCTTCTCCACATAAGAGTAACCAGGATGGGGCAGCGAGTAGGGATCGCACGGATGGTGCCCCACCACCGCATCCAGGTACAGCGCCGCATCCCGCACCGTCCGCACCAAAGGCCCGTAGCAGACGCAGCGACTCCAGGGGACCATCAGGTACGGCCCCATGGGGACGCGCCCGAACTGGGGCTTGATGCCGTAGCAGCCGCTGTAGGCGGCGGGTATGCGGATGGAGCCGCCGCCATCGGAGCCGGTGGCCAGGGGCACCATCCCCGCCGCCACCGCCGCCGCTGAGCCCCCGCTCGAACCCCCAGGCGTCCGCTCCAACCGCCACGGATTACGCGTCTCCCCCTGCAGCAGATTGCGCGTGAAAAACGTGTACCCAAACTCCGGCGTCTTCGTCTTCCCCACCACCACACACCCCGCACGCCGCAACCGCTCCACCTGCACCGAGTCCCGAACCGCCACGTTCCCCCGAAACGGCACCGACCCGTACGTCGTCGCCAGACCCCCCACGTCCTCCAGATCCTTCACCCCCAGCGGCAGCCCCGCCAACCGCCCCACCCCCTCCCCTCGCACCAGCCGCTCCCCCAACTCCCGCGCCTCCCGCAGCGCCTCCTCCTCCCGCAGCGCCACGAACGCACCCACCTCCCCGTCCACCTCACGGATCCGCCTCAGACTCCCCTCCACCACCTCCACCGGCGATACCTCCCGCCGCCTCACCAGCTCCGCTATCTCCCACGCAGACAGAAACCACAGCTCCTCCACTCTCTTTACCTCCAGTCGACATAATCAAGAGCTCGCTAGCTCCGTCAGCGGGATTATACACCAGCCGGTCTGACCGGGCGCCTCCTCCACCCCTACGGTGAGGAGATGCAGGTTGCGGGCACCCCTCTGCCGCAGCCCCTCCAGGATGCGGCCGGCCAGCCACTCGGCCAGCCGCTCGGCGGTGGTGTTGTCGATGGGGAGAGGGGCCACGTCCTCCCTGGGGACCAAGTAGCGTCGTCCCTGGAAGCTTACCTCGTAGCCCTCCTCGTCCTCCCTGATCAGGAGGCTGCGGCTCTGGAGGGGCAGGAGGAAGCGGTGGTCCAGCTCGCGGCAGAGGGCGGCCACCAGCGCCTTGAGCTCCGTGAAGTCTATAACCCAGGCGTCCTCCGTCAGCTCGCCCTCCAGCTCCACGAAGACGTCGTAGTTGTGGCCGTGCAGGGGCTCGCACTGGTCGCCGAAGGTGGTGAAGTGGGCAGCAGCGAAGCGCAGCGTGTTGCGCTCTACGGTGACGCGGTAGCGCATGGGCGAAAACTTCGCACTATGCTTCTTATGTCGAGGCAGGGCGCTACCGCTTCCCCCTGGACGGAGGGGATATTTGCTCCATGGAATACCCCTAGCGCCGCTCCCTGTCAAGCGGTCACTTGACGCATTATGGACGAATTTCCTGCAGTAAGTCCCGCAGCCCACGCACCGCCTCGATCACCTGGAAGACCCAGTCGGGATCGGGGCGTGACTGGATGAGGAGGCGGCGCAGCGCCTCATCCTCGAGGTCCCCCGCCACGCAGCGGGCGACCATGTCATGCAAGTAGATCTCCTGGGGGGATTCGCCCCCGGAGGCGGCCTCCGCCGCCCCTTCCTCGGTCGTGGCCTCCTCTTCCTCGCTCGGGGGAGCCTGTGTCGGCGCTGCAACTGGCGGGGCCTCTACCGCCGCAGCCTCCAGAACAGGGGGAGCCTCGTCTACCGTCTCCTCCGCGGCGCTCGCCTCCTCAACGGCAATGCCTCCGCCCCAGGTACCCAGTACCTGCCCGTCCGGGCGCAGGGTGATGGTGGCCAGGACCGCCACCGGGTCGGCGCCGTGACAAGGGCTGTATGGACGGTCGACGTGTTTGGCAAAGAGAAGTTCGCAGACGGAACAGACAGCTAGTTCGACTGTCAGGGAGCGGGCATCAGTCTCAGTACTCATGATCCGCCTCCGGACCCTCTCCTAATGAAGCCGATCAGAGGTAGTATAACCCAGAACACGAGAGCCCCCGTCACCCCCATAACAGCCCCAGCTCCGGCCAGGATCACGAAGGCGATGAAGAGAGGTGGGGGCTCCTCGGACAGAGGATTCGATAGATAGACCCCTGCTAGCAGGGAGACGGGCACGATAATGGCGGCAAGCCCCACCAGGATTAACCCTCGCCAGAAGTTGCTCATCCTGATCACCCCCGCCTCCCATTGTGGGACGGCCAGGGGGGGCGTCAACGGTTTACTTGACACATTATCCCCCTTAGAGGGGAGGCAACAGCCTGCCGACGACTCTCCCTAGCTCTCGGGCAACAGGGTTGGGGAAGCGGGGGATAGCCTGCCGGATAAAGGCCCGCCCCGTGTATTTATCGATAGCCCGCCGGAAGGCTCGTAACTCAGCTAGCGGTCTCCTCGGCTTGGCCACCGGAGCCCTCCTCCTCCCTCGTTATCTGCGGCGACGGTTGCTGCGGGCGACGGATGCCCTGGCGCTCCCCGCCGACGATCCGCCGCCACGCCTCCCGGGCCCGCCTCAGCGCCTCGAGTTCTTCCTGTACGGGCATGCTAGCTCCCTCCCGCGAGCGCCACAAGGATGTTGGCGTCGGCCTCATTATAGCCCATCGCCACCAGGCGTCTGAACATCTCCTCCGCGCTCATGAGGCCCCGCCGTACCGCCTGCTGTAGCTGGGAGACGGTGAGGCGGCGGGGGCTTGCCCGCTGCCGGAGGATCGCACGCTGTACCAGGAACTGGATGCGGCGGTCGGGGAGGCCGAACTGCCGCAGCCGCTCCATGGCCTGGCTCTCGTCGATGACGCCGGCGGCTAGCTCGCTAAAGACCGCCTCGATCTCGAGCTCCGTCAGCTCCTCCGCCAGGCGTTCATCGACGAGGTGCAAGAGGACCTCGGCGTCGTCCTGGGTGTAGCCGAGCTCCACCAGCTCCACCAGGGCGGTGTTGAAGTCCATCAAGCCCCGCTCGTAGGCCCGCTCGATGACGGACCTGGAGAGCTCCTTGAGGCCGATATCGCTCCGTTGGTCAGGGTTCTGGGCCAGGTCGAAGTCCCAGATGGCGACGATGAGCTCGGCGTCGTCGACGGAGTAGTCCAGCTCTGTCAGCCTCTCGATGGCCTCATCGCGGTCGATGAGGCGGCGGACGTAGGCGCTCTTGATGGTGGCGACAGTGAGGGTCCGCAGGTCGCCTCCTGGCCCGTCGCTGCCCCGCGGGTAGGCTTTGGCGACCCACTCGGCCAGCAGCCGGGCGTCCTCGGGCGAGTACCCGAGGGCCCGATAGGTCTCTTCCACCTTGTCCAGGCCGATGACGCCGGCCTGGTACATGCGGCGCACGTCGACCCGGGTGATGGGGTTGTAGCTGATCTGGATCAGCTTGTCCCGCCAGAACGGCATCACGTCCAGGGCCCGCAACAGGAGCTCCAGTTCGTCCCTGGAGATCACGCCGCGGTGGAACATCTCGAAGCCCTGTGTGGCACTGGGCAGGTCCCAGTGGGCGGCCCAGTAGGCACGGGCCCAGAACTCGGAGAAGCCCAGTTGCGCCATGTACTGGGCGAAGGCAGGGGGGAAGTCCTCGAACTGGCCGAACCGCTGTGCAATCTCGGGGGTGAACACTTCCCTGACGCCCATGCGGATGAGGTCAGACGGTGTGGGGAGTTGCTGGGCCAGGGCCCGCAGGACCGCCCGGTCCTGCGGGAAGTACCCCTGTGCTTGTAGATGCCAATCCCCGCCGTCAGGGATAGGAATGCCCCTGCGCTCGGCCTCGATTACCTGGCCAGCGCTGAGAGGGCGACGGGCGAGTTGCAGGATGGTCGATATATCCTGGTCTGTGTAGCCGGCCCGCGCCAGTTGGTCCCTGATGCCGTCACTTACTGGGAGGTCTCGTAGCCACGCATCCTGAAGCTGGGCAGGAGACAGAAGCTGATGGCGAATGGCGGCTGCCACAGTCTGAGCTAGTCGCTCATTGGCCGGCGCCGCAGCGGGGAAGAACATGAAGATCGCAGAGGCAAAGGCGACGAGCAGGAGAAAGATAGAGGCGACGAAGTTGTCCAGAATGGGAGGGTCTAGGATGTCATCGAAGAGCTGTTCCAGGTCCCTATATTCCCCCCGGATGAACCTAAGCGGGATCGAGAGCTTGCGCAGCGCAGCATCCTTCGCTGGCTCAAAGAGATGGACCCACACGAATTCCATCGCATCCCTGAACCTGTCTCCGATGAACGAGACGGCCCCGGCGATGCCGGAGCTCACGTTGTTCCACAGCCACGTGATGGCATCCCTAACCCTGTCACCGACCCAGGTGGCAGCATCCCAGAGACGATCCCTCACCCAGTTCACCGCGTCCCAGACATTGCGGGCCACGTTCTGGAGCCAACCGATGAGGTCCAAGCGCACCCACTCCGTGAAATCGACCACACGGTCCCGCACCCAACCCGCAGCCTCCCAGAGACGGTCCCTCACCCAGTTCACCGCGTCCCAGACATTGCGGGCCACGTTCTGGAGCCAACCGATGAGGTACAAGCGCACCCACTCCGTGAAATCGACCACACGGTCCCGCACCCAACCCGCAGCCTCCCAGAGACGGTCCCTCACCCAGTTCACCGCGTCCCAGACATTGCGGGCGATGTTGCGGAACCAACCGATGGCATCGAGTCGCACCCATTCTGTACGGTCCCAGATCTGGTTCCAGAGCCACCGGATGGCGCCACCTATCCATGACCAGACCCGGTCGAACAGCCATTCGGCAGCGTTGCCGATGGCTCCCACCAGGTTGCCGACCCCGCGGAGGCGGTCCCCGACGCTCTGGAAGAAGCCGAGCTGGCCCCCCGCAGGCCCGACTCCCTGGGGAGCGACCGCCTCTAGGACAGCGTAGGCGATGGCCAGGTAGAGGGAGCCCGGGCCCCCCTGCAGGGGGTCAGGGGGGCCCTGAGACAGGGGGGGAGGGGTCATGTCACTTCGAACGTGGTGGGGAGGCCCCGGGTGGCAAGCGCCAGGTCCTCGGCGATGGCCTTCCGCTCCGTCTCCTCCGCCCCCTTGTCACGAGGGTACCAGAGGAACCGGGGATTGGCCTGGGCCTCCTGCGGCGTTGCCGCCCGGTAGTTGGCGAGGGGGAGGTAGACGATGCGAGGGGGCACGGCGGGCGTGCTGTAGACCACGGCGACCCGCTCCTCCGCCTGGCCAGGGCTGACGGAGACGACGAAGGTCTCACGTCTGAGGACTGTTACCTGCGCCACCGCGGTCCCCCTCCGTCTCGATGGGGCCGACCTGCACGTCCACGGCCTCGCGTAACAGCTTGCAGGCCGGGCACTGGCACCGTGTCCGCTCCGCTGCGATCTGGGCCCGGAACACCAACTGCCCGTACTGGGCCCGCCGCTCGAATGATTCCAGGTCGTTACGCCCCGCCCCCTGGAGGTGGCGGGCGATCTCCTGGGCGAGCTGGGACACATCGCCTGGCAGCATCTAGCTATCCCTCCCTGGGCGGCGGCGGCTGCGTCACGCCTCTCAGACCGTTCAGCGTCCTCACCGCCCCGTTCATGCCGCCCCTGAACACGTAGCCCATCGCCGCCGAGAATGCTACCCAGAGCGCCTCCGGGATGGCCTGCCCGGTGAAGACAAGGGCCAGGATCCCGGCCAGAAGGATGAGTGTGACCAGGGCGGCTAGCATATCGTGAAAGGTCGCCCCCTTCATCGGCAGTAGTAGTACACCCGTTCTGTATGTTATGTCAAGTTATGGCCCCCCGTCACGCCCCCGGGGGAGCGATGGGGGGGAGGGCTTCCGGCGAGACGGGGATGGGAGGCGGCTCTACGGCCAGGGTAGGGGGCTCCCGACCGGCCCCGGCCAGGGCGAACACGACGTAGGCGGCCTCATCCTGGAACGGGATGTAAGCGCCCGTGTTGTACGCCGTCCAAGCGCCAAATCCCTGAACGTTATAGATCTCCCTCGCCATCCGGGCGCTGTTGTCAGGGTCGAAGAGCCAGGCGGCCCAGACGCAGGGATCCGAGGAGCCGGTGAGCTCCCGGAGGCGGGGGTAGTGGGCCGGGAGGTGGATCTGATAGGGGCCGAAGCTGGTGTAGCCCCCGCACGAGTAGGGGCGGATGCGCACCTGAGTCCAGGGGTCGAAGATCGAGAGGGGGTCGCCCCTGGCATCGAGGCGGTAGCCGGACTCGGCGCCGGCGATGGCCACCATGACGATGGCCACCTCGGGGGGGAAGTAGCGTAGGGTCGCCCGGGCCACGGCCTCGATGGACATCGTCAGCCCCGCTCAGAAGAGCTGGACCCTCACGATCTGGGCGGTGACTATGAGGATCCGCGAGACCGTGTCACCGTTGCGCGTGCTACCCCGCAGATAGTCCCCCGGCCTCAAGATCACCTGGGGGGCGACAGAGACGGAGACAGGCTGATCGGCCCTGGAGCCGACCCAGACGGGCGTACAGCCTAGCGTCCCGTCGCTATGTATGACGTCAACGCGGGCATTGAGTTGGCCCCCAGAGGCGCTGATGTCGACCATCGCCTGGGCCAACGTCACGATGCCATAGAAGTTGTTGGGGACCTGATACTGCCAGCGGATGGTCCAGTCATGAGGCCCCACGGCGGCATCGTAGGAGAGATTCTGCACTGCGTCCCAGCCCGGGACGGAGTACTGGTAGCCGAAGAGGGAGACCTGGGGGGTCACATGTCGTACCCCGTCTACGGTCACAGGGTTCGTGGGGCGAGTTGCATGGAAGGGGACTATGAGCTGGCTCATGCCTCCCCTCCTACAGAGGCTCGTTGATAGTGACGGCGACGGCGTCAATGAACGTCGCGCCGGTCTGTCCGGTCTGCCCGTAGCTGATGATGATCTGTCGCAGGGAGATCCTGTCCTCTGTGGCCCACGGGAATCCGCTGAACGCCGACAGGTCGTATGTCCTCCCTCCCACCACGAGGCGACGGTACCGCCTAGTGGTGGGGTCCACCACGAGCTTCCAGGGGACCCAGAGTCGGGCGTCCCTCACCTCGGGTACGTTCGTGGCCACAGTGGCCCAGGTGCCGTTACCGCGCAGGACCTGGATACGCAGGTTGGGGTTGTCTGCCCGGACCGCGTACCGCACGCGGTTCAGGCCGTCCCAGACCTCATGTGTGATCTGGAAGATGCCCGGCCAGGTGTCCTGATAGGCGACCACCAGGAGACCGCAGGGGCGGAGGGCAGGAGTATAGGTGTCCCTCAGGATCTGAGCCCATTCGGAGCTGCTGGCGGGGACGAACAGTTGCCACGAGAACGCTCCATTGAGGGCCCTCCGCACGGACAGCCCGGAGATGGCGGAGGTGCTGCTAGTGGACGCCTCCCAGGCCCCGGGCGTCTGGTCGAAGGTGTCCAGGAAGAGCACGTCGCCCAGGCGGTCGAAGGCGAGGGGCGAGCCGAGACGGACTGCCAGCTCCCCCAGGTCGATGGGCTGCGGGTAGAGGGTCTCCTTGCGTAGGGGGAACCAGTCGGGGCCGGAGTGGGGCATCCCTCAGCTCACCCCCAGGGCGGCGGCGATGCGCCCCAGCATCCCCAGTTGGGAGGTCTCCAGGACGGCGAAGTGGAAGTAGGCGCTATGGGCGAAGCTATCGTCCTCGTTCCATCCCACCAGGACCAGCTCGCCGGGGTCGTCCTCGATCTCGTACGCCTCGTCCCAGACCACAAAGAGATTGTCCCCCAGGAAATATTCCCCCGGGTTCGAGGGCCAGATCTGGCTCCCCCTGTCCTCTACGGCGACGTGCAGCAGCCCCGCCGAGTTGGGGGGGAAGAGGATCATCACCCTCGTGATGACGCCTCTCGTGAGCTTGACCCTCCGCCGCAGCGGCTTTGTCTCGGGAGTGTTGGGCGGCACGGTGAGGGTGAAGAGATAGAGCACACTAGGCGCCCCCCTCAGGGCGGAAGATGTCGTAGTAGACGGTGCACTGGGGGGTCAGGTTGGTGAAGGAGAGTAGGAGCCCACGATCGAGCCGCAGGGGGACGGGGAGGAGGTAGTCCCGGCTCTGGGCGGCCGGGTGACGGTAGACGGCGATACGGGGCGAGTCGGTCCCTGGGCCGTGGTAGGCCAGGACCAGGGCCTCTACCGCCGCGTCCGCCGTCACCAGCACTCCCCAGAACCAGATAGGCCCCGGCAGGTAGAAGGTCGTCCCCGCCTGGGCGTCGACGATGGGGAGGGCCAGGAGCTCACGGGGCATAGGGCATCACCCCGCGCCCCGCCCTAGACCGTCTGGCCCGACGGGACGATCTCCTGGAGGATCACCCTCACGTCGGCGTTAGCCCCGCCCTGGGTCAGCACCAGCTCCACCTTCGAGAAGTCGCGGGGGTTGAGGACCTGTGACAAGTCGCCGCCCACATCGAACGGGATCAGAACCGCGTATGGGACGGAGACCCCCAGGGCCTTCGCGCGCGTGCGGCGGGCAGTGGTGTCATTAATGGCCGTGGCAGTGGCCGCCGGATCGTAGACGATAGCGCCGGCGATGGTCGCCCGGTTCCCGGAGACTGAGGAGACCTGGCGGACAGGAAGCTGTGTATTCACCCCCACGAACCCCGTCTCCGCGACGGCCCGTACTGACTGGATCCTGGTGGCATAGAGGTCGGCAGTATCGCCATGCGCGACAAACAGTATCTGCTCCGCCTCGCAGTTGATGCCCAAGAGGCGAGAGTTCTCGTCCTGGAGGTCCGTCCATCTGCCCTCGATGGGGACTCTCGTCCCTGTGTCTAGGTCCAGCTTCACCGTGGTGATGGCCACTCCGTCCTCGACGCCTGGGTTCAAGGCCGTCACCATGATGTGGCGGTAGGGGAAGAGACGGGGTAGCTCAACCCTCCTGTCCCCTGCCCCAGCGGAGGTGAACGAGAATACCTCCGTCGTCCGCAGGAAGCCGGCATGCCCGCCGGGCGGCGCCCCCTCCCTGTACATGATGGCGGCCACGGTGAGCTGGCCGGAGCCAGTTACGAAGCCCCCGGCCGCGATCACTGGATTGACGGTCACCCTCAGCTCTACGCTCGTGAAAGCTTCGAGGGGTAGGGCAAGTTGCGGGTCGTAGGGCATCCGGCCGAACGGGACGATAAGGTGGACCCACTGGTCGTCCCCGGGATCCTCCGAGACCTGCCACGCCGGGTGCTGCCTCATCATGAACCAATTGTGGCGGACCAGCTCCTCCCCACGCATCGAGAACAAGACCTTCGCTCCGTCGGCGATCACCTCTACGCGGGAGACCGCTCCCACGATGGTGTTGGGGTTACGGGCCGTGGCATTGTCGGCCCGGTAGCGCACCTCGAGGGCGGAGAGGAAGTCCGTCTTGGGGAGCTCCAGTCGCCGCGTGGTGCTGTCGGGCGTTACCGTCTCGCGGTCCAGGAGGACGCGTCGCTGCCAGAATGCCATCGCTGTCTACCTCCCCCCAGGCCCGTGCCTAGGCCCGCCCCTTGAGATTCTTCAAGCCGCGCAGGTTCTCGATCATGCGGCGCTCGCGGTCGGCATCTGTAGCAGACGGGAGCGAGTCGATGCGCTGTAGGTGCTGCGACAGCAAGCCGTGCCAGTTACCCCAGAAGCGCTCCACCTTGAAGCGCCGGGCCGTCACGCCTTCCACCAGGCGCTGGGCGCCGAGGGTCTCGGCGAGCTGGCCCCACTCCTGCATGTTGGTACGGCGGAGGCCCTCGACCCGCCGGCGGAGCACGTTCGGGTCCCGCATCTTCGCCTCGTAGGCGGCCTGCCCCTGGATGGCGGCCTCGATGGGGTCCTTGCGGGGGGTCGCCACGCCGGCGCTGTAGTTGGTGGCCCCGACGGCCTGAAGATTGTCGATCTGCTTCCTGACGATCTCCGTGGGGGGCTTGAGCCGCACCACCTGGGGCGGGTTGGGGGGCGGCGCCTGTCCCCAGGCCCGCTGACCGGGCATCGGCTCCTGCCCCGGCGGGGCGGCGGGCGCCCGCCCCATCTTGGCCGAGAGCCGCAAGAATTCCTCTCGCTCCTCGGGCGTGAGCTCGTTGGCCATCTTATCCCTCCTCCGTAGTCCTCTGCCTGCGGGCCACCCGCCGGAACGCACAGACGGCGCCACCCTGTACCGCACGGTCCGACGGGTGGCGCCGTCTTATGGCTCAAGCGGTATGTTATTATGTCAAGCAGACGGAGTCAAGGGGAGGACGGCATGGTGGCACGAGCCGGAGAGGGGACCTGGGCCCCGCCTCACATCGAGGTCCGGGTGCGCTGTGCCCAGTGCGGCACGGTCTACTGCGTCGGCTGCCATCGCCGCTGTCCAACGTGCGGTAGCTCCCACATAGCGGGACAGGGCCACATCTGAGGGGTGTGACGAGATGGCAGCGCCGAAGCGCCGCCAAATGCACGGGGAGACCCGCCTTCTGAGCGAATACATGTTCTCCCGTTATCCAGGGAGGCGGTTCGTCCTCAACATGAAGCTCGGGACGGCGCCGCGGGTGCGCTCCGGCCTCGAGCTCTCGGAGTCCGAGCGGAGGATGCTCCAGGTCTATCAGCGCTTCGCCGACGCCGTCGTCTTCCCCCCTCCCGACCTGGTGGTCATCGAGGCCAAGATCTGGGACTCGGTCAACGCCATCGGGCCCCTCCTGCAATACCTGAAGCTGGTACCTCATACTTCAGAGCTCCAGGCATTCTTGAACTACCCCGTCCGGGGGGAGATCGTCACCGCCCAGTACGACCCGGTGGCGGAGCGAGTCGCCCACGAGAACGGCCTGGGCTACGTCGTATATGTCCCCCCCTGGCTCGACGAGTTCTTGCAGATCTACCCGGAGCGTCGCCGAAGAGCGCCTTCGCCGGGGCTTTTGGAACTGGCCTAGGCCACGTCGGACGACCGGCGTCGGCTTCGCGCAACCCCCCCGGGGGGGGGTAGGCAACCCCCCCGGGGGATTTCGGCGCAGCGGGGCAGGGGACGGGCCTGAATTGCAGCGGCCCCGCCACAGTTCAGGCCCCAGGAACCGCCCGCCGCCCTCCGCGGCGCACCCCCCCAGGGGGGGTAGGCGACCCCTCCCCCCTGTGTATACAGTTCCCCGAGCTGGGCCGGCGCCCCAGGACGCACAAGAAGGCCCCTCCAGGCCCCGGGGGGGTATCAGAACATTACCCCCCTGGGCGGAGGGGCCTCTATGGGCCTCCTGGTGCGTCTCCTAGCTAGCGCGCCCAGGGGACGGCAGGTGGACGGGGTGATATACCCTCACCCGTATCCCCGTCAGGGGATGGGCGGAGTAGGACCATACCTGGGGGGCGGTGCCGGGGATGCGCTCGCCGCACCCGCCACACACCCAGGACCCAGGATCCCCTCTCCTCGGGGGGATCACCCACTGAAGGACCGTGCTGTCCGGTGCCCACTCACGGACAACTCTCTCCCCCCTGGCCCCGAGACGCCCCCAGTGACGGATGAACTTCAGCCTGGGCATCATCCCTCACTCTCCTCCCTCATGACAGGAATTCGACACTATGGCGCGCGGTGGGGGCGACGCCATGTTTGGTGATGCGGATCCGTTGTCTCCTCACCACCAGCATGTCCAGGACGGGCTCGAGCCTAGCCTGGAGCGTCCTCGAGGTTATGTCCCAGTAGGGCGCCCCCAAGGGCTTGTCCTCGGGGGGGACCCACACCCGGATGACGGGCACGGTTTTGCCCTGTGGCTCGAGCCGAGTCTGGATCGTGACCTCACCCCTCTGGTACCTCAGGATCCTGAACTCGGCGGACTCGCCGTCGGCGAGATCGAGGATCTCGTAGGGCGGCTCCAGCATCGCCACCGGCATCACCTCCTGTCTCGATCCTGGGCCTCGCTCCCCCTGGCAGAGGCCGGTAGCCGTACAGGACCACGCGCCAGGCACTGTGTGCCGACACCTCCCGGCACACGTCGCATTGCAACACCGGCCGCCACTCCCAGGGCGGACGGTCAGGTACCTGGGCGGGGAGGATCACCCACTTGGGCCCTCGGCACAATGGGCACCGTAACAGCGAGATCTCCTCCCCCGTCACCCGGGAGTGTCCGTCGCCTCTGGCCATACTGCGCCTCCTGTCAGCCGAGGGCGCCCACGGGCCCGCTCGCGCCGCGTGCGCCCTCTCCCCCCTAGAACCCCCCTCTCCCAAAGAGAGAGAGATTCAAGACATCTTTGAACATATGTTCTCTCCCCCCCTTTATTCCCCCCTGCCCTGCGTCGGTTCCCCCCGTAGCGGTCGCTCAGCAGCACCGGGCAGCGGGGGGAGACGGGGGGACCGACGAAGAGCCCCGCTTTTGCCCCGATGCTAGAGGCCGACTCTCAACCTCTAGCGACCGCCAGCCGCGGGCAGCCAGGTATTACCCCCTCCGCGTGCCCATCCCGCGGCGCGTCTCCGACGGCCGGGTGCTAACGGCCCGGACGGCCCCTTGCCCAACGAGGGGCCCGCTAAGCGGTCTGGCTAGAGCCGCCCGGTGCCTCCCCCCCGTTCAAAGTCGCTGCCAGAAGCTCCTTGCACATCAGGGATGAGCGGCGCCCCCGCCGTGATGGGGCGGCAGAAGACGGAGCGTTGGCGGAGGCTGCCGTCCTCATGGAACTGACAGAGGCAGTAGAGACATTCGGCGATGTAGAAGGTCCGCGTCTCAGAGAGCCGCACACAGAAGCCGGCCCCATCATGCGGGCATGTACGCTCGAACATCATGCCCTCCTCTCCCGGGCCGCCAGACGGGGGCAGCGGCCCCCCCACCGGATGAGGACCCGGTTAATCGTGAACCGGCACAGACACCGCGGGCAGCGGTACTCGTGGCGCTCCAGGTCCGCCCGCCACTCGGTGTCCATGCGCTCGCCATCGTGAGGGCACTGGTCACGCGTAAACCTGGGGCGAGGCACGGTAGGTCACCGTCAGCATCACAAGCCGGTCCAAGCGATCTTCAGGCAGGCCCGGGAACAGCCGCTTGAACCGGGCCCGCGCCCGGATCGCCTGGATGCGGTAGCGGGTCCACTCGCGCCGTATGCACTCAATGCGGGCACAACTCATGACAACGCCTCCCGCAAGCGCCGTATCCTCTCCTCGATGCCCTCGAGCCGCTGCCTAAGCTCCTCGATGCGGTCGTCCGTCCAGATGACCCTCCCCGGTTCCTGGGGCGGCGGCGGGGGCGGCGGAGGCGGGGGAGGGGGCGGCCCCAGACGGGCCCGTACCTCCGCCTGACGGGCCTCTAGCCAGGCCGTGAGGAAGATGTTGTTGTCGATGTCCTTGCCCATGACGGTATTGGCCGAGTACTGCTTCCCCACGATGCGCTCGGGCGGCCAGGGGGCGGCGGCCCAGGCATCGGCGAATGAGGCATCGCCATCGGGATGCGCGTACCAGATCTCCAGGTGGGTGAGTTGTGCCCCCGTGTAGTCCCCCCCGAACACGGCAGCGAAGCTGCCTCGGTTGGTGTAGACGATGGGGTAGAGGCCGGCCGCCCGGATGGCCGCCTCCGCCTCGAGGACGCGGGCTATGGCGTTCTCCAGGCTCCCTGTCCGCCGCCATCCAGAGCGGGGAGGCTCGATGTCGATGGCGACGAACATGAGGTGCTGCCGCAGCCCGCCTACGGCCTCTAGGGCCAGGCGTACTTGCTCGTGCCCAGGCCACTCGGCACGGTCCCAGTCCAGGACCACGTAGGCGGAGATGGAGAGGCCGGCGGCGAGGGCGCCGCCGGCCTGCTGCTGGAAGTACTGGTTCTGTCCCCATCCCAGGTCCGGGTGCCCGCCCCACGCCTGGATGATGGCGTAGATCCCGTGGTGGGTGCGGACCTCATCCCAGAACGCCTGGGGGAGGTCCCTCTGATAGCTGGAGAGGTCGATGCCCCAGGTGAACTGGCTCACTGCCCATCCTCCTCATCCAGGGGGATGATGACGGCGGAGGCGTTGTAGAGGCTGACCCTCTCCCGCCAGGTGATGCGCTTGCGGGTGACCTGCCCCTCGAAGCGATCACTGGTGTCCAGGAGGGCGCCGAAGAGGATCAGCCAGGGGCCCTCACCGTGGTAGTCTTCGACATAGGCCACCAGGGGCCTCCCCTGCCCGACGTACGCCACGACCCGGTATCTGACCCGTCGCTGAAGCTCCTCAGGGACCTCCAGGGACTCCCAGGGGTTCGCCTCCCACTGCAAGGTCCGTCGCTCCGTCATGCCAGCACCTCCGAGGCGTCCTCGAACTGGCGGCAGGAGTAGCACCACCAGACGATGCGGTGGGAGGGATGGGACTGGCGGTGGACCTTGACGTGGGAGCGGAAGGCGAAGGCAAGGTAGGGCGGCGTTAGCTGAGGTCTAGGGCAATCGAGGCACAAGAGGCGGACTGGCTCACGGTCGCACGGCGGATATATCGCCTCGGTATGGGGAGCCGCCCCCGGCCGAGACTCGGCGCAGCAACGGTTCATGTCTACCCCCCTGTCTCCCTCGCCAGGGGGGAAGGCTGCGCCCTACACCGACTATGTCAACCGGCTATGCTTCTTATGTAGATATGGCCGGTCTCCGGAGCCGCCGTCAGTATAGCATTCTCCCGACCCCTCGTTTGCCCCGCCATCCCGCCGGTGCTACACTGGGAGCGTCATCCTTGGTCTTTCTGACATGGCGTCCGTCGCCCCGCTGCCCCGCCGGCCATACCTCAGCCTAGCCGAGGAGGGCCGGGCTGCGCCAGAGGAGGCGGCCACGGAGAGATGAGCTCCCTGCGCCTCTTCCTGCTCGCCCTCGTAGTCCTCCTCCTGCCGGTGGCGGGAGGTGCCATCGGCTTCCGCCTGGGGACGGACTGGAGCGCCTCCAGCAGCGCCGGTGACGGCGCCCAGGGGGGAGACTTCGGCCTCCTGCGCGAGATCTACGACACCCTGCGCGCCAATTATGTCGACCCGGACAAGATAGACCCGGAGCTGCTCCGCTCCGGCGCCATCGATGGCCTCCTCCAGGCCCTGGGCGACCCCCACACCATCTACATAGACCCCCAGTCCTATTCCCTGGGCGTGGACGTCATCTCCGGCACCTTCGAAGGCATCGGCGCTCGCGTCGAGCAGGACCCCATCACCAGAGCCATCGTCATCGTCACCCCCTTCCGGGGCTCGCCAGCAGAGCGGGCCGGTATCCAGCCCGGGGACGTCATCCTGGCCGTCAACGGCGAGAGGACGGAGGGCTGGACCCTCACCCAGGCGGTCCAGCGCATCCGCGGGCCCCGCGGCAGCCAGGTCACCCTCACCCTGCAGAGGCGGGACGGCACCGTCCGGGAGATCACCCTGACCCGGGACACCGTGGTGGTCCCCACCGTGGTCACCCAGCCGGTCACCGATGACTCCGGCGCCACCCTGCAGGAGCTGGCTTATGTCGAGTTGCAGCAGTTCACGGAGCAGACCCCCAGCGATCTCGCTCGCATCCTGCGGGAGGTGAAGCAGAGCGGCGCGCGGGGCCTCATCCTGGACCTGCGCCGCAACCCGGGCGGCTCCCTGGAGGCCACCATACGGGTGGCCGACCTCTTCCTGGACTCCGGCACCATCCTGACGGAGGTGGAGCGGGGGGGCCGGCAGCGACAGGTGCGGGCGCAACCGGGCGGCGACGCCACCGACCTGCCCATGGTGGTACTGGTAGGCCCCGGCTCCGCCAGCGGCGCCGAGGTGCTGGCGGCGGCCCTCAAGGAGAACCAGCGGGCCGTCCTCATCGGCGAGAAGACCTTTGGCAAGGGGACCGTCAACCAGATACACGAGCTCTCCAACGGCGGCGCCCTTTTCGTCACCGTCGGCCGCTGGCTCACCCCCAATGGCGAGCTGATAGAGGGCGTCGGCATCGAACCGGACGTCCCGGTGCCGGGGATGACCGAGCAGCTCGCCCAGGGGCACGACCCCGCCCTGCCTCTGGCCGTGCAGCACCTGCGCCAGGCCCTAGCCCTCGCTCGATAGTTATGTCGAGTTGGCCATGGCCGAGAAGACGATAACCGTCAACCGCAAGGCCTACCACGACTACCACATCCTGAAGAGCTACGAGGCGGGGATCCAGCTCACGGGGACGGAGATCAAGTCGCTGCGGGATGGCCGCATCAGCATCCGGGAGGCCTACGTGCGCCCGGAGGAGGGCGAGATGTGGCTGGTGGGCGCCCATATAGCCCATTACCCGCCCGCCGGCCGCTGGAACCATGAACCCACCCGCAAGCGTCGCCTCCTCCTCCACGCCAAGGAGATCCGCGAGCTGACGGAGGCCGTCCGCGCCCAGGGGATGACCATCGTCCCCCTCAGGGTCTACCTGAAGAACGGCCTGGCCAAGGTGGAGATCGCCCTGGCCCGGGGCAAGCGCAAGTACGATAAGCGGGAGGCCCTGGCCCGCAGGGAGGCCGAGCGCCGCATGCGCCAGGCCACCATGCGGCGGGCCTGAGACCCTGCGCAGACCGCCTCAGTAGGCCTTCTCCAAGAGGGCGTAGACGTCCTGCGGCGTGGCAGGGCGCGGGTTGGTGGCCACGACGAGGTCTTGCATGGCGTCCCGCACTATGCCATCGAAGTCCTCCCGCGTCACGTTCACATCCCGCAGCCGGTAGGGGACGCCCAGCCCCTGGATGAAGCGCCGCAGCGATTCTATCCCCGCCCTGGCCGCATCCTCCGTGGCCATGTCACGGGTGTCCACCCCCATCGCCTGCGCCAGTAGCGCCTGTCGCTCTGCCGTCACCGGCAGGTTGAACTCCAGCACATGGGGCAGCATGATGCAGGAGGTCAGGCCATGGGGGACGTTGCAGCGGGCCCCCAGCTGATGGCCGATGCCGTGGCTGAGGCCCAGGAGGACATTGGCCAGGCCGAAGATGCTCATCCAGGCGGCTAGCTGACACTGGGTCTTGGCCGCCAGGTCATGGGGGTCACGGGTGGAGGGCGGCAGGTAGCGGAAAAGGAGTTGCAGGGCGTGGAAGGCCAGGGCATCGGTGAAGGGCATGTGGGACTGAGAGATGAAGGCCTCCACGCAGTGGTCCACCGCCCGCATCCCGGTGCTGGCCCAGAGCCAGCTAGGGGTGTGGACGGTGATGGCGGCGTCCAGGAAGGAGACCTTGGGCATGAGCTGCTCGTCCACGTAGAGGTCCTTCACCCGCCGCTCCTCGTCGGTGATGCCGGCAAAGTTGGTGAAGTCGCCAGCGGAGAGGGTGGTGCCCACGGTTATGTGGGGAGGCGCCTGCCCCTTCAGGGAGGGCACCGTCACCTTGTCCGGGTACTCGAAGAGGACGCGATAGTCATCCAGTTGCTCCGGGTTCTTGACGCCCTCCGCCAGGCAGAGGGCCACCGCCTTAGCGCAGTCGATCTGGCTGCCGCCCCCCAGGCTGATGAGGAGGTCCGCCCCGGCCTCCCGGGCCTGGGCGGCCGCCTCCACCACCGCCCGACGAGGGACGTGCTGTTTGGAGGCGGCGTCCACCCCCACCACCTTGTTGCCCAGGAGGGAGCGCACCCGGTCCACCAGGTCCGTCTGGGTGGCCAGGGTGTGGCTGGTGATGATGAAGACTCGCTGGCCGCCCAGGCGCTCCACCTCCTCCGGGAGGTGCTCCAGGCAGCCAGGGCCGTACCAGACACGGCGCATGGTGGGGATGTCGAACTTGCCGTAGAGGGGCCCGCCATCCGTAGTCTGCTGGCTCACGCTACTCCTCCTTGACCCTCAAGGTAGCTGTCGTAGGGGCTGCCGCTATCGCCCCGCCGTGGTCGCTGGCGCCCCCATTAAATAGGCGCCTCCGCAGCCATGTCAAGGCGGAGAGTCGGCCGTTACATGTGCCACCGGCAGCCCAGGGAGCGCTCCGGTGGTGGTATAATATTGGTGCGAGTGGGGACGAGTGGGTTCGACAGGGAAGGTCGAGCCCGGACAGCAGGCCGAGGTCGCCACCGACCTCGTTAAACAGGTGGCGAAAAAGTAACTGGCGAGCGCGAACTCGCTCTGGCCGCCTAGTCTGTAGGCGGCCACGTCGCCCTAGCCTCTCCCCTGCGGGCTGGGAGCGGCGCCAGAGAGCAGGGGTGCAGCCCTCCCGACGCCGATAGGGAGAGCCCAAGAGACATCGGCTGGCCCGTCGGTACGCTGCTGGCGGCGGTACGGCGGGCGAGATGCAAGCGCCAGCTAAGCCTGTAGTCGGTCCGGGGAGGTCTTCGCCTGGACGAGGGGTTCGACTCCCCTCCGTCTCCACCATTTTTCGTATGTGTGCCCGTTGCCCTGGCAACATTCTCCCGTCTGCGCTGAAATCGCAGCGACTTATATCTCCACCCCGCTCCCCGCGCGCCCCTCCACCTGAAGCGTTCTCCTGCATCTCCTACAGGCAGGCCGGACCGTGAGCCTCGCCACTTAGCCCCGGGCTGCTGTGCCCTGACTGCTGCCGACGGTCAGGGTTGGGCACGGCATCCACCGGACCCTCAGCCGCCTTCCGCCTGCCTCGCCACCGCCGTCGTCCGGCCCAGACGTCCCGTCCAGTAAGCGAGCCCATACATAAGGGCCGACGCCAGGAAGCACAAGGCCAGGATAGTGAAGGCCAGGTCGTAGCTGCCCCGGACATCGTACAGGAGGCCGGCCAGCCACGGCCCCACCGCGAATCCCACGTAGATTATGACCCCCAGCGCCCCCAGGATGACGCCGAAGTGGGCGGTGCCGTAGAAGTATCCCACCAGCAGGGGGTCTATGAGGGGGCCATTGGCCTGAGCGGACGCCCAGAGAGGGACGAACAGCGCCAGGGCCAGCGGCGTCGTGCTGGTCACGAGGAGCAAGTAGCCCAGCGCCAGCGCTACCGAAGTGCCTACCGCCAGCGCCGGCGGCGGCACGCGGTTGATGAAAGGCCCGGCGGTGGCCCTCACCGCCGCGTACAGGCCGGTGATGGCAGAGACTACCAGGGCCGCCCCCTTGGGCGAAAAGCCCTCCGAGCGAAAGAAGGGGACAGCGTGGACGAAGAACGCCACCATCCCCGCCTGCATCAGCCCCACACCGACGGCGATGAGCCAGAAGGTCGGCGTCCGCAGTGCCTCTCGCAGGGTCAGGGAGGGCCCCACCGTCTGCCGGTGGAGCCGCTCCAGTCGCTGGTCGGCCGGCGGCTCCTCCTGCCCCACCGCCTCCGGCCCGTCCTTCACTACCAGCAGCAGCACCGGCAGGAGGTAGGCCAGTTGCACCACCCCGGAGAAGAGGAAGGCCTGTCGCCAGCCCCATTCCTCCACTATGTAGGTGATGATGGGGATGAAGATGAAGCCGCCCAGCCCGAAGCCAGCGTGGGCCAGACCCAGCGCCTGGGGCCTTCGCCAGGTGAACCAGCGAGATAGGAGTGCGTTCAGGGGCACCGGCCAGATGCTGGAGCGGAAGAAGGAGCCAGCCAGATAGAGGGCGTAGAACTGCCAGAGCCTGTTCACTCCCGCCAGTAGGAAGAAGGTCAGCGCCTGGAGCACCGCCCCCGCCAGCATGGCTGAGCGCGCCCCGCGCCTGTCCACCCACCAGCCCACCAGCGGCCCCGACAGCCCCGTCACCAGCCACATCAGGCTCACGGCGCCGGAGAGCTCCGCCCTGGACCAGCCAAACTCCTCCTCCAGCGGTCCGATGTATATGCCGAAAGACCAGAAGGAGAAGGCAGAGCTGAGGCAGGTGATGCCCGCGCTCACCAGGACGATCCACCACCCGTAATACCGGGGGACCGGCAGTGACAGCGTCAGCCCTCGCAAGGCTTCCTCCTCTCGCTCCTCGCTCCTCCGGCCCGGCCTCTCCTGGTCAGGCCGTCGCCACCTGCCTGCGGCCCAGGGGCGCCAGCAGGACGTAGCAACTGGCGGCGGTCAGGAAGGACGTTATGAACATCACCAGGGCAGCATCGTAGCTGCCGGTCCAGTCGTAGAGGGCGCCGGCCAGCAGCGGCCCCATGGCATAGCCCATGTTGGAGAATACGCCGGACATCCCCAGGATGGAACCGAAGTGGGCCGTGCCGAAGAAGCGACTGATGAGCAGCGGCTCGATGACCGGTGAGTTGGCCTGCCCCATCGCCCACAGGAGGACGAAGATCCCCAGCGCCGGCGCCGCCGTGGATACCATCAGCAGGGCGAGCCCGAGGGCCTGGAGCAGCACCGTCACGATGGCCAGCGTCCGCGGCGTCACCCGGTCGCTCACGCCACCCACGAAGCGCAGCGCCGTGTACAGCCCGGTCACCGAGGTCATCAGCGCCGCCGCTCCCCCCGAGGACAGCCCCTCCGAGCGGAAGAAGGGCACGGCGTGGATCATGAAAGAGAGCTGGCCCATATACATGAAGCTGGCCGCTGCCGCCACCAGCCAAAAGGCCGGCGTCCGCAGCGCCTCCCGCAGCGTGTAGGAGCGCTGGTCCAGCACCGACTGCATCACCGGCGAAGGTCTCTGCAGGGGCGGCTCCTCCACCCCCATATCCTCGGGGCGGTTGCGCACCACCACCAGCGTCACCGGCACGAAGTAGGCCAGCACTATCAGGCCCGAGACGAAGTAGGCCTGTCGCCAACCCAGGCTTTCGATTAGGTAGACTATGAGGGGCGTGAAGATGAAGCCGCCCAGGCCCAGCCCGGCGTTGGCTATGCTCAGCGCCTGCCCCCTCCGCCAGACGAACCAGCGGGAGACCAGGGCGTTCACCGGCAGATAGTAGATCCAAGAGCGGAAGAAGGCGGCGGCGAAGAGGAGGGCGTAGTACTGCCACAGGGCGTTCATGGCTGCCAGCAGGAAATAGGTGGCGGCCGTCGTCACCGCTCCCACCAGCATGGCCGAGCGCGGCCCGTAGCGGTCCAGCCAGCGGCCTATGAGCGGCCCCAGCAGCCCGCCGATGAGCCAGGTCATGCTCACCGCCCCGGAGAGCTGCGCTCGGCTCCAGCCGAACTGCTCCTCCAGCGGCTCAAAGTAGAGGCCGAAGGCCCAGAAGGAGACACCGGTGGTGACGGCCAGGGTGCCCGTCCCCGCCAGGACGATCCACCACCCGTAGTAGGAGGGGGCACGCACGGGCAGCGTCAGCCCCTTCATCCCTCCCTCTCTAGCCCGGCTATCCGGTAGACCAGCCGCATGTCCAGGTGCCGGCGCACCAGGCCCGCCAGACGGTCCAGAGGCTCCTCCCCCTCCTCCGACTGCGGCGGCAAGGCAGCCCCCTTGCGACGGGCCAGGTTCTCCAAGAGGGCCCGCAGCAGGCCCCGATTGTGGAAGAGGCCGTGAATGTAGGTGCCCATGACCCAGCCATCGGCGGAGAGGGCGCCGTCCCGCACCTGGCAGCTCTCCCCCGAGCGAGAGCGAATGAGGAAGGGCGCCTCCGACCCTTCGCTCCGGCTCTGGCCCATGTGGACTTCGTACCCCTGCAGGGACATCCCCTCCGCCCCCGCCAACAGACCACGGCCGGTCAGTACCTGTGCCTCCACCCGGTGCGTCGCCTTGTGCCTCTCGAAGATCGTGACGACGGGCAGCAGTCCCAGCCCCGCCGCCTCTCGCTGTGGTCCCTCCACCAGGTGAGGGTCGTGTATGGCCTGGCCCAGCATCTGGAAGCCGCCGCAGACCCCCACCACCGCCGCGCCCTCCCTGGCCGCCGCCAGGAGGGCATCGGCCAGGCCGCTCTCCCGCAGGTGCTGGAGATCGGCGGCGGTGGTCTTGCTGCCTGGAAGGACGATGAGGTCGGGCCGGCCCAGTGCCTCCTGACGACGGACGAAGCGCACCGTCACCCCCGGTGTCCGGCGCAAGGGGTCGAAGTCGTCGAAGTTGGCGATGTGAGGCAGGCGCACCACCGCCACATCCAGGACTCCCCGGAGCGGCGCCCTCTCCTCCTCCAGAGCCACCGAGTCCTCCTCCGGTATGGCCAGGTCGGGGTCGTAGGGGACGACGCCCACCACCGGGATACCGGTCCGCTCCTCCAGGAAACGGATGCCCGGCGCCAGAAGGGCGGGGTCGCCCCGGAACTTATTGACGACGAGGCCGCGCACCAGCGCCCGCTCCGCCGGCTCCAGGAGCTCCAGGGTGCCCACTAGCTGGGCGAAGACGCCACCCCGGTCTATGTCCCCCACCAGCAGGACGGGCGCCCCCACCGCCCGGGCTAGCCGCATGTTGACGATGTCGCTGGCCTTCAGGTTCACCTCGGCCGGGCTGCCCGCTCCCTCCATCACCACCACGTCGTAGCGAGAGCGGAGGCGCTCCAGCGCCTCCAGCACCAGGAGCCACAGCTCCTCCTTCAGGCGGTAATATTCGGCTGCGGTGTAGGAGCCCCAGGGGCGGCCCAGCACCACCACCTGACTGCGGTGGTCCGCCTCCGGCTTCAGCAGGACGGGGTTCATCTCCACCTGGGGCTCGATGCCGGCCGCCTCCGCCTGGACCGCCTGGGCACGCCCTATCTCCAGTCCGTCCGGCGTCACGTAGGAGTTGAGGGCCATATTCTGGGCCTTGAAGGGGGCGACGCGCAGGCCGTCCTGATGGAGGATGCGGCAGAGGGCAGCCACCAGCAGGCTCTTGCCGACGTGGGACATCGTTCCCTGGACCATCAGCAGGCGGGCGGTCATCTCTCTTTACCCTCGGCATAGTTTATACGCCACCGGGGGGAGCTCCGTCGACCCGATATGCAGAACTTGATGAGGGATCGCGAAGATAAGGTAGCGAGGGCAGGGCCGGGCGGCAGCCCTTGACGGCCTTTCCTGGCCGGTGTTAGATAGAGGACATCGAAAGCTGAATAACGTGTCTCCCGGGTGCCGCAGGGCTTAAAAGGGAAAGAGGGGTAGAAGCCCACGCGGCCGCGCCACTGTGAGCAGGGAGCCCCGGCAGAGGCCACTGTCCCCAACGGGGGATGGGAAGGCGCCGCGGGCGATGATCTGCCAGCCAGGAGACCTGCCCGGGGGACGGGTGGCTGACTCTTCGCGTCGGGGAGGGCGCCCAGGTCATCCGCACTGTCCGGGGCGGAGGCCCGCAGCGGGCCAGGACGGCAGGCGAGCTGCCAGCGTGGGCCGCCCAGAGGAGGCCGAGGAAGGCCGACCGACGGTCTGCCCGCCAGGGCCCGGGCAGGAGAGAGCCGGCGGCGGCGCGGAAAGACCGAGGCGGGCTGGCCGGCAGCACCTCGCCCCAGCCGGGGCGGGAAACCAGCGCCGGCCGAACCTCGCCCCGCTCAGGCAAGTGACTGCGGCCGGCAGCGCAGGAAAGGGCCGCTCCCCGATGCCCGTCAGCCAGCAGGGAGCGGCCATGATCGTCTTCCTCACCACCGCCGATACCGACCTCCAGGCGCTGGCGGCGGCCCTGCCGGGACTGCCGGCGGGCTTCCCCAAGGTGTACGCCCGCCACGTCCAGGCCCTGGGCAGCCCCGGGGCGCTGGACCCCTTCCTGGCGGAGATCGCCCCCCGCGCCCGGCTGGTGCTGCTACGTCTCCTGGGGGGCAAACGGGCCTTCGAGGAGGGCGTGGACCGCCTGGCTGCCCTCTGTCGCGAGCGCGGGATACCCCTTGTCGCCTGCCCCGGAGAGTCGACGCGCGACCTGACGCTGGAGGCGGCCTCCACCGTGCCGCCGGGTGTCGTCGCCCGTGCCTTCGAGTACCTGGTGCACGGTGGCGTCGTCAACCTGCGCAGCCTCCTCCTCTTCCTCTCCGACGAGCTTCTGGGGACGGGCTACGGCTACGCCCCTCCCGCCGCCCTCCCCTGGGACGGCCTCTATCGCCCCGGCCACCCTGGCCCCCTGACAGACGAGGAGTACCGTCAGCGCTGGTGGCGGCCTGACCGGGAGACGGTGGGCATCCTGTTCTACCGGGCGCTCTGGGCCAGCGGCAACACGGAGCCGGTGGACGCCCTCATAGAGGCGCTGGAAGAGCGAGGAGCCAACGTCCTTCCCGTCTTCTGCTACAGCCTGCGGGACGAGGCCACTCCGCCCGGGCAGCTCCCCCTGGCGCTGCGACGCCACTTCCTGGGGCCGGACGGCCGGCCCGGCGTGGACTGTCTCGTCTCCACCCTCAGCTTCGCCCTGGCGAGGGAAGACCCGGACGCCGCCGCCCATGCCCTGGCCGCCCTGGATGTCCCCATCGTCCAGGCCGTCCTCTCCACCGTCAGCCGCCAGGAATGGCAGGAGGGCAGCATAGGCCTCTCCCCTCTGGACGTAGCCATGAACGTGGCCCTGCCGGAGCTGGACGGTCGCATCATAGCGCTGCCCATCGCCTTCAAGGAGGTGAGGAGGGAGCCGGCCCTGGGGGCCAGCATCGCCCGCAGCGTCCCCGACCACGAGCAGGTCTCCCTGGTAGCGGAGCTGGCCCTGCGCTGGGCGCGCCTCAGGCGCAAGGGGAACGCCGAGAAGAGGGTGGCCATCGTCCTCAGCAACTACCCCACCAAGAGCGCCCGCGCCGGCAATGCCGTGGGGCTGGATACCCCGGCCTCGGCCGTCCGCCTGCTCAACGCCCTCAGGGAGGCCGGCTACCAGGTGCCGGAGGTCCCAGCCGATGGCGATGCCCTGATGCACCGCCTCCTCGCCTCCGGCACCTACGACAAAGAGCACCTGACGGACGAGCAGCTACAGGTCGCCCCGGGCCGCGTCCCGGCGGAGGAATACCGGGCCTGGTTCGCCCGCCTGCCGGAGACCCTGCGAGAGGAGATGGAGAGGGCCTGGGGGGCGCCGCCCGGGGAGCTCTACCGTGTGGACGGCGCCCTGGCCGTCCCCGGCCTCCTGCTGGGGAACGTCTATCTGGGCCTGCAACCGCCCCGCGGCTTCGGCGATAACCCTATGGCCATCTACCACAGCCCCGACCTGCCACCCACTCATCATTACCTGGCCTTCTACCGCTGGCTGCGGGACGGCTTCCAGGCGGACGCCATAGTCCACCTGGGGAAGCACGGAACCCTGGAGTGGCTGCCGGGGAAGGGCATCGGCCTGTCGCCGGGCTGCTACCCCGTGGCGGCCCTGCCCGACCTGCCCCTCCTCTACCCCTTCATCGTCAACGACCCCGGCGAGGGCGCCCAGGCCAAGCGACGCGCCCACGCCGTCATCGTAGACCACCTAGTGCCGCCCCTGACCACCGCCGGCACCTACGGCGAGCTGGCCCGCCTGGAGCAGCTCATGGACGAGTACGCCCGCGCCCAGGCCATGGACCCCGCCAAGCTCCCCCTGGTGAGGGCCCAAATATGGGAGGCCGTCCAGCGGGCCAACCTCCACCACGACCTCCACGTGGAGGAGGAGCCGGAGGACTTCGATTCCTTCCTGCTTCACATGGACGGGTACATCTGCGAGCTCAAGGACGCCATTATTCGGGGCGGGCTCCACGTCCTGGGGGAGCCGCCGCGCGGCGAGGCCCAGATAGATACCCTGCTCGCCCTCACCCGTCTGGACGGCGAGGCCCCCTCCCTGCGACGGGCCGTGGCGGAGGCCCTGGGCCTGGACTACGATGCCCTCCGTCGCGACCTGGGCCACCCCCACGAGGGCCCCGTGCCAGAGACGCTGGCCGCCCTGGGCCTTCCCCTGCGCACCCGCGGGGACGTCCTGGAGGCGGTGGACGCCCTGGCCCGCCGGTTGCTGGAGGCCCTCCAGGAGAGGGGCTTCCCGCCAGGGGCCGGCCGTGAGGTGGCCATCGCCGTCTTGGGCGAGGCGGCGGGGCAGGTGCCGACGGTGCTGGAATACGTCTGCCGCCGTCTGGTGCCTGATCTGGAGCGCACCACCGACGAGATAGGCAATCTCCTGCGGGGGCTGGACGGGCGCTACGTGCCGCCGGGGCCCAGCGGCTCACCCACCCGCGGGATGGCCAACGTCCTCCCCACCGGCCGCAACTTCTACTCCCTGGATCCCCGCTCCGTCCCCTCGCCCTTCGCCTGGGAGGTGGGGAAGACGCTGGCGGAGGGGCTGCTGGAGCGCTATCGTCGGGAGGAGGGACGCTACCCGGAGACGGTGGGGCTGGTGGTGTGGGGCACCGCCGTTATGCGCACCCACGGCGACGACATCGCCCAGACGCTGGCCCTCCTGGGCGTGCGCCCCGTGTGGCGCCAGGAGGACGGGCGAGTGACCGGCCTGGAGGTCATACCCCTTTCCGAGCTGGGGCGCCCCCGCGTGGACGTAACTCTGCGCATCTCCGGTTTCTTCCGGGACGCCTTCCCCAACCTCATAGACCTCCTGGACGAGGCGATAGAGATGGTGGCCACCTTGGACGAGCCGGAGGCACTGAACTACGTCGCCAAGCACTACCGTGAAGACTTGGGGCGCCGGCTGGCCCAGGGCCAGGCCGAGGACGAGGCCAAGACCCGCTCCCTCTTCCGCATCTTCGGCAGCAAGCCCGGCACCTATGGCGCCGGCATCCTGGCTGCCCTGGAGGAGGGGAACTGGCGCAGCGACGCCGACCTGGCCGACATCTACATCTCCTGGGGCTCCTATGCCTACGGCCGCCACCGCCAGGGTGAGAGCGCTCCCCTGGAGTTCCGGGAGCAGTTCGCTCGCATCGCCGTGGCGGCGAAGAACCAGGACAACCGCGAGCACGACATATTCGACTCCGATGACTATTTGCAATACCATGGGGGCATGGTCGCCACGGTGCGCGCCCTCGCTGGCCGGCAGCCCCGCGCCTACTTCGGCGACTCCGCCGACCCGGCGCGGCCCGTGGTGCGCGACCTGGCAGAGGAGGCCCGGCGCGTCTTCCGCACCCGCGTCGTCAACCCTCGCTGGATCGAGGCCATGAAGGGCCACGGCTACAAGGGCGCCTTCGAGCTGGCAGCCACCGTGGACTACCTCTTCGGCTACGACGCCACCGCCGGCGTCGTGGAGGACTGGATGTACGAGCAGGTAGCCCGCGCCTACGCCCTGGACCGGGAGATGCAGCAGTTCTTCCAGCGGAGCAACCCCTGGGCCCTGCGGGACATCGCCGAGCGGCTGCTGGAGGCCGCCTCCCGTGGCCTCTGGGGCTCACCGCCGGAGGAGCTGTTGCGGGAGCTGCAGCGCCTCTACCTGGAGACGGACGCCCTGCTGGAGGGAGGGATGGGAGGCCATGCCGGCTGACCGCGGTCCCGTTTTCCCCTTCACGGCCATCGTTGGGCAGGAGCGGATGAAGCTCGCCCTCGTCCTCAATGCCATAGAGCCCTCCATCGGCGGCGTCCTCATCCGGGGCGAGCGGGGGACGGCCAAGTCCACCGCCGTGCGGGCGCTGGCCGATGTCCTGCCCCCCATAGAGGTGATAGAGGGCTGCCCTTACTCCTGTGAGCCCCGCAGCCCCCAGGGCCTCTGCCACGTCTGCACCGAGCCCCGCGGCCTTCTGCCCCGCGGCTTCCGGCCGGTGCGTATGGTGGACCTGCCCATCGGCGCCACCGAGGACCGGGTGGTGGGCACCCTGGACATCGAGGCCGCCCTCAAGCTGGGCGAGAAGCGCTTCCAGCCCGGCCTCCTGGCCGAGGCCCACCGTGGCATCATCTACATCGACGAGGTGAACCTGCTGAGCGACCACCTGGTGGACATCCTCCTGGACTCGGCCGCCATGGGCCAGAACTACGTGGAGAGGGAGGGCGTCTCCTTCTCCCACGCCGCCCGCTTCGTCCTCATCGGCACCATGAACCCGGAGGAAGGCGAGGTGCGGCCCCAGCTCCTGGACCGCTTCGGGCTGGCGGTGGAGGTGGAGACCCTGAGCGACCCGGAACAGAGAGCAGAGGTGGTGCGACGTCGCCTCCAGTTCGACGCCGACCCGGAGGCCTTCCGCGCCCGCTGGCGGCCACAGGAGGAGGCGCTGCGGCGCCGCATCCAGGAGGCGCAGGCCATCCTGCCTTCCGTCCAGGCCGATGAGGGGCTGCTGGCCTACATCGCCCAGGTCTGTCTGGAGCACCACGTGGAGGGGCTGAGGGCCGATATCGTCACCTACCGGGCGGCCCGCGTCCACGCCGCCTTCCAGGGCCGCGACCGGGCCCTGAGGGAAGACGTGGACGCGGTGGCGGAGCTGGCCCTGCTGCACCGTCGGCGGCCGCCCCGTCAGCCCCAGCCCCTGGGACGCCCCCCGTCGCCAGACCGCGGCCCCGGCCCGGCCGAGGGCCGCCCTGCGCCCGAGACGTCGTCCCCGCCCGCGGCCCGGCCGGGCGAGCGCACCTTCGCCCCCGGCCCCGCCGCCGAGCCGCCCACCCTCCTGCTGAGGGAGGAAAAGGCGCCGCCTCTGGTGCGAGCGGGCCGCCGGGCCACCGTGCGACGCGCTCGCGGCCGTGGGCGTTATGTCACCTTCCGCTTCCCCAGGGGGCGGCCGGTGGATCTGGCCCTGGGCCCTACCCTCCGGGCGGCCGCCGTGCGGACCGGCCGCCTTTGGCAGCCCCGTCTCCCCCTGAGAGTCCTGCCGGAGGACCTTCGGGAGAAGGTGCGAGAGGAGAAGGTGGGGGCGCTCCTCCTCTTCCTGGTGGACGCCAGCGCCTCCATGGCCGCCCGCCGCCGCATGGCCACCGTGAAGGGGGCCATCCAGCACCTCCTGGCCGACGCTTACCGCCAACGAGACCGCGTCGCCCTCGTCTGCGCCCGTGGCCAGCGTGCCACCGTGGTGTTGCCACCCACGGGCAGTGGCGAGCGGGCCCGCCGCGCCCTCGAGGAGCTGCCCACGGGCGGGGCCACCCCTCTGGCAGCGGGGCTGGCCCTGGCCCATCACCTGCTGGAGCGCCACCGTCTGGCCAACCCACGCGCTCCCGCCCTTCTGTTGCTGGCCAGCGACGGCCGCGCCAACGTCGCCCAGCACGGGGGCGACCCCCTGGAGGAGGCCATCGAGGAGGCGGAGCGGCTGCGGCGCCGCGGCTTCCGCAGCGTCATTCTGGACGCCGAGGCTGGCCCCGGCTTTAGACTGGGTATGCTGGAGCGGCTGGCCGACGCTTTGGGGGCGCGGCGCCTACCCGTCGCCCCCGAGGACGGCGAGTCCCTCGCCAGGAGCATCAGGTTGGTGCTGAGGTGAAGCTACACGTGGGCCTGCTGGAGCGCTACGGCGGCACCCCGGAGGAGATAGAGGCCCGGGGCCTGGCGGCCGCCCGCGCCCTCCTCCCCCCCATGGGGCTCTCGCCGGAGCAGGAGACGGTGGCCCTGGCCGTGGTGCGGGCCACTGCCGACCCCACCCTGGCCGGCCTCCTCCGCTTCCACCCCCGCGCCGTGGAGGAGGCCGTGGCAGCGCTGCAGCGGCGGGCCACCATCGTGGTGGACAGCAACGTAACGGCGGCGGGACTGGACAGCCGTCTTCTGACCCGGCTGGGCTGCCCCCCGCTGGTGGCCATCTCTCTGCCCGACGCTGCCCAGGAGGCAGCGCACCGGCGCATCACCCGCTCGGCGGCGGGGATGCTGCTGGCCCGGGATGCCCTGCAGGGCGCCCTGGCCGTGGTGGGCACCGCCCCCACTGCCCTCCTCGCCCTGCTGGACATGGTGGACAGCGGAGAGGCGAGGCCGGCGGCGGTGGTGGGCGTCCCGGTGGGTCTGGTGGCCGCGCCGGAGGCCAAAGAGGAGCTACAACGCCGGCCCCTGCCCTGGATCGCCCTGGAAGGGCCACGAGGCGGGGCGGCCGTCGCCGCTGCCATCGTCAACGCTATCATGGGCATCGCCTGTCGGAGGAGTGAAGCGAGAGAAGAAGCGAAAGGAGGGGATGAGCAATGAGGCTCTTCGCCACGGCCTGGGAGCGCAGCCTGGCCGATGCGGAACGCTGGCTGCCCTGGGCGATGATCCTGCTGGGCCTCTTCGGCCTCTACCTGCTGGGGATGGACCAGGGGCAGGCCCTCGGCGCCTTCCTGGGCGAGATGGCCTTCCGCAACAACTGGCTCCACGAGCTCTTCCACGACGCCCGCCACGCCGGCGGTTTCCCCTGCCACTAGAGGCCTTCCTGCCTAGCGAGGCCGAGGCGGTATGCGCACGGGCACCATAGCCCAGAACCTGAAGGCATCCCTGGTGGCGGGGGCACTGGCCGGGCTACTGGTGGCGGCCTTTCACTTCCTGGCCACCGAGCAGGTGGTGGAGGAGGCCGTCGGCCGGGAGGCCGCTCTGGGGCCGGCGGAGGAGGTCTTCTCCCGCACCGTGCAGAGGTTGGGGCTCTTCGGGGGCTTCCTCCTCTACGGCGTCTCATGGGGCCTCATCTTCGCCGGGGTGTACCAGTTGGCGGCGGGACGCCTTCCTGGCCGGCAAGGCTGGCAAAAAGGGCTCGTCCTAGCCGGCATCGCCCTGTGGAGCGTGGGAGTGTTCCCTCTGCTGAAGTACCCCGCAAGGCCGCCAGGGGTGGGGGACGAAGGCACCATAGAGGCCCGGCAGGCCTACTATCTGCTCTATACGGCCCTCTCCGTAGTGGCGGCGGTGGGCGCCCTGGGGCTAGCGGAGGCATTGCAGGACACCGTCCTCAGGGCGTGGCGATGGCCCATCGTGGCTGGGGCCTATGCCGCCGCCTGCGCCCTCATCTACATCCTTATGCCGGCCTCGCCGGACGAGTCCCTGGCCGACTTCGCCGATCTCCTGGGCCGCTTCCAGGCCCTCTCTCTGGCGGGGCTCGTCCTGTTCTGGCTGGCGTTGGGAGGTGCCTTTGGGCCCCTGCAGTTGCTCTTCGCCGAAGGGGAAACGGCCAGGGGTCGTCCTTCTGGCCCACGGTAGCCGTCGCAGCCCCGACACGGGGCCCGGCATGCGTCTGCTGGCCAGCGGCCTGGCGGACCGCCTGGGGGGCGATGTCCCTGTGGGCGTCGCTTACCTGGAGGCGATGCGCCCCACCCTGGCGGAGGCGGCCGCCCAGCAGGTGGGGCAGGGCGTGGACTGCCTCCTGGTTCAGCCCTTCCTGCTGGGCGAGGGGCAGCACCCGCTGGAGGCGCGCTGCCTGGCCCAGGCCCTCCGCGAGCGATGGCCCGGCCTCCAGGTGGCCCTGGGACGGCCCCTGGCCCGCCACCCGCTCCTCCTGGAGGTCCTGCTGGAGCGGCTGCGCGGCCTTCTGGACGGCGAGGAGGGGCCATGGGGCGTCGTCCTGGTGAAGGCGTTCACTCGCCTCAAGGGTGGCGATCTGGGCTGGCTGGAGGAGCTGGCCGATGGCCTGTCCCGCAGGCTCGGCCCCGGGTTCCGGGTGGCGGCCGCCCAGTCGGGGCCCGGGCCCCCCAGCATCGCCCAGGCAGCGGCCACCCTGGCGCCCCACGTGCGCGCCCTGGCGGTCTTCCCCTGCCTCTTCTTCGAGGGCAAGATATGGGGACGGGATATCGCGCCGGCGGTGGAGTCCTTGCGGAAGGAATGGAGACAGGGGCCGGTGGTGCTGGGCCGGCCTCTGGGCGTGGACGAGCGCATCACCGCCGTGGTCTGGGAGAGAGTGCGGGAGCTATGGAGGGAGCTGGAGGGCTGAAGCGCCGCAGCCTCCGTCACGGCTATACCACGGGCACCTGCGCCGCCGCCGCCACCAAGGCCGCCACCCTGGTGCTGGTCACCGGCAAGCAGCCCAGCGCCGTCACCGTCCACCTCCCCATAGGGCAGGAGGCCGTCCTCCCCGTCCACCGCTGCGAGATGCGAGACCGCTCCGTCCTCTGCTCCGTCATCAAGGACGCCGGGGACGATCCGGACGTGACCAACGGCGCCGAGATCTGCGCCACCGTCTCCTGGACGGAGGAACCCGGCGTGCACATCCACGGCGGCCCCGGCGTGGGCGTGGTCACCAAGCCCGGCGTGGGGATACCCGTCGGCGAGCCGGCCATAACCCGCGTTCCCCGGCGGATGATCATCCAGGCCGCCCTGGAGGCCATGGGTGAGCTGGCAGAACGCTACGGACTGGTGGTGGAGATCTCCGTCCCCGGCGGCGAGGAGCTGGCCCGCAAGACTACCAATGCTCGGCTCGGCATCATCGGCGGCATATCCATCCTGGGTACCACCGGCATCGTGGTGCCTTACTCCACCGCCGCCTGGCGGGCCAGCGTCGAGATGGCCATCGACGTGGCGGCCGCCAACGGCCTGAGGGAGATAGTCCTGAGCACCGGCACCCAAAGCGAACTCTACGCCCGGGAGCTCCTCTCCCACTTGCCGGAGATGGCCTTCATCGAGGCCGGCATCTTCTTCGGCCCCGGGCTGAAGCGGGCCGTCAACAAGGGCATCGGGCGGGTCGTCCTGGCGGGGATGATCGGCAAGCTATCCAAGGTGGCTCAGGGCAAGATGGTGACCCACGTGGCCGGCAACCAGGTGGACACCGACTTCCTGGCCGGCCTCGCTCTGGCCCTGGGCGCCCCGTCCAACCTAGTGGAGGCGGTGCGACAGGCCGCCAGCGCCCGCCACGCTCAGGCGCTGGTGCTGGCCCACGGCCTGGCCGGCTACTTCGATCTCCTGTGTCGGAAGGTGTGCGATGCTGCCCAGAGCTACGCGGGCGGCCGTCTGGCCGTGGAGTGCCTTTGCTTCGACGAGGTAGGCCAGCTACTGGGGAGGGCGGCCACCGATGCCTGAGCCTCTGCCCAGGAGCGCTGTCTTCCTCGGGCTGCCGGACTGGGCGCTGGCCTCCCAACCGCCCGGGGTTATGACCAAGGAGGAGGTGCGGGCCATAAGCCTCTTCAAGCTGCGTCTGCGGCCGGACGCCGTCCTGTGGGACATCGGCGCCGGCAGCGGCTCCCTGGCCCTGGAGGCGGCGGCGGTGGCCGTCCGCGGCCGCGTCTACGCTGTGGAGCGGGACGCCGAGGCGCTGGCCGCCTTGCGCCGCAACCTGCAGTCATTCCCCCGCGCCAACCTGCGCCTGGTGGAGGGAGAGGCCCCCGCCGCCCTGGCCGGCCTCCCCGCCCCTGACGCCGTCTTCGTAGGGGGCAGCGGCGGCCGCCTGCCGGGGATACTGGCGGCGGCGGCGGAGGCCCTCCGGCCAGGGGGTCGCATCGTCGTCAACCTGGCCAGCCTGGACAACCTGGAGCTGGCCCGCCATCAGTTGGCGGAGCTGGGCTTTCATTATCAGGTGGTGATGGTCAGCGTGGCCCGCAGCCGTGAGCTGAGTGGCCTCACGGCCTTCGAGGCGCTGAACCCTGTCTTCGTCCTGAGCGCCTGGCGGGGGGAGGAGGGCCATGGGCCAGCGTAGAGGACGGTTCTACGGCATCGGTGTCGGCCCCGGGGACCCGGAGCTGCTCACCGTGAAGGCCGTGCGCATCCTGGAGCGGACGCCGGTGGTCTGCTATCCCCAGTCCATCGGCGGCGAGGGGAGCCTGGCCCTGGAGATCGCCCGCGGGGCCGTCTCCCTGGACGGAAAGACGCTGGTCCCCTTCCCGTTCCCCATGCGCCAGCCCCACACCACCGAGACCTGGCAGGGGGCCCTGAAGTTGGTCCTGGGCCACCTGGCGGAGGGTAGGGACTGCGCCTTCGTCACCGAGGGCGACCCCTTCCTCTTCAGCACCTTCGTCTACGTCTACGAGGAGCTGCGGGCCCGCTACCCTGACATCGAGGTGGAGGTGGTGCCCGGCGTCACCTCGGTGACGGCGGCGGCCGCCCGGGCGGGCGTCCCCCTGGCCGCCGGCCGGGAGCGCATCGTCCTCCTTCCTGCTCTCTATCACCCGGACGCCATAGGCCCTGCCCTGGACGCCGCCGATACCGTCGTCCTCCTCAAGGTCAACCGTATGCTGGAGCGGACGCGGGAGGAGCTGGCCGCCCGGGGCCTGCTGGAGCGGGCCGTCCTGGTAGGGCGGGCCACCCTCCCCCAGGAGCAGGTGCTGCGAGGGGAGGCGGCGCTGGACGGCCGCCTCCGGGACTACTTTTCCCTTCTGATAGTGCGCAGGTAGCCATGGGCGGCAAGGTATGCTTCATCGGCGCCGGGCCGGGGGCTCCTGACCTCCTCACCCTGAGGGCGGCCCGCCTGCTGGGCCAGGCCGACGTGGTCATCTACGCCGATTCCCTGGTATCGCCCGAAGTGCTGCAGTTCTGTCGCCCCGGTGCGGAGGTGCACGGCAGCGCCGCCCTCACCAGGGAAGAGATCGCCGACCTGATGCGACGAGGAGCCACCGCCGGCAAGCTGGTGGCCCGCCTGCACAGCGGCGACCCCTCCCTCTACGGCGCCCTGCTGGAGGAGATGCGCTCCCTGGAGGAGGCAGGCATCGATTACGAAGTGGTCCCTGGCGTGAGCTCTCTCTTCGCTGCGGCGGCCGCTCTCAAGGTGGAGCTGACGGCGCCCGGCGTAGCCCAGACGGTCATCGTCACCAGAGCGGCCGGGCGGACGCCCATGCCGCCGGGCGAGGAGCTGCGGGAGCTGGCCCGCCACGGTGCCACCATCGCCCTCTTCTTGGCGGCCGCCCGCCTGGGCCAGGTGACGCGTGAGCTGATGGCCGGGGGCTACCCGCCGGAGACGCCGGCCGCCCTGGTCTACCGCGCCACCTGGCCGGACGAACAGGTGCTGCGGGGCACCCTGGCCGATATCGCCCAGCGGGCGCGAGAGGCCGGCATTGCTCGCCAGGCGCTGTTGCTGGTGGGCCGCGTCCTCGACCCGGCCCTCAAGGGCCCCGGCGGCCCCGCCTCCCGCCTGTACGATGCCGCCTTCAGCCACATGTTCCGCCGCGGGAGGAAGGGATGACCACCATCAGGGCCCGCCGCCCCATCGCCGTCGTGGCGCTGACCCGCGGCGGTGCCCGCCTGGGCGAGCGCCTGGCCCGTGCGCTGGACGGCGCCGAACTTTATGTCGAGCAGCGCTTCCTGTCCCTGGTGGAGGGGCCGGCCCGTCCCTTTGCCCTGCCCCTGGGGCCGCTGCTCGCGGAGCTGTTCCCTCGCTACCCTTCGCTGGTGCTCTTCCTGGCCGTGGGAGCGGCCGTCCGGCTCCTGGCGCCCTTGCTGGGGCACAAGGCCCGCGATCCGGCGGTGGTGACGGTGGACGAGGCAGGACGCTTCGCCGTATGCCTCCTCTCCGGCCACCTGGGCCGGGGCGAAGCGCTGGCCCGCGAGGTGGCTGCCGCCCTGAGCGCCACCCCGGTAGTCACCACGGCCAGCGCCGCCATGGGCCTCCCCGCCGTCGACCTCCTGGGGGCGGAGCGGGGATGGCGACTAGAGGAGCCAGCGCCCCTCACCGAGGTGGCGGCCACTCTGGTCAACGGGGAGACGGTGGCCTTTCTCCAGGAGGCCGGCGAGCCGGCCTGGGAGGGGGCGCCACCACCCGGCATCGTCCCCTACACCGACTGGCCCTCCCTGCTGGCCGACCGCCCGCCCCGCTGCCTGGTGGTGACGGACCGCCTCCTGCCGCGGGACGAGATGGCGGCGCTGGGGGCCGTCCTCGTCTACCGGCCGCCCACCCTGGTGGCCGGGGTAGGCTGCCGGCGGGGCGTCCCCGGGGACGAGATCGCCGCCTTCGTGGGGGAGACGCTCTGTCGGCTGGGCCTCTCGTCCCTCTCCCTGTATGCCCTGGCCACGGCCGACATCAAGGCCGCGGAGCCCGGGCTTCTGGAGGCGGCGCGACTGCTCCACGTCCCTCTTCTGTCCTTCTCCAGGGAGGAGATGGAGAGCGTCGCCCACCTGGTGACGCCCTCCGCCTCCCGCGAGCGGCTGGGGCTGCCTTCGGTGTCGGAGGCGGCGGCCCTCCTGGCGTCGGGAGCGAACCGACTCCTGGCGCCGCGGGCCAGGAGCGGGAGGGTGACGGTGGCCGTCGCCCGCCGGGAGGCGAGCCCGTGACTGGCACCCTCTGGGTGGTAGGCCTGGGCCCGGGGGACGAGTCCCTCCTCGCTCCCGCCGCCCGCCGCGCCCTGGAGGAGGCGGAGATAGTGGTGGGCTACCGCGGCTACCTGGCGCTGGTCGCCCACCTCCTCCAGGGGAAGGAGGTGGAGGCGTTTCCCCTGGGGGCGGAGATGGAGAGGGCACAGCGCGCCCTGACGCTGGCGGCCAGCGGCCGGCGTGTCGCCCTCGTCTCCAGCGGCGATGCCGGCATCTACGGTATGGCCTCCCCCCTCCTGGAGCTGTGGACGGAGCGGGAAGGGGGGCCGGACGTCCAGGTTGTGCCCGGGGTGCCTGCCCTGGCGGCGGCGGCCGCCCTCCTGGGCGCCCCCCTGGGACAGGACTTCGCCGTCGTCAGCCTGAGCGACATCCTCACCCCTTGGGAGGCCATCGCCCGGCGCCTGGAGGCGGCGGCCATCGCCGATTTCGTCATCGTCCTCTACAACCCGCGCAGCGGCCGCCGCACCTGGCAGCTCCAGGAGGCCCGACGCATTTTGCTGGAGCACCGCTCCCCCGGGACACCGGTCGGAGTGGTCCGCCGGGCCTACCGCGAGGGGCAGCAGGTGCACATCACCACCCTGGGGGAGCTGGACGCTGGCCAGGTGGACATGGAGACATTGGTCATCGTGGGCAACTCGCAGACGCGGGCTGGCCGGGGCAGGCTGGTGACGCCCCGGGGCTACTGGAGGGGCCGCTGATGGAGACGGTCTACGTGGTGGGCGTCGGTCCTGGCGACCCCGAGTACCTGACGCTGAAGGCGCTGCGGCTCGTCCAGGAGGCGGACGTGGTGGCCGGCTTCGCCACCGTGCTAGCCACTGTCCAGCCCTACATCCGCGGCGAGGCGCTCCCCATGAGCTATGGCGATCAGGACCAGGTGCTGGCCCGGGTGGCGGAGGCGGCCCGCTGCGGCCGGCGCTGCGTCGTCTGCGCCTGGGGAGACCCCTCCGTATCCGCCCGGGAGCTGGTGGAACGGGTGCGCCGCACCCACCCCCATGTGGAGGTGGTGGCCGGCGTCAGCTCCCTGGCCGTCGCCTGCGCCCGCACCGGCACCGCCTGGGAGGAGGCGGTCTTCGTCACCCTCCACCAGCGGGCCGACGTGACGGCGGCCCTGGAGGAGCTGGCCTACCACCTGCACCAGGGGAAGCGCCACGTCTTCACTTTCCCCCGCCCCTACGACCTGATGCCCCACCTGCTGGCGCGGCACCTCCTGGCCCTGGGCTTTCCCTCTGCGCGGCCGGTGACGGTGCTGGAGCGACTGACCCTGGAGGGGGAGCGGCTCGTTCCCCTCACCCTGGGGGAACTGGCCGGCCGGGAAGACCTGAGCGACCTCACCATACTCCTCTTCCCCAGGCCGGAGGGTGAGCCCGACGAGTGAGGTGACGACGATGACAGAGGAAGGGCGAAAGTCCCGCACCGGGCTGGTGGTGCTCAACACCGGCCACGGCAAAGGGAAGACCACGGCGGCGCTGGGCGTCCTCCTTCGCGCCTGGGGCCGCGGCATGCGGGTGGTCATGCTCCAGTTCATCAAGGCCTCCCACCATCGCTTCGGAGAGCACAAGGCAGCGGAGAGGCTGGGCGTGGAGGTGGTGCCCATGGGCAAGGGCTTCACCTGGCTCTCCAAAGACCTCAACGAGGACAGGGCCATGGCCCGCGCCTGCTGGGAAGAGGCGAAGCGGCGCCTCTCCTCTGGCCAGTACGACATCGTCATCCTGGACGAGATCACCTACCCCATCAAGTACGGTTGGCTGGAGGCGAAGGAGGTCATCGAGGCGCTGCAGGCCAGGCCGCCGGGCCTGCACGTCGTTCTCACTGGCCGGGACGCCCCTCAGGAGCTCATCGACTTCGCCGACCTGGTCACCGAGATGCGGGAGGTGAAGCACCCCTACAAACGGGGCATCAAGGCCCAACCGGGCCTCGAGTACTAGGGGGGTGGGCGCCCCCCGGCCCGGGAGCGCGGATGAGATGAAAGGATTCGTAATAGCTGGCGTCACCAGTGGCGTGGGCAAGACGACCATCGCCACCGGCATCCTGGCCGCCCTGGCCCGCCGCGGCCTGCGCCCGCAACCCTTCAAGGTGGGGCCGGACTACATAGACCCCACCTACCATCGCGCCGCCTGCGGCGTTCCCTCCCGCAATCTGGACTCCTGGCTCCTCCCCCAGGAGGCGCTGCGAGAGCTCTTCGCCCGGGCGATGCGGGGCCGCCAGGTAGCGGTGGTGGAGGGCGTAATGGGGCTCTTCGACGGCGCCTCCCCCTACAGCGACGAAGGGAGCACGGCTCAGGTGGCCAAGCTCCTGGGCCTCCCCGTGGTGCTGGTGGTGGACGCCCGCAAGGTGGCCCGCAGCGTGGCCGCCACCGTCCTGGGCTTCCGCGAATTCGACCGCGAGCTGCGCATCGTCGGCGTCATCCTGAACGGCATCGCCGGGCCGCGGCACCTGGAGTTCTGCGCCCCGCCCATCGAGCGGGCCACGGAGCTGCCCGTCCTGGGCTACCTGCCCCGTCGGGACGACCTCGCACTCCCGGAGCGGCACCTGGGGCTGGTGCCCATGGTGGAGGGCCCCGCCGGTCGCCCCTTCTTCGAGCGGCTGGCCGCCCAGGTGGAGAAGACGGTGGACCTGGACCGTCTCCTCCACCTGGCCTCCGTGCGGCCGCCAGCGGAGCCCCCGCCGCGCCTTTTCCCTGCGGGGCCGCTGCCCCGCCGCTGCCGCATCGCCGTCGCCCTGGACCAGGCCTTCAGCTTCTACTACCAGGACGCCCTGGACCTGCTGGAGGCCTGGGGAGCGGAAGTCGTGCCCGTGAGCCCACTGGAGGACGCCGGGCTGCCGGAGGGCTGCGGCGCCCTCTACTTGGGGGGAGGCTTCCCGGAGCTCTACGCCCGGGAGCTGGCCGAGAACCGGCCCTTCCTCGAGTCGGTGCGGGCGGCCTATGCCCGGGGTGTCCCCATCTACGCTGAGTGTGGCGGCCTCATGTACCTGGGGGAGGAGATCGAGGACTTTCAGGGCCAGCGTCACCCCATGGCGGGCCTCCTACCCATCGCCACCAGCATGCAGGGGGCGCGCCTGCAGCTGGGCTACCGCCGCCTGCGGGCCCTGGCCGATGGCCCCCTCCTGCGCCGCGGCGAGGAGGCGCGCGGCCACGAGTTCCACTGGTCGCTCCTCCACCGCCGGGCCGACGCCCCCGCCGCCTACGAGGTGCTGGACCAGCCCGGCCGGCAGGAAGGGTTCCGGGTGGGCAGCATCTGGGCCAGCTATGTTCATCTGCACCTGGGCTCCTCGCCCCGTCTGGCGCCCAGGCTCGTCGATGTCGCCTCCGCAGTAACGCCTAATTAAACAGTTCAGACTTTTCTAATTTCTATAATCGTCCAAGTCCCCACCCTATGTATCGACTTGACGTATGACTCGTCATTAGGCATACTGCCAACCGAGGTGTTAGCTATGCACGCGTACGAGGAACGCGAGGACAAGCCATCTGCCACCGTTGAGGACTACCTGCACGCCATATACAGCCTGCAGGGCGAAGGCGAGACGGTCATCTCCGCCCGTCTGGCCAGGCGCATGCGGGTGACGCCTCCCACCGCCTGGGCCATCGTGCAGCGGATGGTGCGGGACGGCCTCATCACCCTGGACGAGAAGAAGGTCATCCACTTCACCGAGAAAGGGCACCGGCTGGCCGAGGAGATAGTCCGTCGTCACCGCCTCTCGGAGCGCTTCCTCACGGACGTCCTGGGCTTCAGTTGGGCAGAGGCCCATGAGGAGGCCCACCGCTTCGAGCACGCCCTCTCGGAGCGCATGGAGGAGCGGATCGTAGCCCTCCTGGGGAACCCCAAGACCTGCCCCCACGGCAGCCCCATCCCGGGCAGCGGCTACAGCCATCCGCCGGACCTGGTCTCCCTATCCAGCCTCCGGGAGGGAGACGAGGCGGCCGTGGTCTTCATCTCCGAGGAGCTGGAGGAGGACCTGGAGCTACTCCGCTACCTGGAGCGAGGCCGCATCATGCCGGGCCAGCTCCTGCGGGTGCAGGAGGTCGTCCCTGCCACCGGCGTCATAGTGGTGGAGGTGGACGGCCAGGTAGTGCCCCTGGGGCTGAAGGTGGCCCAGAGGATACGCGTCCGTCTCTGCCAGGACGGCCGCCCCTCCTGATCCGATGGTCAACCAGCGGCAGCACGAAGGGCTGGCCCCGTCCCCCCGGGCGCCCGCTGCCGGGCGGGTGTCGTGGGGCCAGCCCCCTCTCTCATTTCACCACTGATTGATGATGACCATCCCTACCGTCCCGAACTCCGTCATGGACTCCAGGACAGAGGAGGCCTCCTCGATGCGGACGGTGCGGGTCACCAGCTTGTTGGGATTGACCTTGCCGCTGGTGACCATCTCCAGCATGCCATCGTAGCCGCTCTGGGGATGGACGATGGAGCCCAGGAACTCTATCTCCATAGCCACGATCATGTCCACGGGGACCGGCACCTGTCCCTTCTCCGCCTGGGTGGTCAGGCCCACCTGGACATGCCGGCCTCCTTTCCGCAGCGACAGCACCGAGTTGAGACAGGTGGTCTGGATCCCCAGAGCGTCCACGGAGACGTGTGCGCCCCCCTTGGTGATCTCCTTCACCGCCTCGGGAGCATTCTCGCGGGCGGCGTTGACGGTGGCCACCGCCCCCAGCTCACGCGCCTTGGCCAGCTTCTCATCGGAGATGTCCACCGCCACCACGTTGGCGCCCAGGGCGGCCGCTATCTGCACCGCCGAGAGCCCCACACCGCCACAGCCGTGCACGGCCACCCACTCGCCACCCTTGACGCGGCCCTGGTCACGCACGGCGTGATAGGCCGTGGGGAAGCGACAGCCCATGGCCGCCGCCGTGATGAAGTCTATCCCTTCCGGCAGGGGGATCAGGTTCAGGTCAGCATTGATCACCTTGACCAGGCGGCCGTAGCCGCCGCCAGTGCTGAAGCCAGGAATGTTAGGAGTGGCGCAGAGGTTCTGCCGGCCCTTCAGACAGAACTCGCAGGAGCCGCAGGCCCAGACCACAGGAGAGAGGACGCGGTCCCCCTTCTTGAAGCGCCGCACGCCCGGGCCCACCTCTTCCACCACGCCGGCCATCTCGTGCCCAGGGACGATGGGGAGCTGTGGCTTCAGGCCTATCCACTCCCAGTCACCCATCCAGGCGTGCCAGTCAGAGCGGCAGATCCCCTCGCCCTCCACCCGCACGATGGCGTCGCCAGGGCCCGGGGTGGGATCCGGCACCTCCTTCACTACCAGGGGCTGCCTGAACGTTTCCAGCACCGCTGCCTTCATAGCCATCCCTCCCTAGGGGAAAAGCTGAACCGCCTCGGCGAGGACACATCCTTGCAGCCTCTCTCATCTCCCACCTCCCACCAGTGAGGCCCGAGTAGAGGAGCTAGGGCCGCTAGCGCATAAGACGCTAACATTTTACTCGGCCTCCCTGTCCTGTCAACCTCGCCAATGCGACGGGCCAGGCCTCTGCGTTCGGCGGGACGCGGCGGGGAACGCTGTCGCCCCCCGGCGCTGCCTGCCCCCCTTCCTGGCCGAGCCCGTCATCGGCTGGGCCGGGCGCTCACCACTACTATCGGATCGCCTATGAGCCCTAAGGTCGGCTCAGCATCGGCGCCGGAGCACTCCGGACGATGGTTGGCTTGTTGTCGGCCAGGATGGAGCCCTGGAGCCCCACCGTCCCTTGCACGGGTTGAGGTCGCTGATGCTGCCGATTTACCACCCGCCGGGGTGCGCGTCGAAGGGGGAGGCGGGAGCTTCACGGCCTCCCGGAGAGGGAGGCTTCGCCTCGTTCGCCATCGCCCCCGGGCGGCCGTTGCTCCGCCAGGCCTTGCAGGAGGCTGATGGCCTCCGTGCGGCTACCGACGCCCATCTTGCGGTAGGCCCGCTCGAGGAGCTTGCGCACGGTGTGGGGGGACACCCCCAGGGCGCGGGCCACCTCCTTGTTGCTGAGGCCCCTGGCCACCAGGGCCAGCACCTCTCTCTCCCGGCCACTGAGCCCCCATCCGTCCAGGTCGACAGGCGCAGGGGCCGGCGTCATGGGGGCGGCCCGGCCGCCTTGCCAGAGGGGCAACAGGGCGGCCGCCACCAGGAGGGCCGCCGTCGCCACCAGGGCGGCGGCCTCCTCCCTCGCCTGGGCCAGCTCCGCCACCCAGGGCGAGAGGGCCATCCCGCCGAAGATGGCCAGCACCATCGACCCCAGCCCCAGGCCGAAGGCCAGGGCCGGCCGCTCCGCCCGCTCGGCGAAGGCGTTCCAGAGGAAGACATCGAGGAAGGCGTAGCCTCCCACCACCAGCGCCTGGCCGCAGAGGTCCCGCCCCTGGCCCGAGAGCAGCGCCCAGCCCAGGAAGCCCAGCCCCAGCAGCGTCAGTCCCCCTCGGCCCGCCCACTCCCTCCCCAGATGCGCCGTCGCCCAGGCGGCCGCCGGCAGCAGCGCCATGTAGGGCAGCGCCCCCAGACGCTCGCCCAGTCCACCCAGCGTGGGCAGGACCAGGGAGTACATGAGCCCGCCCACCAGATAGACACAGGAGACGGCCGGCAGCAGGGGCAGGAAGCCCCACCAGGCGAAGGGAGGCCCTCCCTCCCTTTTTTCTTCGGGCGCCGACAGCAGCCAGGGCAGGGCGAGGGGGCCCAGCGCCAGGAGGAGAGCGAAGGGCCTGTCCAGCCACGCCATCCCAGGTTGGCTAGTCACGTACAGGGGCAGGTTGGCCAAAAGCGCCCCCAGGGCGATACACCAGGGCCGCTCCTTGGGCCCCAGGCTGGCCAGCGCCCCGCCTATGCCCAGCACGCCAGCGGCGCTGGCGGCCCCAGCCGCCATGAGCAGGGGCGTCCACCGGGCGGCGGGCAGGGCGGCCAGCGCCAGCCCCAGGCAGCCGGTGGCGGCCCCCAGCCAGGGGAGAGAGGAGGCCAGGGGGAGACGCACGCTCAGGAGCCCCAGGAGCAGCAACGAGAGGGCATGGACCAGAGTGAAGGACTGGGCGGCGGAGAGAGGCCCCAGACCAGGCGGGGCGGCCCGCATCAGGAGCGGCCCCGCCAGGGGGAGGCTCAGCAGCCAGGCGAAGAGGAGCCCCAGGGCGAGGGCCGCCCGCCCGGGAGGGGTCAGGACAGACTTCATCCGGCCAGCCGCCGGCCACGGCAACCCTCCCGGGCCCGTGTACGCGAAATGTCGTACAGGCCTCACGCCCCGAATACGCGCAACGTCGTACAGGAGGCAGCTTGGCCGAACGGGCGCCAGAGAGTAGCTGCTGTAGGTGAGGGGCGCCCGCCGGCGGGCTGCTCGCCGTCGGCTGCATTGTAGCCCACGCGGGCGCCCCGATGAAGCCCTCATTACTCTATTCAAAAGGAGGTGATGCTCCCGTGCCTACGGGCACTCTGGCAGCCAGGGCGGCCCTCGTCCTGGCATCGGCTGCGGCGGCCCTGCTCGTCGCCGCCTCCGTGGTCTTCGCCGTCTCCTTCTCGGAAGGCGACCCTCTGAGCGGGGGCGGTCCCGGCTCTGGGTCGGAGTGGGATACGGACTACGACGATTACGCTTGTGACAGCTCTCTCTCCGGCAGCACCATAGACGACGCGACCCTAGACCCCGAGGGTGCCGGCCAGGGCGACGCCTTCGACGATGCCCTGCAGGTCGTCATCAATGGCGAGGCCTTTGACGACTCTGACAATACCGGGGAACTGACTACAGATTCCACCGGCGAGACCCTCGTCCTTGGCCCAGAGACCATGTCCGGCCTCCAGGTCACCCTGGAGAGGAAGGCCCTCGCCTCCAGCGCCACCCTGCGCACCCTGGTCACCCTCCACAATCCCACCGGCAGCGACATCACTGTCCCCTTCCGCTGGGACAGCAACCTGGGCTCCGACTCCGACACAGGGGTGCGGGGCTCCAGCAGCGGGGACAGCAGCTTCGGCCCCCAAGACCGCTGGGTGGTGACCAGCGATGATCCCTCCTCGCCCAGCGATCCTGTGAACACCTTCGTCCTCTTCGGCCCCGACTCTCCGCAGGTCACACCCAGCAGCGCCTCCATCGACGAAGGCGGCTGCCTCACGGTGACTTACCAGATCACTGTCCCGGCCGGCGAGACTCGCCACATGCTCTTCTTCAACCAGCTCAGCCGGACCAATGAGGAGGCCCTGGACGCTGTCACCGTCTTCGACGACCCCCTCTCCCCGGACAGCGAATTTCTGAGCGGTATTCCGGAGGAAGAGCTGGGGAAGGTCCTCAACTGGGAGTTCATCCCGCCCGGGGAGTGCGACGGGTCGGTGACGTCCGGGAACGCCACCGTCTGGAGCTGCCAGACGGTAACTCCACCGACGGGAGGGCCCCAGGGCTTCACTCCCACTGCCGCCGTGAGCTTCACCCTGAGGCGGGTCAGCGGGAGCGCTCACGTCTGCGTCCAGTTCGCTGAGCTTCCCGCCAGTCCCGCTGTCTACAAGGTGGTAGGCGACCAGTGGCGGCAGCTCTACCCCAATGACGAGCTGACGGGGATCGACGACGTCAGCCTGAACCAGGCAACGCGACGGCTCTGCTTCATCGTCGCCGACAATCTGGACGGCGACGCCGACCCGGCTACGGGCGTCATAAGCGACCCCGTGGTCCTGGGCAGCCTCAGCGGCGGTAGCCAGCCTGGCGGTGGCCAGCCTGGTGGCAGTCAGCCCGGCGGTGGCCAACCTGGCGGTAGTCAGCCCGGCGGTGGGCAGACAGGTGGCCAGCCCACGCGGTTGCCGCGCACCGGCGCCGCGCCTGCCGATAGCTCCGACTTCCCCTGGGCAAGCGTCGCCCTTATGGGGGCGGGCCTCGCACTGGGCGCCTCCGCCCTAGCGGTCCGCCGCCCGACCGGCCCCAGGGGCAGCGGAACGCACCGATAAGAGACTCCAGAGGCCTCGCGGGGCTCAGGCCCCGCGAGGCCTCCAGCATGCGCCATGGCCCGGAACGAGACCGAGCTAAACGACTCCCTGCCAGTGCTGGTGAGGGAGGAGAGCGGTCAGGTGGCGGACGTCCTCCTCCTCTGCCGCCGCCACGCCCGCCAGGTGGGACTGGAGAAGGTCAGCGACTCAGTCATGGTGAGGCGGCCTCGTCCTCGGTGGTGGCAGGCGGCGGGGATGGACGAGGCGGCCATGGCCCTATCGTCGCTGGATGAGCTCTCACCATTGGAAGCGCTGGCCGTCATGTACCGCACACCATGCCGCCTCTGTCAGCCTGGACCAAGAGAAGGCCCCGGAGGCCAGAGCGGCAGGAGGGCAGGAGGAGCAGAGAGATGCTGAAGGGACGCTGGGGCACCCTTCCCCTGGCCGTCAAGGCGCCGCTGCTGGGCACTGGGGCTCTGGGCGGCCTGGCAGGGCTGGCGGTGGCGGGAGTGACGGCCTGGAGCGCTGTCTGGGGCTCGGCACAGGTGAGGGTGGAGAACCTGGACTGTGACCCCCTCGTCCCGCCCAGCGGTATCGTCCGTACGCTGGTTAACCTGCTGCCCGTCTTCGAGGCGCCGGACGAGCCTATAGGCTCAGGCGCCTCGGGGGTCTTCCGCCTGCCAGCGGGCGACTACCGGGTGGAGGTAACGCCCGAGCGCGGCGAAGCACGCTGGCTGTGGCTAACGGTGGGAGGAGAATTCCCCGGACGCCTGCGCTCGCTCCAGTGGGACGGTCAGGAGCTGGTCGGACGCGGCCAGGTGACCCTCTCCCTGGAGAAGGGTAGCTCCCATACCGTACAGGTCAGTTGCGGGGGGTGAGACGGGTTTCTTCCCCCTTACCCCAGTTGGCGCTGCCTGACCTCTCGCCGGCTAGCATCGTCGACGCTTATAGCCGGCCGGGCATACAGGAATGATAGCGGTGCGACGCTTTCCCGTGAGCCTAGAGCCCTCGTTGGTGCCGCTCTTCGCCATCTTCGATGGCATGCCACGCCGCTCTTACGTGCATGTGGGGCCTGGGGAGCTCTTCATCGGGCTCGGCTGGGGCTTCACCGCCACCATACGCAGAGAGGAATTCGAATCGGTGGCCCGGCATGCTGGGCGCTCCTGCTGGGCGGGCTGGGTTGGCTAGTCGCCCTCGATGGACGGCTGGGCCCCATGGGCTCCTCGCGAGGAGTGGTGGAGATAAGGCTCTGAGGCGCCCCGGTTCTTGTGGCTGGTCCTCCTCCCCTGGCACACGAGAAGGCGCCGTGAGGGCGTCAGTGGAGCTAGCAGGTCACCCTCCTCACCTGGGCAGACGAGATGGCTCTGCGTCTCCCTGCAGGAACCGGAGGCCTTCCTAGAGGCTCTGGGGACACCGACCCCTAGCCGGACCGATGGGGGGCCCTGAACCCATCTCTCAGCACTCGGTTCATCCCCACGCGTGTGGGGAGTACGAGGCCGAGGGGAGGCCGATGGACTGGGGGACCGGTTCATCCCCACGCGTGTGGGGAGTACGGCAGCCCCTGTTTACTCACCCCCGGCCTCCTCGGTTCATCCCCACGCGTGTGGGGAGTACGCAGGGACACCACCACCTGAGGCCTCTCCCCCTGGTTCATCCCCACGCGTGTGGGGAGTACGGGGCGTTCGTCCTGGGACGGGCGCCCGTGTCCGGTTCATCCCCACGCGTGTGGGGAGTACTCTCTCAAGCCTCAACTCCATGTCTCTCCCTCCGGTTCATCCCCACGCGTGTGGGGAGTACGTCTTCGCTCTTGTCGGCGGCCTTCTCGTTAACGGTTCATCCCCACGCGTGTGGGGAGTACGACGACGCCTTCCTGTTCGTGAGCAAGGAGTACGGTTCATCCCCACGCGTGTGGGGAGTACGTGAAGCCGGGGGTGGGGTGGGTGACCATCACCGGTTCATCCCCACGCGTGTGGGGAGTACGCATCGACGCGGCCGGGCGCTACGAGCTCGTCATCGGTTCATCCCCACGCGTGTGGGGAGTACACTAACGCTCGGCGCATCGGCCCACATTACGCGATGTGGCAGTTACCCCTACTGGTTTGTTAAGGTGCGCAGCCGCCGTAGCAGATGGCTCTTTCGGACTGCCTCAGCGCTCTTCAGGGCTACTAGTTGCAGACCGTCGAAGTCCCGAACCCAGCGCTCTTCATATCCCACCATCCTTAGAGCGAACCCCTGTTCATTGTTGGTGCTGTACGCCAGGCAGCAGCGCCCACCGGCACGGTTACGGAGGCACTTGTCCCATAGCAGGTCCCGTACTGTAGCGCTGACCTGACCTACAAACACGCCCGTATCCACCTCTATCAGCCACCGTGTCAGCTCCCCTCTCAGGCCTTTAGGCACTCTCTCTAGGATCAGCACCGTCATAGAGCACACCCCCTGGCACGTCTCCTTCCGGGTCCCAGAGCTGGCCTGGCGGCATCGACATCGTAGTCAGGCGCGACCTTCTCCTCTTCGGGCCAAAGGCCGTGAAACAGCCGGTGCAGGTCTTCAACGGCCCGTTCCAGCAGACGCGCCTCCCGTAGCATGTCGCGCATGATCCGGCGCATCCGCTGCTCCACATTCTCTGGGGACTGAGAGACGGTGAGAAAGGCGGCAGGTATGACTAGCTCCGTCTTGTAGAGATCGGCTATGTCGTACACGAAGGACAGTTGCTTGCCTGTATGAATGAACCCGAGCGCGGGGCTGTAGCCAGCCGAGACGATGGCCGCATGGCACAGGCCGTACAGGAAGGCCGTTCCCGTGGACAGGGCCCGGTTGACGGCGTCCGCGGCGTGCCACTGCGCGCGGTCGTAGTTGCGGCCATGCCAGGGGACGCCCGTCTGGCGGCTCCAGTAGGCGTAAGCATCGCGCACCCGGCGGCCCTCCAGCCCCCGGAGCTGCCGCAGCTGGAGCCCTTCGGGGAGAGGCTCACTGAACCTGAACTGGTATAGCCGGAGCACTACCTTAAAGCGGGCCTCGTGATCCGCCCAGGCCCGGGCCTGGCGGAGGAGATTAGCGGCGCTGCGTGTCTCACCTACACCCGCAGCGTAGAAACGGCCCATTCCTTCGCCCACCCACAGGACGGTGCAGCCGTTCTCGGCCAGAGCACGGATGGCAGCATGGGTGATCCTGGTGCCCGGCCCGAGCGCTAGCACCGCCAGGGCTGCCGCTGGAACCAGGACTGCTCCTTGCTCATCGTAAAGGGCTATAGCCTTCGCCTCCTGCTCGATGACGGCATGTTCCACGTACAGGTAGGAAAGGCCATCCCGGAACTTGGGGAGCTCCCTCAGATTGCGGCTCTGGCGCACCGGCGGCATCCCTAACCCCCGGGAGCTACCGAGAGGAGGCCCAGCCCCAACGCTTTCCCATGGCCGATGCCATTGGCGATGGCGCGCCTCAGGCGGTCAGCGTCCTCCACCCGGAGATGGCCGTCGTAGCGCACTGCCAGGAGGACAATCGGTGCGGCGCTGTCCCGTTTCAAACAACGAAGCCGCTGTATACGGCTCACCGTGGCCCCCAGCACTTGGAACCCTGCCTTCTTCGCCTGACGCTCCAGCCACCCGAGCTGGTCTTCCACGCGCCGAAGGCCGTAGCGCTTGCCCGCGCGGGTCACAGTGGGATTAGCCTCCAGACGAAAGCGTAGGACCTGCCCAGGCTCTAGCCGCTGCGGCAACAGGTAGGGCTTGGACTGGGGAGGCTCTCGCAGGTAGCCCTGGTAGCCCAGGCGGCCCTCCAGACGCCCGAAGTCCGGCGGGACGAGGCTCTGCAGGAGGACGATGGGCGGGCGGTGCTGGTCCAGCCGCCATAGCGGCCGGGCGGTTCTCAGGTCATCGAAGAGCCAGGCCAGGGTGGCGTGCATCTCATAGGGGTTGCCCAGGTCCCGCCGCGCCCTGGGATGCCTGGGGTCGAGAACGAGCTTAGAGAGGTACACGGGGCACCTCCCCTGCTCTGGCGACGACAATCCAGATGTAGCGCTCCCCGAACTGACGTTTCCCTAACGGCCCCAGCGGCTGGTCCAGCCGACGCACCCGGTTGGCGAAGGAGAGGGAGGCCGGGACGGCACCCGGCAGCTCCTCCAGGGCATAGCGATACCTATCAGGGGGGTTATCCACCAGGCACGGGTATCTGGCCAGCGCCTCCTCGAGGGGTGCCTGGACAAGACCATCGGGTAGCCAGACAGGCGGGCTGGGCAGGTATCCCTTACGGCCGAGGTAAAGGGGCCAGGCGGGGTTACGCAGCGCTTCTTGCAGGGCCTGGAGGAGGGCTGCCTCCGACGACTCCATGCCAACAAGGAAGGCAGCGTCGGCCAGGTAGTAACGCCAGCTCTGTACGGTGTCGAACTTGCCCTGGCCACTTGCCTTGGCCACGTCCTTGGCGGTCTGGTAGTCATACTTGATGGCGGCGGGCTCTCTGTCCACCCGCACGCCCATACGAAGGGAGGCCAGGTCGTCCACTGGCTGAGCGCGGTCGCGGCCGAGGGCGGCGCAGAGGAGGCCGATGACGCCGCTCTTGGAGGGCTCCGTGTCCGTATGGCGACGGTCGAAGCGGCTCGCCGTGCCCCAGGACTGCATGGGCCCCTGGAGCCTGAGCAGAAGGGTCGGCATGGTCAGGCCCCCGTCTGTGCCCTCAGGAGGGCACGCGCTCCCTTCATGACCTCCCTTATGGCCTCGTCAAGGGTGCCCTTCAGGTGCTCCCGATGGTATTGCACATCGGCGTCAGTTAGATTCAGGATCGCGACGCACTCCCACTCAGTCTTGCCGTAGGCGACGTCCAGTGCCTTCCAGTAGCTGAGGAGGGCCTCCACTGAGAGCCCACTGATGCTCTTGGCGTCTTGGGGACGCACTGGCCTCTCGAAGGCGGCGGCCAGGTTGTGGGGCGCCGCCTTGCCGCGGGCTAGCAGGCCTACAAAGGCAGGCAGCGTATGGGCGGCGAAGGTGTTCTGCTTGCCTGAGGGGAGGATGAGGATGAAGGCTCTCAGGAAGGCCTCCACTGCTCGCGCCGCCAGGTCTGAATCCCCCTGAAGGTTGCGGAGGAGAATGTCCAAGTCGACGTTGGCGTAACGGTAGAAGGTGGCCGTGTAATATTCTATGTCTCCCACCATGCCGGCACCTGTCTGCTCCCTGGGGAGCAGGTCATCGACAGCGGTGTAATAGTCGAATTCACGGTCCACCCGATTGGTGCTGATGGCATGGGCCACCTGGCAGGCGGCCTCCACCTGCCACTCGGGCCGGTCCGCCAGCATGCGGCCAAAGAGGGCGAGATCGACTGCCTTGCCACCGTCGAACAAGTGCTCCAAATCCTTTTTCAGGGTCGCGGGAAGTCGATCTTGCACTTTCTTCACCACATCTTCTTTTCCCTTCTCTTGCAAGGCCGAGATGGCTTTTTGTAAGACGTCCCAGTTGTCGCGCATGGCCTGGGCCAGGGCGTTGATCTCCTTACGGCCCACGAACAGGAGGTATTCGGTGCGCAGCTCTTGCGTGGTGCCCAGACCCAGGGCGGCTAGGAGGGCACGAGCCACGTCCCGCACCTGGTCGGGGGGACGGTCAGGGAACCTGGGCAGCAATTCTTGCTCAATGAGGAGACGGGTCCTGACTGCCAGGTGATCCGAGCTCAGGAGATCGCACTGCCTGAAGTACAATCGCACCGCTCGCTTCTGGGCCTGGCTGCTGATGCGGGCCCGGCGCACACCGCCGAAGACGGTATCCTTGGGACTGCCAGTGTCATCCCGGTTCAGGTTGGCGGGTGGCACCGCCTGCACAATGTGCACTTCGACGAGGTTCATGCCTCCACCTCCGTTCCTGTGGCCAGGGGCGGGGCCCCTGCGAGCTTGGCTCCGCCATAGAAAGCACGGGCCCAGCGCCGTTGCACCCTCTTGTCCGGATGGTCCCACCATAACAGGTCATCCAAGAGACGCTGGTAGTTCAGGCCTAGGTTCTTGGACCTGAGGTAGGTCACGAGCCGGCGCAGCCTGTCGGGGAGCTGGTCATCATCGGAGTCCAAGAGGGCGCGGAAGCGAAGCTCTAGGCTGGAGCTGAGACTCTCCGCCGCGGCGAGGGCGGCGAGAGCCTCGGGCAAGGTCTGCTCGTCCTCCTCCGGATGGAGAGCGAAGAGTCCAGCTACCAAGTAGTACATGCGCCGCCGCCTCTCGCTCTCGCCCTGGGCGAAGGGCTCAACGTAACTGTAAGACCGCACGTCGCCCAGCTCTCCAGGGGCGAATGAGAGCGACCTCCTGAGGGCGGCCATGGCCCCCCGATCGGACTTAAGGCCCCTCAGATGCTCCAGAAACTCCGTTGACTTAGACTTCACTGCTCAGCCCCCGTTGCAGTATTCGCTCTGCGTCGGCTATCCCTCGCAGGTGCGCAGGCCTGGTCCCTATGGTGGCTGCGGTGAGCTCCCACGCGTCCCGCGCCGCCTCCCGAACCGCCTCCTTCCAGCCATCCATGGCGGCCTCCTCCCCTTCTCTGGCCATCCTCTCCAGGAAGGAGGGAAACCTGGCCTGTAACGTTGACCAGTATCGCGTCTCAAAAGGGAAGCTCCGCAGGCGGTCGGACAGGCCCTTGCGGGCCGCCGGTTGCTCCAGATGCGGGGCGAGAGAGACGACGAGGTGCCGGGCTGCCTGGTAGAGCACCCTGGCGACGGCCTCCGCCGTCTGCACGGCCTCTCGCACACGGGCCAAGGCTGCTGGATCCTTGATGCGAGGCGACAGGGAGTACACCTCCCGACGCACATCCAGCACCTTCGCTCGGTCCACCATCTGCCCCACCACACTCAGGGGGAAGAGGGTGGCAGGGCGGTTCAGCTCCAAGAGGATCTCGGTGGCGCGCTCCACCACCGCCGGCCTCCTCCATTTCTCATCCAGGGTGCCGAGGGCCTCTATGTCCCGCCAGAAAGCCCGGCCCTCCCGCAGCCGATAGGGGGTGAAGCTGCCCTTTGACCTCCGGTATGCGCACATGGGATCCAACTGTGCCCCGGGGTTGCGCTCCACTCCTGGCCCATAGGCCATGAAACGCACCGTCCCGTCCTCCTCGGGGAGCAAGCGGACCGCCCGCGACAGCCAGGTGTAGATGCGCGTCGTCCCTGAGAACGTCGCTCTGGCCTGGCCACCTGTCAAGTCACAAGCCCGGTAGGGCTCCCTCTCCCAGATAGGCTCGTCCCCTTCGGGGTCATAGTCCACCAGGTTGAGGACAAGTGTCTCGAACAAGGTCTCTCCCTGAGGGAGGAACGCCACTGTCGCTGCCAGGGGGGCGGCACTGCCAGAGGTCGCCCCCATCTTCTTGACAAGTCCCCCCGGGGTGAAGGCCTGGTGCACCAGGAGGGCTACCGCCGCCTCCGCCGGCGAGGCGGGGGGCGGTGCATCGTCCATCGTGTGGTCGAACAGGGTGGGGTTATTGCCCGAGGCTAGCTCCGGCAGGAGCTTTGTCCAAGGTGTGGGATTCTCTGTCGGCAGATCTGCCACTTGGTAGAAGGGATGCTCGGTGTGGAATAGGTACAAACGGTCGGCCCACCGATCCAGGTAGGACTCGATCCGGTCCCGAGGGAAACGGCCGGACTCCCATATCTCCAAGGCCTCGTAGAGGTTCCTGGGCCCCCGCAGGGCGCGGTGGAGGACAGCCAGAAGGAGCCGGCTGATGGCTACCTCGGCTAGGGGCGAAGGGCAGGCGAGGCTCTGAATCCGCTCGGCAGCCAAGAGGGCCTCGCGCAGGCCCACGAACCGCCGGACGCCCGGTCGATCCAGGGCTGGAATCCATCCCTCATCTAGCAGATTGAAAAGGGCCCTACCCATCTGTACCATCGAGGGAGCTGGCGCTCACTGGCGAAGAATTGCAGCGTAGCTCCTCCAGGCCCCACAGGGGCCGTGTTCCCCCTCGCGATGATATTCCCGGCGGGGGCGTTATCAGCGCCACCGGTACACGATGCCGAGCTCGGGATCGAGGTGAAGGTGCAGGTCATCTAGCACAACCTCGCCGTCTACCAACTCTAACGGGCGCAGACGTCGCAGCAGGGGATGCCGCTGCCATCCTGGAGGCACCACCAGGTTGCGGAGTGCCTCGTAGATGCCTCTTCCTGAAAGGGGCACGGACCGGCCGAAGATAACCTCGGCGTCATGATCGTCCGGTCGAACATTGAGATCGATAGGGCGCTGGGCCGCTTCATCCAGGTACAGGCGTTCTCCTAGGCGGTGCAGAGGAACCACATGTACCGCAGGGTCACCGTAGCGGGTGAGGGGGAGCTGCGTCTCCTGTTCCTCCTCGTCCTCAAGCCTCATGACGGCCAGCTTGTCCATAGACACGGACATGAGGTGGCCAGGCTGGATGGCGCTGCCTTGTGCCCAGCCCCTCTGTCTCTCCAGCTCTTCTGCAAAGAGCTTGCGCATCTTCTCCAGCTCTTGGCCAGAGTAGGGGAAACAGACAGGAGGGCATCGCTATAGACCATCTCTATGAGGTCCTCCAGGTCAGCGGGCACGGCGATCGTTGTTCGCTCCCTCAGGACCAGCCAGGTGCGGAGTAACAAGTAGGGATGATATACCCTGTCCCAACTGGTGAGATCAGGCGGGTCATCGGCCAGCCCGGCGAGGTAGAGAACGGGTGACAGGTGCGACGAAGGGCGGCTGGCCCCTGTGAACTCCCCTTCTCCCAGCGGGAAACGGTGCAGACGTCCCAGCCGTTGCAGAACCAGGTCCACGGGAGCGAGATCGCTCAGCATCACATCGAAGTCTAAGTCCAGGCTCTGCTCCACCACCTGAGTGGCTATCAGTACAGCCTTACGAGGCCGACTGCCTTCCCTATAACTGGCCTTCCCGAAACGATTGATCACCACCTCTTCCCTGGCCCGGCGTTCCTGGGACGGGTAGCGGCTGTGAAGCAAGTACACCTCCACGTCCCCCAGGCACTTGCCTATCGTCGTCTCCCCCTCCGACAAGGGCTGGCCCGGTCCCATCGCCTCATACAGTCGCTGAGCCCGCTCCACCGTGTTGACGATGCAGGCCGCTACCCCCTCGGAGACCGTGAGCTGCTTCACCTTCTCAGCCAGCGCCTTGATCCCTCTTGGGAGCCGCCGCAGACTAACCCGCCAAGGGCGCCGGGTAGGGACCGGCCTGGCGACGGGAGGGCTCCCCGCCCGCGCTAGGGTTACCCTGGGATACGGTACCTCTTCCGGACTGCCCTCGGCACCGTAAGCCCTCAGCAACGCCTCCCTGCGCTCCCGCGGTAGAGTAGCGCTCATGACGATGACGGAGGAGCCCTGGCTCGCCAGCCATTTGAGGAGCGTCTCAATGAGGGTCGATGTGTAAAGGTCGTAGGCATGGACCTCGTCTAGGACCACCGTGCGGTTAGCGAGGCCGAAGAGACGGACGAAGTGGTGACGCACTCTCAGCACGCCTAACAAGGCCTGGTCAACGGTGCCCACCCCATAGGGGGAGAGCATAGCCCGCTTCCTAGGGGTGAACCATTCGTGGGCCGTCACCGCCTCCAGCTCCTCCAGATCGGGACGCTCGCTCATCCCCCTGAGGCGGAGCCGTCGATAATCATGGTTGAGGAAGGCTGCACCGTGCTGCAATTGGAGGTCGATACTCGTCCTGGCGAGACGTGTGAGGAACCGCTCCACACGCTGGAACAGCCCATTGCCGGTGGCCATGGTGGGTAATGCCGCGTAGAGGCCTCTGTGGCCCAGACTCTGCTGCAGCGGGAGGTGAGCATAGAGGGCCGCCTCCGTCTTACCGGCGCCCATGGGGGCCTCGATGAGCAGGAGGACTGGCCCACCGGCCAGCACCTGGGCGAGAGCGGCAGTCACCTCCCGCTGTAGGTCGTTGGGCTCAAAGCCAAATAAGTCTACAAATGAGACCGGGCCAGCAGCCAGAGGAGAGGCGGTCGGCCAACCTATGGCATCCAGAGCCTGCTCGGCCAGCCACTGACTCTCCCGCAAGTACTCCCTGGGCTCAGATACCTTTCTGCCATAGGGGAAGAGGGCATCGTTGGAGGCGATCCAATCACTGAAGCTGGCGAGGGCCATCAGTGCGATGGTCACGGAATCATCTAGACTGGAACACTGCGGCGGCTCATAAGCCCCTATGGCCGCCTCGAGGTCGTCCATCAGTCTCTCTCTGGCCGTCTGCCAGGCCTCATCGCCACTCACATTAGGATCCTGGGACCACGCCTGCTCCGTGGCTGTATGCAGAAAACCGTGGTGAGCCCCGGCAGCGCCGGCCACGGCCTTCGCTACAGCTCTCGTCAGGCCTCGTCGAGTAAACCAGGGCCGGGCGAGAGCTGCCGTGAGGGCGCCGTGTTCCACATCCTCATGGCCACTGGCGCGGGGGAAGGCGAAGCCTGCGCTCATGTCTCGACGACACCCTTCTTCCCACCTGCGCTGGAACGCGGGCGTGGCCTTGCCCAGATCATGGCATCCCGCAACGATGGCGGAGAAGCGTAGTGCCGATTCCTCGCTCACGCCCAGCGCTCTTGCGAAACACTGAAGCGTAGAGATAGGCTCTCGCCTCAACACAGCGAGGGCTACCGCGGCGGTGTCCAGCATGTGGCCTATAAGAGAGTGTGGGGGATAGCCACCCTTAGCCCAGAGGATATAATGGCTGCGCTGACCAAGGCTCATCGCCAGGTCCGGAGGGGATAGGAGTCTTCATCCCCGGCGTCGTCTCCAGACTCGCAGAACCTTCTCGATATGTCGCCGCCGTCTCACGGTCAGCCGCGTGAAGCCGTAGTGCCGGAGAAGCGCTCGGGCGGCGGCCTCGTCATCTCCCGCCAGAGTGTTGTCAGAGGCACTCGCTCGGTCCAGCACCAGGAAGAGCTCAGATGGTGGGATGTCCAGAATGTCTCGCTGGCCAGTTGGTCGCTCCCGGACGCTTGGAGTGCCGGTCAGTCGGATTACCAGGCCTTCGGGGGCGCCATTAAGCTCGTCTTCCTGGACGATCTCGCCCGCCCTCAGCATCGCAGCGAGCGCTCGACCGAGCGCCTGGCGAACGGCCTTCCCGACCCGCTGGAGCGCAGGGCAGCCCTGGACGTACAGTTGATAGAGCGACTCCCTGGTGAGGGGGCCGTCCCTCTCGATGATGTTCCGCAGCGTCGACCGCACGCTGGCGCTGGAGGCAGTTCGTGGGTCGGGGAAGCCGCACCGCGCCGAATAGCCCGAGAAGGGCTCGTCTTCCTCGGGCGGTGGGTCTTCCGCCAACTCCGCTCTGTCTTCATAGGCTCCGGCAGCCACTCTTATGGGGTTCGCGCTCCCATCAGGGGGTGCTCCTTCCTTCTCAGGTGGAGGGGCAGAGGAAGTGGATGTTCGTATGCCCAGTCGCTCGCACGCCTCGAGCACCCGGAGGACCGCCTGGGCGCGGTCTGCGTAGAACTCCGACTCGCGGAGCCGCACGAACGTCCACCCTGCCCTCTCGAGCTGTCGCTGTCGGGCCATATCTTGTTCGTACCGCTCAGGGCCATGCCAGGCATCGCCATCGCACTCCACAGCCAGTCGCCTGTCCTGACCCTCGATCACCAGATCGATGCGATATCCCGCCACCTCATACTGCGGGCGGACCTGGTAGCCCCGCCGCAGGAGCTCCAAGGCGACGTCGACTTCGAACCAGCTGTCGTAGGGAGCAGGCTGTTCACCCAGTCGCCGGGGGAGCCGCGTCACCTCCCGCTCGAGACGGTCCAGCTCCTCAAACGACTCTTCCCCCCGCCGCGGCCTGTAGAAAAAGTCCAGGAGACGCCACCGCAAGTCTTCCCGGTTCAAGTCGTGCTGCTGGACGCTGTGAAAGAGCCAGACCTGGTCCCTGGCCCGGCTCATGGCGACGTTGAACCGCCGTTGGTCAGACAGGCCGGTCAAGGCCCTATATGGATAGCCCGGCGCCACTACCAGTGACAGGAATACCACGTCTCTCTCATCGCCCTGAAAGGTGGCCGGCACGCCACAGCGAATCTTTCTCTCCTCACGGACCCTTGGCTCGAGCAACTCCGCCAGCCTCCGCTCTATCAGTTCGGCCTGGGCGTGCCCCTGCAAGACGATAACGCCCATGGTCTTCCCCGCGTAAGCACCATCATCGAGGCATCTCTGGATCGCCTCGACGATCCGTTCCGCCTCGGCGCAATTAGTCAGTCGTGTTCCCTCGCCGGAGCAGGACCCTTCGGGGACGAAGGTGGCCCGCAGAGGCTCCAGCCGGCCTGGAGGAGGCTGACGCAAGGGTATGAGAGGAGCCTCAGAGTAACACAGCTCGTTGCTGAACCTAATGATCTCAGGCACGCAACGGAAGTGCTCCCGTAGGGATATCACGTTACCAAAGGCGCGCTCGGCATGATCATAAAGGCTGGTGTCCGGGCGAAATTCCTCCCGAAAACGGAACGCGCGGAGGTACTCATGAGTGAGGCGAGCGATATCGTCTTCCAGGACTCCTACCGCTTCGGGGCTGTTCTGCTTATCGTCCCCCACGATGATGACTCTCTTGCCAAGCAGCAGCAGGACGAGCGAGTCGATCCCTGCCTGGGACGCCTCATCGATGATGATGGTGTCAAACAGGCCAGGCTCGCCCTTGGCTGTTTCCCAGAGCCTGTAAAGGGGCATCACCCAGGCCGGGATGGCGTGGATGCACTGCATCAAGTATGTGCGGGCGGCCCGACGGTGCCTGAAGGCATACTTCCCCGTCCCCTTGCCGATGCGAGCGATAGCCTTCTGCCAGGCTACCAGCGCCTGCTTCGTTCCCTCATCGAGTCGGCTGAAGAAAGCATCCCAGGCCCTGAGCTCCGCCAACCCGAGAACCTTCTTTCTATCTGCTCCTGCAGCCTGTGACGCCGGTCCACCAATGCCTGGTTCTTGCTGCTATCGGTGGCCCGACGCAGCCACGCCTGAGCTGCCGCCCACGCCCAAGCCTTGTCAAGATGGTGGATCCGCTCCTGGCTATCGGCTGTCCCGGCCGTACTTGCCAGCAACGTCTTTAGACCAGGACAGGCCTGCTCTAGCTGGTCCATTAGCTCCTGGTAGCGACGAAAGTGACGCTGCTCCTCTCGGAAAGTCTCTCTCGTCTCCCAAGCTCTCCGCCATCTGAGGAGATCACGGTCCTCAATAGCCTTGGTCAGCTCGTCGATGCACGGATGGTGGCCGTCTCCCCGTAGTGAGCGGAGCGCTTCGAGCCAGGATTGGAGGGGCTGCTTCGCCGTCTCCACTTCCCGGCGTGCCACTTCGACGTCCAGCAGATGGGCCCACCGCTGGCGCTCTTTTGCCTCCGCCAATGCCACCCTCATACTGATAGGTATGGGGCCGAGAGCGTCCGTGTGACGTTCTCGGAAGCACGCCAATAAGGAGTCCAAGGCCCGAGCCAAGTCCTGCGCCATCCTCACGGCTTTTATGGGATCACCGTATCGGAGGTCGCCACCAGCGGGCCAGTCTGTAGCGAACTGGCGCAAGCAGTCCCTCAGTTCTAGATAGGCGACAAGTATGTCCAGAGACCTGATATCCCTTGCTGCCTGCCCATCTACACGACAGTCCTTCTCTACGTAACGGGTTCTTCGCACAACATGGGGGGCGAACTTGCCCCACCCGCGCCAACCGCCCGTTCTGAAGTGCTCTAGGCGGTCCCGTGCATCGGTTAACAGGGATCGAGGGTCGATACTGTCAGGAGGCTCTACGGTCGCGTTTCCCACCTTCCGCAGGAGCCCGTCCATCCTCTGCAACAGCGAGCCGGCATCCTCAGAGAGCCGCTGCCATCTCGAATCATCCCCAGAGAAGAGGTCTTTCAGTATCTCGACTACCAGGCCATCGCCCAGTATGCGGGCGGACCTAAAGGCCCGGACGTCGACGTCCCGCAGGAAGGACCGGCAGACTTCCAGCGAGGGAAGAGGAAGATGCCGAAGCCTTTTCAGTCCTTCTCGGCTCATCCCGCTGGAAAGAGCGTGGAACCTCTCCTCAGCGGTCCTGAGGATATCGATGGTCTTGGCGAACTGTTCTGGGTTAGGGAGTTCGAGATCGCCGGCCTCAAGGTGGAGCGCGCTCACCCGCTCCTCCGTGAGCGAGGGGTGGAGCTCGGCCAGAAACTCCAGTTCGGTGGCTGACAGGGGACACCGGCTATCGGGGTCAGGTGCTATTGAGAACCAGTCGTAAGCGGCGCGCTCCTGCTCCAGCCTCCTGGCGATCTGGGCCGCCGTTCCCTCATAACCGCCCGGTAAGCTGTGACGGTGCGTCTCGGCTTCCCGCTGTTCGATTAGCTGACGGTCTAGCCTGGCCCGTTCCTCCTCCAGTTTCGACAGTTCATCTTCGAGGGAGGCTATGGCCTGTTGTGCCCATTGCCTCCCCTTCCATTCACCATTGCGCGAGATGATCCTGCGAATGCTGGCCTCAAGCAGGAACTGGTCCTCCCGGTTGGATCCGAAGGCCGTGACGCACAGGTTGCGGATTTCGCCCGGGAGTAGGTCACGAAGGATCACCAGGGCCTTTGGGGCATATGCCGTTACCAGTACCCGCTCGCCGCTGGCGAGGAGATGGCATATCAGATTGGCGATGGTATGGCTCTTGCCAGTGCCGGGCGGGCCCTTTACCAGCACGTGGGGACGCCTCCTCAGGTGCTCTACGATCCTCTTCTGCTCATCATTCGTTGGGAGAGGAAAGTACAGGCGCCCATCCAGCCCGCCCCACACATGTCCGCTACCGTCATCCAGTTCTGGATCTCCGTAGCCTGGCCTGCCCTCAGTAGCGCCCTCGGCGACCAACTCGTCCCAGGGTCTCGTTGTGCGAGGCATCGTCCCGCTGGTGGCATTCCCCAGGAGACTGTCTATCACTGCCTCGTAGGCAGTAGGGCGACGCTCCCGAAGAATGAGGGCAGGAGCGTAGAGGACCCTGAAGGTGTTATCGATATGACCGGACGGCCTCCAGGCGCTCTCGTCCACTTGGCCGTCGGCGGCCGCATGGTTCACGATAAGTCGAAGAGCTTTTCCGACCTTCTCCGTGTCCCAGGCCTGGATATCCATCTCCTCAAGAAGGGCCTGAAGTTCGTCCTTGAAAGCCTCCAACCGGGGCCGATGTTGCAGCTCCAGCATGTCCAGCTCGACACGGAACCCCGCGGTGGACACGGCAGGCCCTACGGTAAGCACGCCCCTGACTGCGTCGAGGGTGACCTCGGCCGGTGCAGTGAGGAGATGACGGCTGATGAGGCAGCCGCTCGGGTCTTGCCACTGCAAGAGGCCCACGCCAAGGACCAGTTCATAGCGCTCCTCGGCCTCTTCCAGACGGCGACGCATATAATCCACCCGCTCATAGACGTCCTGGGCCTCTCGCCAGCGGCGCACCTCTTGGGCCCAGGGCTCCCACCGTTCGACGAGGTACTGAAGCCATGCGCCCTGGATCTCCGGGTAGTCTTCCAGGCGCCGTACCTCGGAGATCTCCCGTGGGATGGCGTCTCCTTCCTGGGAGGCCGCATCGTCAGCTTCGAACTCTCGTTCGACGGGGACGGTGATCTCCGCGAGCAGTTGTGGCTCCGTCTCCACGTTATCAAGGTCATCCTCGCTGACCCAGTTCCTAATAGCGTCAGGAACCGGAGGCCGGGCCGGCATGCGTCGTTTGCGGACTTCCAGCCATACGTCCGACATGACACCAGCATCGGTGGCGAAGAAGGGACTGCGACATTCGGGCAGGTGGGAGGGAACATCGGCCAGCCAAAGGAGTCGGTCTCCCTCCCCGTAGGCGGCTACACGTCCCCGCCGAAGGGCAGCAGCTGCTTTCAGAAACTCCAGGAGGGACTTGGTCTTCTCTGCGAGCTCAGCCATCGCCCAGGACGCACCTAATGTTGCTATAGATATAGCGAGTATCATCTAGCATGTCAACGCTTTCGGAGGTCAGCATGCTCTCCGTCTTCTGTACAGGGGCGCCCTTCATCGTGGATGGCGGGCTAACGGGCGTCAAGAGACAATAGAGTGCACGAAACAATCCCGAGGCTGTGAAACCGCTCTTTGTTCCAGTCGGACTCGTCGCTGAAACCCACATGGGCGGCCCGTGCCCAGTTCATAACCCTCTCTCTTTCAAGAACCGCTCCGCGTCCTTCACCGAATCTCTCTGCGGATGGGCTTGGACAAGAGTGCATCGCTCAGGGCAGCGAGGGTGCGGGGTTCGCGCTCGTCGTCGACTGTCCGGATCATTGAGTGGTGACGTAGGTCGCCGCCTCCCAGGCTCCGCTGCTCTGCCCGGTAGCCCGTGCCCAGAAGCCCTGCAAGGCGGTCCTGCGGGGCCGTACCCTCCAGGGATGTCCATCTAGCGGCGGCCCGTAGGGAGGCCGCAGAGGTGCCGTTCAGGGGCCTCTTGGCGCCGGCTATTGGGTAGCCCATGCGGGCCCTGGGCGGCAGCAGGGGCTGGATGGACCGCCACTGCTCGTTATCCAACTCCCCCACTCCCACTTCGTGCCCATCCCCTCGCCTGTCCAGGGCGAGCCCACCGCCACCGTCTTGCGAGAAGTTCGTTGGCGCGATGCGGCGGACAGGCACCCTGTACTAGCCTCGCTCTGCCATACTAAAGTCAGCAAAGGGGAAAACAGCCACCGAGCATTGGACGATGGTGGCTAGGGCATTGATCAAGTCGAAGACCTGCAACGGGGAAAGCGTTCACGGGAGGCACGGGGCGGTCACCCAAATTTGAGGCGGTCTCACCCACAAACTAAAATGGGTGGAAGAGGACCAGATACAGGCTCATCAGTAAGAACCGTCAAGTCCAAATCTGCGGAGGGGTGCCGGAGCGGTTGAACGGGGCGGTCTCGAAAACCGCTAGGGCCCACGCTGGCCCTCGTGGGTTCGAATCCCACCCCCTCCGCCACAGATAGACCACGCCGCTTTGCCCTGCCGCAAAAGAGGCTGGCAAATGGCTGGCAAAGGCAACCCTCCCCAGGCGGGGAGGGGCCGTTGCCCAGGCGGGGCAAGTGGGAAGGCACCATCGCCAAGCGCCCAGGCCGCGGCTACTGGGAGGGGGCCGTAAGGCTCTCCGGCCGCCGCTACTACGTCACCGGCCGCACCAAGGCCAGTGCCTGGAGAAGATTCGGGCCCTCGTCGCCCGCCACCAGGCGGGGGCCCTTTCGCCCCCTACTCGCCTCACCCTGGGAGAGTGGCTCAGGGACTGGCTAGGGGAGGGTCGCAACAGGTGGCGCCCCAGCACCTACCGGCGGCGGGAGCAGGCGCTGAGGCCCCTTCTCCCCCATCTGGGGCAGGTGAGGCTCTCCCGGCTTTCGCCTCTCCATCTGTGGCGGGCCCTCTCCGCCCTCTCCCAGGAGGGCATCGGACGGCGCACCCTGGAGCTGGCCTACGCCACCCTGCATGCCGCCCTGGATGAGGCCCGTCGCCTGGGGCTCCTCTCCGACAACCCCATGGCCCGCATCGGGAGGCCCAAGAGGGCGCAACGGGAGGTCAGGGACTGGACGGCCGAGGAGATGCGCCGCTTCCTGGCCGCCTGCCTGGAGGACGGCTCGCCCCTTGCCCTCATGCTGGCCTTCATGCTGCTTACGGGGCTGCGCCCGTCGGAGGCCCTGGGGCTCAGGTGGGAGGACATGGACTTCGAGGCCGGAGCGGTAACGGTCAGGAGGGCCCTGGTCTGGGCGGGGAGGGAGTGGCACATCGTCCCGCCCAAGTCCAGGGCAGGGGAGCGCACGGTAGCCCTGCCAACGATGGCCCGGGCCATCCTTGGCCGGCTCCCTCGCCGCCTGCCCTGGGCCTTCTGGCAGGAGAGGCCGCCATCGCCCCAGCGGATGAGCGAGACGATGGGCGAGCTCTGTCAGAGGGCAGCCGTCCCCAGGAGGCCCGCCCACTACCTGCGCCACTGCCACGCCACCCTCCTGGCCGCAGAGGGGCTGGACGTGAAGACCCTCCAGCGAAGGCTGGGCCACTCCCAGGCCAGCATCACCCTCGACGTCTACGCCCACGCCCTCAGCGAGATGGACAGGAGGGCTGCCGAGCTGGTGGACAGGGCCCTCTCCCCTACGGCCTGAGGACGGGGTAACATAGCAGCGGGGGCCAGGCGGCGGCAGGCCACCGCCCGTAAGCCTGGCGTTCCCAGCCCCGCCGGGGCCTGGCCCGCCACATCTCACAGGCTGGGGTGAGAAGGCTGAGCGACGAGCGGGAAGCACCGAGCCCCTTCTGGGCCGGTGCCCTCCGCAACCCCGACGGCTACCTCTACGAGGTCACCCTGGCCTACTGGCATCTCCTCTTCCTCCACCGGCCCTTCCGTGACGAGCTGCTGGCCCTCTTCCAGGCGCTGGCCGCCCTGCCCCTTTCGGGGCCCTGCCCCCTCTCCGACCTGTCGCCGCCGCTGCGGGGAGGCGTAGAGGCGCTCCTCCGCCGCTTCCGGGAGCGCTGGCCCCTGCCCCAGCCCCGGGAAGGCGGGCTCAGCATCGAGGGCTGGCGGGAGGTGCTGTGGGAGAACTTCTGGCTGTGGCGGCACCGCCCGGCCTTCCTGGAGGAGGGGCAGGGCTTCATCTATCCCCACTGCCTGGGCCTGCTGCCACGGCCCGCCCTGCGCCAGGACGAGGCGGTCATTCGCCCCCCAACGCCGCCGCCCATCTCCTGGAACCCAGCCCTCGAGTCGGAGGCGGAGCTGGAAGAGCGCATCCGTGCGGCCCAGCGCCTGGTAGAGCGGGACATGCGTCAGCAGGCCGAGGCGTTCAGGCAGCAGCTGTTCCGTGCCGGCTGGCGGCGGGAGAGCGGCCAGCACCCCCCGACGCTGTGGGCCCGGCGGCTCTTCCAGCGCTACGTGCTCCGCTACAGCTGGGCCAGGCTTGCCCACGAAGAGATGCGAGGGCGGGACAGGCTGAAGGGACGAGCCGCCAACGTCCGCCCCCAGTCCCTGGCCACCAAAGTCAAGGCCTGGGCCGGCAGGCTGGGGATTTAGTCTAACCCGCCTCCCCCTCCCCCCGTAGCCGGTTAATCCTCCCCCCGGGCTAGCCTGGCTCGTGTGATGCGTAGCCTCTGCGTGCCCCTGACGGACGGGGAGCTTTCCCGCCTGGAGGCCCTGGCCCGGCGGGACGGCCGCACCCGCCCAGCACAGGCCCGCTGGCTGCTGCTCCTGGCCCTGGACTGGGCCGAGCGGCATCCGCCCCGCCTGGAAGGACGCCTGCTCATGGGCACGCCGCAATCAACAAAGGGAGGGGAGTCGATATGCACAGGCAAGGAGGCGTAGCCCTGGCCGTCAGGAAGCGGGGGAGGCGCTGCGTGGTAGCCAAAGTGGTGACCCCGGCTAGGGGCGAGCGGGTGCTGGCCATCCCCTATCGCCATCGGGCACGGCTCGCCAGCGGCGAAGTCTCGCTACCACCGGCCGTCCTGCGCCGGGCGCAGGAGGAGGGGGCGCAGGCGCTAATCGTCAGGGACGACACCGAGTGGCGGGCGTGGCGCCTGCCCCTCGCCGAGGTCTGGCGCCTGGGCCGACGGGGCAGGGACGGGGAGGTCTACCTCCCCCTGGCGGCGATGGAGGAGATACCGCCGCCCCGCTGGCCATACGTGGAGCGGGTGGAGCTGGTGGACGCCCAGCTCTCCTTCGATGACCTGGCGGGCGCCTGAAACTGCGCAATCCCGGCACTTGACCAGGGCGGCGTGGTGTAATACACTACTTCCTGGAGGAGGTGGGAAGTGCACGCCTTGGGGCGTGCGCTTCCTGCCGTTTTTGTTTCTTGAGGAGGTTCGGCATGAGCGGTGAAGTGACCAGCTTTCGCCTGGCCCCACGGGAGCGGGAGCTCCTGGAGGCCCTACGGCGCAGGCTCGCCGCCCGCTCACGCTCGGAGGTGGTGCGGCTTGCCCTGCGCCGCCTGGCCGAGGCGGAGGGGGAGAAGGGAAGCAGCAAGCAGTAAGGACAAAAAAGCCCGCCGCTAGGGACGGCGGGCAGCATCACCAGCAGAGGAGGCGCTGCGATGACCCAGTCATATGATACCACCCCCGCTGCAAGTGGGGAAGACCGCCTGCAGGCTGCCCTGGAGCTGGCCCAGAAGGGCCTGCCCGTCCTGCCCTTGTGCTGGCCCACCCCGCAGGGCACGTGCGGCTGCGGGCGGGGGCATGAGAACAACAGCATCGGCAAGGCGCCCCTCACGCAGAGGGGCGTCCTGGACGCCACCACCGACGAGGAGACGGTGCGGCTCTGGTGGAGCGTATGGCCAGAGGCCAACATCGGCCTCGCCCTTGCCCCGGCAGGGCTGGTGTCCATCGCCCCCGATTCGGCCGAGTGGCATGCCGAGTTCGAGCGCCGTGGCCTGCCCGAGGGGGCGGCAGTCTTCGAGTCGGGCGGCGGCGAGGGGCACGTGCACTACCTCTTCCACCGCCCCGCCGGCTGCCCGACCCGCCGCCTGTGCCGGGCTGGGGAGTTCGACATCCTGGCCGACGGCTACGTCGTCGTGCCCCCCAGCCGCCACCGGGCGGGGCGGCCCTACCGCTGGCTGCGGCCGCTCGTGGAGGTGGGCTTCCTGCCCGATGCGCCGGCGTGGGCGGTGGAGATGCTCCAGGCCGCTTCCCGCCCAGGGGTCGTGGACGGCGAGGAGGATGACGACGGACCGCCCGTGCGGCTGTCGGAGGAAGCCATGAAGTGGTGGATGGGCGAGAAGTGCTGCCGGAGGCCCGACGGCCATATAGACCGCTCGGCCACGCTCTTCATAATCGGCCTCGTCCTGGCCGATGCGGGGGCCACCGCCCGCACCATCGCCAGGTGTCTGGCCGAGAGGGACGTGGCGCTGGGGTTCCACAAGTATACCGACCGCCCCGACGGAGGCCGGGAGGAATACCTGCGCATCGCCCGCAAGGCCCTCCTCTTCTCCCAGGCCAGCCGGCAGGGCGAGGTGGCGGCGTCCGGAAATTCCCCCAGGGTGACCGGAAATGGCCGGAAATTCGGGTCTTGCGACGCACTATATATGCATTGATGAGAGAATCTCCGGTCATCCGGCGCTGGAGGGTGGGATAACACAGCCTCCCCCAACAGATGATGAACCGCCGCCCGCCGGCGAGTTTAAGTCGCCCGCAGCGCTCGCCCGTTTCGTGGATAGCCCGCCCACTCGCTGGCTCGTGGAGGGATTACTCCCGGCCGGCTTCGTAACGAATCTGTATGGCGATTCAGCTGCGGCCAAATCGTGGCTTGTGCTCTACCTGGCGCTGCTCGTTGCTGGCGGCGGAAGCGATTTCGCCGGCGTCCCCCTTCGTGAGCGGGGGGCTGTGTTGTATTTGGATTGGGAGCTGTCCGCCGAGGTGCACGGCCGGCGCCTGCGCCGCCTGCTGGAGGGGGCGGGACTGAAAGAGCCGCCCTCCGAGCTCTTCTACCGTCGCATGGACGCCCCTCTGCTGGAGGCCTGGGCGGATATAACCGCCTGGGTGGAGGAGCTGCGGCCGGCGCTGGTGGTCATCGACTCCTACCAGGCGGCGGTGCTGGACGACCCGCTGCGCCCCCAGGTGGTGGCGGCGGTCTACCAGATGCTGAGGCGGCTGGGGGCGGCTGTGTTGGTAGTCGACCACCAGGCGGCGGCGGGGGAGCTGACCTATGCCGCCCGCCGGGAGTTCGGGAGCAGCTACAAGCGCCACCTCGCCCGGTCCTCGCTCCAGGTGGAGCGGCGTGGCGGCGACGAAAGAAGGACGCTGCGCCTCCTCATACGCCAGCAGAAAAACAGCTTCGGCCCCCGGCACGCTGATGTCAGCGTCGTCATCCACTTCGAGGGCGAGGACGGGCCGGTTTCGGTGCGCCCGGCGGGCGAGGAGGAGGGCGACGTCCTCGCCGCCCTCGCCCGCCTGGGAGAGGCGACGGCCAGGGAGATAGCCGGGGAGGCGGGCCTGGAGGTGCAGGCGGCGGGGAGCGTCCTGGCTGCCCTCATGCGGCGGGGGCAGGTGGTGGTCCTGGGCAAGGCAGGGCGGAGCAACATCTACGCCCTGCCTGGCGGGCGGGCGGAGGGCAGCGGCGACGGGGACGAGTCCGGGCGCAAGGCGGCGGCGATACTGCCGGCGGATGAAGCTCAGCCCGCCCAGCACGAGGGGAACGGGTCGGGGGCGCTGTGTTGCCAGCACTGCGGGCGGGAGCTTGCCAGGCAGCAGCGGCGGGGACGCCCGTCGAGGTGGTGCTCCGAGGCCTGCCGGCGGCGGGCGAGGAGACGGGCCCAGAAGGGGGCCGGGGTAGCGGGCAACTAATGCCAGTTAATGCAATTGCTGCCATTACCCCCACGGGCGGCGGGGGATATCCTTCCCCTGGGGCGGGGCGGAGAGGCCCTTTCTCGGCCACTACAGGGCCTCTGGTGGGCTTCTACGAGGCCCCCTGGCCCTTCTTGCGGCGCTGGCGGTGGGCTCTGACGGCGCAGGTGTTGGAGCAATACATGCGCTTGGTGGTGCCCTCGAACTCCTTGCCGCATACGAGGCAGTTACCCTTGACCCTGCGCCTGCGGGCAGCCATCTCCCTGGCCACCCGGCGCATAGCCTCTCGCAAGTGCTCTCGCAGGTCGTCCGGCCACACCATCCCATCCCTACGCTAACAGCGACGGCCTGTCTCGTCAACACAGCCTGGTATTGCTGACACTCATCATGGCCCCCGCAGGGCGACGAAACTCCCCTCAAAATTGCCCCCAGACCCCCTTGATATGTAAGGATTACCAGGCTATAATTGCAATAGGAAGGCAGGAGGTGGCTAGCGATGACGCAGGCGACCCTGGAGAAGGCGAAGGCGATAGCGGAGGCGGGGCTGGTGCACGAGGCGGGCAGGGACACCTGGCTGGTGGAGTCCTCCAACC
>Ga0209276_100399_pt1 | contig 67637 bp, 45 predicted proteins | sample DewCreD2012metaG_3_FD_185473 | JGI IMG/M metagenome (GOLD analysis project Ga0209276, IMG submission 185473) | Hot spring sediment bacterial and archeal communities from British Columbia, Canada, to study Microbial Dark Matter (Phase II) - Dewar... ...
CGCCCTGGATGTACGCCATAAGAAAATGCCCCGCATCTTTCGATGCGGGGCATTTTCTTAGATCTGAGGCAGGTTGGCTAGGTTTTCACACAGTCTGCAGTAGGACCGGCTTTAGCCGGGAAGCCTTTGATCTGCTTTAAACGCGCTTTTGATCTTCAAACACAAGAAGTTCAGTCACCGCCAATCGCGACTTGGGTGCAGGCTGAACGCAGGTCTCGCGCAGTGGGCCGAGCCGCATGGATGCGGCGAGAGCGCCGTCAGGACATGGATGTCCGTTCGGCGCGGGCCCACGGAGCGGGACCGGAGTGAAGGTATTCCGACGAAGGAGGAACCCAACCAGGAGCAAGCACTTTTGGTTACTTTTAGTGCTTTTTAAAAGTAACTCGCCGAAGGCGAAACAGTCTGCCCCCAGGCAGACGCTTGTGATCTTGATCTTAGATATCTTGATCAGAGCGGCAATGAAACCCGAAACATCGACCCCGCCCCTTCCTCGCTCTCGACACTGATCCGCCCGCCATGAGCGGCCACGATCTGGTCAGAAATAAACAGCCCGAGGCCAAGCCCCGCCACCGCATGACTCGCCGCAACCCGCTCGAACTGCTGGAAAATGCGCTTCTGGTTTTCCGCGCTGATCCCGATCCCGTGATCACGCACCTCCACCCGCGCCTCGCCAGCCTCGCTGTACACCCGCAACTCGATCGGCTTGTGCGCGCCGTAGCGCAAAGCATTGGTCAACAGATTCGCCACCACCTGCTCGATACGAAACTCATCCCACACACCAATCACTGGCGTCTTAGCCTGCAACGTCACCGCGCTGCCGGCGGCGGCGATCTGCGCGGAATAGCTTTCCACCAGATTGACCACCAACTCCGACAAATCAAAAGGGCTGGTACGGATCGACAGCTTGCCCGTCCGGATCCGCGACACATCGAGCATGTCCTCGATCAGCCGGATCAGGCTCTGAATCTGCCGCTCATCGCGGTCGACCATCGCCCTGAGTTTTTCCATGGTGAACGCCGAAGCGTTGTCCTTGGCCAGATGCAGCTTGCGCAGCTGGGTTTCGAGAATCAGGCCATTGAGCGGCGTGCGCACCTCGTGGGAGACGATCGACATGAAGTCATCGCGCATGCGGATCGCACGCTCCAGCTCGCTCTGGGTCGACTTCAGCTCCTGCATCAGGGCTTCCTGTTCCGCGCGGCTGCGTTCGAGCTCATCGAGTTGCTGCTTCAGGACCTTGCGCTGGCGATACAGGTCGACGAACACGTTGACCTTGCTCTTCACCGCATGAATATCGAGGGGCTTGTGCAGGAAATCCACGGCACCGCTTTCATAACCCTTGAACGCGTAATTAAGCTCACGCCCGGCGGCACTGACGAACACAATCGGGATGTTCTTGGTCTTCTCGGTACCGCGCATCAGCTCGGCGAGTTCAAAGCCGTTCATCCCTGGCATCTGCACGTCGAGAATCGCCATCGCAAACTCGTGTTCGAGCAACAACGACAACGCCTCATCCGCAGACAACGCCTTGAACACCTGACGGTCCTCACGCTTGATCAACGCTTCAAGCGCGAGCAGGTTCTCCGGCAGATCATCCACGATCAGCAGTTTGGCTTTGATTTCACTCAGCATGCAATTCGTTCCAGCTCGACAAGCAAGGACCCGATGTCGGGCAAAGGCAATAGAAAATCCGGCGTGTGAAGGGCAAGCGCCGCTTCGGGCATGGCCCGCGCGAGCGCCTGGGCCGGGTCCTGGACCACGGTGAGACCACCGTACTCCTTGATTCGAGCAATGCCGCGCGCGCCATCGCTGTTTGCACCGGTCAGCAACACCCCAGCCAGGCGTTTGCCATAGGCGTCGGCCGCCGATTCGAACAGGATGTCGATGCTCGGACGCGAATGATGCACCCGCTCCTCCTGACTCAGCGACAGGCTGAAATCGTTCTCGATCGACAGGTGATACCCCGGCGCGGCGAAATACAGCGTGCCAGGCTCGATGGTCTCTTTATCGTCCGCTTCCTTGACCGGTATCGCCAGGTTGACGGCAAAGACCTCGGCCAGCTGACTGCGGCGCTGTTCCGGCACGTGCAGCACCGCCAGGATGGGCAGCCGATAGCGCTTGGGCAGCGTACGGAAAATTTTCAGCAGCGCTTCGACACCACCGGCGGACGCGCCGACCACAATCGCGTCCACCGCCGGCAACGCGGGCTGCTCCGGGGTGCTGCCGGGAAAAGACGTTCTCATGATTTGCGGTAGATCCGCTCGAGTTTGACCAAGGGGTCGAACTTGTTCTTGTACCCCGAGAAGTCCAGGGTTTCCTTGCTGCCGAGCACGAGAAAGCCGCGATGGCACAGGGATTCGTGAAACAAGCCGAATGCGCGGTCCTGCAACTTCTTGTTGAAATAGATAAGCACGTTGCGGCAGGAGATCAACTGAGTCTCGGAGAACACGCTGTCCGTTGCCAGACTATGATCGGCGAAGGTGACGTTCTCGCGCAGGGTCTTGTCGAAAATCGCGTAATCGTAGGCGGCCGTGTAGTACTCCGAAAACAGCCGCTTGCCGCCGGCCTTCAGGTAGTTCTCGTTATAGCCACGCATGTTCTCCATCGAAAAGATGCCTTGCTTGGCCTTTTCCAGGGAGCGGGGATTGATGTCGGTGGCGTAGATGATGGTGCGCTCAAGCAGCCCTTCCTCGCGCAGCAGGATCGCCATCGAGTAAACCTCTTCGCCCGTGCTGCACCCGGCAATCCAGATTTTCACCGACGGGTAGGTCTTGAGCAGCGGCACGACTTCTTCGCGGATCGCCAGGAAGTGCGTCGGGTCGCGGAACATCTCGCTGACCGGGATCGTCAGGAATTGCAGCAGCTGCATGAACGCCGAAGGGTCATGCATCACCCGCTCCTGCAACGCCGAAATGGTCTTCAGTTCAAACTGACGCAACGCGTGGGCGACCCGTCGTTTCACCGACGCCCCCGAGTAATCGCGAAAATCGTAGCTGTACTTCAAGTAGATCGCTTCGATCAGCAAGCGCAACTCGATATCGGCGTCTCGTTCTTGGTGCATCGGCAACACTCTGGATCGGGCTAAAAGGCGGTCAATTGATCCGGTTCATTCAGATACGTTCCATCTTCGGCAGCCACACGCGAATCAGCGAGAACAGCCGGTCCAGGTCAATCGGCTTGGCCAGGTAGTCGTTGGAACCGGCCTGCAGACAGCGATCCTGATCGTCCTTCATCGCTTTGGCCGTCACGGCAATGATCGGCAGCTTGCGCCAGCGCGGGTTCTTGCGGATCTCGATGGTGGCTTCGTAGCCGTCCATTTCCGGCATCATCACGTCCATCAGCACCAGATCGATGTCCTCGACGGTGTTGAGCTTCTCGATCGCTTCCAGGCCATTACGCCCCACCTCAACGATGGCGCCTTTGTGCTCCAGCGCGCTGGTCAGGGCGAAGATGTTGCGCACGTCGTCGTCGACCACCAGGATCTTGCGCCCTTCGAACACCCGGTCGCGACTGCGCGCGGTCTTGAGCATCTTCTGGCGCTCGTTCGACAGCTGCGACTCGACCTTGTGCAGGAACAGCGTGACCTCATCGAGCAGGCGTTCCGGAGAGCGCGCGCCCTTGATGATGATGGTGCGCGAGTACTTGAGCAGCTCGGCTTCTTCGTCACGGGTCAGGTTGCGCCCGGTGTAGACGATGACCGGCGGGAACGCGCAGATCTCGTCGATGGACATGCGTTTGAGCAGCTCGTTGCCGAGCATGTCCGGCAGTTTCAGGTCGATGATCATGCAGTCGTAGGCATTGTCGCGCAGCAGATCAAGGGCATCCTGAGCGAAGCCGACGGCGGTGATCTCGATGTCGTCGTCACCGATCAGCCGCGCAATGCTGTCACGCTGCAAGGCGTCGTCCTCGACCAGCAGGATGCGCTTGACCTTCTGCGTGAGTTTGGCCTCCAGCCGGGCGAAGACATCCTTGAGCTCTTCGCGGGTGGTCGGCTTGACGGCGTAGCCGATGGCGCCCATTTGCAGCGCGGCTTCCTGACGGTCTTCGACGGAAATCACGTGCACCGGGATGTGCCGGGTACTCGGCAGCTCTTTCAGACGTTGGAGCACGGTCAGACCGGAATGGTCCGGCAGGCGCATATCCAGCAGGACGGCATCCGGGATAAACGAAGAGGCCAAGTCGAAGCCTTCGTCAGCGGCGTGGGCCACCAGGCAGTTGTAGCCCAGTTCGTGGGCCAGGTCGTAGAGGATGTGGGCAAAGCGCACTTCATCTTCGATCACCAGAATGCAGCGGTTGCTGAACGGCGCCTTGTCGCGGTCGTCAGCGAAGCGCGGAATCGGCACTGCGGGCGGCGCAGCCTTGGCGGCGACTGGCGCCGGCGGCGTGATGCGGGCCGCTACGGGCACAGGCTGCACGGCAACTACCGGGTCGTCGGCGTACTGGGAAGGCTCGACTTCGACGTACTCTTCCGGCAGAACCAGGGTGAAGATACTGCCCTGCCCCGGCGCGCTGGTCACGCTGATCGAACCGCCGAGCAGGCGCGCCAGATCGCGGGAGATCGACAGCCCGAGACCCGTCCCGCCGTAACGGCGATTGGTGGTGCCATCGGCCTGACGGAACGCTTCGAAAATGCTCTCTTGCTGCTCCTCCGCGATGCCGATTCCGGAGTCGCGCACGGTGAAGGCCACGCCTTCGCCGGGCTGACGGGAAACCGTCAGGCTGACGGTGCCGCTTTCGGTGAACTTGACGGCGTTGGACAGCAGGTTCTTGAGGATCTGCTCCAGGCGCTGGCGATCGGTGTACAGCGACACAGGCGTGCCGGATTGAATCTCCACCGAGAATTCCAGCTTCTTTTCGGACGCCAGCGGCTGGAACGTCATGCGCAGGCCTTCAACCAAACGGCTGACGCTGCTGTTTTCCGGTCGCATGTCGAGCTTGCCGGCTTCGACTTTGGAGATGTCCAGGATGTCATTGATCAGGTTAAGCAAGTCATTGCCGGCCGAATAGATCGATTCAGCGAACTTGACCTGTTCTTCGGAGAGGTTGTCCTGCGGGTTTTCCGCCAGCAGCTTGGCCAGAATCAACGAGCTGTTCAGCGGCGTGCGCAGCTCGTGGGACATGTTGGCAAGGAACTCGGATTTGTACTTGCTGGAGCGTTGCAGTTCGTCGGCGCGGGCTTCCAGCTCAATCTGCGCGATGTGCAGTTCTTCGTTATTACGGTCCAGTGCATCACGCTGATCAGCCAGCGCCTTGCCCTGCTCGGCCAACTGCTCGTTGGTCTGCTCAAGCTCCGCCTGCTGGGTTTCCAGGTACGCCTGGGACTCCTTGAGAATCCTGGACTGCTCCTCCAGTTCTTCGTTGGCGGTGCGCAGTTCTTCCTGCTGCACCTGAAGCTCTTCGTTGAGCTGCTGGGTTTCGGCGAGCACTTCCTGCAAGCGTTGACGGTAGCGCGCCGCCTCGATGGACGTGCCGACGTTCTCGGCTACCAGTTCAAGAAACTCCAGGTCGCGGGGCGTCAGCTCGCGGAGGAAGCCCAGTTCGATCACGCCGTTGACGTGGTCATCATTGCTGGTGGGCACCACCACAACGCTGCGCGGTGAGCCCTCGCCAAGCCCTGAAGTGACCTTGAAGTAGTCTTGCGGGACGTGATCCAGAGTGATGATCTGATCCTGCTCGGCCGCCTTGCCGACCACGCCTTCACCGCTGTAGATCGACTGCTCGTGCTGTTCATGCTCCCGGGAGAAACCGTAGGACGCCACGCGCACCAGACCGCCGTGCTCCTGGCGCACGTACACCGCCGCCACCACCGCGCCCAGGTATTGGGCGAAGAAATCCAGCACGTTGCGGCCCAGCAGGTTGAGGGTGAGCTGGCCGATGACCTGCTCGGCCAGTTCACTCTGACCGTTGCGCAGCCAGGCGACGTGGGACAAGCGCTCGGCGTCCAGCTGCTGGGCCTTGAGGTTGGCGGCGTAAGTGTCGGACAGCGTGGTCATGTCCCGACGCCCGACCCAGGCAAGGATCCCGCTGACGATCAGAATAAAGGCGATGTACAACGAGACCGACATCACGGTGGTGTGGGTAACGTCGGTGTTGCGTGTCAGCCGCAGCTGATGCTCGATGTCCGCCGCCTGCTCGTATTGATCACGCATCTCGTCGGACAGGCGCTTGCCGCGACGATTCTGGATCTGCGTCTGGTAGTCGCCGCCAGTGCGTCGAAGGGTAATCATCTCTTGGGCGAACTCGCCCCACGACGCTTGCAGCCCGGCCAGCCGCTTGAATCGATCGACCTGATCCGGGTTATCGGCGACCAGTTCTTCAAGCCCCTTGAGCTCGGTGCTGATGGCCGGCTTGGCCACCTCGTAGGGATCGAGAAAGCGCTCGTCGCCGGTCAGCAGGAAGCCGCGCATACCGGTTTCCATGTCCACCGACAGCTTGAGCGAGCGATTGATATTGTTGATCACCCGATCGGTGTGTTCGACCCACTGGATCGCCGACAACAGGTAGGAAATCAGAATGACGAAGAAGGCCGCACTCAGCACGCCGACGGCCAAAGGTAAACTGACGTTGCGGCTTAACAGTTTGCGGAAACGTTGCTCGTCGACTGCAGAGTTGGTGATCATCACAAGGGCTCAGGCGGACTCGTCTAAACGACGGAGTTTGCCGCAAACCTCGGCAACAACTCCAGCATATGACGTAGAAGATTGAATTTTCTGACATTAGATAGGGAACAATCAGGCCCGAACTGTACATTTGAGTGCAACCAAAAAGCCACTACACTCAATTGAATCATGTTGTTGCGGCTCAGAACTTGGCACAATTGCGCCCCCCGGCGAAACGCTGAAAACCCAACGCCGTGCGATGCGCTCTCTGCCCAATTAAGGAACTTGCCATGTCCGATTCATCCCGCACGATTCTGGTGGTCGAAGATGACAACATCGTCAGGATGTTGATTGTCGACGTCCTCGAGGAGCTTGAGTACACCGTGCTGGAAGCCGCCGACGCCCGCGAGGCCCTCGCGGTTCTGCACAACGCCGACCAGACCATCGACCTGATGATGACCGACCTGGGCCTGCCCGACATGAACGGCAAAGATCTCGCCGTAAAGGCGCGTGAGATCCGCCAGGACATTCCGGTGCTGTTTGCCAGTGGCTACGCGGACTCCGTTGATGTGCCAGAGGGCATGCACAATATCGGCAAGCCGTTTTCCATCGACCAGCTGCGCGACAAGGTAAACAGCATTCTTGGCAACTGAGCACCCGGTGCAGCGATCCCCGATCCATGTGCTGATCATTGGCTACGTCTGGCCCGAACCGCAGTCGTCTGCGGCCAGCGGCCATGTCATGCAACTGATCGACTGTTTTCTCGAACAGGGCTGGCAGATCACCTTCGCCAGCGCCGCTTCCGAAGGTGAGCACAAGGCTGACCTCGCCGCACTGGGCATCACGGAAGTCGCCATTGCCCTCAACCACAGCAGCTTTGATGCCTTCATCGGAGAACTGCAGCCCGACGTGGTGTTGTTCGACCAGTTTCTGATGGAAGAGCAGTTCGGCTGGCGGGTGGAAAAACACTGCCCGAACGCCCTTCGCCTGCTTGAGACGTCCGACCTGCAGAGCCTGCGACATGCCCGTCATCAGGCGGTCAAGGACCGGCTTGACGGCAAGCCCGATGCTGACCTGACCGAGTATTTTCAGACGCCTCGGGATCAGCTGTTCACCCGGATGGCGACCACTGACCTCGCCCAACGCGAGATCGCCGCGATCCACCGCAGTGACCTGAGCCTGATGGTGTCCGACGTCGAAATCGACCTGCTGACCGAGGCGTTTTCAGTGCCCGGTGCTCAGCTCCATTGGGTACCGCTGCTGGTCCGGGAGCCACGCGAGTCGCCCCTTAGCCCGCGTGACTTCGACGACCGGGCGCACTTCATCACCATCGGCAACTTCCGCCACGCCCCGAACTGGGATGCAGTGCTGTGGCTGAAGAACACGGTCTGGCCGCTGATTCGCGCGCAACTGCCCGCAGCTCAGGTCCATGTGTATGGCGCGTATACGCCGCCCAAGGCAGCAGCGCTGCATAACGCTGCCCAGGGGTTTCACATCATGAACTGGGCCGAAGATGCGCTGGCGGTGATGGGTGCTGCGCGGGTGTCCCTCGCGCCGTTGCGATTCGGCGCGGGGATCAAGGGCAAGATCATTGATGCCATGGTCTGCGGCACGCCAACCGTGACCACGCCCATCGGCGCCGAGGCCATGCACGGCGAACTGGCGTTTCCCGGCGCCGTGGCCTGCGATGCGCAAGGGCTGGCGGACGCGGCAGTCAGTCTTTACACCGATCGGTCGCGCTGGCAACAGGCGCAACGGGACGGCTGGGAACTACTGCCGACGCGCTTTGGCCATGACCGCCATTGTGCCGTGCTGGTCGAACGCATTCTTGCGCTGCAGGACACGCTGCAGGCCCATCGCGCGGCCAACTTCACCGGTGCCATGCTTCGCCATCATCAGCACAAGAGCACGCAGTACATGTCGCAGTGGATCGAAGCCAAGAACAAAAACACCTGAGGCGTTTTGTCTAGCGGACGGCGCGGCGCAGCAGGTAGGTGTCCATGATCCAGCCCTTCTGCGCCCGTGCTGTTTCACGCGCCTGACGTATTTGCGCGCTGACGTTGTGCAGCGGGCCTGAAATGAGCATCTCGTCAGGGGTGCCCAGATAAGCCCCCCAATAGATGTGCAAATCCTGATCGACGAACCGCTCGAAGGTGCAATGGGCGTCGAGCATCACCACGCTGTTGCTGATCTGCTCGCCCTGCTCCGCTGCAAGCTCACGACCGGTGGTGATGTTGATGGGCTCGCCAATGCGGTTCAAGCCGATGCGGTGCCCGGCGGCCAGCGCCTGCACGCTGGTGATCCCGGGAATGACGTCGTAGGCAAACGACTCGCGGCCCCGGGCGAGCACCTGATCGAGAATCTGCATCGTGCTGTCGTACAGCGCCGGATCACCCCACACCAGAAACGCGCCGGTCTCGCCTGCCTTTATTTCATCGGCGATCAATTGCTCGAACAAGACAGCGCGCTGCTCGTGCCAGTGTTCGACCCCGCTGCGATAGGACGGTGAATCGTCCTTGCGCCTGGGGTCGCTCACCTGCACCAGCCGATAGTCATGGCCCTCGATGTAACGCTCGCAAATCTCCCGACGCAACGCCAGCAGGTCGTCATTGGCGTAGCCCTTGTCGAGGATGAAAAACACCTGGGTGCTGTTCAGCGCCTTGATCGCCTGAACGGTGATGTGCTCGGGATTGCCCGCGCCAATGCCGATCACGAGGATTTTTTTCATGGGGTGGCGGTTCTCTGGAGGCATTTGCGGAAGGTGCTCGCAATGCCGCAGCCAAGCGGCATTGCGCGGACTTATTCGTGCAGCTCGCGCAACGCGGCTGTTGCCAGGAAGCCCGAACGCGATCGGTAACGTTGATCGCTCCTGACGCGGGCATCGATGCGCTCCAGCAGCACTTCCGGCAGCGTCGCATTGAATCGCACCGAGCGGCCGAAATACGGCGTCACGTCAAATTCGACCACAGCCCACACGCCACCCTGATAGTCCGGATTATTGATATGCGCGTCGATGTCCATCGGCTGCGGCAGCGCCTCGCCATCAGCGACAAGCCCTTCAAAGTGCAGCGCCAGGGCCTCTTTCACATTGTCCAGCGCCTGCCCGATAGTCGCGCCAGCGGAAAAACAGCCCGCAATATCAGGCACGGTCACGCCGTACACTGAATCGGGATCCTTATGTAAAACGACGGGTAATTTCATGTTTTATCCTTCCGAGCTCATTTGCTTCGAGACATTCATTTGAGGCCGGCCTGTTTCAATATGCTGTGAACCGTCCTTTAGGCAGGTCATCTTTGGGATGACGGACTGTGACGCGTCCCTTTTTTTATCGGGTGCTTGCATTGACGATGACTGCCTTTAACCTCGACCACATACCAACCATCGTCCTCGACCATTCTGATCATGTCCCTTCTCCGCATCAGCCTATCCCTTCGTTGACTGATGTGGATAGTACACACCGCAGTTTCCTGCGCCACCGCGCGAAATCTCTTAAGTGACGGTATGTAACGTGATCCCGAGGCGATCCTGCTTGCGCGCCCTCCCTTGCTGAAGATATTCCCAATGTCCCACTGCAGGGTTTTAGCCGAGAAAGCATCGGACGGCACACCGCAGGATTGATGGTGCTCAGACTGGCCTATTCCCGGCTGAAGCCGGTCCTACTGAAACACCGCGCTCCCCTAGTACGACTGGCTTTAGCCGGGAAAGCTTCGGGTGTCAAACCGCAAAAATGATGGCGTGCAAACTGGCCTCTTCCCGGCTGAAGCCGGTCCTACGGAAGCACCGCGGTCCCACTGCACACCGCGGTCACCTAGTGGGACCGGCTTAAGCCGGGAAGGCGTCGGACGTCACTCCGCAGCATTGATGGCGTGCAAACTGGCCTCTTCCCGGCTGAAGCCGGTCCTACGGAAGCACCGCGGTCCCACTGCACACCGCGGTCACCTAGTGGGACCGGCTTTAGCCGGGAAAGCGTCGGACCTCACAATGCAGAATTGAAGGTGTTCGAACTGGCCTCTTCCCGGCTGAAGCCGGTCCCACTGAATTCGTGCATTCATCTGCAGCTGTTTAAAACGCGCGTCTGTATTCCGCCCAACAAATAGTGCACATTATTCCAACGCCACTCTCCAAACCGGCACCCGCATGACCAAAACAACAAGAGTCACCGACCCCTCCTACGAGCTGATGGACGACCACAACGGGCTGTCGATCATCTACCGCGAGCACGGATTTCCCTGTCCGCTGGTGCGCTGGCATTTCCATAAGGAATATGAGCTGCACCTGATCGTTGCCAGTTCCGGCAAGGTCTTCGTCGGCGATTACATCGGCAATTTCTACCCTGAGACGCTGTTCCTCACCGGCCCCAATCTTCCGCACAACTGGATCAGCCAGATCGAGGAAGACGAGGTCGTGCCCAAGCGCGACATGCTGGTCAACTTCACCGAGGAGCTGCTGGAAAGCGGCAATCAGGTGTTCGCCGAACTCAAGACCCTGGCGCCGCTGCTCGAACGCGCGCAGTACGGCATCGAATTCCGCTGTAAGCGCACCATCCGCCAGGCCACCAGACTGATGCAGAAGATTGCCGACACCACGGGCATGACCCGGCTGGGGCATTTCTTCATTCTGCTGGAAGTACTGGCGGCCAGTGATGATTTCCAGTTGCTGTCCGGCACCACCGCGTCGCAACTGTCCGATGATCACGCCGTGGAGCGCACCAACAAGGCCGTGGAATACATCTTCACCCATTACGCCCGTGAGCTGCCGCTGGAAGAAGTGGCGGACTACCTGGGCATGAAGCCGACCTATTTCTCCCGCGTGTTCAAGCAGGCCACCGGGCGCTGCTTTGTCGAATTCGTCAACCGGCTGCGCATCAGCAAGTCCTGCGAACTGCTCGCCGATGGCGACAGGCCGGTGACCGATGTCTGCTTCGAGTCGGGTTTCAATAACATTTCCAACTTCAATCGACGCTTTCAGAAGCTTAAAGGCATGACCCCCTCGCACTACCGACGCCTCGCCGTGCAGCGCCTGACCGAACAAAACCTGTACTGATTCGTTGCCGCTTCGCTCTCATCAACTACGCTGGAACTGCCCCGCCCCATGCGCTGAGGCAGTTTTGCGGCGTGCCCGCTGGAAACCTCAGTGCAAAATAGTATCAGTTCAAGTGCGCCGCAGGATTTGTCACCCAGCGCGCACAAGGCTGTAATCAACTGACATTCTTCCTGGTCTCCGGAAGAAACAAAAACAATAACCAAGCTTCTGACGTCCGCCTGGACGCAGAAGAGGAGTGATAAATGAAGACCTCTGCAAATGTTCTCCTTGCCGGTACCTGTCTGACCCTCCTGTCCCTGTGCACCACCGCCACTGCCGGTGAAGTCACCATCGCCACCGTCAACAACAGCGACATGATCCGCATGCAGCGGCTGTCCAAGACCTTCGAAGAACAGCACAAAGACATCAAGCTCAAGTGGGTGGTGCTGGAAGAGAACGTGCTGCGTCAGCGCCTGACCACTGACATCGCCACCAAGGGCGGCCAGTTCGACGTGTTGACCATCGGCATGTATGAAGCCTCACTCTGGGGTGCCAAGGGCTGGCTCAAGGAAATGAACGATCTGCCAGCGTCCTACGCGCTGGACGACGTGTTTCCTTCGGTACGCGATGGCTTGTCGGTTGACGGCAAACTCTTCGCCCTGCCGTTCTATGCAGAAAGCTCGATCACCTACTACCGCAAAGACCTGTTCAAGGCCGCCGGCCTGACCATGCCGGAGCGGCCGACCTGGACGCAGATCTCCGAATTCGCCGACAAGCTCACCGACAAGTCCAAGGAACAATACGGCATCTGCCTACGCGGCAAGGCGGGCTGGGGCGAGAACATGGCGCTGATCACCACCATCGCCAACTCCTTTGGCGCCCGCTGGTTTGACGAACAATGGAAGCCGCAATTCGACCAGCCTGAGTGGAAGAACGCGCTGACCTTCTACACCAATGTCATGAAAAAAGACGGCCCGCCCGGCGCCTCCAGCAACGGCTTCAACGAAAACCTCGCGCTGTTCAACAGCGGCAAGTGCGCGATCTGGGTGGATGCCAGCGTGGCCGGTTCGTTCGTGACCGACAAAGCCCAGAGCAAAGTCGCCGACAGCGTAGGCTTTACCTACGCGCCACACGAAGTGACCGACAAGGGCTCGGCGTGGCTGTACTCGTGGGCACTGGCGATCCCGACCAGCGCGAAGAACGACAAGGACGCGCGCGCCTTCACCGAATGGGCGACGTCCAAAGAGTACGCCGCGCTGGTCGCCGAGAAAGACGGCGTGTCCAACGTGCCGCCAGGCACCCGCGCATCGACCTACACCGATGCCTACAAACAAGCCGCGCCGTTCGCCAACATCACCCTGGAATCCCTCAAGGCCGTCACGCCTAAATCACCGACCCTGAAGCCTGTGCCTTACGTCGGCATCCAGTTGGTGACCATCCCCGAGTTCCAGTCGATCGGCACCTCCGTCGGCCAACAGTTCTCGGCGGCACTGGTGGGCACCTCCACCGTGGATCAGGCATTGACCAGCGCGCAAAGCGTGGCCGAGCGTGAAATGAAGCGCGCGGGTTACCCGAAAAAGGGCTGACACCCGCTGCTTGAAGGCGGCAGGCGCTGATTGCCTGCCGCCCACGCTCACGCTTTTGCCCGGTTCGGAGTCGACATGAACACCTCAACCCTCACCCCGCGCACCGCCGCGGCCGACGATAAGTCGCCCCCCAAAGGCAGCGTCACCAAGCCCGGCTGGTTTCTGGTCAGCCCTTCGGTGCTGTTGCTGCTGGTCTGGATGATCGTGCCGCTGGGCATGACCATCTACTTTTCGCTGATCCGCTACAACCTGCTCAACCCCGGCGAAAACGAATTCGTCGGCCTTGAGAACTTCGAATTCTTTGTCACCGACGCCGGCTTTCTGCCCGGCGCCATGAACACCCTGTTGCTGGTCGGCAGCGTGCTGGCCATCAGCGTGATTCTTGGCGTGCTGATCTCGGCGTTGCTGGAAGCCAGCGAGTTTTTCGGTCGCGGCATCGTGCGCGTGCTTTTGATCTCGCCGTTTTTCATCATGCCGACGGTCAGCGCACTGATCTGGAAGAACCTGATTTTCCACCCGGTGTCCGGGATTCTCGCCTGGGTGTGGAAGCTGTTCGGGGCCCAGCCGGTGGACTGGCTGGCAAATTACCCCCTGCTGTCGATCATCATCATTGTGTCGTGGCAGTGGCTGCCCTTCGCGATCCTGATTCTGATGACCGCCATGCAGTCCCTGGATCAGGAGCAAAAGGAAGCGGCGCGTCTGGATGGTGCCGGCCCGATCGCGATCTTCTGGCACCTGACCCTGCCGCACCTGGCGCGTCCGATCGCCGTGGTGGTGATGATCGAAACGATCTTCCTGCTCTCGGTGTTCGCCGAAATCTTCACCACCACCAACGGCGGCCCGGGTTTCGCTTCCACCAATCTGGCGTACCTGATCTACAACCAGGCACTGCTGCAATTCGACGTGGGCATGGCATCGGCGGGCGGTTTGATTGCCGTCGTGATCGCCAACATTGCCGCGATCATCCTGGTACGGATGATCGGCAAAAACCTCACCGACAAGTCTTGAGGGCAAGGCCATGATGACGCTCAAACAATCCCGTCGCCTGCAAAGTGCCCTGCTCGGCACCTTGTCGTGGCTGATCGCAGCGCTGATTTTCTTCCCGATCTTCTGGATGGTCCTGACCAGCTTCAAGACCGAGATCGACGCGTTCGCCACGCCGCCGCAGTTCTTCTTCACGCCGACCCTGGAAAACTACCTGCACATCCAGGAGCGCAGTGACTACTTCCACTTCGCCTGGAACTCGATCCTGATCTCCTTCAGCGCGACGATCCTGTGCCTGCTGATCGCGGTGCCGGCGGCCTATTCCATGGCGTTTTTCGAAACCAAACGGACCAAGGGCACGCTGCTGTGGATGCTCTCGACCAAGATGCTTCCGCCGGTGGGCGTGCTGATGCCGATCTACCTGCTGGCCAAGACCTTCGGCCTGCTGGATTCGCGCATCGCGCTGATCGTGATCTACACGCTGATCAACCTGCCGATCGTGGTGTGGATGATTTACACCTACTTCAAGGACATCCCCGGGGAGATTCTTGAAGCGTCGCGGCTGGACGGCGCCACCACACGCCAGGAAATTTTTCGGGTGCTGATCCCGATCTGCAAAGGCGGGCTGGCCTCGACGGCGCTGCTGTCGCTGATCCTGTGCTGGAACGAGGCGTTCTGGTCGCTGAACCTGACCTCTTCGAATGCCGCGCCGCTGACTGCGCTGATCGCCTCCTATTCCAGCCCTGAAGGCTTGTTCTGGGCCAAGTTGTCGGCGGTGTCGACCCTGGCCTGCGCGCCGATCCTGATCTTCGGCTGGATCAGCCAGAAACAACTGGTTCGCGGGCTGTCGTTTGGTGCCGTGAAATAACTAACGCAGCCCTCTGTAGGAGCGCGCTTGCCCGCGATTGCGGTGTGTCAGCGCCGAATTTATCGCTTGATGTACCGCGTTCGCGGGCAAGCGCGCTCCTACAGGTCGGTGTTGAGGCCACCCGAACATCTGGCCCTTCTTGAAGAACAAAAACTGGAGCCCATCATGGCTAACCTGACAATCAGAAATCTGCAAAAAGGCTTCGACGGCCACCAGATCATCAAAGGCATCGACCTGGACGTGAAGGACCGTGAGTTCGTGGTCTTCGTCGGTCCGTCGGGCTGTGGCAAATCCACCCTGCTGCGCCTGATCGCCGGCCTGGAAGACGTGACCAGCGGCAGCATCGAACTCGATGGCCGCGAAATCACCCAGGTCACCCCGGCCAAGCGCGACCTGGCAATGGTGTTTCAGACCTACGCCCTGTACCCGCACATGACCGTCGGCAAAAATCTGTCGTTCGCCCTGGATCTGGCCGGCACGCCGAAGGCCGAGGTCAAGAAAAAGGTCGATGAAGCCGCGCGTATCCTCGAGCTGGGCCCACTGCTGGAACGCAAGCCCAAGCAGCTGTCGGGTGGTCAACGCCAGCGCGTTGCAATCGGTCGGGCCATCGTGCGCAACCCGAAAATCTTTCTGTTCGACGAACCGCTTTCCAACCTCGATGCGGCCTTGCGAGTGCAAACCCGACTGGAGCTGTCGCGCCTGCACAAAGAGCTGCAGGCGACGATGATCTACGTCACCCACGATCAGGTCGAAGCCATGACCCTGGCCGACAAGGTGGTCGTGCTCAATGGCGGCCGCGTCGAGCAGGTCGGTTCACCGCTGGAGCTCTATCACCATCCGGCCAACCTGTTCGTCGCGGGCTTTCTGGGCACGCCGAAAATGGGCTTCCTCAAGGGCATCATCAGCGGCGTCGAAGCGTCGGCCTGTGAAGTCACCCTGGACGCCGGGACGAAGGTCCTGCTGCCTTTCACTAACGCGCAACAGAGCGTGGGCGACTCGGTAACGCTGGGGATTCGTCCCGAGCACCTGGAGCTGGCCAACGAAGGCGACTGCCAGCTGACCGTCATCGCCGACGTCAGCGAGCGCCTCGGCAGCGACACCTACTGCCACGTGCGCACCACTTCCGGCGAGCCGCTGACCATGCGGATTCGTGGGGACCTCGCGAGCCAGTACGGCGAAACCCTGAAACTGCACCTGAACAGCGCGCACTGCCACCTGTTCGACGCCCAGGGCCAGGTCATCCGTCGCGCGCTGCAGGCCGCTGCCTGATCCCTCGCACACCACAGCATTCGGGAACACCGTCATGAAACTGAACAAGCAGAACCTCTCCAACCTGGGCGCCGGCATCGCCATCCCCGCCTATTCCCTTGATGAGCGTCGCCAGGGCATCGCCCACATCGGCGTCGGTGGTTTTCACCGCGCCCACCAGGCGTTTTACACCGACGCGCTGATGTCCCTCGGCGCCAATGAAGGCAGCGGCGAGGGCCTGGACTGGGGCATTTGCGGGGTCAGCCTGCGCGAGGAAGACCGCGGCAATTTCGAAGCGCTCCAGGGCCAGGACTTCCTCTACACGCTGTTCGAACTGGGCGACACCCCGGACACCGAAACCCGCGTGATCGGCGCAATGAGTCAGATGCTCATGTCCACCGACAGCGACCTGGCGCTGATCGACAAACTCGCCAGTCCGGACATCCGCATTGTCTCGCTGACCATCACCGAAGGCGGTTACTGCATCGACGACAGCACCGGCGAATTCATGAGCCACCTGCCGCAGATCCAGTACGACCTCGAACACCCCGCCACGCCAAAAACCGTGTTCGGTTATCTGTGCGCCGCCCTGACCCGACGACGCGCCGAAGGCACGCCGGCGTTCACCCTGATGTCCTGCGATAACCTGCCGCACAACGGCGCGGTGACACGCAAGGCCCTGCTGGCATTCGCCCAACTGCGCGACCCGGAACTGCACGACTGGATTGCTGAAAACGTCAGCTTCCCCAACGCCATGGTCGACCGCATTACGCCCATGACCAGCACCGCCCACCGCCTGCAACTGCACGACCAGAAAGGCATCGACGACGCCTGGCCGGTGGTCTGCGAGCCGTTCGTGCAATGGGTGCTCGAAGACAAATTCGTCAACGGCCGTCCGGCCTGGGAAAAGGTCGGCGTGCAGTTCACCGACGACGTCACTCCGTATGAAGAAATGAAGATCAAGCTGCTCAACGGCAGCCACCTGGCGCTGACCTATCTCGGGGCCTTGAAGGGCTATCGCTTCGTCCACGAAACCATGAACGACCCGCTGTTCGTCGAGTACATCCGCACCTACATGGACCGGGACGTCACCCCGCAACTGGCGCCGGTGCCGGGTATCGACCTGACCGAGTACAAACAGACGCTGATTGATCGGTTTTCCAATCAGGCGATTGCCGACCAGCTTGAGCGCGTGTGCTCCGACGGCTCGTCAAAATTCCCGAAATTCACCGTGCCGACGATCAATCGTCTGATCCTGGACAGCGGCAACATGGACCGCGCTTCGCTGGTGGTCGCGGCGTGGGCGCTGTATCTGCAGGGCAATCGCAACGGCGACTTCACCGGCGAGAACGGCGTGCCGTATACCGTCGTCGACCCGCGCGCGGACTTTTGCAAGGCACTGGTGGCTGATGAGGTGCTGGTCACTCAGCGGCTGCTTGAAGTCGAAGAAATCTTCGGTGCGGCGATTCCCCAGTCCCCTGAGTTCGTGGCATCGTTCGAGCACAACCTGAACAGCCTGAAGCAGTTGGGCGTCAGCAAAACCCTGGAAAACCTGTTGGCGAAAACCGCCTGAGCTTCAGAGCTAACGAGGTGAACATGTTTCTCGGCATCGATTGCGGCACCCAAGGCACCAAGGCGATTGTTCTGGATGCCGTCAGCGGCAAGGTTCTGGGCGAAGGCTCGGGCGCCCATCACATGATCAGCGGCGCCAACGGGCGCCGCGAGCAGGATGTCCAGGAATGGCTCGATGCGTTTGAGCAGGCGACGGCGGCGGCCCTGCAGCAGGCCGGGGTCTCCGGCGCGGACATCCAGGCGATCGGCGTGTCCGGGCAGCAACATGGCCTGGTGATGCTCGATGCCTCGGGACAGGTGTTGCGCCCGGCCAAGCTATGGTGCGACACCGAATCCGCGCCCGAAAATGATCGACTGCTGGCGTATCTGGGCGGTGAAGCGGGCTCGCTGGAGCGCCTGGGTATCGCTATCGCGCCGGGCTACACGGTCTCGAAACTGCTGTGGAGCAAAGAACAGTTCCCGGACTTGTTCGCCCGCATCGACAAGATTCTGCTGCCCCACGACTACCTCAATTACTGGCTGACCGGCCGCAGCTGCAGCGAGTTCGGCGACGCGTCGGGCACCGGTTATTTCAACGTGCGCACCCGCGAATGGGACCTCGACATCCTTCAGCACATCGACCCCAGTGGACGGCTGGTCAAGGCATTGCCGGAATTGATCGAAGCGCATCAGGCGGTGGGCGCGATTCTCCCCGCGATCGCCGAGCGTCTGGGCCTCAACCCGAACACCATCGTCTCCAGCGGCGGAGGCGACAACATGATGGGCGCCATCGGTACCGGCAACATCGCGCCGGGCTCGATCACCATGAGCCTGGGGTCGTCGGGCACGGTCTACGCATTCGCCGACGCCGGCAATGTCAGCGCGCAGCCGTCGGTGGCGACCTTCTGTTCCTCGTCGGGCGGCTGGCTGCCACTGATCTGCACCATGAACCTGACCAACGCCACCAGCGCCATCCGCGAGCTGTTCACGCTGGACATCGGCGCTTTCAACGCGGCGGTGGCGTCCTCACCGATTGGCGCCCAGGGCGTGCTTATGCTGCCCTTCCTCAACGGCGAGCGTGTGCCCGCCCTGCCCCATGCCACCGGCAGCATTCTCGGGCTGGACAGCACCAACCTGACCCAGGCCAACCTGTGCCGCGCGGTGGTCGAGGGCACGACCTTCGGCCTGCGTTACGGCCTGGACCTGTTGCGCGACAGCGGCATTAAGAGCGATAACATCCGCCTGATCGGCGGCGGCGCGAAAAGCGCGGTCTGGCGGCAGATCGTCGCCGACATCATGGACACGCCGGTCATCTGCACCACCGGCACCGAAGCGGCCGCCCTGGGCGCGGCGATTCAGGCAGCGTGGTGTCATGCCCACGCCGAGGGTGACGGTGAGTCGCTGCAGGCGCTGACCGAGCGTTGCGTCAGCCTCGACCCGGCCAGTGAAACCCGGCCGGTACCCGAACACGTTGCGGCGTACCAAACCGTTTATCAGCACTATCGCACTCAATTGCAGGGCCTCTGACGGACAGCCCCGTCGGCCTTTATGGAGCAACTATGTATCTGGTCTGTGGCGAAGCACTGTTCGATTTTTTCTGTCAGCCGGACAGCGGACAAAGCAACAAAGTGGGTTATCAGGCCATCGCCGGCGGCTCGCCGTTCAACGTCGCCGTCGGGCTGCGCAGGCTGGGCATCGATGCCGGGTTTTTCGCCGGCATCTCCAGCGATTACCTGGGCAAGCGCCTGCTGACGGTGCTGGCGGAAGAAGGCGTGCGCGATGACTTTCTCGTGCATATTGACGCGCCCACCACGCTGTCGATGGTCGCCGTGGGCGCCGACGGCTCGCCGCAGTACAGTTTTCGCGGCGAAGGCTGCGCCGACCGGATGTTGAGCGTTGAGCATCTGCCGACTTTGGACGACAGCGTGCGTGGCTTGCATGTGGGTTCGTTCTCGCTGGTGGTGGAGCCGATCGCCGAGGCGCTGCTGACGCTGGTGCGGCGGGAAAGCGGTAAGCGGTTGATTACCTTCGATCCCAACGTGCGGCTGAATCCCGCGCCGAGCATCGAGCTGTGGCGCGGTCAGGTGGCGAAGTTTGCCGAGCATGCGCACATCATCAAGGTCAGTGATGAGGACCTGGAGTTGTTGTATCCGCAGAAAGATGCGGCGACGGTGGCCGCGGGCTGGCTCAAGGACAATTGTCAGTGGGTGATCATGACCCGCGGTCGTCAGGGTGCCACTGTGTTTACGCGGGACTTGGGGACCTGGTCGGTGGCGGCGCGCAAGGTGGAGACGGTGGATACGGTGGGTGCCGGGGATACGTTTCAGGCAGCGTTGATTGCGTTTCTGACGGAGCGGGGTCTGGATGCGCCAGCTGCTTTGGCGGGCGTAGATCGGGAGACGCTGACGAAGATGCTGGAGTTTGCGGTGGCGGCAGCGGCGGTGACCTGTACGCGCGAGGGGCCGGATTTGCCCTATCGGGCGGAGGTGGTCTAGGCGTCTGGCCCTTTTCAGATCAAGATCAAGATCAAGATCACAGGCGTCTGCCTGGGGGCAGACTGTTTCGCCTTCGGCGAGTTACTTGGAAAAGCACCCCAAGTAACCAAGGGTGCTTGCTCCTGGTTGGGCCCCTCGTTCCTCGGGGTTCCTTCACTTCGGTCTCGCTCCGTGGGCCCGCCGCCATCCGCCATCCATGGCGGGGGGCGGCTCTCGCGGCATCCATGCCGCTCAGCCCACGGAGCGAGACCTGCGTTCAGCCTGCACCCAAGTCGCGATTGGTGGTGTTTGAGCTTTCTGCGTATGAAGATCAAAAGCAGATCAAGAGCAGATCACAAGCTTCCCGGCTAAAGCCGGTCCCACTGATTGCACGCGCTGCTGTTAGTGGGACCGGCTTTAGCCGGGAAGCCGTTGATCTGCTCTTGATCTGCTCTTCATCTGCTTTTGATTTGTGATCGTTCCCACGCTCCGCGTGGGCATGCATCCCGTGACGCTCCGCGTCACTTCCCCAGGCCTGAATGCGCGTCGTCTGCGGGACGCGGAGCGTCGGGGGCGGCGTTACCACGCGGAGCGTGGGAACGATCAGTGAACTTGCTGCACATGGCGCTTTTAGTGGGACCGGCTTTAGCCGGGAAGCCGTTGATCTGCTCTTGATCTGCTCTTGATCTGCTCTTTGATCTGCTTTTGATCTTGATCTTCAGACACATACCGCCCAGACGACGCCTATCGCGACTTGGGTGCAGGCTGAACGCAGGTTTCGCGGAGTGGGTCGAGCCGCAGGGATGCGGCGAGAGCGCCGTCAGGGCATGGATGCCCGTTCGGCGCGGGCCCACGGAGCGAGACCGAAGTGAGGGTACTCCGACGAAGGAGGAGCCAAACCAGGAGCAGGCACCCTTGGTTACTTGGGGTGCTTTTCCAAGTAACTCGCCGAAGGCGAAATGTCTGCCGCCAGGCAGACGCTCTTGATCTTACGAACCCTCCGCCGTTAGACCATCTCCGCCTTTGCCATGGCGATCCTGGTCTTCACCTCCCGCTCAGCGACCTGCTGATCCGTCTTCTGCTTCTGCAGCTCAGTCACCTGCTTGTCCACCGCCGCCTGCTCCTGCGGAGTCATGGCGTCGTATTCCGCCTTGCTGACACCCGTCAACCGCTGCCGCACCTTCTCCGCGTCGGTCTGATTCATGTAGGACAGAAACTGATCCTTCACCGAACCCACCCCGTCAGAGCCCGCCGCGCCATCACTGGCCGCAAGTTCATCGGAAACGCCCTTGCTGACACTGTCAGACGACGCAACCTGCTTGTCAGCGCTGGACACAAACGCCGCAGCCGCAGCCGCCTTGTCATCGTCCGTCACCGACGACGCCGTGTTGGCCGCCGCTGCCTTCAGGTTCACCATCATTTTGGCAAACGACTCGTCGTAGCCCTGCTTACCGTCATTGCTGCCTTGCGCAGCGCCTTCGCCATTGCTCGCAATCGCCGCCACGGGTGTGGCGGCGCCGGCCATTGCGCTGGTGTAGGCATCCGTGTCCGGCGTGGCGTAATGGGTATGGCTTACGGCCTTCGACACGAACTGCTGGATAGCACTGTTGCCGATCAACATCTTTCACCTCCTGTTCAGGTTGTCCGATGTACCCCGACAGCAGCAAAACCGATGCCATACAGCCTATTTCCCTGAAAGGCCCGCCAGCAGAGGCTTGCAGACCAAGCGACAAGCCGCGACTGGCCGCCATAATCGACAATGCTTGCCGTCTGCGGCAGATTCTCGCCGCAGCGTTGCCGTACTGGCCAGCGCGCCGCTGACAACCCTGGCCCGCCGTCCTATTTGAGGAACGTCTTCACCGCCTCATTCACCTTGTCCGCCTCGCACGCCGGCGCCATGTGCCCACAATCGCTATTGAGCACCAGCAACTGCGCGCGCTTTTGAGCGGCCAGCGCTTTGGAAGGCGCCGGGTCGACCATGCGGTCCTGTTCTGAAGTGATGATCAATAGCTGCGCCTTGATCTTCTTGGCCAGGGTGGCCATGTCGCCCTGGCGCAACAAATCGAAGGAGGTCATGGCCTGCAATTGCCGGTACCAGTCGACCGTGCTGAAGGACTGATCGCCCGGAGTGGCGGGCAGCTTGCCAGCAGGCGCGGGCCGGTTGCCGAGGTTTTTAGCGGCGCTACGCTCCGGTGTCCATAGATAACCGTTGTGTATCGCCGTGAGCTGTTTGAACCCCGTGCCCGACGCATAGTTGCCGTCGTTCCAGCCCGGCGCGCGTTCGATGGCGGCCAGTTCTGCATTCCAGGCCTGCAGGTCACGTTCGGTCGGGTGAGGCGTGCCGACGATGGTCACCACCTTGCTGGCGAAGTCCGGATACATTACCGCCCACTGCAAGGCCTGCATGCCGCCCATGGAAATGCCGACGATGGCGTGGGCGTGATCGATGCCCAGGTACATGGCGAGCAATCGATGTTGCGCCTTGACCATGTCACGGATGCCGAACTGCGGAAACTTCAGGCGCGGCGCGATCTGGCTGTTTGACGGCGAGCAGGACACGCCATTGCCAATGGCGTCCATCGCCACCACGTACCAGCGATTGGTGTCGACCAATTTGCCTGGGCCGATCATATCCGCCTGGTCGGACGTCCGTCCGGCCAGCCAGGTGGTCACCAGTACGACGTTATTGCGGTCTTCTGCCAGGGTGCCGTAGGTGCGATAACCCAGGTCACAGCGCGAGATCTTGCCGCCGGTCATGTTCAACGAGCCAATGTTTACCCGCTGCTGCTCAGCCGCCTGACAAACACCCACACTCATCATGACCAGCAACGCACACAGCGTCCGGTCAACGTAATGACGCAGTTTCATGGAATTCCTTAGTGATAAAGCCTGGCGCGATAGCGCCTGAAAGTTGAGGCTACGGAAAACCATGTACATCAACATCATGCCGTCGCGCTGCGCCATCAGCGTAGACGGTTATGCCGTTTGAGCCAGGCCCGATCACGCCTATTTTTTCAGGCCATTCAATAGCCTGAGTCATTTATGGTTCTGCGCCGCTTTCACCCTCCAAGGCGACAGATATCAGCATAAGGACTCCCCCTGCTCCACCGGCGATGGTAGCGTGCGGTGGTTTCTGATCGAACGATCAGACATCTCTCTCAACATGCCTGCCAAGGAATGCCCCACCCAATGGACTTTTCGCTCAAGCACCTCGCCGCCGCCACAATGATGTTCGCCGGCGTCTGCGCCTTCACACCGGCTGCCTTCGCCAACCTCACCGCGCAACAGAGCAGCACGATTGTCGGCAGCTTCAAGGAAAACACCGTCACTGATTTCCGCCAGTTCCTCAAGACCGTCAGCACCACCGACGTGGTCAAGGCGGCGGGCATCGAGCCGGTGATCAATGCCTTCCTCGCCAACAAGAAGCTGTCTGCCGATGAGCAGAACGACATCCATCGCCTGCTGGGGGTTTATGCGCGGGTGAAGTACGGCAGCGCCGCCACCGAAACCCTGCGAGAGCTGGTCGCGATTCCCACCGTCCAGACCCCAGGTGTCGCGCAGCATGACAACCCGGCGTTCATCAAGATTGCCGAGAAAATCAAAACCCTCGCCCAGTCGTTCAACCTGACCTTCCGCAACATCGACAACCGCGTGTATGAAGTGTCCCTGGAGGGCTCAAGCCCGGAAGTGGTGGGGATTCATGCCCACGCCGACGTGGTTCCCGTCACTCCGGAAAACTGGGTGCTGGCGGACGGCACGCGCCTCGATCCGTTCAAAGTCACCCTGATCGGCGACCGCATGTACGGCCGCGGCACCGAGGATGACAAGAACGGCATCGTCGTCGCCCTGTACGCCATGAAGGTCATCAAGGAAGAGAAGCTGCCCCTGGCGCGCAATTTCAGGCTGCTGATCGACACCACTGAAGAAACCTCCGGCGACGCCATTCCCTATTACTTCGAACGTAACCCGACGCCGGCCTACAACCTGGCGCTCGACGGCAGCTACCCGGTGGTCATCGCGGAAAAGGGCTACGGCACTGTCATGGCCAGCTTCTCCCGCCGCACCGCCGAAGGCACGGGTGCGGAAATCACCTCGATGACCGGCGGCATGGCGACCAACCAGATCCCGTCGAAATCAGTCGTTACGCTGGTCACTGATCGCCCTGCCGAACTCGCGTCCGAGCTGCAAAAAGCCGGCGCCGAGTACGCCCAGCGAAACGGTGGCAACTTCAAGGTCGACGCGCAAGTGGCCGACAAGGACGTCAAGCTGACGGTCACCGGCGTGTCGGCGCATTCCTCCGAGCCAGAGTCGGGGGTCAACCCGGTGGCGCGGATGCTCGATTTCATCAACGGTCTGGACGGTAAAGTCGCGCTCAAGCACAACGCGATCACCGACGCCGCGCGTTATGCCGCTGACAACTGGGGCCTCGACTACCTGGGCAGCAAACTGGGCGTCGGCTTCAGCGATGAGTTCATGGGCCCGCTGACGGCCTCGCTGACCTACGTGGCGATGGACGACAAGGCCTTCAAGCTGGCGGTCAATCTGCGCGTGCCAAGGGGCAAATCACCGGAAGCGCTGAAGGCGGAAATCGCACAGAAGCTGACGGCGTGGACCCAGCAGAGCCACATCACGCCGGGCTTCGATTACTCGATCGCCGAGCCGATGTACCGCAATCCCGAAGGCGAGTGGGTCAAGGCGCTGCTGGCCGTGGCCACCGAAAACCTGGGCATGGAGCACAAGTTCGGCACGTCCGCCGGCGCCACCTCAGTGCATGAACTGCCCAACGGCGTGCAGTTCGGCCTGGCCAAACCTGACGTCAAATACACCGGTCACACCGACGCCGAGTTCAAGACCACCGAGCAGTTCCTGCTGGACTTGCAGATCGTCACCGAGATGATGGGCCGCATCGGGCAACTGCCGAAGCTCTGACCGTTCTGCCTCGGGCCCGCTGCAATGGCGGGCCTGATTCGCGGCGAATGCAAGGACGTCAGGACTCAGTTCTGAAGCTTCGAGCCTGACCGGCGCACGATCTTGATCGAGTGTTTAAGGTTGGGCTTGCGCGTCACGCTGATCGCCCGTTGGGTGACCGTGTCCAGAGTGATGTTCCAGAAGCCGGTGCTGGGCACGACGATCTTCGCCGGAAAGCGGTCGAAGGCGCCGCCGTGGTAAGTGTGCCGACCGCCGTTCTTGAGACTGCGGAAGTTGGCATCACTCATGAGGCGGATATTGCAGGCGTTCGAGGACTCGATCACCACGATGTCGCCTTCATTCAGGTGTTCGCGTTGGTGGATGAATTTCACGGGGATACCACGGCAGAGTTGAAAACGGCCGCGAGAATATCACGGAGAACTGGCCCGGAAGGCAGTCCTCCCTGAACGCCTAAACCAGAGACCAAAAAAAACCTCATGATCGCTCATGAGGTTTTTCTGTTTCTGGCCCTTGGTTCAACGGTATGGCGACCGACGCCTTCCCGGCTGAAGCCGGTCCCACAAGTCGGCGTACACCCAATCCCACTGAATGCATGGGATGCCTTTAGTGGGACCGGCTTTAGCCGGGAAGAGGCCGGTGTGTACGCCATCATTTTTGCAGGCTGGCAACCGACGCCTTCCCGGCTGAAGCCGGTCCTACGACACCGCATGAGGCAGCAGGACCAGTTTTAGCGAGATATCACGCCGGGGCGCTGGTGCGGATCAGGTGGTCGAAGGCGCTGAGGGAGGCTTTGGCGCCCTCGCCGACCGCGATCACGATCTGCTTGTACGGCACGGTGGTCACGTCGCCGGCAGCGAAGATGCCGGGGATGGACGTCTCACCGCGTTGATCAATGATGATCTCGCCCCGTGGCGACAGCTCGATGGTGCCCTTCAGCCACTCGGTGTTCGGCAGCAGACCGATCTGCACGAAGATACCTTCCAGCTCGATGGTGATTTCTTCACCGGTGAGGCGGTTCTTGTAGCGCAGGCCGTTGACCTTCTGGCCGTCGCCGGTCACTTCGCTGGTCAACGCGCTGGTCAGCACCGTCACGTTGGGCAGGCTGTGCAACTTGCGTTGCAGGACCGCGTCGGCGCGCAGATTGGCGTCGAATTCCAGCAGGGTCACGTGGGACACGATACCCGCCAGGTCGATGGCCGCTTCCACACCGGAGTTGCCGCCGCCGATCACCGCAACGCGCTTGCCTTTGAACAGCGGACCGTCACAGTGCGGGCAGTACGCAACGCCCTTGTTGCGGTATTGCTGCTCGCCCGGGACGTTCATTTCGCGCCAGCGTGCGCCAGTCGCCAGAATCACGGTCTTGCTTTTGAGCACGCCGCCGCTGGCGAACTTGACCTGGTGCAGCTCGCCGTTCTTGCCCGGAATCAGTTGCTCGCCGCGCTGCAGGTTGATGACGTCCACTTCGTACTGCTTGACGTGCTCTTCGAGGGCAACCACCAGCTTCGGCCCTTCGGTGTGCTGCATCGAAATGAAGTTCTCGATCGCCATGGTGTCCAGCACCTGGCCGCCGAAACGCTCGGCTGCCACAGCGGTGCGGATGCCTTTACGGGCTGCGTAAATCGCCGCCGACGAACCGGCCGGGCCACCACCGACGACCAGCACGTCGAAAGCTTCTTTGCCATTCAGCTTCTCGGCCTGACGATCACCGCCGCTGGTATCGATCTTCGCCAGAATTTCTTCCAGGTTCATGCGGCCCTGGCCGAACAGCTCGCCATTCAGGTAGATACTTGGCACCGACATGATCTGGCGGTCGGTCACTTCCTGCTGGAACAGACTCCCTTCGATGGCGACGTGCTGCACGTTCGGGTTGAGCACGGCCAGCAGGTTCAGCGCCTGGACCACGTCCGGGCAGTTCTGGCAGGTCAGCGAGAAGTAGGTTTCAAACTTGAACTCACCGGTCAGGCCGCGGGCCTGTTCGATGGTGTCCTCGGAGGATTTGGACGGGTAGCCGCCGACTTGCAGCAGCGCCAGTACCAGCGAGGTGAATTCGTGACCCATTGGCAAACCGGCGAAGCGCAGCTTGATGTCCTGGCCCGGGCTGTTCAGGGCGAAGGACGGCGTGCGTGCATCGCTGCCATTGGTGTCCAGGGTGATCTTGTCGGAGCTGCTGACGATGTCGTTGAGCAGGGCCAGCATTTCCTGGGATTTTGCGCCGTCATCAAGGGACGCAATGATCTCGATCGGGCGAGTGATCCGCTCCAGGTAAGATTTCAACTGAGCTTTAAGATTGGCGTCCAACATGGTTCGGCTTCCTTCTTCACTTTCAGGTCTGGATACGTTTCAGGATCTAGCGGGTTCTACAAAAAAAACGCCCGAGCGATAACCGCCCGGGCGTTTTTTGGGGGCGATGCGGTTTACGTGCTCACGGGCTCATCGCCCCCGATCCAGTCATGACGACTTAGATCTTGCCGACCAGGTCCAGGGACGGTGCCAGAGTGGCCTCGCCTTCTTTCCACTTGGCTGGGCAGACTTCGCCCGGGTGTGCAGCAACGTACTGAGCGGCCTTGATTTTGCGCAGCAGCTCGGAAGCGTCACGACCAACACCGCCATCGTTCAGTTCGACGATTTTGATTTCGCCTTCCGGGTTGATCACGAAAGTACCGCGGTCAGCCAGACCTGCTTCTTCGATCAGGACGTCGAAGTTGCGGGAGATTTTCAGGGTCGGGTCACCGATCATGGTGTACTGGATTTTGCCGATGGCTGGCGAAGTGTTGTGCCAGGCAGCGTGGGCAAAATGGGTATCGGTGGAAACGCTGTAGATTTCGACGCCCAGTTTCTGGAACTCGGCGTAGTTGTCCGCCAAGTCTTCCAGCTCGGTTGGGCAAACGAAGGTGAAGTCAGCCGGGTAGAAGAACACCACAGACCATTTGCCTTTCAGGTCGGCGTCCGACACTTCTACGAAGTTGCCGTTCTTGAAAGCAGTTGCCGTGAACGGTTTGACTTGGCTGTTGATGATAGGCATCAGTGAATCTCCTGAGGGTTGTGAAAATGGGGTGTTACAAATTCGATGGGGAGGATACTACGCAAAATCGTCGGCAGGGACTCATTGGCAAAGCTCATGCTGATGATTGGTTTTGACTATGAAGACGCTTTATTAATAGAAGGCGTTGTAGAGCAGGATCCGGTGGTGCCGCCCGTCAATTCATTCGGGAGGCATCCTGGCTAAAGCCGGTCCGGTGACGACTCGATGAGGCTTCGCATGCGCACGGCAAGTTCGTCGATACTGAAGGGTTTGGTGAGCAGATCCATGCCATCGTCGAGGAAGTCTCCCCGTACTTCGGCCTCCCGCGCATAGCCGGTGATGAACAGCACCTTAAGTCCCGCGCGATGCTGGCGGGCCACTTCCGCCAACTGGCGCCCATTCAGACCCGGCAGTCCGACGTCCGTGACCAGCAGATCAATGGGCTCGGCGCCATGCAGAACGATCAGCGCCTCATGGCTGTCGCAGGCCACGCTTACGCGATAGCCCAGATCCTTCAACACATCCACCACCAGCATGCGCACGTCAGGCTCGTCTTCGACCACCAGCACGCGCTCCCCCAGGCTGGCGCGGGGCGGCTCGATGCTGCGCTCAACGGAGGGCGGACGCTCGGCATCGTCGTGATGGCAGGGCAACAGCAAATCGATCCGCGTGCCCCGCCCTTCTTCGCTGGCAATGCTGACCCGGCCGCCAGTCTGGTTGATGAAGCCGTAGACCATCGACAGGCCCAGCCCGGTGCCCTGCCCGATCGGCTTGGTGGTGAAGAACGGATCGAAGGCGCGGGCGATGACTTCGCTGGACATGCCCTGTCCGGTGTCCTGCACACGAAGGCGCACGTAGTCACCCGGCGCCAGCGCATCCTGCAACAAGGCAATATGGGTCAGCTCGGTCTGAATCAGCAGCCGACCGCCATCGGGCATCGCGTCGCGAGCGTTGATGACCAGGTTGAGCAAAGCGTTTTCCAGCTGATGCTCATCGGTGTTGGTCAGGCACGAGATCGTGTGCAGATCGACCTCCAGCTCGATGCTTTCGCCAATGGTCCGGCGCAGCAGTTCTTCCATCGACGTCACCATGTGGTTGACGTCGACGGGCCTCTGATTGAGGGACTGGCGACGGGCGAACGCCAGCAGCCGATGGGTAAGCGACGCAGCGCGGTTGGCCGAGCCCATGGCCGCCTCAATGTAACGATCGATCTCCGACACGCGCCCTGCGGCCACCCGACGCTGAATCAGGTCCAGCGCGCCGAGCACGCCGGTGAGCATGTTGTTGAAGTCATGGGCGATGCCGCCAGTGAGCTGGCCGATGGCGTCCATTTTCTGCGCGTGGCGCAAGGCCTCTTCAGCCTGGGCACGTTCGTTGATTTCGACCTGCAGGCGCTCATTGCTTTCCGCCAGTTCGCGGGTGCGCGCGGCGACGCGCTGCTCGAGGCTCTCGTTCAGCTCGCGCAACGCGTCTTCGGCACTGACCTGCGCCGTGATGTCCGTGCTGGTGCTCAACCAATGAATGATGCTGCCGCGCTCGTCGCGGATCGGCAACGCACGGGACAGGAACCAGCGGTACTGGCCGTCCTTGCCGCGCAGCGGGAACGTGTCCTCCCACAACGAGCCGGTGGCGAAGCAGCGCTGCAGGCGCGACTCGACCCGCTGGCCATGGTCAGGGTGATGCAACGATCGCCAGCCCAGCGCCATCATCGCTTCGTACGAGGTGCCGGTGTAGCTGTACCAGCGTTCGTTGTACCAGTGGATGCGCCCGGCGGGGTCCGCGATCCAGGCCAACTGACTCATGTTGTCGGCGAGGCTGCGAAACTGCCGCTCACTTTCCTCAAGCGCTTCGGTTCGGGAAAGCGCCTGGTCATCAGGTCCTGCTGGATTCAAGGGCATGGCTGCCGAAAAACTCGTGCTGGTCAAAGAGTGGGTCCGTCCCTAAAAACAATGGCTGGCCCGGCTCCCTCCATGGAGGCCGGACCGTTCACGTGTGCGGCGCGATGCTCGGCAGCACGTGGCGGGTGATGCTTAGCGCGTCGGTGTGCGCATGGTGACGAACTCTTCCGCCGCCGTAGGGTGCACGCCGATGGTGTCGTCGAAAATCTGCTTGGTGGCGCCGGCCTTGAGTGCGATCGCCAGGCTCTGAATGATCTCGCCTGCGTCAGGGCCGACCATGTGGCAACCCAGCACGCGATCGGTCTTGGCGTCGACCACCAGCTTCATCAGGGTGCGCTCCTGGTTGTCGGTCAGCGACAGCTTCATCGGCCGGAACTTGCTCTCGAACACCTGCACCTCATACCCGTCCTTCATGGCTTCGGCCTCGGTGAGACCGACCGTGCCGATGTTCGGCAGGCTGAACACGGCGGTGGGAATGTGGCGGTAATCCACCGCACGGTACTGCTCGGGTTTGAACAGCCGCCGCGCGACGGCCATGCCTTCGGCCAGCGCTACCGGCGTCAGCTGCACGCGCCCGATGATGTCGCCGACGGCGATGATCGACGGCTCGGTGGTCTGGTAGTCGCCGTTGACCTTGATGAAGCCCTTGTCATCCAGTTCGACGTTGACGGTGTCCATGCCCAGGTTGTCGAGCATGGGACGGCGCCCGGTGGCGTAGAACACGCAATCGGTGTTGAACGTGCTGCCGTCGTTCAGGCTCAGTTGCAAGGTGCCATCGGACAGCTTCTCGATGCTGTTGATTTCGGTCTTGAAGCGAATGTCCATCTCGCGCTTGGCGAGTTCTTCATGCAGATGGGTGCGCACGCTCTCGTCGAAGCCGCGCAGGAACAACTCGCCGCGGTACATCAGCGAGACGTCAGCGCCCAGGCCGTTGAAGATCGAGGCGAACTCCACGGCGATGTAGCCTCCGCCGACCACGACGACGCGCTTGGGCATCTGCTCGAGGAAAAACACTTCGTTGGAGGTGATGGCGTGCTCGCGCCCCGGGATCTCCGGCACCTGGGGCCAGCCACCGGTGGCGATCATGATGTGCTCGGCGGTGTGGACCTGGCCGTTGATTTCGACTTCGTGCGGGCCGCGCAGCCGTGCGTGGCCTTCCATCAAAGTGACGCCGCTGCTGTCCAGCAACTTGCGGTAGACGCCATTGAGGCGGCTGATTTCATGGTTCTTGTTGGCGATCAGGGTGGGCCAGTCAAAATGCGCCTCGCCACTGCTCCAGCCATAGCCTTTCGCTTGTTCGAAGTCTTCGGAATAGTGCGCGCCATAGACCATCAGCTTCTTCGGTACGCAACCGACATTGACACACGTGCCCCCCAGATAACGGCTCTCGGCCACGGCCACGCGCGCACCGAAACCGGCGGAAAAACGCGCCGCCCGGACGCCGGCCGAGCCTGCGCCAATTACAAAAAGGTCAAAGTCGTAACTCATGTGGATCTCCTAAGGGAGGCGTTAGCATAACCGCTTGAGCGCGCTCGGCAAGTTCCGCAGGACAGAAACGACAAAGCCACCCGGAGGTGGCTTTGTCTTACATACAGCGGCGTGGCAAAAGCCAGTACACCTGCTGTCATGTGCTGATTACAGTTCTTTGTAGAAATGCTCGAAGCAGAAGTTGGTGGCTTCGACGTAGCCGGCCGCACCGCCACAATCGAAACGCGTGCCTTTGAATTTGTAGGCCAGTACGTTGCCTTCAGCAGCTTGCTTCATCAAGGCGTCAGTGATCTGAATTTCACCGCCTTTGCCCGGCTCGGTGTTTTCGATTTTCTCGAAAATGTCCGGCGTGAGGATGTAACGACCAATGATCGCCAGATTCGAAGGAGCATCTTCAGGCTTTGGCTTCTCGACCATGTCGGTCACGCGGAACAGGCCAGGCTTGATCTCTTCACCCGCGATCACGCCGTATTTGTGAGTCTGATCGGCAGGCACCTCCTGAATGGCGACGATCGAGCATTTGTATTGCTTGTGCAGCTTGACCATCTGCTCCAGGACACCGTCACCGCCGGGATTGACACACAAGTCATCCGCCAGAACCACGGCAAATGCTTCGTTGCCAATCAGGGGCCGGCCGCTGAGAATTGCGTGGCCCAGACCTTTCATTTCGGTTTGACGGGTGTAGGAGAAGCTGCATTCGTCGATCAGTTTACGGATGCCGACCAGGTATTTTTCTTTGTCGGTGCCTTTGATCTGGTGTTCGAGCTCGTAGCTGATATCGAAGTGGTCTTCCAGCGCGCGCTTGCCGCGGCCGGTGACGATGGAGATTTCGGTCAGACCGGCCTCCAGCGCCTCTTCCACGCCGTATTGGATCAGTGGCTTGTTAACAACTGCCAGCATCTCTTTGGGCATGGCCTTGGTCGCTGGCAAAAAGCGAGTGCCGTATCCGGCTGCAGGGAACAAGCATTTCTTGATCATATAAATCCTTGATGAGCTGGGGGTGTTGCGGCGCAGTCTAATGAGGCGGCGATAACCTTACAATGCCGCTACTGGCCGTTCGCTGCCTAGGTAGAGGAACGCTGACGCAGATAGTTCCGCAAATAGTTCCGCAGACAACTCAGCAACCAGCTCCCTCGCCACGCTTCACCCACTGATTATTGGAATTCCATGCTGTCCTTCGTACGAGGGCATCCAGCGCCGCGTAACCGCCGTTCGGTGACCTTCGCAAGCGTAGCCCTGTTCGCCATCGACCGTGGGAAATTGTGCGATTGCCCTTTGGCATTTGCCGATTATCATGGGCGCCTGAATCACTAATCGAGACAAGTCGATGTCTGAAGTCAAAAGCGTGAACGGGTACCAGATCAAGAAACTCCAGGACGGCCAGTGGTGGCTGGTCGGCCACGACGGTGAAGCCGTGGCAGGCCCGTTCTCCAGCGAGAGCAGCGCCATTGAAGTCGCCGCCGTGTTCGAAGACACGCCGGCCCCGCGCCGCCGCGCTGACAAGAAAGACTGATAACCTCGCCCGGCCAGCCCCGCAATGGGGCATGGCCCGGGCGCACGTCAGGCCCAGCGTTGCTCATGCGCGGTTAAATCAGCGCGCGCACCCTGCAAAAAATGTCGGGTGATGCCGGAACGATGGCACTCACCCCAAGTCTGAGACTAGCAATCTCAAAGCAGCACACCCCACACCGGCCCTCATCGCGAAGCATTTCACCATGATCAAGATCTTATCCGTCATTGCTGTACTGGCCCTGACCGGCTGCGCGACCGCGCAGAACACCTACCTCAAAGACGGCAAGCAAGCGCTGAGCATCGACTGCTCCGGCGAAGCCATGTCCTGGGCCGCCTGTTACGAAAAGGCTGACGCCTCCTGCGCGGGCACCGGCTACAACATCGTCAGCACCAACGGCACGCCGCAACCCAAGGAAGATGACAAGACCCTGGGTGTAGATGTCGGCAATTACAAAAACCGCACGGTACTGGTGGTCTGCAAATAACATCCCTCGCCGTTTACCGCCTGCACCGGGTCACGTTTCAATCGCCTGCAAACCGCGTCACTCGCCCGAGATACACGCCGTCACGGCGTGCTGCACATCTTTGGGCCGCAGCGGGTTGTTCGACATGCGCTCGAACAGTTTGATAGAGCTGCCGCTGGAACGGTTCTCGATGTCGACGATGGCAGCAGGGTCACTGCTCAACAGCTTCTGTGGAACGATGATACGCAGCCCTTCATGGTGCGGCTCGATCTGCGGCGGCTTGCGGCTGTCCGAGATGCGTCCGACGAAGCATGCCGCATAGTCCTTTGGCGACTTGCCGGACATGACACTCATGGTCGCCGGGGTGTGTTCAATGTCAGTGACTGTGGCGCAGCCGGTCATCGCCAGGGCCAGAATAACAACCGCCAATTTCATACAATCCCTCCAGTAAAGGTGCTTACGACAAGCCTGACCCGGATTAAATCCCGCGCGTCTGGTTTTTTACCACCCGCTTCGCTGTCAGCGCTGCGTCGACAGGGGCTGAGGAGCGCGCAATAAAACCCGCCGGGATGATCAATGCCCAGGCTCGCCGTGCTATGGTTTCGGGTTTTCGAGAACGCTGTCTCCGGAGACACCCATGAAATTCGTCCACCAGCGCGAGCACCTCAACGAAGACGACATGGTCGTCATCGAGTGCTCCCAGCTTTGCAACATACGCCTGATGAGTGATGCCAACTTCCGCAGCTTCAAAAACGGCGGCCGTCACACCTACCACGGCGGCGCGTTCGACCGTTTCCCTGCCAAAATCGCGGTGCCCAGCACCGGCTTCTGGAACATCACCATCGACACCGCTGGCCGCAAACTGGACAGCAACGGCGGACGCAAAACCGCGTTCACCCATTCGATCAAGATCGTCCGCCGCTCGTCCTCGCGTCTGAGCTGATGCGCCATTGAATACCGGATGGCGTGAAATCTTTGTGTTTTTTTTGCGAACATCCGGTCAGCATTTTCAAGGAGTCAAATGTGAGCACCCCTGCCCCCGTCGTCAAATATGCAATCAGCTACAAACTCAACGGTGAACGTCGTTTCGAGTTTGCCCTGTTGCAGTCGCCTTCCCCCGATGAAGCGCTGGCAGCCCTGCAGAAGATGCACGCCGACGGTGACGATGTCATCAGCGATGTGAAGGTCAGCAAAGCGCTGTAGGCGAAATCCGGACAGGGGAAGCCCATGGTAACGCGGCACAAAAGCACGACGCCCGCGACCCTTGATCTGTTCGCGGAGGATACGCCTCAACCGCCTTCGCGGGAGCAGATCGGGCCGCAGTCGTTCGTGTTCCGTGGCTTTGCCCTGCCCTTTATCGAGCAATTGCTGCCCGCCCTGGCGTCGGTTCTGACGCAGGCGCCGTTCCGCAACATGGTCACGCCCGGTGGTTACACGATGTCGGTGGCGCTGAGCAGTTGTGGGGATTTCGGCTGGACCACCGACCGCAGTGGCTACAAATATTCCCCGATCGATCCCCACACGGGTCAGGCATGGCCGGCGATGCCCGGGGTGTTCATGGAGCTGGCAGTGGCGGCGGCTGCGGCGGCCGGGTTTGCGGCGTTTGTGCCTGATGCGTGCCTGATCAATCGTTACATCCCCGGGGCCAAGATGTCGCTTCATCAGGATAAGGATGAACGCGGTTATGAGTGGCCGGTGGTGTCGGTGTCACTGGGGCTGCCGGCGATGTTTTTGTTTGGCGGGCATGAGCGCAGTGATCCGACCCAGCGGGTGCCGTTGTTTCATGGGGACGTTGTGGTGTGGGGCGGGGTTGACCGGCTGCGCTTTCATGGGGTGATGCCGGTTCGGCAGGCGGAGCACCCGCAGTTGGGGGAGCAGCGGATTAATTTTACGTTCCGCAAGGCGCGGTGATCAGGATCGAGGTTTAAACCCCGATCCACCATCAAGCATCCCGGTGATGGCTGGCCTGCGCCTGAGTGACGAAGCCATCAAGCGCACCTCACGCTAAACCTGATCGAAAGGCACAACCGCCACTTGAGACTCGCAGCCGTCGATGCCCGGGCTCATGACAATTTCTCCCTCGCCAGCAGATCCGGCAACTCCAGCAAACTCTCGTCCGCCGTGGGCACTGGCAGGCTCGCAAGCTTCCCGCTTTTGATTATCCCGGCGAGGAGGCTTGAGGCCATTGGCAGGGCCGCAGTAGCAAGCGCCGGCAAACCCAAACCCGCTGCACGGGCGTCAACCGCGTCCGTAACCACTTGCGCAACATCCCAGTTCTTGCTCGGCAGCCCCTCAGTGGCTGTCGCCTCTAATTGCGCCGGAACATTGCCCGCACTGGGCGGCATGACCGGCCATTCCGGCTCACCGATAAAGCTCCCTTGGGTCCAGGTGTCCGCCGGGTCCTTGCCGAAGGCCACTTTGCCAGGCCCGGGTGCAGCACCGGAAACGGTGGCGAATCCCTGGGCATCCAGCGAGCCTTTGAGCCGCTGACCCAGGGCGTCGATCACCTCGAAGCCGCCGCCCTGGATGCCTTGCTGACCCGCGTACTGGTTGAACAACTGAAGGTCGCCCTCGCCCGGTTTCGGTGGTTCGGGGAAAACCCCCGCGAGGCTTTTCGTCGAGGTGTAGGCAAAGTTGGCGGCGTGGGCAGTGTACGGGCCGGTGGTGACGTGGGTGATGCCGGCCGCGTTGTAGGTGGTGGCGCTGCCGCCGCCCTGGATCACCAGCTCGGTCTTCGCAGTGAGGGTGATGCGCTCGGCGTTCGCGGTGATATTGAGTTTGGCCAGGAGGTTGATGCTGTCTTTCAGGGCACGCACGTCAATGTCGCCGGACGCCGCGACCAGGCGCCAGCCGAGGTTTTGCACAAACAGGCGCATGCCCTGGCTCGCGCTCGCCAGCAGGCGTTTACCCACGGAAAAGCTGGTGTGTCCCGTGCTGCTCAACGCCAGGTGTTCGCCGGTGGCGATGTGGCTCGAACGCGGCGTGGTCAGGGCGATACCGGCCGGGCTGGCGAGGACCAGATGCGGTTCGGTGAATTCGGGAAATTCGTTGGCACTCGTGTTCACCGGGCCGCTGCCGAGCACGCCTTGATGCTGGGCGTGCAGGGCCTTGGCAACGTCATCCTGATCACCGGGCTCCTGGGCCTGCAATTCCTTGGCCTGCAGCGCGAAGCCGTCCTGCTGATCGGCGGCAGTGGCCAGGCGTTCGGCGGTTTCCGGCAGGTCCTTGTGGTGTTTCGATTCGTTGGGACGCGGCTCGGTGGTGATCAACAAACCCGCCGCGGCCCGGACAGCGCCGTGGCGGTCGGTGCGCAGCTCGAAACCTTCGCCTCTGGGCTGGCCACCGGCGGGTCGCGGATGGGTCAGGTAGCCTAGGTTGATGGCACTGGCGCCGTGATCGCTGCGCAGGGCAATGCTGATCTCGCTGGTGGTGTCGTCGATGCGCAATTCGTTGGCGCGGCTGCCCTTGTATTCCTTGCTCTTGACCGTCGCCACGGTCTTGAAATCCGGCAGTTTGTAGGGCGGCAAGTGGGCGCCGTGGTAAAGGCAACCGGTGATGAGGGGCTGATCGGGATCGCCTTCGAGGAAGGTGATCAGGACTTCCATGCCGACCCGCGGCAGGTTGATCGCACCGAAGTTCTGGCTGGCCCAGTTCGAAGCCACGCGCATCCAGCAACTGGTCTTGTCGTTGTGCTGGCCTTCGCGGTCCCAGAAGAACTGCACCTTCACCCGGCCGTGCTGATCGCAGTAAATCTCTTCGCCTTCAGGGCCGGTGACCACCGCGCTTTGTGTGCCCGGCACCTTGGGTTTCGGATGCTCCAGCGGTGGCCGGTAGTGGACGTCCCACGGCGTAGCGGTGAAACGGTTGCGATAGCCCTGATGGAAATCACTTTTCAAGTCGGTGACGTCGCTGGTAATGACTTCTTCAAGCACTTGAGGCTGTTTGCCCTCATGGAAGACCTCGGTCAGCAGCCACAGGTCATTCCACACAGGGTTGGCGTGTCCGGTCAGGGCGAGAAAGTGGCCGCTGACCAGCCGTGGCTGATCGCTGCTGCCTTCGGCCAGGCGATAGTCGCTGCGATGTCGTTCGAGGGCGCGATTGGCCAGGTGCCGGCCACGTTCGCGATCAGCGAAACGGCCGGGATAGTCGTAATCTTCGAGGTCCGGGGCGGCGGCACTTTGGGCGCTGCTTTCCAGCTGGAACCTGGGCTTGGTGAAGTCGTAATCACGCCGCGTGGTGCGGCTGGTGCGGGTGTTCATGCGCAGGCCGAAGCGCTTTATCACCCGCGCGTCGGCGACCAGTCCGGTGTCCTGCTGATAGAGCACCGGCGCCAGTTTCGGGAACACCGTCTGGTCGTCGCCGAACACCAGCAAATGGCCCTTGGCGCTGTGCTGAAAATGAAAGTGAATGCCTTCCTCTTCGCACAGGCGCTGGATGAAATGCAGATCAGACTCGTCGTACTGCACGCAGTAGACCCGCTCGGGGTAGGTCGCACCGAGCTGGAACCGGTAATCGATGGAGAGAATACCGTGCTCTTCCAGCACCTGGCTGATGATCTGCTGCACCGTCATCTGCTGGAAAATGCGCTGGTTGATCCGGTGCGACAGGTAAGCCAACTGCGGTCGCAGGGAAATCCGGTAGCGGGTCAGCCGCTTGCCGGCATCACCTTGGGCGATGCTGTAAGCCAGCCCGTGAACCCCGGTGCCGTCCTCGGCGAGCTGCAGAAATGTCTGCCCGTGCAGCAGGCTTTCAAGGTCGAGCGCGGCGTTTTCGCTGACCAGTTCCAGCTCGAATTCAAACGGGTGGTTGAGGCGCTCCAGGCCGGTGAACGACAGCACTTGAAACAGCGTGTCCTGCCCGTTGAGGGTCAGGCTGAATTGGGCTTGGTTGGCCGGTGCGAACATCCTTTGTTCCTTATGCGCTGATGCGGCAGACGTTGATGCAAAGGGCGATCAGCGGCTGCGAGTACGAATGCATGGAAGGACAGCGAACCGCCTCGCCTTTGCAGGCGTCAGTGGTGCTGTCCGCGGTCTGAACATCGGCACTGATCGTGTTGATCGCGTGCCCAGAGGACGACGGAGATATCAAAGGCCGTGCCAGACATGGCCCAGCGCTTACGGAACAAGGGTTTGCGGGGGATGCTTGCAGGGGAACGCGATGTTCGGTCAGAGATCCCGAGGGAATGTGCGCAAGAAGTTGCGCACCCCTGCGCAACTTCTTGCGCACTCCCCTGCAGGCCAAGAACGGCGCGGCCTGTAGGGTGGTGAGCAGGTAATGACCGAGGATTGACTGCGCAACTTCTTGCGCATGATGGCGATGGAAGATGACGAGGAAGCAAGGATTGTTAAACCGGGCTCAGTGGCTAAAGCGGATTCAGTGGCGCGGACAGGATCGGCGCCATTGCGGCGCCGATCCCTTTAACACCAGATCAATACTCGGCGTCGGCATCGGCCAGTTGGGTATTGAACTGAGGTCGTGTCCCGCCCAGTCGCGCAAGGAAATACAGCGCCACCCCCACCAGCATGAGCGCCCCGGCACGCAGCCAGGTTTCGGCGCTTTGCTGGGTCAGCAGAACCACGCAGGACACGATCGCCAGCACCGGCACCCACGTCGGCACGCGGAAATGGTCAGCGTCGACAACATCACGACGCAACACCAGCACGGCCAGATTGGTGCTGATGAACACGAACAACAGCAGCAGGACCACGGTTTCCGCCAGTGTTGCCAGCGAGCCGGTCAGCGTGAGAATGACTGCGACCATTGTCGTCGCGACGATGGCCACCCACGGTGTCCGCCGCTCCGGCAGCACTTTCGACAGTGCGTTTGGCAGCAGGCCCTGGCGCGACATGCCGTACGCCAGTCGACTGGACATGATCATGGTCAACAGCGCGCCATTGGCCACGGCCACTAGCGCGATGAAGGCGAACAGCCGCGGCGGGATGCCGAGGTGCGACGCCTTGACCACTTCCAGCAGCGGCGCCGAGGAATGCACCAGTTCCTCGATGGGCATGACCGTGGCGGCCGCAATGCCGACGCCCATGTAGATGGCCCCGGCGATCAGCAGCGCCCCGAACAAGGCGCGGGGGTAGACCTTACGCACGTTGCGCACTTCCTCCGCCAGATTGGCCGAGGTCTCGAAGCCCACGAAGGAATAGAACGCCAGTAACGCCGCGCCGAGCACGGCGAATGCCGGGTTGACGCCCTCCTTGAATTGCACGGCGCGGGACAAATCCGCGTCGCCGGAGCGGAAGAACCACACAGCGGCGACGATCACCAATAACAGGCCCGAGACTTCAATCACCGTCATCACCAGATTGGCGGACAGCGATTCTTTGATCCCGCGCGCATTAAGCAAGGCAATGACCACCAGGAAGATCAACGCCACGATATGAGGTGGCAGCTCGATGAAGGGGGCCATGTAATCGCCCGCAAACGCCAGAGACAGACCCGCTGCGCTGGTCACGCCCGCCGCCAGCATGCAGAAGCCCACCAGAAACGAGATCAATGGCGACTTGAACGCTTTACCGGCAAACACGGCGGAGGCGCCGGCATGAGGGTATTTGGTGACCAGTTCGGCGTAGGAGCCTGCGGTGAGCAGGGCGAAGCACAGCGCAATGAGCAATGGCACCCAGATCGCCCCGCCCACTTCCCCGGCAATGGTCCCGGCCAGGGCGTAAACCCCGGCGCCCAGAACATCGCCCAGAATGAACAGCAAGAGCATCGGCCCTGTGACCGCACGTTTCAGTGCTCGGCTTTGTTGTGGCGGCTGCGATGTCATGGGTAGCTCCGGCGGTATGGCGGGGTGGGGATTAACGTTAAGGCTGACCCGACTGGACGACGGAAGTTTTGGGTTCAGGAGTGTCGGGAAGATTAGCGGTGGTTTTATAGCGTTGGAGAAGGCTGGCACCGGCCCTTCCCGGCTAAAGCAGATCCCACCGGCGCAAGGCTATTCACCCAGGACGAGCTGTAGCCGGGACGGGACAAGTGTGCGCAAAGGGATGAAATGGCAACTTCCAGGGACTGCTTTTATTTACAGCCCTTGACCGTAAACCTGCGCTGTCCCCGGTTTGCATAGGGCGTCGGACCTACGCCGGTTTCCAGATCACCGCATCTATGCCCAATCGCTCGGCTTTGGGCTTGGACAGCTTGATGGCTCTGTCGCTCCGGTACTTGGGAATGTCAGCGACGCCAGCGTCCACTCCAGCCCAGTGCCACGCCTCAGCGTTGTCCATTTGCTTGGCGCACACGTAGAACCATCGTGCCTTGCCATGGAAAAGGTATTCGATGCGGTAGTGTTGGGTATGTTGCATGGTCTTGATCTCGTTCACAGGCTTGATGTCGTTGTTTGGTTTCCATCTCGGGTGGACAACTGACTCACCGCACGGGTAGCGCTGCGGACTAGGGATCCGCCTGTGGTGCTGTGGACCGGTTAACGGCGCCCGGGCGCGAGGGCTTACGGGCATGCGTGACGTGGGCGCGGCCGAAGAGATGCGTCCAACGCTCCGTGGTGAAGCCCGTCATCCAATGCGCCGCAGCCGATGAGTCCAATAAAGACAAGGTCGGACTGAAACAGGTCAGGTTCTTCTCAGGGGATAACCGCATTGAAAGTCTCCATCATTGAGGCCTCAAGCTTCCAACGGCGGCTTCGTGCCGCTTTATGACCGGGCTGCGAATACGTTGAGTCAAGAGATGCCAACAAACAGGCCCTGCAACAGCCCGGTAAAACGTTGACCGGATCAGATCTCCGGATGTTCATCCTGGATTTAACATTTCGGGACGAGCGGTTTGATAGCTGTGCTACTCCCTCCTTAGTTGAACTCGCGCATCAACCAAAGAGATGTATTAAGTAGATCGACGCGCGCAACTCATTCGTTCGAATAGGTACAGAGGGCCAACGACTTATACTGCGCGTGCTCATCCACAATGCATGAAGCCCTCTTCGCCTTAAACAGCGCCGCTCACCGCCTTAGTTGCCAACTGTAAAAAGTGCCCAGCCCCTCATTTGATATTGAAGAGCCATCATTACAACCCTCAACAACCATCCAGCCAGTCCATAGGACGACCAAAATCATCATCTGCCGGAAACAGATGCGGACGGGTGTGCGGGGGTTCTAGTCGGCCTCCAGCTGCACTGAGTCAGCGTAAGGCAGGCCCACGGACTCACCCGCCGCAATGCGCTCGGCATAATCACGTCCGCGCTCGAGCCCCTGCTCGACGGTCCATTGCGACACCGGCAGACTCTCCCTATGCTCCACCACTCTTTCTCCGTCCGCTGCGTAAACGCACACCAGTACGTCGACGACGTCGCCATTGATACGCGCCCTGACTTCCAGTTGACAGCCATTTTCTGCAGCCTCGGTGTAGTTCTCATCGCTCGCCGGTAACTGCGTCCACTCGTTATAAACATCGCCGCGCGCAAACATGAAATGTTCCTTGGTCTGATCGTTATGGATACTGGTCAATAGCATTGACTGGGGCGACAACGAATGATTCCAGCGATCAAACCCGAGCGGAAGAACTGCGCGGGTCCGGCCCGATACGCCGCTTGATTAGTTATGCGGCTGGACACCTGAAATCGAGTGAAGCCAAACCCCCTCCCGCGAACACTCATTCCAGGCGTTAGTGAGTGTCATAGCGACTCGCCACGTGGCAAGTGGCTTCACTCTTCGCACCCTGCCCCTTCAGAAATCCCCTCGGTGACAAAACCGCTCCTGTGACAGAAACCCCTGCCGTTACAGAATCTCGCTGGGCCGCCGATAGCCCGGGATAGTCATAACGTTTTGCAGCGCTGCAAGTTGTGAGGTTGTCATTTTTTTGAAATTGCGCGCGTTGGGTCCCTATTTATGAAATTCCCGTCTCTAGATCAATTGAAAGCGCTGGTGTGCGTCCAGCGCGGCAACACGCGGCTGATGGAAGCGCAATACATCGCGCTGTCCAGACAGCTGCCCATGATGTACGTCATTCTGCTGATCAACACCCTGGCCCTCGCCGCAACCCATTACGGCGTCGCGCCGCTGTGGCTGACGGTCTATATCCCGCTGTTGCTGACCCTGGTGGGTGGTGTGCGAGCGGTCCTCTGGTGGCAGAGCCGCAGTCAGCCCATCACCACCGAGCAGATCTTCAGAAAACTGACCCGCACCAATCAGCTGACGGTGGTCATCGCGTTCGGCTTTACGATCTGGGCGCTGCTGCTGTTCCCCTACGGCGACACGTACACCAAGTCCCATGTGGCCTTCTACATGGCAATCACGGTGATCGTCTGCATCTTCTGTCTGATGCACCTGCCCTCCTCGGCGATGATGACCACGGCCGTGGTCAACATCGCCTTCGTCGCGTTTTTTGCCAATGCCGGGAACGCGACGTACACCGCCATGGCGGCCAACGTCTTTCTTGTCTCCCTGGCCATGATCGTGGTCCTGCAGAACCATTACGGCCAGTTCACGCGGCTGGTGAACATGCAGATCCAGACGGAAAAGCTCAGCGATGAAAACCAACGGCTGGCTAACGAAGACAGCCTGACCGGTCTGCCCAACCGACGACAGTTTTTCAACCTGCTCGATCGTACGCTCAGACAGGCCCGACAAGACGACACACGACTGGCGGTGGGGATGATTGATCTGGACGGTTTCAAGCCGATCAACGACTCCTATGGCCACGGCGTAGGCGACAAGTTGTTGCGTCAGGTCGGCCAGCGTCTGCGGGCGTTTGCCAGTGAGCAACTGCACGTGGCGCGGCTGGGCGGCGATGAATTCGGGCTGATAGTCATCAGGGCCGGTGACGAAAGCGAGCTGATCAAACAGGGCCAGTCGCTGTGCCGCACCATGCGTCTGCCCTTCGTGATCGGCGACATACAGGTCAGCATCAGCGCTTCAATGGGCCTCGTGGTGTTTCCGGACCTGGCGAGCACACCGACCGAGGCTTACGAATTCGCCGATTACGCCCTCTACACCAGCAAGCGCGAGACGCCCGGCGAGTTGTGCATGTTCTCCGCCAGCCAGCATCAGCGTCTCAAGCGCGACATGCTCACCGAGCAGGGCTTGCGCCAGGCCAATGTCGCCGAAGAATTCACCCTGGTGTTTCAGCCCATCGTCGACATCCGCACCTCACGCACCGTGGCGTTCGAAGCATTGGCCCGGTGGATGAGTCCAAAGCTGGGCAACGTCGCGCCGGGGCACTTCATCGGCGTGGCCGAGCGGATTGGTCTGATCAACCGGCTGACACCGCCGCTGCTTGAAAAAGCCCTGAACGCCGCGCTGCTGTGGCCTGCCGATGTGAGGCTGGCGTTCAACCTGTCGGCTCACGATTGCTCGTCGATGGACGCTGTGGAACAGCTGATCGGGGTGATCCGCCAGAGCGGCTTCGACGCCACGCGGCTTGACCTGGAAATCACCGAAACCGCCGTCATCAAGGACCTCGTTCAGGCGCAACGGGCGATCAACGCGTTCCGTGAACTGGGCTGCGGCATTTCCCTGGACGACTTCGGTACCGGCTACTCAAGCCTGACCCAGCTCCACGCCCTGCCGTTGACCAAGCTGAAGATCGACCGCTCGTTCATCACCGACATTCACCAGAACGCCGCGAGTTTCAAGATCGTCAAATCGCTGCTGGCGTTGAGTCAGGACATGGAATTGCAATGCGTCAGCGAAGGCGTGGAAACCGAGGCGGAGCTGGAGGCCTTGCGGACCCTGGGCTGCACCCTGGTTCAGGGCTACCTGTTCTCACGGCCGATGCCCCTTGAGCAGACCCTTGAGTGGGTCGGCTCACCGCCAGGCGTGCCTGCCGCGGCGATCGTTCTGTGAGACGGTTACGTTAAGGAATCAGCGCCGCCCACGGCTGCTACCAGGCCAGGATCGCAACGGGCGTTGCGATCAAGCGCTTTGCTGGACTTTCATCATGGCCAGGCCGATGAAGCGGCGTGAGTCTTCCTGAAAGTCCCGCACCTGGGCGGCAAACTGCTCTTCTCTGACGTCCACGTGGCGCGGGCTGAAAAAGGTGGCGACGTCGGCAATGACCTGGGTTGTGTCGTTGAGGCTCTGGTGCAGCGTGCCCAGAATCCCGACCGCATTGCGATTTGAGATGATCACCTCGCGGTTATTGCTCGGGAGCGTCCTGTCTGAAGACGTCGGATCATCGGCATCCAGTCTGCCCGCAGTACCCAGCAGGGCGCTGCCGGAGAACAGATAATGCATGTCGACGCCAGCGTCACAGACGCGCTGAAGGTAATCGGCCTTGGGTGATCGATGGCCACTTTCGTAGTGACCCTGGGCGTTAGGTTCGACGCCGCCGATTCTGGCGAACGCTATCTGCGTCAGGCCTAACCGTTTGCGTTCTTTTCTCAAACGCGATCCAAGCTTTTCCATGAGCAAACTCCTGCTGAATTCACGCCACACGATGGAGCGGTGGGTGCAATGGGGGGCTGGAGTGCGAGCTTCCTGGGTTAGCGAAACAGCCTCGTACGGTGGGAACTCAGCACCTTACAGCGTTTGCAACATGAGCGAACGAATATTTGGCCGGCATCACAGTCACCCGGTTTTAATTCCTGCCCTCCCCCGATGTGCCCTCATCAGACAGAAAAGAAGCGGCGCTTCCAATCCCCGCCCGTTATTCGGCTGAGTGTGCGCAACACGATCGATCCAATACCCGCGGCCATTGTTCGCCTTCCACTCATTGACACCGCAATACGCAAACGTTTCCCCCCATACGAACACATTTGCGCAAACGCGCCGACGATCGGTAGATCGGCATCTAACGCTTGTTTTTTCCATACAGACCAATGACTTGGAAAATATCTGTTTTGTCATATAGACAAACGTCAAAGTATTATCCGTTGATCTCGGATGGATTCGACCTAAATTAGGGGCAAGCAGATTTCACTCAAACAAGAAACAAAGTTGCTCCTGGTTCGACGAATCAGGCGGCTGGTATGACACGCCATTAACCGCGTTGTTGTAGTGCTAAAAGCGAAGAAAGGGACTGTCAGCATGGACAATATCGTTGTAGCCAATAAAGCAACCTCCGAACTTACTGCCAACACCTGGGGAGATCTTTCACTCAATTCACCGTCCGTCGTTCAAATGCCGGTCCCCCCCAGTCAAGTTGCTTCGGTCACCCGAAACGGGCAAGACCTGGTGGTGAATTTGAAGAATGGCGAACAAATCAAAGTTGCCAACTTCTTTAATGCTGCGCCGGATGTCGCCAACAGCGACATGGTATTTCAGGGCGAAGACGGCACCCTCTGGCAGGCTCAGTACGATGCTCAGTCCTTCACCGGTTTTACCTTCGACGAAGTCAGCTCTCTGGATGAGCTCATCGCAGGAGCCGGCGTGGTAGGGGGTACGACCCCTACCTTTGCGATTGCCGGGCTCGGTTTGTTGGGTGCCGGTGGTGCGGCGGCGGCAGCGGGCGGCGTCGCAGGCGGCGGCGGTGGTGGTGGCGGCGGCGGAACGCCTGCTGACACGTCGGCGCCTCTTGCACCCGCCAACCTGCTGGTCAGTGCAGACGGCACGCTGCTGACCGGTACCGGTGAAGCCGGCGCGACCATTCGGGTGCGCAATAACGCGGGCGCCCTGCTCGGCAGCGGTATTGCGGCGCCGGATGGAACATTCAGCCTGTCGCTGAGCCCGCCGCAAACCGACGGCCAGTCGCTGACCGTCGATGCGGTCGACGCCGCCGGCAACGTCTCCCCGCCTGCCCAGGCGCAAGCGCCGGACATCGATATCACTCCGCCCGGCGATACCACGCCACCCGATGCACCCGCCAACCTCGCCGTCAGTGCCAACGGCACCCGGCTGACCGGCTCCGGCGAAGCAGGTGCGACCATTCAAGTACGCGCCGCCGATGGCACGCTGCTGGGCAGCGGCATCGTCGCGGCAGACGGTACCTTCAGCCTTTCCCTGAGCCCGGCGCAAACCGACGGCCAGTCGCTGACCGTCAATGCGGTCGACGCCGCCGGCAACGTCTCCCTGCCCGCCCAGGCGCAAGCGCCGGACATCGACATCACCCCACCGATCGACACCACCGCGCCCAACGCCCCCGGCAATCTTTTGGTCAGCGCCGACGGCACCCGCCTCACAGGCTCTGGCGAAATCGGCGCGACCATTCAAGTACGCGCCGCCGATGGCACGTTGCTGGGCAGTGCCATTGTCGCAGCAGACGGCACCTTCAGCCTCGGGCTGAACCCGCCGCAAACCGACGGCCAGTCGCTGACCGTCAATGCGGTCGACGCCGCCGGCAACGTCTCCCTGCCCGCCCAGGCGCAAGCACCGGACATCGACGTCATTCCGCCCGGCGGGGATGTCACGCCGCCGGATGCGCCAACCGGCATCGCGATCAGCGCCAATGGATTGATCGTCAGTGGCCGTGGCGAAGTCGGCAGCATTGCGAGCGTCATCGATGCCAATGGCAACCTGCTCGGGACGGCTGTCGTGGGCACTGACGGGCTGTTCAACATCACCCTGAACGTGTCGCAAATCGCCGGTCAACCGCTGCAGCTCACCCTTACCGACGCAGCTGGCAACATCTCCGTCAACGTGGCACTGCAAGCACCGGACACCACGCCGCCGGCGGTGCCTTCGAATTTCGTCCTGTCGGCTGACGGCCTCACGCTTAGCGGCCGGGCCGAAGCGGGTGCGCGCATCCTCGTGCGCAATGCGTCAGGGGCGGTCATCGGCGCCGCCCGCGCCGGTCTGGACGGCACGTTCAGCGTGACCCTCGACACCGCGCAGCTCAACGGCGAGAAACTGAACGTCAGCGCCACCGATTCGTCCGGCAACTCAGCCTCGGCCGAGCTGACCGCCGCCGACACCACGCCACCCGCCCAAGTCACCGACGTGGTGATCAGCGCGGACGGCACACAGGTCTCGGGCAAAGGAGAAGCCGGCGCGACGGTTACCCTCATCGGCGCCAACGGCACGGCCATTGGCTCCGTGGTTGTCGGCGCCAATGGCACCTTCTCTACGACCCTGACACCACCGGTCAACCCCGGTGATCTGGTGCAAGTCACCCAGACCGACGCTGCAGGCCTGCCTTCCCCCGGGCTGGCGATCGCGGCGCCCGACGCCACGGGTCCGGCGACGCCTTCCGGTCTGGGCATCAGTGCCGACGGCACCCAGCTGACCGGCACCGCGAACGCCGGTTCGATTGTCCAGGTGCGCGACGCCAACGGTGTGCTGCTCGGCAGCGCGACAGTGGGCAGTAACGGCAGCTTCACCGTGGTACTCAACCCGCCCCAGGCCAACGGCGAAGTGCTCGACGTGGTCGCGGTGGACGGTCAGGGCGAAAGCTCGGTGACCCTTCCCGTCAACGCGCCCGACATCACCGGCCCTTCGGCTGCCACCGAGCTCAGCGTGGCCAATAACGGCCTGACCCTGACCGGCCGTGGCGAACCGGGCTCGACCGTTTCAGTACGTGACGCCCTGGGCAATGTCATCGGCACCGGCGTGACCTCCGCGACCGGCAACTTCAGCGTCACCCTCGCTTCCGCTCAAACCAATGGCCAGGCCCTGCAGGTGGTGCTCAGCGACGCCGCCGGAAATCCGTCCCCTGTGACGCCCGTCAGCGCACCGGACCTTGACGGCCCGCTGCAACCTTTGGCGATCAGCATCGACGCCAGCGGCACAACGCTGACCGGCACCGGCGAGGCCGGGGCGACGATCACCGTCACCAGCGTCAACGGCACGGTGCTCGGCACGGCGATCGCCGCCGCTGACGGTCGCTTCAGCGTGACGCTGAGCAGCCCGCAGAATAACGGACAGACCTTGCTGGTCGGCGCCAGTGACGCCACCGGCAACCCGGTGTCGCCCGTGACCTTTGTCACCCCGGACACCCAGGCGCCCGGGTCGCTGACCATCGTTACCCTCGACAGCACTGGCCTGATCCTCACCGGTACCGGTGAAGCCGGTGCAAGCCTTACCGTGCGTGATGCTGCCGGCAACGTCATCGGCAGCGGCCAGGCCGGTCCCGACGGCAGCTTCTCCCTGACCCTGAGTGCGGCGCAAACCGACGGTCAGTTGTTGCAAATCACCCAGGTGGATGCTGCAGGCAATCAGTCGGTGGCGGTTCCGGTCACTGCGCCCGACGTCAGCGCACCGGGACCTGTGACCAACCTCACTCTGTCGGCCAACGGCCTGATCGTCACCGGTAACGGCCAGAGCGGCGCCACCGTCACCGTCAAGGATGACCTCGGCGCAACGCTGGGCAGCGCGGTGGTGGGCAGTGACGGACGCTTTGAAGTGACGCTTTCCAGCGCGCAGATCAACAGCCAGCTGCTGAGCGTCACCCAAGTCGATGGCTCGACACTGGCCTCTCCCGCTACGCCATTGCAGGCGGCGGACATCCAGGCGCCCGATGCGCCTACCGGCCTGACCCTGAGCGCCAATGGCCTGACGCTGAGCGGCCAGGGCGAGCCCGGCGCCACCGTCAACGTGCGCGACGCCAACGGCAACGTGCTGGGCACCGCCACGGCTGACCCGCTAACCGGTCGCTTCGACGTCCTCCTCAACGCGATCCAGGCAGACGGCCAGGTACTGGTGGTCAGGCAAGCCGACGCCGCCGGAAACATATCCCCCGCCGCCTCGTTAAACGTGCCAGACACCACTGCGCCGGGCGCGCCCACCGGGATTACCATCAGCAACGACGGCCTGACCGTATCCGGGACAGGCGTTGCGGGCGATACGGTTCAGGTGCGTGATGTCAGCGGGACCCTGCTGGGCTCGGCTGTCGTCGCCCCCAACGGCAGTTTCGCGGTGACCCTGAGTCCGGCGCAGCTGGACGGTCAGGTATTGAGCGTGACCCAGACCGACGCCAGCACCCTGCCCTCGCCGGCCGGTTCCGTCACGGCACCCGACATCACCGCGCCGCCTGTGCCAAGCGGCCTGACGCTGGATGGCGCCGGGCTGTTGACTGGCACCACCGTGCCCGGCGGCTCGGTGAAAATCCTCGACGCCAACGGCGTTCAGATCGGCGGCGCCACTGCAGGGTCCGACGGAACGTTCACCTTCAACGTTCTGCCGGTTCTGAGCAACGGAGAGACGGTGCAAGTGGTCGCCACCGATGGCGCCAACGATTCGCTGGCCACTCCGGTGCTCGCACCCGACACCACACGACCGGTCGATGTGACGAATCTGGCGATCAGTCCGGACGGCACGAGCGTTTCCGGCGTCGGCGAGCCCGGCACCACCGTCACCGTTCGCGGACCGGGCAATGTACTGCTCGGCAGCGGCACCGTTGGCCAGGACGGTACGTTCGTCATCGGCCTCAATCCGGCTGCTGCAAGCAACACCAATGTGGACGTCATCAGCACCGACGCCATAGGCAACGCCTCCAACGCGGTCACCCTTCCAGGCCCGGACGGCACCCAGCTGGCGACCCCCAGCGACATGGCGATCAGCAGCGACGGTTTCATTCTCACCGGTGCCGCAACCCCGGGCAGCACCGTCACCATTCTCGACAGTAACGGCAGCAGTCTGGGCAGCGGCAGGGTCAACAGTTTCGGCCGTTTCAGTATCCTGATGCGTTTCGCCCAGTTGAACGCGCAGAGTCTGCACGTCGTCTCGACCGATGACGCGGGCCACACCTCGGTCACCGCGCTGGTGGTCGCCAACGACCTGACCGCCCCCGAAGCCCCGGCTGGCCTGACCATCAATGCCGATGGCAGCTCCGTCACCGGGCGCGGTGAAGCCGGTGCGACGATCACCATTACCAACAGCGGCGGCACCGTGCTGGGTTCCGGCACGGTTGCGCCCAATGGCACGTTCGCCATCGCACTGACGCCGCCCCAACTGGACGCCCAGCCCCTCACGGCCACGCAGACCGACCTGGCGGGCAACGTTTCGCAAACCGGCAGCATCAGTGCGCCGGACCTGAATGCGCCCGATACCGCCACCGGTCTGACCATCAACAACGTCGGCACCGTGGTCAACGGCCTCGGTGAAGCCGGCGCGACCGTGACCATTCGTGATGCCGCCGGCAATGTCCTCGCCAGCGGCATCGTCAACCAGAGTGGCCAGTTCCAGGTCACGCTGCCAAACGCCGTCACCACCGGGGCGCCGCTGACCGTCACCCTGACCGACGTGGCTGGCAATGTATCGGGCGTCGCGAGCCTGGCGACGGTGGACACCACGCCGCCGGCCCTGCCACAAAATCTGCTGATCAGCGCCAACGGCAGCACATTGACCGGCACCGGTGAGGCCGGTGCGACCGTCAACGTTCTGGACATCACCGGCACGTTGCTCGGAACTGCCCTGGTAGGCAGTGACGGCACCTTCACCCTTACCCTCGCTCCGGCGCCGAATAACGGCCAGGCACTGGACATCAGCCAGACCGACCCGAGCGGTAATGTCTCGCCGTCGGTAAACCTCACGGCGCCGGACATCAGCCCGCCCGCCGCCCTCACCCAAGTGTCGGTGAACGCCGACGGCCTGACCGTGACCGGCCGGGGCGAACCCGGCGCAACGGTGTCGGTGCGGACCGCCGGCGGAGCCCTGTTGGGCACGGCGCTGGTGGCGGCGAATGGCGCGTTCAGCGTCACCCTGAATGCCGCGCAGCTCAACGCCGAAGTGCTGACCGTGACCCAGGAAGACCCGCCCGGCAACGTCTCGACGGCGGTCAACGTGACGTCCGTCGACCTCACGGCACCAGACAGTCCGACCGCTCTGCTGCTCAGCGGCAGCGGCGTGCAACTGACGGGGAACGCCGAAGCGGGCAGCACCGTGACCGTGCGCGATGCAGACGGCAATGTACTGGGTTCAGGCGTCGCCGGGGCCAACGGCGTGTTCCAGCTCACCCTGTCCAGCCCTCAGCTCAACGGCCAGAGCCTCGGCGTCACGGCCACTGATGCGGCCGGCAATGTCTCGGTGTCGGCGCCTTATCAAGCCGCCGACACCGTCGCGCCCGCCGCTGTCAGCAACCTGGCCATCAGCGCCGATGGCCTGAGCCTGGGCGGTACCGGCGAGGCCGGTGCGACGGTGGTCGTGCGCGATGCCAATGGCAACGCGCTGGGCACCGCGACCGTGGCGGCCAACGGCAGCTTCACCGTGGGCCTGACCCCGGCGGCAGTCGCCGGCATCACCCTGACCGTGGTCCAGACCGACGCAGCGGGCAATGCTTCCGATGCAAGCGCAGTGGTTGCTCCTGGCAATCTGGCCGAGCCGGCGCCGCAGAATCTGGCCCTCAGTGCGGACGGCCTGACCCTGACCGGTACCGCCAACGCGGGCAGCACTGTCAGCATCCGCACCGCCTCCGGTGTGCTGCTGGGTACGGCGCTGGTCGATGGCGACGGCACGTTCAGTGCGCCGCTCAATGCCGCGCAACTCAACGGCGAGTCGCTTTCGGCCATCGCCACCTCCAGCGACGGCATCAACTCGCTGGCCACCGGTTACCTGGCGGCGGACGTCACCGCCCCGGGAACGCTCACCGACCTGGTCCTCAACTCCAACGGCGTGACCCTCACCGGCCACGGCGAAGCGGGCGCAACCGTCACGGTGCTTGGCGCAGGCGGGGTGATTCTCGGCGCCGGCCAGGTGGGCGCCGACGGCAATTTCTCGCTGACCCTGAGCCCGCCGCAGATTGCCGGCCAGTCCCTGAGCATCAGCCAGACCGACCTCGCCGGTAATGAATCGGCCAGCCTGGCGCTGACCGCCCGTGACGTGATCGCGCCGAATGCGCCGCTCGCCCTCGCGGTTACCCCAGACGGCGCGGTGCTGTCCGGCACCGGTGAACCCGGCGCCACGGTCAACGTGTTCAATGCGTCCGGGGCACTGGTCGGTTCCGGCAGCGTGCGCATCGACGGCACCTTCCAGCTCACCCTCACCACTGCGCAAGCCAACGGTGAACTGCTGGCGGTGACCCTGACCGACGCGGCCGGGAATATTTCCCTGCCCGCCAGCCTGACCTCGGTCGATACCACGGCGCCGCTGGCCCTGACCCAGCTGAACATTTCCAGCGATGGCGCAACGCTGACAGGCCGCGGTGAAGCCGGAGCGATTGTCACGGTAACCAACAACCTTGGCACTGTGCTGGGCACGGCAACCGTAGGCAGTACCGGAGCGTTTACCCTGGTGCTGGCCCCGGCGCTCTCCAATGCTGAAGTGCTGACGCTGGTACAACGCGATCCGGTCGGCAACGTGTCACCCCAGGCCAGCCTGACCACGCCGGACTTCACCCCGCCCGACCCGCTGGACAACGTGCGCATCAACGCCGCCGGTGCGGTGGTGACCGGTACCGGTGAAGCTGGCGCCACGGTCACGGTCCGCGATGCCAGCGGCAGCCTGCTCGGCACCACGCTGGTGCTGACGGACGGCACCTTCAGCGTCACCCTCTCCACGCCGCAGATCAACAGCCAGGTGCTAAGCGTTCAGCAGGCCGACCCACCCGGCAACGTCAGCGTGCCAGCGACGGTCATCGCTCCGGATTTGACGCCGCCAGCGGTCGCCACCGACCTGCAGTTCAATGCCTCCGGCAATGTGCTCAGCGGCAGCGGCGAGGTCGGCGCGGGGGTGCGCATTACCCTGGCCGATGGCACGCAAGTCGGCACCGGCACCGTGGGCGTCGACGGCAAGTTCCTGATCACCCTGACCCAGACGCAAAATGCCGGTCAGCCGGTGTTTATCGTGCTCACCGACACGGCCAACAATGCCTCGGCTGCAGGCTCCCTGGCATCACCCGATCTGACGCCTCCCGCAGCGGTTACCAATGTGCAAATCAATGACGCCGGCGCAGTGGTCAGCGGTCGCGGTGAAGCAGGTGCCAGCCTGTTGGTCACGGATGCCGCCGGCAACATCATCGGCACCGGCGTGGTGGGTGTGGACGGTAATTTCGCGGTCTCGCTGTCGGTGCCGCAAATCAATGGTGAGCTGCTGTCGATCGTGCAGCGTGATGCGGCGGGCAACCCCTCGGCGGGCACGCCCGTCACAGCGCCGGACAACACCCCGCCAGCCCTGCCGGTGGTGACGTCGCTGAGTGCCAACGGCCTGACACTGAACGGCACCGGTGAAGTGGGCGCCACGATCAAGGTCACCAGCGCTACCGGCGCCAGCCTCGGCACCACCACGGTGCTGGCCGACGGCACGTTCAGCGTCACGCTGTCATCTGCCCAGCTTAACGGCCAGACACTCAACGTCACCCAGACCGACGCGGCCAACAACGTGTCCGGCATAGCGGTTTCCCAGGCCGCCGACGTCACCGATCCCCTCGCCGTGACCAACCTTGCGGTCAGTCAGGACGGTCTGACCATCACTGGTCGCGGCGAACCCGGTGCGACGGTCACGGTCGCAGTGACGGGGGCCCCCCAAGGTGCGCCCGTACTTGGTACGGCCACCGTGCGCGCGGACGGTTCGTTCAGCGTTCCGCTGACGACTGCCCAGCTCAATGGCCAGTCGCTGTCGGTGGTGCAGGTCGACCCCGCTCAAAACGATTCCACGCCGGTGGCGGTCAACGCACCGGACATCACGCCGCCAGCGGTTCCGGTCATCACCTCGCTCACTGGCAACGGCACGATCCTGCAAGGCACGGCCGAGGCCAACAGCACCGTCACTGTGCGGTCCGCCAGCGGCACGGTGCTGGGCTTCACGCAGACGGATACGGGGGGACGGTACGAAATTGCGCTGAATCCTGCGCAAACCAACGGGCAGGTCATCTCCGTCGTCGCAACGGACGGGGCCAACAACCCTTCCCCGCCGCTGGTGTATCAAGTGCCAGACACCCAGGCGCCTGACGCGGTCAGCAACCTGACCATCAGCGCCGACTATTTGCTGCTGGCAGGGCGCGGTGAAGCGGGATCGACGGTGACGGTGAAAAACTCCGTGGGCGCAACGGTTGGTACCGGCCAGGTGGCCGCCAACGGCACATTCGTGGTCACCCTGGCTGCTGGCATCACAGCCAGCAACGTCCTCACGGTCAGTCAAGGGGACGCCAGCGGGAATGTTTCCGGTAATGCCGACCTCACCGTCCCGGTGACCCCGCCACCGAACGCGCCGACCAACCTGTCGGTGAGCGCCGACGGTCTGACGGTCATCGGCAACGCCGCAACGGGCACCACCATCACGGTGTACAGCGCAACAGGGGCCGTGCTCGGGACGGCCGCCACCAATGCTGGCGGTACGTTCACGGTGACCCTCAACACCGCACAAACCAACGGCGAAAGCCTTGGCGTGACGGCCAGTACCGGAGCAGGCGGCGCATCCTTGCCGGCTGCGGTACTGGCGGCGGACACCACGCCGCCGGCGGTGCTGACCGATCTCGCGGTCAGCGCCACCGGCACCTTGGTGACCGGTCGTGGCGAAGCCGGGGCGACGGTGACCATCACCACCGCCGCCGGCGCGCCCCTCGGCACTGCAGTGGTCAATGCCGGCGGCACGTTTAGCGTCACGCTCAGCTCGGCGCAAGCCAACGGTCAGGTGCTCAACGCGTATCAGACCGACGCCGTGCCGTTGCAATCGGCCACGTCCTCGGTCACCGCGCCCGACATCACCGCGCCGAATGCACCGTTGCAGCTGACCCTCAATGGCGCCGGCACTGTGCTCAGCGGGATTGGCGAAGCCGGCGCGACGGTCACGGTGCGCAGCAGCCTGGGCGTCGTACTCGGTACGGCAACCGTTGCACTGGACGGCACGTTCAACGCCAACCTCTCGGCGGCTCAGCTCAACGGTCAGTTGCTGTCGGTGAGCCAGCGGGACGCCGCAGGCAACGTCTCATTGCTGGCGAACCTCAGTGCTGTCGACACCACGCCACCCGCCGCTCTGACCAACGTCACCCTCAATGGCGCGGGCTTGCAAGTCAGCGGCAACGGTGAGGCTGGCGCGACCGTGCGCGTCACCGGTACCGCAGGGGTAGTGCTGGGCACTGCGGTTGTCAACGCGGCAGGCGGATTCGTCGTTTCGCTCTCCACTGCTCAATTGAATGGCCAGGTGCTCAGCGTCCTGCAAGCGGACGTGGCGGGCAACGCCTCGGCCGTGGCGACCGTCACTGCCCTGGACCTTCAGGCGCCCAACGCCCCTTCCGCGCTGGTACTGGCCGCCAACGGCCTGACCCTCAGCGGCAGCGGTGAAGCGGGCGCGACGGTCAACGTGGTCAACGCCAGCGGCACGCTGCTGGGCACAACCACGGTAGGCGCGGGCGGAACGTTCAGCGTCACCCTCAATGCCGCGCAGCTGGACGGCCAGGCGTTGACGGTGCGTCAGGTGGATGTCGCCGGCAACGTGTCTGCCGCCGGTAGCCTTGTGGCGCCTGATACCACGGCGCCGGGCGCACCTGCAGCGGTGACCGTGAATGCCAGCGGTTCGGTGGTGACCGGCACCGGTGTGGCCGGCTCGACGGTCACTGTGCGCAATGCGGTCGGCACTGTCCTCGGCACCACGACGGTGGCCGCCAACGGCAGCTTCTCGGTGGCACTGAACGCCGCGCAGATCAACAACCAGGTGCTGAGCATCACCCAGGCGGATGCTGCGGGTAACGTGTCGCTTTCGGCGAGCGCTATTGCGCCTGACCTGACACCACCCGCTGCCCCCACTGCTCTGCTGGTCAGTGCCGATGGCCTGAGCGTCAGCGGCACGGGCGAAGTCGGTTCGACGGTACAAATCAAATCCACCGGCGGCGCGGTGCTGGGGACGGGCACCGTTGGGGCCACGGGAGTATTCAACGTCACCCTCGCCCCCGCGCAGATCAACGGCGAAACCCTGCTGGTCAGCCTCACCGACATCAAGGGCAATCTGTCGGTGGTGGCCAACGTCACCGCGCCGGACATCGACGTCAACACGCCGGTGATCGCCAGCGACAACCTGGCCACCGCCACGGTCAGCCTGGTGCCGGTGAAGAGCACGCAGAACTTCGCGGACTCCTTCACCACGCTGCTGGCCGGGTTCTCCAAGGCGTTTGTGTTCACGGTCAACAGCGGCACCAGCCTTGATCCGACCCTGACGCTGACCACGGGCAGCGCGGTGTCACTGCTCGATGGCGTGGTCTATACGCTGCAGGTCAAGAACGCCAGCGGCAACTGGGTGACCCTGGACGTCAACGGCAACGGTGGCCTGCTCGACCTTGTGGCCCTGACCGGCCAGGGCGTGCGGGTGAACATCGGTGATCTGCTGGGTGGCGATTACCGGCTGATCGTGTCGAGCACCGGGATCGGCGTGGTAACCAATGTCACCACGCAGTTGCAGCTGGACGTCACCAGCCTGACCCAGTTCAACGGGGTGGCCGGTGCCGCCGTGACCGGCAACGTCATCACCAACCCCGGCGTTGACGGCCAGGCGGATGTAACCGGCCCGGACAACGGCGCGGTGTTGCAAGTCCTGAAAAACGGCAGCTACGTCACCGCCAGCGCGGGCACGACGGTGCAAGGGCTGTACGGCACATTGACCATCGACGCCAGCGGCAACTACAGCTATCGGCCCGACGGAGCTGTCGCCAGCGTCGGTAAAGTGGATGTCTTCAGCTATCAGTTGGTGCACCCGAATGGCCTGAGCGACACGGCCAATCTGTACGTGCGCATCGACAGTCCCCAGGCCACCGAGGTGTGGAGCAATACCAACCTGGCCAGCCCGGCCTTTCTGGTCGACGCCACCAACGACATCGCGGTCAGCGATATCACCCTGGTCAACAAGGAGGTCATCACCACCTCCACGCTGGGGCCGTTCCTCGTGCCGCTGCTGGGCGGTAATGGCTCCTGGAGCACCAGCGTGGCGGCAGGTGCGATCAGTGACCTCACCGTAGTGGTCAGCTCCTCTAACCTGCTCAGCCTGCTCGGGTCGCTGAACCTGGGCCTGTACAAGCTCAACACCACCACCGGCCAATACGTGCTGGTCAAGAGCTATGCCGGTGGCTCGTTGGCAAACCTGGGCGGCGGCAATTACGCCGCGCGCTTCGATGATCAGGGGCCCGGCAGCTATCAGGTCAGACTTGCCGCCGGGGGCATCGGTGTCGCCAGTACGGTCAACATCAGCCTGATCAACGACGCCACCTACACCAATCAGTTCGTGGTCGGCAGCTACACCCCGGTGGCGGGCAACCTGCTCACCGACACAGCCGGCGGCGGCGCTGATGTGCTGGGCTCTGCGTACACCGTGCTCAACGTGCTGGCGGCTGGCAGCTACGTGACGCCGGGCTACAACGGCACCACGATTGTCGGCACCTACGGTTCGCTGCTGGTCCAGGCTGACGGTCGGTATACCTACACGCTGACGCCGGGGCAGACCGATGCGGTTATCGGCCGTGAGGACGTCTTCACTTACCAGCTCAAGCACCCCAACGGCACCACCGACACGGCGACGTTGACCATTGATCTGGAACAGGCCGGTGCCGTCGCCACTACCTCATTCGCCGCGCTGTCCACCGTAGCGAGCGTCGATGATCACAGCGCGACTGCGGTTGCCACCACCGGTGCCGAGCTGATTCAAGGCACGGCGGGCAATGACACGCTGGACGGGTCCCATGGCGGTGCAGTCACGCTGCAAGGCGGTGCCGGCAACGACACATTGATCATCGCCGATCAGCATTTCGCTTCGGTCGATGGCGGTACGGGCACCGATACCCTGCTGTGGGCCGGGGGCGACGCCACCATCAACCTGGGCGATCTGCAGAGCAGGATCCACAACATCGAGGTGCTGGATTTGAACCACACCAGCGCCGTCGCGCTGACCATCAGCCTGGCGGACCTGGTGTCCATTACCTCGGCAGACAACAACACACTGATCATCAAGGGAGGCAGCGAAGACAGCGTACACATGACCAACACTTGGGTTGCCGGCGGTGCGCTACAAGCCGATGGCGTCGATTACACCCAGTACACGCCGCAAGAAGATCCAACCCATCATCTGTGGGTGCAGAACGGTATTCACGTCGTTTGATCAGCCCGCCGCCTGGCGCTGCCAGCGGCGGGGTTCAACCGGCCGATCAATGCGCTCGGCCGGTTGATTCAACAAAAGGGAAGCTCTGTATTCGTACAGTAAGGAAGCCATGTGAAGCGCGTTCGCAAGCAGAAATGGCCGGCGGTCGTCCTGACCGTCGGCCTGTGTCACCCGATATTTTCCGTTGCGCTGGCGGAGGATCAGATCGATCCAGGCCTGCGCAGCATCAGCCCTTCACGCCTTCAGGCAACGCCGGAAGATCAGCGGCGCAAGGCAGGCAGTGGCCCTTCCAAGAGCAGCTTCGGCGCGAGTCCCGCAGCAGTCATGGTCAAGGAAGACAGCCAGACCCTGGGCCTCGAACAGGCGGTCCGGCTCGCCGTTGACTGGCACCCCAGCATCAGCGAAGCGATCGGCACCCTGTATCAACAGGCCGAGGGCATCAACGTGGCCGAAGCCGGTTACTACCCGCAAATCTCCGGCGGGGTGAAAGGCGGTTACACCAGCGGCTACGGCAGCGACGCTGGCAGCCAGTCGGTGAGCATTTCCCTCAAACAGATGCTCTACGATTTCGGCAAGGTCTCGAACGCGGTCGAGGCCGCCCGCGCCAAGGCGGCACGCAGTCAGGCGAGCATTTTGCTGGCAATCGATCAGGTCAGCCGTGACACCGCGTTCGCCTACATTGAAGTCCAGCGCTATCAGCGTCTGGTAGACATCGCCCGCGAGCAGATCCGCGGCATTGGCGACATTGTCGAACTGGCCAAACAGCGCAGCGATATGGGCGCGAGCACCCGCTCCGATGTGGTTCAGGCGCAGTCCCGCGCCGAGGGCGGCATGGCCACGTTGCAAGAGTACAAAGCGCTGTACGCGCGCTGGCAGTCGACGCTGACCAACCTGCTCGGTCGGCAGACCCCGCCCCAGGTCAGCAGCACGTTCAGCACCTCGATGACCGACGCCTGCACCGCACCAGTGAGCACCGACGCCCTCCCCGCCGTGCTGCAGGCCGCCGCCCAGCGCACCCAGGCCCAGGCCGAACTGGCCCAGGCCAAGGCCGAAGCCTATCCCACGCTGTCGTTGCAGCCCTCGATCAACCAGTTTCTGGACGACCATTACGATGACCAGAACTCGACGATCAATCGCACCCAGGCCGGGATCTTTCTCAATCTGGAGGTGCCGATTTATCAGGGTGGCGCTACCAGTGCCCGCAGCCGCGCCGCCAACTATGCGCTGACCGCCGCCGATTCCGCCGAGGACGCCGCACGCCTGCAGGCGCGGCAAGGGTTGGGCGAAGCACAGGCGCAAACGTCCGGCCTGACGCGCCGGCTCGGCTCGCTGGAATCGCGACAGACCAGCATCACCGAAGCCCGTGAGTTGTACGGCCGGCAATACCTGGAACTGGGTACCCGGCCGCTGCTTGATCTGCTCAACGCCGAGCAGGAAATCCACCAGTCGCGCTTCGACCTGGCCAACACCCAGGCCGACCTGCGCCGCCTGCAAATCGACTGCCTGTACAACAGCGGCGCGCTGCGTCGCGCGTTCGGCATCGATCACAGCACCATTCAGCACGTGGAGATCCTGCCATGACCGACACCATCGTCATCCCCGAAGCGCCTGCGGCAGGCCCTGAGCGTCCGGACTATTCGCCGTGGCTGGAAGCCATCCTCACCGTCGCCCGGCATTACCGACTCGATGTGTCACCGGAAAGCATTCGCCTGGCCTCGACCAACAGCGAGGGCCGCGTTGAAGAAGTCGTGCGGTACATGGCGCGTCAGGCGGGCCTGAGCGTCAAGTTCGCCCACTACGATCGCAAAAGCCTGTCGCGCTGGCGCACGCCGCTGCTGGTGCAACTGCGCGACGGCCAGGTCGGCGTGATCGAAAGTGTCAGCGAGCAAGGCGAACTGGGCATCGCCTACAGCGGCGATCAGGGCCTGCAGAGCCGCATCGACCCTGCCGTCCTCGCCGAACACGCCCTGCGCACGGTGATCCTGCGGCCGATTCAGCCCCTCAGCGACGTGCGCACCGACGATTACATCAAGCCCTACGACGAGCACTGGTTCCGGCGCATCGTTCTCAGTGACCTGCGCCCCTACCGCCAAGTGATGCTGGCGTCGCTGGTCGCCAATTTGCTGGGCATGGCCGGCGTGCTGTTCTCCATGCAAGTCTACGACCGGGTGATTCCGGCCGAGTCTCTGCCGACGTTGTACGTGCTGTTCGGCGGCGTGATGCTGGCGCTGGTGTTCGACTTCGTCATGCGCATCATGCGGCTGCGCATCACCGACGTGCTGGGCAAGCGCGCTGATCTGCGGGTGTCGGACCTGATCTTCGGCCACGCCCTGCGCCTGCGTAATTCGGCCCGGCCGAAATCCACTGGCTCGTTCATTTCGCAGCTGCGCGAGCTGGAGCAGATCCGCGACCTGATCACCTCCAGCACCGCAACGGCGCTGGCGGACATGCCGTTCTTCTTCCTGTTCTTGCTGGTGTTCTATCTGATTGGCGGGCCGCTGGTGCTGATCCCTCTGGTTGCGCTGGTGGCGATGGTGCTGCCCGGCATCCTCGCCCAGCGCAAGCTGGCGCGGCTGGCCAATGCGTCGATGCGTGAGGCCGCACTGCGCAACGCCATGCTGGTGGAAACCGTGCAGGGCATGGACGACATCAAGGCGCTGCAGGCCGAGCAACGTTTCCAGCAGCAGTGGAATCACTACAACGCCGCGTCCGCCGACAGCAGCCTGAAACTGCGCTCGCTGACCAACAGCCTGGTGGCGTGGACACAGAACGTGCAGGGCGCGGTGTTTGCCGTGGTCATCGTGTTCGGTGCGCCGATGGTGATTGCCGGCGATCTCACCACCGGCAGCCTGGTGGCCGCCTCGATGCTGGCCTCGCGGATGATGGCGCCGATGGCGCAGCTGACCCACGTACTGACTCGCTGGCAACAGGCGAAAGTCGCGCTGCAGGGACTCAATCGGCTGATGCAGATGCCGGTCGATCACCCCGAAGGCAGCCAACGCGTGCATCTGCCGTCCATTCGCGGGGATTACGTGTTGCGTCAGGCCGGCTTCAAATACAGCGAAGAAGCCTCGCCTGCCCTGAGCGGCATCAACTTGAACATTCGGCCGGGGGAACGCGTCGCCATTCTCGGGCGCAACGGTGCAGGCAAGTCGACGCTCCTGCAGGCACTGGCGGGCTCAATGGATTTGTCCAGCGGCGAGACCACCGTGGACGGCATCTCACTCGCTCACCTGGACCCGGCCGACCTGCGCCGGGACGTCGGCCTGATGTCGCAGCAGGCGCGGCTGTTTCACGGCACCCTGCGGGACAACCTGACCCTCGGCGCGGGCCAGGCCAGCGATCAGGAAATCATCGCCGCCCTGTCGGTGACCGGCGCGCTGGAATTTGTCCGGCAGATGCCCAAGGGCATGGACCACCTGATTCTCGAAGGAGGTCTGGGCCTGTCCGGCGGTCAGCGCCAAAGCCTGCTGCTTTCCCGCCTGCTGATTCGCCAGCCCCAGGTGCTGCTGCTGGACGAACCCACGGCGTCGCTGGACGACATCACCGAACGCCAGTTGCTGGAAAAACTCTCGACCTGGTGCCAGGGCCGCACCCTGATCGTCGCCACGCACCGGGTCAGTCTGCTGCAACTGGTGGAACGCATCATCGTGCTGGACAACGGCCGCATCGTCATTGATGACCAACGTGACGCCGCCCTCACCCGACTCAGACAGCCGCAAGGAGCGCAGGCATGAACGCACTGACCACGGAGCAAACCCCACGGCTTGCCGATCAGATCACCTACCTCGACGGCCAGGACGAGCGCAGCATTACCGGAAGCGTGCGGGTGATCTGGACCTGCGCGCTGATGCTGGCGTGCTTTCTTGCCTGGGCCGCCTGGTTTCAGGTGGTGGAAGTGTCTACCGGCACGGGCAAGGTGGTGCCCAGCTCCAGGGAGCAACTGATCCAGTCCATGGAGGGCGGGATCATCAAGGAGCTGAACGTCAGCGAAGGCACGCTGGTGGAGCGCGGCCAGGTGCTGGCCCAACTGGATGCGGTGAAGAGTGAATCGAACGTTGGCGAGAGCGAGGCGAAATACCGGGCGGCGCTGGCCAGCGTCAATCGGTTGCAGGCGGAAGTCAGCGAGAAGCCGCTGACCTTTGATGGGTCGCTGGACAAGTACCCGGAGCTGCGCCGCGCCGAAACCGACTTGTTCAACGCCCGGCGCAGGGGCCTCAGCGAAACCCTCACCGGCATCGAAAGCTCGCTGAAGCTGGTGCGCAGCGAACTGACCATCACCGAAAACCTGGCCAAGATCGGCGCGTCGAGCCGGGTCGAAGTGCTTCGCCTGAACCGTCAGCGCTCCGAGCTTGAGCTCAAGGCCACCGAGGCGCGTTCCGAATACATGGTGCATGCGCGCGAAGACCTGGCCAAGGCCAATGCCGAGGCGCAGATGCTGTCGGCGGTGATCCGCGGCCGCAGCGATTCGTTGTCACGCCTGACCTTGCGCTCGCCGGTGCGCGGCATCGTCAAGGACATCAAAGTCAGCACCATCGGTGGGGTCGTGCCGCCCAATGGACAGCTGATGCAGATCGTCCCGCTGGATGAGCAACTGCTGATCGAAACCCGCATCTCGCCCCGGGACATCGCTTTCATTCACCCCGAGCAGCAGGCCAAGGTGAAAATCACGGCCTATGACTATTCGATTTACGGCAGCCTCGACGGCAAGGTGGTGACCATCTCGCCGGATACGATTCAGGATGAGGTGAAGCCGGAAATTTTCTATTACCGCGTCTTCATCCGCACGGACGCTGATGTGCTGCGCAACAAAGCGGGCAAGACCTTTGCCATCGTCCCCGGGATGATCGCCACGGTGGACATCCGCACGGGTGAGAAGACCGTGCTGGACTACCTCATCAAGCCCCTCAACCGCGCCCGGGAAGCCCTGCGCGAGCGTTGATCAGTTGACCGCGAGGCTCGTTGGCGCTGGCCTGGCCGGCTTGGCCTGGGCCATGTACCGGGTCCACTCGCGGTTGATTTCGTTGTACGGCATGAAAATGCTGACCCGTGGCTGGTTGGCCAGGTCCGGGCGCTTGATTTTGGCCAGGTCGCTGGAGGTCAGCAACGCCACGGTGATGCCCACCACCTTGCCGTCTGCCGCGAACACCGGTCCCCCTGACATGCCCTTGGCTACCGGGCCATCATGGGTGCCGTACATCACGTTGCCTTCCTTCGCGTCCAGGCGAATCATCGCCGGCAACGCATGGCCAGTGCCTTTCACCGACATGTAGGCGGAGTTGTAGCCCACTGAGGTGAGTTCTTCACCCGGCTGGTACGAGCGCCACACGGGCACGGAATCGGCCTTGTGCTTGAAGAACTGTACGTCGCCCTGGCCCTGGAATACCGCGCCCGAGATGTAGGGAATGTGCTTGACCGTCACAGCGTAATCTTCATTCCACTGGATCGCGGTGCCCATCAACAGATAGGGCAGCGGCGCACCGGAGTGGACGACGAAGGCTTGGTCAAAGACAGGATCCTGGTTAAAAGCGGTGGGCATTCCGTTGCACCCGCTGATCAGCACTGAGGCTGCAACAAGTGACTTGAGGGGGCGCATGTTTTTCCATGGGTGTTAGATGAATACGGCCCAAATATGTCATTGCGCCATCACTAAATCAATAGCCTGAGCCTACCGCTCATCTAGTGCTGATTTATTAAATTCATTGGATCCAACCTGTTTGAATTTATCAACCGATAGAGCCGGTCGATTAACCATTCATTTGTACCAAGTTCAAAAAAAATGGTGCCCGTCCTGAATTATTTACAGCCTGGTCCTATCTGATGCAGATCAGCCTGCCACTATTACGACAGCACGGCATTCCACGGGATGCACGCGCCGCCGATAGCCAGGGCTGAGATCGCCGCCACAACGTCACTCAAGCTGCCGGGACTTTTATGAGATCACGCAAGAAAACCGTCAACCCGATCGGGTTGCAAGACATCACCATCGTCGACGATGCCAAGATGAAGAAAGCCATTACGGCCGCTGCTCTGGGCAACGCAATGGAATGGTTCGACTTCGGCGTCTACGGCTTCGTGGCCTACGCACTGGGCAAGATCTTTTTCCCCGGCGCCGACCCCAGCGTGCAGATGATCGCAGCCCTCGCAACCTTTTCCGTACCCTTCCTGATTCGCCCCATCGGCGGCGTGTTCTTCGGCGCCATCGGCGACAAGTACGGGCGACAGAAAGTCCTCGCCGCGACCATCGTCATCATGTCCCTGAGTACCTTTGCCATCGGGCTGATTCCCTCCTATGAATCGATTGGCATCTGGGCGCCGATCCTGCTGCTGCTGGCGAAGATGGCCCAGGGCTTTTCGGTCGGTGGCGAATACACCGGCGCGTCGATCTTCGTGGCTGAATACGCACCGGATCGCAAGCGCGGGTTCCTCGGCAGCTGGCTGGATTTCGGCTCGATCGCCGGGTTCGTGCTCGGTGCCGGCGTCGTGGTGCTCATCTCGTCGGTGGTCGGCGAAGAGAAGTTCCTCGAATGGGGCTGGCGTCTGCCGTTCTTCCTCGCCCTGCCTCTGGGCATGGTCGGCCTCTATCTGCGTAACGCGCTGGAAGAAACCCCGGCGTTCCAGCAGCACGTTGAAAAACTCGAACAAGGCGACCGCGAGGGTCTGGCCCACGGCCCGAAAGTCTCGTTCAAGGAAGTCGCCACCAAGCACTGGCGCAGTCTGCTGACCTGCATCGGTGTTGTCGCGGCCACCAACGTCACGTACTACATGCTGCTGACGTACATGCCCAGCTACCTGTCGCACAACCTGCATTACAGCGAGGACCGAGGCGTCCTGATCATCGTGGCGATCATGGTCGGCATGCTGTTCGTGCAGCCGCTGATTGGTTTCCTCAGCGACAAGATCGGCCGTCGCCCGTTCATCGTCGCGGGCAGCATCGCTTTGCTGGTGCTGTCGATTCCGGCATTCAAGCTGATCAACAGCGGCCAGTTGGGCCTGATCTTCGCCGGCTTGCTGATGATCGCGGTGGTCCTCAACTTCTTCATCGGTGTGATGGCCTCGACGCTGCCGGCGATGTTTCCCACCCACATCCGTTACAGCGCGCTGGCCAGTGCTTTTAACGTGTCGGTGTTGATCGCAGGCCTGACTCCGACCGTGGTCGCGTGGCTGGTTGAAACCACTCAGGACCTGTACATGCCGGCGTACTACCTCATGGTGGTCGCGGTGGTGGGCCTGATCACCGGCCTGACCATGAAGGAAACCGCGAACAAGCCTTTGCGTGGCGCCGCACCGGCGGCATCTGACCTCAACGAAGCCCGTGAGCTGCTGCAGGAGCATCACGACAACATCGAGCACAAGATCGAAGACATCGACACGCAGATTGCCGAATTGCAGGCCAAACGCGAGAGCCTGGTTCAGCAGCACCCGCGTATCGATTGAATTTCGTGGGACCGGCTTCAGCCGGGAAAGGGCCGGTTTGTACACCATCAGTGTTGTGGTGGAGCACCCGACGCCTTCCCGACTAAAGCCAGTCCCACTGTCCCCTGCCGTTCGCGGCCATTTCGGCAAATTTGTCGGAACCGCTGCGTCCCTCTCCCGGTCAGGTCTTGCATGAGCATTCAACGGCTTCTGTGCTGACACAGACACCCGGACAGCGAACTGTAAGGCAGCCTTTCCCATGACCGACATCATCGATCACTTGCCCCCCTTGCTACGACCGCAAAGCGAAATGATCCTGGCCGACATCCGCGCCTCCGGCTCGACCATTGATGTGGTCAAGAACGGCGCGCAGGCCAATGGTTTCGTGCTCGGTCTGCGCTGCAGCGGCGGCATTGACGCGCAGCAGGCCGAGCAGCTTTCCGAGTTCTACGACGAGGTCGTGGCGTCGCGGTTGAAGCGGCTGACCCGCGGGTTGTCCTGAGCCGTCTTTATGCCGCTTGCCTGAACGCCGGACACACCCCTTTTTATTTTTAGCCATTGTCAGCGGATGACCTGTTGACCAACGGAGCCACACCATGCGATCCAATACTTCCTTCCTTTTCGACCTCGACGGCACCTTGACCGACAGCGTTTATCAGAACGTCACGGCGTGGAAAGAGGCCCTCGATTCGGAGAACATTCCCCTGGCGATGTGGCGAATCCACCGCAAGATCGGCATGAGCGGCGGTCTGATGCTGAAGATGCTGTCCCGGGAGACCGGGATGGAGATCACTGAGGCGCAGGCCGAGCGGTTGAGTAAAAGGCACGCCGAGGCGTATGAGCGAACCCAGGATCAGATCATCGCCTTGCCGGGCGCGGTGGAGTTGTTGAAGACGCTGGACGATGAGGGCTTTCCCTGGTGCATCGCGACCAGCGGGGAGATGTCGACGGCGAAGATCAATTTGAAGGCGTTGGGTCTGGACCCGAAGAAGATCAATCTGATCACGCGGGATGATGTGAAGAACGGCAAGCCGGATCCGGATTTGTTTGTGACGGCGGCGAAGAAGATTGACGCGAGGATTGAGGATTGTCTGGTGGTCGGTGATGCGATCTGGGACATGTTGGCCGCGCGGCGGTGCAAGGCGACGGGGATCGGGCTGTTGTCGGGTGGGTATGACGTGAGCGAGTTGGAGCGGGCCGGGGCGTTGCGGGTGTATGAGGATCCGCTGGCGTTGCTCAACCACCTCGATGAGATCGCTACGCGCGAGTAGCTTTGCAGCTTTTTTTAAGATCAAGATCAAGATCAAGATCAAGGGCGTCTGCCTGGGGGCAGACTGTTTCGCCTTCGGCGACTGACTTTTGAAAAGCACCAAAAGTAAGCAAAAGTGCCTGCTCCTGGTTTGGCCCTTCCTTCGTCAGGGTTCCTTCACTCCGGTCTCGCTCCGTGGGCCCGCGCCGAACGGACATCCATGTCCTGACGGCGCTCTCGCCGCATCCATGCGGCTCGGCCCACTGCGCGAGACCTGCGTTCAGCCTGCACCCAAGTCGCGTTCGGCGGTGACTGGACCTCCTGTGTACGAAGATCAACAGCACATCAAAAGCTTCCCGGCTAAAGCCGGTCCTACACAGACCGTGTGAAAACCAGATACCCAGCAGCTAACCAAAAAAATGCCCCGATCAACTCGGGGCATTTTCCATTTACACAGAGAAGAAAAAGACCTTCCTCAGGCCAGTAACTCC
>Ga0209276_100403_pt1 | contig 67349 bp, 69 predicted proteins | sample DewCreD2012metaG_3_FD_185473 | JGI IMG/M metagenome (GOLD analysis project Ga0209276, IMG submission 185473) | Hot spring sediment bacterial and archeal communities from British Columbia, Canada, to study Microbial Dark Matter (Phase II) - Dewar... ...
CCCTTATTTTCTCTAATGATTTAAATGAGTTACAATGCAGTTTTCGAGCACCTCAAGTTATCAACAACTTATCCACAGGACAATTTTTGTCACTGTTACGTAACCCATTTAAATCACTTGATTTTCTAAATTCGAGCAACCCCCCACTTTTTTGCATTCCCTCGATGCTCGATGAAAATAATTATCATTATTACCTGGTAAATATTAAAAACTAAATTGTCAAAGAACTAATTAAAACCTTTAACCCCATTCTAGTAAATCTTAAAATCTGTGTCAATACCTTTATAAAAAATGTTTGATTGCTCTTGTTATTGCCTGTAAATCTGAGATTTCCTTATTAAGTTAAGAGCTGTTTTGCCCTATTAACAGGATTAATTTATAATTTCTCGATAAGCAAACTAAAAACTTGCTTTTAAATCCTGTATGAATATGAATATATATAAAAAGGTAATACTGCCAATTCTTGACAAACTGGATTCGGAAAGTCTCCACAGCCTGGTTCTTGAGTTCTTCCACTTGGCTGAGTTTTCTTCCGCTACACTCTGGCTTCTTAAGCAGTTTGCATATAAACGCAAAAGGTTTACTGATAGGAGATTACGGGTGATTCTGGGTGGTGTCGAGTTTGATAATCCCCTTATTGTTGGAGCTGGTTGGGATAAATTCGGGCGTGCGGTAAAAAGCCTCTGGCAGTTGGGCTTCGCAGGTGTAGAGGTGGGAACTGTTGTTGCAAATCCACAACCCGGTAACCCAAAACCTAGGCAATTTGTACTCTCCTCGGGGGTTATTCTTAACTGGTTAGGTTTTAATAGCCCGGGTATGGAAGCTGTTGCCAGGAACCTGGAGAGATATAGAGGAAGTGGGATACCTATAGGTATAAGTGTGGGAAAAAACAGGGATGTTGAGGCAAAAGACGCACCTTTAGCTTATGCTACTGTGGTTAGAAGGTTATATGACTTTGCCTCCTATTTCGCTATAAACGTTAGTTCTCCAAACACTCCCGGGCTTAGGGGATTACAGGATAAAAAGCCTCTTGGTGAGATTCTTCATATGGTAAATAAGACAATGAATGAAGCAGGAGGCAGAAAACCTGTTTTTGTGAAGATCTCTCCTGATCTGAGTTTTGGTGCGGTTGAAGATGTAATAGAGGTAGCTATCGATAATGGTTTAACGGGTATTATAGCAACTAATACCACAGAAAACCCCTATATCAAGGCAAAGTATGGAGACAGGTGGAGGAATGTTCAGGGAGGATTAAGTGGAGATGATGAGGATTTCAGAAGGATGGCTACAGAGAAGATAGCCTATATATATAGAAGAGCTGGTTCTCTATTAAAAATTATAGGGGTTGGAGGGATAAAGGACGCAGAAACTGCCCTAGAGAAGATAAAAGCTGGAGCAAGTGCTCTTCAGGTGGTTACCGCAATTAGAAGCGAGGGGCTAACCGTTGCAGGGAAAATAAACTCAGGGATTTTGGAATATATGGAAAGAGAAGGCATAGATAGTATAGAGGAGATTGTCGGGGTTGATTCTGGTAAGTATGGCCAGAAAGAACACTATGTTCTATAGTGTGCATTGAGTTTGAGATAGTCCATAGTAATATCGCTTGCAATCACAAAGAAACTCCCCTTTCCCATTTTAAGGTCAAGTGTAATTGAGAATCTTGGTTGTTTAAGAACGTGGTTTACTTCCTTTTCGTCCATTACCTCTATACCGTTTCTCACAATCCTGTAGTTTTCAAAGTATAGGTCAACCTTTAGCGGATCAAATTTAACCCCAGAGCGCCCTGCAGCGGCAAGTACACGTCCCCAGTTTGCATCTTCTCCGTAAAAGGCGGTTTTGACAAGAAGGGAAGAGCCGAGGGTACGTGCTATTTTTTCTGCTTCTTTCTCGCTTTTTGCTCCCCTTACATTTATTCTTACAACCTTAGTAGCTCCTTCCCCATCCTTTACTATCATCTCGGCAATCTCTGTGGTAAGCTCCGTAAGAGCCTTCTCTAGTTTTTTATAGTTTGTATCTCCGTAGTGTATTTCTTTGTTTTCTAGAGATCCATTTGAAAGCATAATTACCGTGTCATTTGTTGATGTGTCTCCATCCACTATGATTCTGTTAAAGGAGTTATTAACCGCATTCTTTAGTGCTTTTTTTTGAGCCTTTATATCTATGTTTAGGTCTGTAAGAATAAAACACAACATGGTTGCCATCTGAGGAGCGATCATACCTGCTCCTTTCCCTATGGCCAGGATGGTTCCGTTTCTACTACCTGCTTTTACATTTGTATACGCATATTTTGGAAACTGGTCTGTGGTCATTATTGCATCTGCTGTGTCTTTAAAGCCGTCTTCACTTAGGCTTGACACCAGCTTGGGTATGGCTTTTCTTATTTTTTCTACAGGTAGCGGAACACCTATTAGGCCGGTTGATGAAGGAATTACCAGGGATTCTTTTATCCCCAGTTCACGGGCTACAAGTTGGGTTATATACTTTGCATCTCTTATCCCTCTTTTACCAGTGCATGCGTTTGCATTTCCGCTGTTTACAACGATTGCCTGACATAGTCCACTTTTTACCCTTTCCATACCTACCAGAACAGGTGCTGCCTTTACAACATTGGTTGTAAATAACCCAGCTGCACTTGCAGGTGTTTTTGAGAAGATAAGGGCTAGGTCTTTTTTCTCGTTTTTCTTGATACCTGAGGCTATTGCGCTTGCAAGAAAACCTGGAACTCTTGTCATATCTTTAACTCCTCTATAAACCTGTAAGATTTAATTTTTTTCCCGGTATGGTACTCGGTAAATTTACTCAGGGTTCTTATGTTATTGAGCGTTGCTTCTTGATTTCTATCTGCTAAACCTTCATTTATTACAAACTCCCTCAGTAAGGGATCCGTTTTCTGTTCGTCAGGTGCACAATTTATACAGATAACTCCCCCTTTCTGTATGTGAAAAAAGGCTTTTCCTTTAGTTTCTCTATTACATTTCAAGCAGGTATAAAGGCCAGGTTTGTATCCGGCAAATGAGAGGGCCTTTATCTGGAATTCTAGAGCAAGTAAAACCGGATCTGTACCTGAATTCATCAAGAAGAGGGTTTCAAGCAGCAGGTAGAATATGTCTTTAGCTGGTTCTTCATCCGGGATAAGTATATCGGTGTTTTCTAATACAAAGCTAGCCCACATAAAAAGGTTTATATCCTCCATTATATGTGTAAATATCTGTACGGTCTCAGCATCTTCTACAAACTTTATGCCACTATATCCTTCTCTGAATCTTATCCTTAGGTGTATAAATGGCTCCAGTCTCCCTCCAAATCGCTTCCTGCTCCTTTTTGCATTTTTTGCAATTCCCTGGATTTTTCCAAAGTCCACTGTGAGAAAAGAGACTATGTAATCAGCTTCACTGTATATATTTTTGCGGAGAACAAATGCCTCAGAGGTTTGCATGGATAATATAGTATCACTTAAAAAATGAGCATGGCAATAAAGAGATAAACTATGGAACCGAATATGTCGTTAAACATTGTAAGGAAGGGGCCAGAAGCTGCAGCGGGATCAAAGTTTAGTTTGTGTAAGACAATGGGTTCTACAACCCCTATAAATGAGGTAGCAATGGTTGCCGAGACCATTGCTACAAATATGGCAATTGATAACCTTATAACTGAGGGTTCATTCATGTTTATAAGAGTGGCTATTACAGCGGCTACCAGTCCACATATTATGCCAAGAATAAACCCCTCCTTTATCTCTGCAATGATTAGCTGCATAAATTGACTTGTTCTTATGGTTTGCATTCCAAGGCTTCTTACCACTATAGTTGTGGTTTGAAGCCCTACGTTTCCACCGGTTGCCATTATAGCGGGCATAAAGGCAGCAAGGATTACAACCTCCTCAAGGGTCTTTTTAAACGCGTGTACTATTACAAAAGCTATAAATAGCTCTCCAAGAAGGGTGAGTAAAAGCCATGGAGTACGTCGCTTTACCTTTGTTATGATTGGAGTGTAGATAGGATGCAAATACTCTTGCATTCCTGCAAACAGATACATATCCTCAGAAGCTTCCTCTGTTATAACATCTATTACGTCATCTGCTGTAATGCGTCCAAGAAGCCTTCCATCTTCACTGACAACGGGAAGTGAGACTATATCGTACTTCTTAAAGATATTGGCCACTTCCTCTTGGTCAACATTTGGTGTAACCGTAACGCTTACAGGCTCCATTATATCTCCTACCTTGGTCATCGGGTTTGCTAGAATCAGCTTCTTTAGAGATACTGTCCCAAGGAGCCTATCGTTCTCATCCGTTACGTATATCTCGTAGATGTCTTCTACCTCATCGGCTATGAGCCTTATCCAGTTAATCGCATCCCTTACGGTAGAGTCGTATGTAACCTGGACAAGCTCTGTTTGCATTATTCCCCCTGCCGTATCCTCTGGATACTTAAGCAGGGTTTCTACATCTTTAACTTCCTCCGGGGTAAGCTTGCCGAGTACGATTCTTGCTATATCTTCGGGTAGCTCCGAGATGAGGTCTGTTGCATCATCGGAATCCATCTCCTCTACGATCTTTGCAATTTTTTCGTGATCAAGTGCGGCAAGGATTTCCCTTCTCTGTTCCTTCTCCAGTTCCAGTATTAACTTGGAGATGGTTTCGGTATCCAGTGTGTTTAGAACCTTATTTCTCTCCTCAGGATGGAGAGACTGCAGTAGTGCGGCAATTTCTGATGGATGCACAGAGGATAAAACCCTCTTTACCTCTTCTATGTTGCCTTCTTCAATACGTTTTGTTATTTGTTCTGCAAGCTCTAGTGCAGCCATGGTACTCAGCTTTTATTTTGTGAAGATTGAAACTAAATATTGTAAAGAATAGGATTAAAAAGTAAAGGTAGATGATATTTTATGATAAGCACTTATCCATCTATAGTCAAATTAGGTAAAATCCTAACCCATGAAAAGGCTAAAGAGCTATGGAAGCTTTGTTAAAGTGGAACACACCCTGTTTTCCTTTCCCCTGATTTTAAGTGGGGCTTTTCTGGGTAAGTATGGAGCTCCAGAACCTAGATTATTGCTTCTTATACTGCTTGCGGCCTTTGGAGCAAGAACCGCTGCACTTGGACTTAACAGGATTATAGACAGGGAAATAGATAAGAAAAACCCAAGAACCATGGAAAGGGAGTTGCCTTCGGGCAAGCTGAGCTTATTTGAGGCGTATTTAGTAGTTATACTGGGTATTGTCGTTTATTCTTTATCTGCTTACCTTATCTGTGATCTGGTCTTTTATCTATCACCGATTCCCCTCCTTGTGTTTGTAGCTTACCCTTATATGAAGAGGTTTACCTCCCTCTGCCATTTTGGTGTTGGACTTGGGCTTTCCTTAGCCCCTTTTGGTGGTTGGCTTGCTGTAAGATGCTCTCTGGACGGTATTATCCCCCCCGTTTTGCTTTCCCTTTTTACGTTCTTCTGGGTTTCTGGTTTTGATATTATATATGCTACCCTGGATGAAGAGTTTGACAGAAAAAGTGGTATCTTCTCTCTTGTATCTAGATTTGGAAGAAAAAAAGCCCTTTTTATATCTGCTTTGCTTCATGTGTTTTCCTTTATATCACTCCTTGTGCTCTATCTGCTTCAGTTTAGATCCGTTTATCCGGTGTTTTTTTTGTTATTGGTAGGAGCACTTCTTTTGCTAGAGCATAGAAAATCAGCCAGTGTAGATCTTGCCTTTTTTAAGATAAATGCCCTTTTAGGGTTTGTCGTTTTCTTTTTTGTTCTCTCTGGGATATACTTATCCTGACATGCGTACCATAGTTGGAATAACCGGGGCCTCGGGTGTAATATACGGGGTAAATTTCTTAAGAAGGTGCCCGGATGAAAAGTTTCTTGTTGTAAGTAAATGGGGGAAAAGGGTTCTCCTTGAAGAGTTGGGGCTTAAGGTAGAGGAACTAAGCCCGTGGGTAAAGAAGACATTTAATGACTGGGATTTGGCTTCTCCCTTTTCATCAGGAAGTAACCACTTTGATGCCCTTGTTATAATTCCCTGTTCGGTCTCTACTATGGGAAAGATTGCTTCCGGAATCTCTGATACCCTTATAACAAGGATTGCACAGGTAGCACTTAAGGAGAGAAGAAAGCTCGTTATAGCTTTAAGGGAAACTCCTCTTAGCTCGATAGCCTTGGAAAATGCACTTAAGCTCTCTAGGGAAGGGGCTGTTATAATGCCTATAAGTCCTCCTCACTATATAGAGATTAAGGGTGTAAATGACCTTGTTGATGGTTTTGTGGATAAGGTTTTAAAGGTAATCGGAGTAGATGACGGGCGTGGTTGGCGGTGCGAGGAGCTTGAGTAGGAGTTGTTTCCAACGCTTAGGGGTATTGCATAGGCTCTATAACTTTGGTTAAATAACTTTCCTAATGAAGCGAAAAAACTTTGATGATCTTCAAGAGTTTATCCGTTATCTGGAGGCTATAGGTGATCTTAAGAGAATAAAAACAGAGGTGGACCCCATTTTGGAGGTCACCGAGATTTCTTCAAGGGTAATTAAGGAAAGAGGACCGGCTTTAATATTTGAAAATGTAAAGGGTTCCTCATTTCCCCTTGTAATAAATCTTTTTGGCACTGAAGAGAGGGTTGAGCTTGCTCTGGGAAGAAAACCAAGGGAAGTGGGAGAGGAGCTAGTTTTTCTCTTTGAAAAGATTAATCCCCCTTCACTCAAATCGTTTTTTTCCCTTCTTCCAAAGGCTTTGGGGTTTCTCTCCATGAGAACAAAGAATGTAAAGAAGGGGCTGGTCCAGGAGGTTGAGGAAGAACCTGATCTCGATAAGCTTCCCATAATCCAGTGCTGGCCCAAAGATGGTGGCAGGTTCATTACCCTGGGACTTGTTCTTACCGAAGATCCTTTTACCAGAAGAAGGAACCTCGGGATATACAGGCTTCAGGTCTATGATAAAAAGACCACCGGTATGCATTGGCATCCCCACAAGGGTGGTGCTGCTCACTACCATGAGGCTTCGAAGCTTGGGATGGACTTAGAGGTTGCAGTTATCCTTGGTGGTGATCCCAAGATGATATTTACTGCTATTGCTCCTCTTCCCGAGGGAATGGATGAACTTGCTTTTGCCAGCTACCTCCGAGGAAAACCAATTCCTATGGTTCCGGCAAAGAGCATTTCTCTTAGGGTACCGGCAAATGCTGAGTTTGTTCTAGAAGGTGTTGTGCCACAGGGTGAGCTTCGGCTTGAGGGACCTTTTGGAGACCATTTTGGATACTACTCTATGGAAGCACCCTTTCCGGTATTTAAGTTAAGAGAGATTACCCGCAGAAACAACCCTATTTATCCGGCTACCGTGGTTGGAAAACCCCCAAAAGAAGATGTATTCCTCGGGATTGCTGCTGCTGAGATGTTTTCTCCCCTTATAAGGATTGTTCAACCTGAGGTAAAGGACATGTGGGCTTATCCTGAGGCTGGTTTTCATAATCTTCTTGTGGTCTCTGTTGATGAGAGATATCCTAAGAATGGTATAAAGGCTATGCTTGCCCTTTGGGGAACTGGTCAGCTCCTTCTTACAAAGTGTATGATAATGGTGTCAAGTGATGTAAATCCAAGAGATTTTGGTGCTGTATTAAGGGAAATAGGTGAAAACTTTGATCCCAAGGAGGATTTTCTTCTTATTCCCTGGGCGCCTCTTGATACACTCGATTTCACAAGTGGCAAGTTAAACGTGGGAAGTAAAATGGGAATAAATGCTGTAAGAAAAGGAAACGGTAAGATAAAGAGGAGATTGCCAGAGAGGGTTCCAGACCCCCGTGAGAAGTTAAGTGATGTTATAGACTACAGGCTTCTTCCGGGAGGAGTCCTCGTTATCAAAGTGGAAAGAAATCCTAGGGAAACGATTAGAAGGATCTTTGATGTTCCCGGTTATGAGGATGTAAGGGTGGTTGTTGCTCAAAGCAGGGATATTGATCTACACGATGATACTGAGTTAATCTGGGGAATGTTTACAAGATTTGACCCTTACCTGGATGTCATATTTGAAAGAACCGAGCTTAGGGGATCAGCAGTTGTTTATGATGGGAGAATGGGTATAGACGCTACATTTAAGGAGTGGTATCCTGAAGTAATAGAGATGTCAGATGATATTAAAGCAAAGGTGACGGAGAGATGGAAGGAGTACTGGAAGTTATAGATAAGGTTTGCCAGGATAAAAACCTTTTAAATATCGTTGATAAGGTTTTAGTTGGAAAACGCCTTAGCTTTGAAGATGGTCTGGGTATTTTAAAGAGTGAGGATCTAAATACCATAGGACTCATTGCCAATTATGTGAAACGGAAGAGGGAAGGTGACAGGGTTTACTTTGTTGTCAACCGTCATATTAATCCAACTAATATATGTGCAATCTCATGTAAGTTCTGTGCCTTTGGTAAAGCAAAGGGTAGCGCTGGAACATACGAGATGAGCTTTGATGAGATAGTTGCAAGCTTAAATGAGGAGCTAAGGGAGGTTCACGTTGTTGGTGGACTTCATCCGGACTGGCCCTTTGAACACTACCTCGATATAGTTCGTGTAATAAAAGAGGCTCTACCAAACACCCATGTAAAGGCCTACACTGCAGTTGAAATCGACTGGTTTTCTGAGATAAGCGGGCTTTCGGTGGAAGAGGTTCTGATAAGGATGAAGGAGGCGGGAGTTGATGCCCTTCCTGGGGGAGGAGCAGAGATATTTGCAGAAGAGGTAAGAAAAAAAATATGTGCACCTAAAACTTCTTCTCAGAGGTGGTTAGATATTCACAGAACCGCCCATAGTTTGGGTATACCGTCTAATGCAACCATTCTCTACGGTCATCTGGAAAGATACGAGGATGTAGTTGATCATCTTGAAAGACTAAGAAATCTACAGGATGAAACACAAGGATTTCTGGCATTTATACCCGTTTTGTTTCAACCCGAAAACACACGCTTAAAGAATATAAAGCCGTTTCCGGGCTCGTATGATCTTAAGGTTCATGCCCTTGCGCGTTTGTACCTGGATAACTTCCCTCATATAAAAGCTTACTGGATAACCCTTGGAGAGAAAGTAGCGCAGGTTGCGCTTCACTTTGGGGCAGACGATGCTGATGGAACCATAATAAGGGAAAAGATAATACACGATGCGGGAGCACCTTCTGAGGTAGGGCATACAAGGGAGTTCTTTGTTAGCATGATTAAAAGCGCCGGATATACACCTGTTGAAAGGGATGCACTCTACAATGTGGTAAGGGTGTACTCCTAGGTAAATGACATAACCATGGGTGGATTTACGGGTCAGCTATTGGAACAGGGGGTGGAGTTCTTTCCGCGTCTGGTAATAGCTTTTGTGGTTCTTTTTGCTTTCTGGTTGGTAGGTACGGCTTGTGAGAAGGCTTTAGAACGCTTTTATACAAGTGTTCATCTTGAGGCTAAAGAGCTTATATACCTAATCCAGAAGGCTTTAAAGTTAACATTTATTGCTATCGGGGTGGTATCGGCACTGGGGACTCTTGGGATTAATGTATCTGCTTTAATTGCCGGGCTTGGGTTAACAGGGTTTGCACTTGGTTTTGCTCTTAAGGATGCTTTATCCAACCTCCTTGCGGGTATCCTTATACTGATTTATAGGCCTGTTCGTGTAAAGGACTACATTGCGGTTATGGGATTCCAGGGAAGGATAGTTCAGATTGATCTTCGCTACACTGTGCTTGAGGAAAACGGAAAAAGATTTCTCATTCCCAACTCGATGCTTTTTACAAATCCAATAACGGTGGTAACATCTGAAGATTCAGTAAGTAGTGCCAAGGTTGTTTCTAAATAGGGAGAGGGGGATCTCAAGATGGATAACCAAAGAATGTGTGGGATGTGTATGTACTGGGAACTTGAGCCACAGGGGTGCAGTAGCTTCTGGGGGAGATGTACTTGCATAATTGAGAGTGATGGCAGGAGGGTACCATTTAAATCTGAAGACCTTCACTATACTGAGGGAAAGGATTGTCCATACTGGAAATTAAAAGAGATATAACGATAAGTCAATCAGGGGGCAATTATATGACACGATTAGATTCAAACAAGGTGCTGCTTTCGGAAAAGGATATACCAAGACAGTGGTACAATATCCAGGCCGATATGCCGAATCCCTGTCTTCCGGCACTGGATCCGGTAACAGCTAGCCCTATCTCTCCCGAAAAGCTTATGCCTATTTTCCCCAAGGAGTTGATTGAACAGGAGGTATCTAAGGAGAGATTTATAGACATTCCGGATGAGGTTAGAGATGTATATAAGCTATGGCGTCCAACTCCCCTCTATCGAGCGCGTTTTTTTGAGAGGCTCCTTGATACACCTGCAAGGATTTACTACAAGTATGAAGGTGTAAGCCCTACGGGTTCCCATAAGCCAAATACGGCCGTTGCTCAGGCCTACTACAATAAGAAGGAGGGGGTAAGGCGTTTAACGACTGAAACCGGTGCTGGACAATGGGGGAGTGCCCTTAGTTTTGCCTGCAGCCTGTTTGGTTTGGAACTAGAAGTTTATATGGTAAGGGTAAGTTATGAACAGAAGCCCTACAGGAAGCTATTGATGAATATCTGGGGAGCAAAGGTAATACCTTCCCCGAGTGAAATAACAGAGGCGGGAAGGAGGATCTTGGCTATGGATCCTGATTCACCTGGCAGTCTGGGTATTGCGATATCTGAGGCCGTTGAGAGGGCTATGCAAAGTGAGGATACAAAGTACTCTCTTGGAAGTGTTCTTAATCACGTACTTATGCACCAGACTGTAATAGGACTTGAAGCCATAAAACAGATGGAGGTTGCAGGTGATCTCCCAGAAGTCGTTATTGCGCCTTTTGGTGGAGGGTCAAATTTTGCAGGTATTTCGTTTCCTTTTCTAAGGCTTAATTTATCTGAGGGTAAAAACATCAGATGTATTGCTGTTGAGCCTGCATCGTGTCCTAAGCTTACAAAAGGAGAGTTTAGATACGATTTCGGTGATACAGCAGGACTTACCCCACTTCTTCCTATGTATACCCTTGGACATGGGTTTGTTCCACCACCTATTCACGCTGGAGGGTTGCGTTATCACGGTGCGGGGATGCTGGTTAGTCAACTCTACCGTGATGGGTTAATTGAGGCAGAGGCCGTAGGACAGCTAGAGTGCTTTGAGGCTGGGGTTTTGTTTGCAAAGGCTGAGGGTATTGTTCCTGCTCCTGAGGCAACACATGCTATAGCAGCTGTTATCAGGGAAGCAAAAAAGGCACGTGAGGAGGGAAAGGCTAAAACCATACTCTTTAACCTGTGTGGACATGGTCACTTTGATATGAGCGCCTATGAAGCCTATTTTGAAGGAAGGTTAAAGGACCATCGTTTAACAGAAGAAGAGATTGCTATGAGCTTGGGTAAACTAAGGACACCGAAGATAAAATAAGCTTATTCATATTAAATTTCAATGCCTTCTTTGTAGTAGCGATACCAGTTGCTCTGAAATCTTTCTTCCGGATCGTATTTTTTCTTTAGTCTGAGAAATTCAGGGAATTGAGGGTAGCACTTTATAAGCTGAGTTGTTGTTGCAAACCTATGGTTTGTTAGGTAGTAACTTCCATTATAACCTATCACTCTATCAATTAGCTGCTGAAGCACATGGCGCGAGTGCTTTATACCTTCTGGTGTATGAACTGTGTGGATATGAAGACTTATACGTACCCAGGGTCTTTTTGCATAGGATAGAAAGCTTTCATCATCTTTCTGAATAAGACCTATCTCTCCGAAAATCAGATTCACTTTGTTTTTTATAAAGTCCTTTCGAAGTTCATCTATAAATTCGGTAAGGTTTTCCTCAGGCACGTAGACCTCGGTTGGTATATCTGAACCAGGTAGGCTACCAAGGAGGTTATCTAGTTGTCTGTGGTAACCTTTTATGTAGAGCCCCAGTTGGTGTGTGTCTGACCAGTAAAGCTTACCTGATCTGGACATGTAGATGGCCTTTAGCTGCTCAAAGTATCTTTCCTTATCGGTGTGTGCCAGGAGTCTTAATTTAATCCAGCTTTCCTGAGAGGGTTGCTTAGGGTAATCTGGTACCGTGGCTGATGTATCTACCGGGCGGTAACACACAAGTATTCCTTTACGCAGGAAACCCTCTGACTCCGGGCTGGCATTGTACAGAAAACTTCCATACAGGAAGCCCTCTTTGATGCGTTTTTTGTATAGGTGCACTAGGTTTTCTATATCTGCAATGCTAACAACACACTCAAGTTTTTTTCTTGGAGCAAGTCGCAGTTTAACGGAGTAGATAATACCAAGTAAGCCGTATCCTCCTATGGCGAGCTTAAACAACTCTTTATTCTCCTCTCTGCTGCATCTCCACTCTTTTCCATGTGCATCGATAAGGGTGAAGGCTTCAACATCCTGAACAAAGGGCTTCATATTGAGTCCGCGACCGTGTATGTTAGAACCAATACAACCTCCAATGGAAAGCCAGTCAGCAGTCTGTTTCTGAATGATTCCCCATTGATTTGACAAGCCCTTTTGCTTGTTGAGCAGATAGGCAATTACCTGTGGCCACTGGATACCCGCTTCAACCTCGATTGTCCCGCTCTCAGGATCAAAGGCAATTACCCTGCTCAGGGTTGTTGTATCAATAAGTATTCCGCCCGTAACAAACTGCTGCCCTCCCATAGCATGTCTAGCCCCAGCAGTACATATACTCTTTCCCTCATTGCCTGCCATAAGTATGGCTTCCTTTAGAGCATTTAGAGAGCTTGGATACAAAATCTTCTCTACAACCGTTGGATTGAGTCCTGTGTGAATATCGTTAACCTCTATCCCTCTTTCCTTTAGTTCAAGCCCACTTGAGGTTCTAATAAAGGGGATACCAAGGGGAAGTCCTATGGAGGTTAGGGAAACCATACCAATGCCTTTAACGGCTAGTTGAAGAAAGTCCCTTCGGTTCATTCTACTTTTTTCTTGTATTTATATTACAACCCCTTATTTACTCTCCCTTGTATGGCATGTTCTTTAGCTCAACTATAAAGGCATGTATTTCTGTGTCCCCTACGTTTTCTATGGCATGTTTCTCAGGGCCAACCCATATTGCTTTACCCGGTTCTCCCTCACGTGTTACGGAGGTGCCATCAGGGTAGGTGACCTTAACCTTGGCTGGTGCAAGGGGTATGTGAACTGTAGCAGGATGGGTATGCATGTCCTCTTTCTCTCCGGGTTTTATCTTTACCTCAAGCACACGTACGTGCTCATTATCTAGGAGAACCTTGTAGTGCTCCGGTGCTACTTTAAGAACGTCCTGTGAAAAAACCAGTGAAACGGTGAACAAAAGCATAAGTATGGATGCAATCGTTGTTACTGCTCTCATAGTTCTTCTCCTTTTATCTGGTTTGTCTAGGTAATTAAATCTACCTTATAACACAAAACCGTTTCTATCGCAAATGGTAGTCCTCTTTCCCTAGCAGTTTTAAGCATTCTTTTGGCAATCGGGGTTGGTAGGTCTCTTTGGTTTTTACCTTGCTTATAACTTTTCCCTCATTTGTAAACCACTGGTTTAAGTCTGAGTCGCATCCGTTTGTAATACCATCGGGAATTGGGGGTTGAGGTTTACAGAGGGGGCTGTCATCCGGACACCTGAGACGAACGTGAAAGTGTCCATCGTGTCCCCACCAAGGTCTTATTTTACGCAACCATTTCTCATCTCTGTAGGTTTGGCAGAGCTTTCTCTTTATGAATGGGTTTACAAAGACCCTCTCCACTCTGTTTGAGAGTGCAGCAAGCTTTAAGATGTTTGCGTAAATATGATTCCACCTTGAACCATCTATACCTTTGTCATCTGGGGTCAGTAGGGAAACAGGATGTATGTGTTCTCTCTCATCTGGTGTTAATAGGCGCTTTGTAACAACTGGATGTTGCCAGAGCAGTATATCTACATCGAGGCCGTTTTGGTGGCTGTTGTGTTCATCAGGCATTGGGCCGCCGTTTCTCTGCGATAAATCTCCTATTAGAATGGTGCTTCCCATCGAAACGGAAACAGCTCTACCCAGAGATTTAATGTAGTTTATAAGCTCGGGGTGCCCATAGTACCTGTTTCGGCTAAGACGGATTACCTGAAATCCTTCTCCATCTGCAGGTAGCGTAACCGCATTTTCTATACAACCTGCTGTATAATATCCTATGCTCTGTGTTTTTTGTGCTTCTTCTCCGTATGATTGCAGAAGTGGGCACATCTGAAAAACCGCCATGTATATCAGCAAAAAGCTCTTTTTCATAATGCTATATTTTAAAACAGTTGTTTTGGATTTGACATTGAGTAAATTAACTGATTTTAATATTTTTTCTGTTTCTTAGCGGTGTTTTGTTAATAACCCCTAAGTAAGAGGGAGGATGGCTCAATGAAGAAGGAAAGAGAACAGTGGCAAAGCCGTGTTGGTTTTCTTCTGGCTACAATAGGTTCAGCAATTGGGCTTGGAAACATATGGAGGTTTGCCTATATGGCTTATGAAAACGGAGGTGGAGCCTTTCTGGTCCCCTATGTTATAGCGCTTGTTACTGCCGGGATTCCACTTATGATCTTGGAACTGGGTATAGGACATAAAAAGGTTGCAAGTGCTCCACTTGCGTATGCAAAGATAATAAAGAGGTGGGAGTGGCTTGGGTGGTGGGCTGTTACCTTTATTATGTTTGGTATAGCCCTTTATTACTCTGTAATAATATCTTGGTGCCTTAACTATCTGTTTTTTTCCGTAAACAAGGCTTGGGGAACAGGTGTTGAGGAGTTCTTTTTTAAGAGTTTTTTGGGAATTACCTCAGGTCCCTGGGATATAGGTGGTATAAGGTCTACAATACTTATCGGTTTGGCTTTTATATGGTTTGTTAGCTGGTTTATAGTTTATAGGGGAATAGGTAAGGGAATAGAGTTTGCAAATAAGGTTTTTATGCCCCTTCTCTTTATACTTATACTTGTACTGGTGGTATGGAGTATAACCCTTGAGGGGGCTAAAGACGGGATCATTGCTTATTTAAAGCCAAACTTCTCTGTACTAAAACACCCGCGTGTGTGGATAGATGCATACAGTCAGGTGTTTTTCTCCCTGAGTCTTGGGTTCGGAATACTTATAGCGTATGCAAGCTATCTTCCTGAGGAAAACAACATTACTGGTAATGCGGTTATAGTATCAGTTGCTGATTCGCTCTTTGCTATACTTGCTGGTTTTGCAGTTTTTTCTATCCTTGGATACATGGCTTTTCAAACCGGAGGTTCAATAGATTCTGTTATCTCCGAGGGAATAGGACTTGCTTTTATAGCCTACCCCCAAGCTATAAATCTGCTACCAGCTTTTGGAAACGTGTTTGGAGCGATTTTCTTTTTAGCACTTGTTCTGGCTGGACTTACCTCTTTGGTTTCTATAATAGAGGCTTTCGTTGCAGCGGTTATAGATAAGTTTGATTTCAAAAGGGGTAGGGTGGTTACAGTTGTTTCCCTTCTGGGTTTTATGGGAGCGATTATATTTACAACAGGTGGTGGACTCTTTTGGCTTGATATAGTTGATCGTTTCCTTAGCCACTATGGTTTGGTCGTTGTTGGAATCTTAGAGTGCATACTGGTAGGGTGGCTTTTTCATATAGAGCTTATAAGGGATCATGTTAACAGGATTTCAGAGTTTAAGGTTGGTCTGTGGTGGAACCTTATGATAAAGTTCTTTATTCCTTTTGTCCTTACCACAATGTTGCTTTGGGATCTAACAAACGAGCTTAAAAAGCCTTATGGGGGTTATGGCTGGGATGCAATATTTGCAATAGGGGTGTGTTGGCTTCTTGTAACGCTTATTATAGCGTTTGTTTTTACGTGGTTTCCCTGGAGAAAGGATGTCTTTTACAGAAATACCATAAGAAATAACTAGAAAGAGGTATGGGTATAAAGTAAAATAAAAAAATAAAGTTAAACTCTGGTTTATATGGGGTGATGTTTACATGGAAGAGGGAAGAGCTAAGAAGGCTACTTTTGCAGGTGGTTGTTTTTGGTGTATGCAGCCTGTATTTGATGAACTAAAGGGGGTTATATCAACAACGGTTGGTTACACAGGTGGGCATAAAGAAAACCCTACTTATGAGGAGGTTTTATCTGGAACCACCGGACACTATGAGGCAATTGAGGTCGTATATGATCCTCTGGAGATTTCTTACTCCGAGTTGCTGGATGTGTTCTGGAAAAACATAGACCCAACTATGCCTTATGGACAGTTTGCTGATATCGGTCCCCAATACAGAACGGCTATATTCTATCACGATGAGGAACAGAAGATAATTGCAGAGAACTCAAAAAGGGAACTTGAGAAATCGGGGAGATTCGATAAACCAATAGTTACCGAAATACTTCCTGCTTCACCCTTTTATAGGGCTGAGGAATATCATCAAAAGTACTATCAAAAAAGTCCTGTACTTTATAAAAGCTATAAGTTTCTGTCCGGAAGGGATATCTTTCTTAAAAAGATATGGGGAAGGTAGTGTTTTAATATGAGCGTTAGAAGCCGTGTGGAAATAGAGTATTGTACCAAGTGCCGCTGGCTTATGCGGGCTGCTTGGGTAGCTCAGGAGCTTTTAACGACTTTTGAGTCAGAAATTGGTGAGGTTGCTTTAATTCCTGGAACGGGTGGTGTTTTTGAGATTCGTGTAGATGGTAAGTTAATCTGGTCTAGGAAGAGTCAGGGAAGATTTCCAGAGCTTAAGGAGTTAAAGCAACTTGTAAGAGACATTATTGCTCCTGATAAGAGACTTGGACATTCTGATATTGGGGGAAGAAAGGGTGAAGGGGGAGTTTAGGAGTTTTGGGGAATTCTACAAGTTTTACCTATCTGAGCACAGTAATCCCCTGAATCGTCGTCTGCATTTCTTTGGGTGTTTAATGGTTATAGCTTTGATTGTCTATGCGGTTCTTACACAAACCTGGTTTGTCCTTATTGGCGTTCCTGTTGTTGGTTATGGTTTTGCCTGGATAGGACACTTCTTTGTAGAAAAGAACAAACCGGCTACTTTTAAGTATCCTCTATATAGCCTTATGGGTGACTGGGTAATGTTTAAGGATATAATTACAGGCAGGATAAAGTTTTAGGTAAGCAGTTGTTGCTGTAACAGAGCTGTTTAATCCGAAAGAGCATTCTATGAAGAGGGTAAAAAAGCTACTTTTTTTACTTTCACTTCTCTACACTACCGTTTACGTTCCGTTGTTCTTAATGATTTACTTTCCTAATTGGTATTTGATTAACTGTAGGTGGCATCCACGTTGTGAGCTTTTTGGTAAAGATAAGACTTTAGTTGCGGTAGAGGAGTTAACATCGTTCTTTAGACACTCTGGGGAGTTATCAAGTATGTGGACTAGGAAAGAGAGGCTTCATCTTTCTGAGGTAAGGGGAATATTTGACAGGCTGGCTATTATAGCGGTTGTCTCTGCTTTCCTTATAGCTCTTACGTTTGATGCCAGATACGTATCTTTGTTCTCACTTATTAATGTCTCTGTAGTTGTCTCTTTGCTTATAGTTCTTCCATTCTTTAACTGGTTCTGGATAGATGTTTTTCATCCCCTTTTGTTTGATAATGAGCTCTGGAAAAACAATATGAGAGACGTTTCCTTCTATATTATGCCAAGGCAGTTCTTTAAGTTCTCCATTCTTTTTATCGTTTTTATATCCTGTTTTATTAACCTTATCCTGTGGTTTTGCTTTAAAAACAAACGCCGTTGATTTTAAGCTCTATTGATTAAATAGTTGAATTGTTTTAAACTTGAGACACTGTTTTTATTTTAAGGAGGAGGGGGAGTATGAAGTTATTGCTTATAAACCCAAGGTTTCGTGAAAGTTTCTGGAGCTTTAAATGGACAATTGAGAAGATTTTACCTTACAACAGAAGGACCGTTAATCCACCTTTGGGTTTGGCTACTCTTGCGGCATTGTGCCCTGAACATTGGGAGGTCTCTATAGTTGATGAAAACGTAGAATCTGTTCCCTTAGAGCCGGATGCAGACATAATAGGCATTTGTGGGATGGGTATTCAATTTGAGAGGCAAAAGGAGTTACTAACCTTTTACAGAAAAAAAGGATACTATGTGGTTGCTGGTGGAAGCTATGCTTCGCTTTGTCCAGAGCTTTATGAATCCATTGCAGACACCGTTGTAGCTGGAGAGGCTGAGTATATATGGAAGGAGTTTTGTCAAGATTTTGAAAGAGGAAAACCAAAGAAGCTATATCAGGAAACCGGTGAGGTTGACCTTACAGATTCTCCAGTTCCACGCTTTGATCTCCTAAAGCTTGATAAGTATGAAGCAATAAGTCTTCAGTTCTCTCGAGGGTGTCCTTTCCGCTGTGAGTTTTGTGACATAATAGTTATGTTTGGACGAAAACCAAGAACCAAGTCCTTGGAGCAGGTGGGCAGAGAACTAGACATGCTAAGGAGACTAAACATAAGCAATGTTTTCTTTGTAGATGATAACCTGATTGGAAATAAGCCTGTGGTAAAGAAACTGCTTAGGTTCTTGATTGACTACCAGCGGGAGCATAACTTTCAGTTCCGTTTTGGAACCGAAGCATCTTTAAATCTTGCCCAGGATGATGAGCTCCTTCGCCTCTTTAGGGAAGCAAACTTTGAGTGGGTTTTTATAGGAATTGAATCCCCAGATGAGAACAGCTTGAAAGAAACCCTTAAATTTCAAAACACACGTCAGGATATGATTTCTTCAATCAGGAAGATTTACTCTTATGGTATCGAAATCCTTGCTGGGTTCATAATTGGCTTTGATAACGATACGGTTGAGATATTTGAGAAGCAGTATCGCTTTATACAGGAATCCGGGATACAGGCAGCAATGGTTGGTCTTCTAACCGCTGTTCCCAAGACACCTCTTTATGAGAGGTTGCAAAAAGAAGGTAGAATCATTGTAAATGCAAACAGCTCGGACAATACAAAGCTTGGGACAAATATAATCCCTAAACGCATGACCTATGATGAGATGATAAGAGGGTATAGAAACCTTTATTACCGGTTGCTTGATGATGCAAGCATAGCGGAAAGAATAAAAAACAAACTTCGTTATCTATCCAATCCTTTATTTAGAAGTGTATACCCTCTAAAAGAACAGATAGGGGTTGCCACAAGGTTCTTTATCTATGGATTGCTACCTGGAGGTATCTCACGTATTTATCATTTCCTAAGATCCATACCATTTTCAAAACCCAGGTATGTTCCACTTGTTATAAAGGAGTGGATAATTGCACTTTCAATGCGTGATTATGTTGATCGCCACTTCGTTGAAGAGTTTGAGACACTAAACAGCAGGGTAAACAAATACGCTGGCTTATTGGAGAGAGCTTTTGGTAGTTACCTTAAGGGGGGTACTCTTGAGGTCTCTGTTAACCACTTTAAAAACGCTGCTGCTAACCTTTCAATCTCTCTAAGGGAGGGACTCCAAAAGCGAGAGTTCTTTGTTAAGGCTACGGGCTACATAGAGAGCCTTCTTAAGAACACGGCTTCATCAGTTACTTTAACCATAGAGGATCTCGACGAGGATGAGCTTGAGTACCTGAACAATTTCCTTAAAAGACTTTCTAAGTATGGGGATAGGGTTTATATCTCTGTAAACGAGAGGATAAGGGGCATGATTAATATTGATTCATCAGTATTTAACCTAGTCCTAGATAGGGGTTAATGTTGAAGAGGATCCTCTAACCCGTTCCTTCAAAGAGGATACCTGAGTAGATAATTGAGGATATGTAGTGTTGAAAGCGCTCAAGTGCATCTGCTCCCAGAAATCCGCCAATAAACCAGAATATAAAGGTTCTTGTAGCACTTGCCATTCTTTCTCTGTTAAAGATGTTACGGTGTATAGCAAGCGATATATCAATTGATTCTTTTATCATTCCAAGTATTATGCCTCCAAGCGGGCTTGAGAAAACGTATCCTGCAATAATTGCTATAAGAAAACAGACCGTTTTGTGAACCCTTTCGGACCTATCCTTTATGAAAAGAGAGGTTTTAAGTGCTACCGTAACTACTGCTAGGGTAAACAAACTAAGCAGTAGAAGTACTATATCCATTCCCTTCATGTCCCTCACCCCTTTGTTTTTAATCTAAATTCTACCTTATAAAAATCGGTGTTAACAGGAGGATTTTCAAAAATAGAGGGTGGAGAAAGCTCTTGACATAACAACAGAAATTGTGATTAAATCGAAATGTTAGAACTTAATATAAGGAGGTGTGTGAGATGGTGCCAGTGGAAGCTTTGCTTGGTTTTGTTTTGTTAATGGTTGGTTTTGTTTTCTTTGGAAATGGGGTAACCCTTCTTGGAAAAACAGGAGCAAAGGAGATAGGGGTACTGAATCTCGGAGTCGGAATATTCATATCTATTGCAGCTTGGAAGCTTCATACACTTGGATTGACTGCTGCTACTGCCTTGATATCTGTATTTGCTCTTATCTATTTCATGGTAGCGGCTATATTTGCTCTGGGTTATGATTCAAAGGGATTGGGCTGGTTTTGTCTTTTTGCCTTTATTGCTTTTGTGTGGTACGCAATTCACTTCTTCTCCCTAGGTACAGCAGGTTTCTGGTTTGGTATATTCTGTCTGGCATGGGCTTTGCTGGTTATACTGGCATTTGCGGCTTTATCCCTGGGTAAACCCCTAGCTACATTGGTGGGCTGGATTTTTGTTATTGAGGCTATCTTAACCCTTCTGATCCCGGGTATGCTTCTTCTTACGGAGAAGTGGAATCCATTTGGTGGTATACCAAGTTAGAATGAATGCAGCTGGATTATGATCTTTTAGGCTCTTGAAAACTCGATGGTTTTCAGTAAAACTACCTTTGAGGAAGTTTTCTATTGGTTGATTAACAGGGCGGCGTAGCCAAGAGGTAAGGCAGCGGTCTGCAAAACCGCAATACCCCGGTTCGAATCCGGGCGCCGCCTTTTAGGTTTTTCTATGCTGCGCTCTTTCTTTAGTCTCTTGTTCCAGTATAAGCCCGGGTGGCGGAACTGGCAGACGCATTGGACTTAAAATCCAATGGGGCGTTGCCCCGTGTGGGTTCGATTCCCACCCCGGGCACCAGTTCCATAGGGTTTTGTGTCTTGTGTCAGAAAATAAGACAGTTTTGCCCTTGGCGAGCCATCCTTTATCTAGGGTCTCCCTGGGTATTTTGTTAATGATTTCAGTTAATTGTGTGCTTGCTGTTTTTCTTTATGGATGGTATGGGATTTGCATAGTACAGTGATTAAAGCCAGAGCAGGGGAAGAAATCAAATGGTTGAAGCAAAGTTTATGGCCCGTAGAAACGTTATAACAGCAACGCTGGATACAAAGATAGTAGATATAGCGGAGTTAATGGTAAAAAACAGGGTGGGCCTTATTGTCCTTGTTGATGAGAAGGAGAGCAGTAGGGTTAGAGGGGTTGTTTCCGAACGGGACATAGTGAGATCGGTAATGAATAGAATTTCTGTGGATGAGAAGGTTGAGAAGATTGCCACAAAAGACGTTATCACTTCTGAAATCCACGAAACTATTGTCGAGGTTGTAAAAAAGATGGTTGAATACAAGATAAGGCACATTGTGGTTTTAGAGGATGGAAAACTCTATGGGATAATATCCATGAGGGATATTATAAGCGAGAGAAATGCCCTCTCCACCTTGCTTTCTGCGGAAGTGTGGTCTGTGGATGAGGGTATGACAGCTTAACCCTTTAAAACGAACAATGATTGAGGTTAGAATACACAGCAGGGGAGGTCAGGGAATGGTTACCGCTTCTCAGATTCTTGCTTCCGCTCTTGTCTGTGAAGGTAAATATATCCAGGCATTTCCTGAATTTGGGCCAGAAAGAAGAGGGGCTCCTCTTAAGGCGTATTTAAGGTTTAATGACATGCCCATACTTAAAAGAGAACCTGTTATATCCCCCAATGTGCTTGTCGTCTCTGATGAGACACTTCTTTCCCTAAAGGATACCCTTTTGGGTGTATCGGCTGACACAGTTTTTATTGTAAATACCGAAAAAAACGGTTTTAACCTAAGCTATGCAAAGGTTTTTACCGTCCCTGCAACCTCTCTTGCCTTAAAGATCATAGGTAGAGCCATAGTGAACACCGCTATGGTAGGGGCTTTTATAAAAGCCATTGGGATACCTTCTCTTTCTTCTGTGGAAAGGGTTCTGCCTCGTTTCTTAAACGGTAAAAGAGTTGAAAAAAACTTTGAGCTTGTAAAGGCTGCATGGGAGCAAACAAGGCAGGTAAACGGTGATGATAGCGGATAAAGGCTCAACAAGGTTAGAAACAAAAGAAGGATGGAGAAACTTTCGTCCTGAGATTAAAGATGAGCTGTGTGTGAGGTGTAACATTTGCTGGGTTTACTGCCCTGATTTGGCAATATACACAGAACAGGGAGACTTCACTGCTCGTGGGAAGAAATACGTTCTTGCTTATAGGGTAGACTACAGGTATTGCAAGGGTTGTGGCATATGTGCTAACGAGTGCCCGGTAAAGGCAATTGAGATGGTAAGGGAATGAGAATGTATACGGAAGAAAGGGCTCCATCTAAAAGGAACTTTGTAAAAGATGTTCTTGCTCTTACCAGCAACCATGCTGTAGCCTATGCTGTAAGATCCCTAGATGTTGACGTAATAGCCTCATATCCTATTACCCCACAGACAACCATTGTTGAGAAGCTTGCAGAGTTTGTTGCAAACGGTGAGCTTGATGCTGAGTTTGTAAACGTTGAATCAGAACACTCTGCACTCTCTGTTGTTCTTGGTGCATCTGCAACGGGTGCAAGAACCTTTACTGCAACTTCGAGTCAGGGTTTTTTGCTTATGCATGAGGTTCTTCATAACGTCTCTGGGTTACGTCTCCCGGTTGTCATGGCTGTTCCCTCAAGGGCTGTATCAGCTCCTATATCTATACATGGGGACTACTCTGATCTCATGACGGGAAAGGATGTGGGTTGGATTGTGTTCATATGTGCTTCTGCTCAAGAGGTCTACGATACGGTCTTGCAGCTATATGCGGTAGCGGAGGATGAAAGGGTTTGTTTGCCTGCTATAGTTGCATACGATGGGTTTTTAATGTCACACACTATGGAAAGGGTTGAGGTCTACCGGGATGATCTTATTTTGGAGTTTGCACCAAAAAGGGTAAAAAGACTCCTTGATCCTGCCAATCCGGTTACCCTTGGAGAGCTTGCTCTTCCAGAGCATTACTACAGATATAAGTACTCTCAACTTTCTGCGCTGGATGGCAGTAGGGAGGTTATAAGAAGTGTTTTTAAAAGTTTTTACAGTTATTTTGGGATAGAATACGATTTTGTTGAGAGGTTTAAAACGGAGGATGCTGATTTTATCATTGTAGTTTATGGAGGTGCATCTTGGGGAAACGCAGTTGAGGCAGTGAATATAACGAGAGAAAAAGGGCTAAAGACAGGAGCTTTAAGAATAAGGGTTCTTAGACCCTTTCCCATTAAGGAGGTTGTTGATACCTTAAAAAATGTAAAGGGTTTTTCAGTTGTGGACAGAGCTATATCGTTTGGGGCAAGTACCCCTGGGCCAGTTTACGCAGATGTGGTTGTCTCTTTGGCAGAATATGGGCTCAGTATCCCCTCCGTCTGTGTTATTGCTGGTATAGGGCAGAAGGTTATGTATGTAAGTGATTTTGTAAGAGTCCTTGAAGAACTTGTAAAAGGGAAGGAGGGAGTGATTCTTCTATGATTAAGAATATTAAAGACCTTCCGCGTGAGGAACTTTTTGCCCCGGGTCATACTATGTGTTCTGGGTGTGGGCCTGCAATCGCAGTTCGCTGGATAACAAAGTTTATAGGTAACAATGCAATAGTGGTTAATGCAACTGGTTGTGTTGAGGTTACAACCACTATCTATCCCAGAACCGCCTGGGAACATCCCTATATTCATTCTCTTTTTGGCAATACAGCAGCAGTTGCGGGTGGGGTTGAAAGAGCAATTAGTGTGCTTAGCAGGAAAGGTAAATGGGATTCGGGGGATACCAAGGTTGTGGTTATAGCTGGTGATGGAGGAACATATGATATAGGTCTTCAAGCCCTTAGTGGTACCCTTGAGAGGGGACACAGGGTTCTTTATATCCTCTATGACAACGAGGCATATATGAATACCGGTATTCAAAGGAGCAGTTCTACCCCTCTTTATGCATGGACAACTACAACTCCTGTGGGAGAGAAAGTAAGGGGAAAACAGGAGAGAAAAAAGGATATAATAGGGATTGTCCTCTCCCATGGTATTCCCTACGTAGCAAGTGCCAGTGTAAGTCATATAGTTGATCTTGGAAACAAAATAGAAAAGGCTCTATCCTACCTCAAAGAGGGTCCCACCTTTATAAGGATCTTTGCTCCCTGTGTACCTGGCTGGCGATATCCGGAAAATAAAACTGTTGAGGTTGCTCGCCTTGCTGTTGAGACCGGTTATTTCCCTCTTTTTGAATGGGAAAAGGAACGATTTAGGCTAAATCCTCCAAGTAATGGACTTGTCGACGAGCAAAGAAGGGTTCCCATAGTGGAGTTTTTAAAGTTACAGGAGAGGTTCTCTCATCTTAGCGAGGAGCAGATTTGTGCAATACAGGATGAAGTTAACCGTATGTGGGAGAAAATAAAGGAACACCTAAAATAGTCCTTTCCCTCTAAGAAGGCATAGTCTGTCATAGTATTTTATCCTTAGTATAAATTAGGTATAATAAAGCACCTGCTTTGTTAAGCGTTTTTGCTTTAATAATAATAGATTAAGAAGGAGATAGGCAAATGAGTTTTGTTCATGAAAAAAAAGAAGCAAGGCCTTCTGAGGACTTACGTGTTTTTAAAGGACTCCAAGTTAGGGACAATCTGGATAAGGAATATTCCGATATACTGACCCCAGAGGTAATGAGAGCCCTCTCATACATGATTGGTAGGTTCAATGAAGAGCAGAAAAAGCTTATGGAAAAGAGAATACAGAGGAGAGCTGAGAGGTTTAGAAAGAAACAGCGAATAACCTTCTTGGATCCCAATGACTATATCCCGCGCACTAACATTAAAGTGCAGGATGCCAGAGATGGAAAGTTTGTTGGTTCTGAGATTCCTAAGGACCTGCAAAGACAGTGGATTCAGGGAACTGGACCTGCTGCAAAACCAAATGCACCTATAGAAAAGAGCATACGTAATGTTGCATATGCTTTGCTTTCAGGTGCGGATGGGTGGATGTTTGATGGGGAAGATGCACTGAGTCAAGTTTCAACTATGTCACTTGACAACCAAAGAAACCTAAAACTGGCGTTCCAGAAGGATCCCCTGTTTCTTAGGGTGGCCGAGCAGGTGGCCAAAGAGATGAATGAGTGGGCTTTGGGTTTCTTTGGTAGGAAGATAATAAATGACTGGCAGGAGCAGCTAAACTTTACAACAAGGATATTTCGTGTTCGTGGTCTACATCTTGATGACCGTCACATTCGCGATGAAGATGGAAACTCTGTTTCAGCTTCGATTGTGGACCTTGTCATCTATGTTGTTAACAATTACAGGCAGTTGCAAAAGGATGGTTCGTCAATTGTTCTTTACCTCCCCAAGATTCAAACGGCAGAGGAAGCGGCTTTCTGGAATGAGTTGCTCTCTGCGCTTGAGGAGTACCTTGGCCTACCTGTTGGTACCATAAAGGTCTATGTCCTTGTTGAGCAACTAGAGGCTGCATTTCAGCTAATGGAGATAAGAGCTGCCCTTGGAACACACTTTGTCGGTTTCAATACGGGAAGATGGGATTATATAAACAGCGTGGCTGATGCAATGGCGTGGGATGAGAATTTTATTCACCCTAATATTGAGGCTGTTGTTATGACCTATGGCTACATGAGAACCTATGAAGATAGGGTGCGAAGGGCTGTAAATACCCCCGATATAAACGGTAACTTTGCTCTGTGGCAGGGAGGTATGGAAACAAACATACCTGTGGGGTCAGAAAGGGGTGTAAAGGAGGGAATGGAAAAGGCTATAGCTGGTGCAGAACGTGAGATGAGAGAAGGAGCAAGTGGTAAGTGGGTGGCACACTGGAAGATGGTCCACATTATAAGGCCTGTGTGGGAGAAGACGGGTAAAGACAATCAGTTAGGTAGACCTTTCCCTCCGCTTACCTACACAAAAGAGGATGAGGATGCGCTTCTTCTTCTCGAGCCAGCTCCCAGAACCATAAGGGGGGCAAGAAACCTGATCAGTGTTGCCCTGCAGTATGGTAACGCATACAGCCAAGGATACGGTGCAGCAGCTTTAAAGCCGGCTGATTTCTTTGACAACGATGATGTCCTGTATCTTATGGAGGATATGGCTACCGGAGAGATTCGTATGAGTATACTCTGGGAATGGGTACACAAGGGTGCAAGGCTAACCGAGGATGATCCTGAAACTGGACTTAAGGCTGGAGATGTATTTACAGCAGATATATTTAAGAGACTACTTGAGGAAGAGTATCAGAAGCTGCTTAAGGCAAAAGATAAAGATGTCCATGATGATTCAAAGCGAACCACTTTGCCTATTGTTAGAGAGATAGTTGAGGCTTATGTTCTAGACGATGTTAAGATTCCATGGTATATTGACCTTTTAAATATAAACCTCAATAATCACGACCTAAATATTGCTAAAGAGAGGATTAAGATGTACATGGATACCTTTAAGAAGGAAGGGAAAAGGATTACCGAAAATCTTGATTTTAAACCATCTCCTAAATCAAAAAAGGAGATCTCTGATAAAGAAAGAGAGCTGTTTGAAAGGGAAGTAAGAGAGACGGAGAAGTGGTTTTCAAGTCCTCGTTTTAAGGGAATTACCCGTCTTTACTCAGCAAGTCAGGTGGTTCAGCAGAGAGGAACCATCCCTACAGACTACCCTATTGCCAGAAAGGCTGCAGAAGAGTTTTATGAGCGTTTAAGGGAGTTGTTTGCCAGAAGGGAACAGATTACGACCTTTGGTCCTTATTCACCCGGACAGGCAGTAACCTTAAAAAGAATGGGGATAGAGGCTATATATCTGGGAGGATGGGCTACCTCTGCAAAGGGTTCAACAACCGAGGATCCAGGCCCTGACCTGGCAAGCTATCCGTTAAGCCAAGTTCCCGACGAAGCTGCTACAATAGTTAGAGCCCTCCTTGCTGCCGATAGGAACCAGTGGTACACAAGGTTAAAGATGAGTGAGCAGGAAAGAAAATCTACTCCGATGGTTGATTATCGACCTTTTATCATAGCAGATGCTGATACCGGACATGGAGGGGATGCTCACGTAAGGAACCTTATAAGGAGGTTTGTTGAGGCCGGTGTCCCTGGATACCACATAGAGGATCAAAAGCCGGGTACGAAAAAATGTGGACATCAGGCGGGAAAGGTTCTGGTTCCTGTAGATGAGCAGATAAAGAGACTAAATGCAGCTAGATTCCAGCTGGATGTTATGAAGGTGCCAGGAATTATAGTGGCAAGAACAGATGCAGAGGCTGCAACCTTCCTCGATGGAAGACACGACGAGCGTGATCATCCGTTTATACTTGGGGCAACAAACACCGATTTGCCAAGCTACAAGGTTGGGTATCTTGCTGTTCTAAAGAGGTTCTACGATAAGGGAGTACGTGAGGTAAACGGTCACTTTCTCTATAAGATCTCTGACTCAGAGTACAAGGATGCCTTTGACTGGCTTAATCAAACTGGGGTTCTCTCCTTTATAGACGAGCAAATCGACTCACTTAAGCGGGGTAAGGAATTTGATGTGGATCTTGTGCTTGATAGGGCTATAACAAGGTTCCATGACACCTGGGAGGCAGAGGCAGAGCTTAAGACCTTTGGGCAGGCGGTTGCAGATGCAATGGGGTTTCACCTTGAAGAGGGAATACAGTTTGATATGACGGTTGAGGAGTGGCTTAAGTTTGCAAGTCAGGCTTCGTTAAAAGAGATGGGGGAGAAGGCAAGGTCTATGGGATTGAATATAACGTGGGACTGCGAGCTTCCAAGAACCCCAGAGGGTTATTACCAGATCAAGGGTGGTATTGATTATGCTATTGCAAGATCAATTGCTGTAGCGCCGTTTGCTGACCTTCTCTGGATGGAGACAAAAACAGCAAATCTAGAAGAGGCAAAACGTTTTGCCGATGCCATACATGCTGTGTATCCGGATAAGATGTTAGCCTATAACCTGTCTCCCTCTTTTAATTGGGATACAACTGGGATGACAGATGAGGAGATGAGAGAGTTTCCAAAAGAGCTTGGGAAACTCGGTTATGTGTTTAACTTTATCACCTACGGTGGACATCAGATTGATGGATTGGCGGCAGAGGAGTTTGCTGCAGCACTGCTACAGGATGGCATGCTAGCTCTTGCTCGCCTGCAGCGGAAGTTTAGGTTGCTTAATTCTCCGTATAGAACCCCTCAGGCCCTGGTAGGGGGTCCACGCCTGGATGCTGCTTTGGCCGCTTCCTCCGGGCGTACCGCTACAACCAAGGCAATGGGGAAGGGTTCAACCCACGTTCAGCACCTTGTTGAAACTGAGGTTCCTCCAAGGCTTCTTGAAAGGTGGCTTGAGATTTGGGCAGAGCACTACAAGATGCCCGGGAAACTCCGTGTGCAGTTAAAACCTCATCAGGCAGGCTCAGAGTTGCTTGAGTTAGATGTTATAGATGAAGCTGGTTCTAAGGTTGCCGATATTATATTTACAATCATTCGTGACCGTAAAAACAGAAACATCCTTTCGATAAGAGATCAGAATACCTACAAAGAGGAATACAGAAGAAAGCGTTTAATGACACTTATGCACCTCTTCTTAATACACAGGTATAAGATTTTCTCCGTTCACTATGTCACCCCAACAGAGGATAACGAGAAGCAGGCACGTGGAATGAAAAATATGGGTATCTACAGTGAGGTTAATATAGAGATTGGGCATATTATAGTTGCGGATGTTAACTCTGAGAAGGTAAAGGAGCTGCTAAACCCTGATCAGGTTGAGCTTAGAAAGCTGATTACAAAAAGCCTTAAGAAGGGAGTAGAGGAAAACTAGGCTTTAAGAAGTGAGTTGTTCTCATAGCAGAGGCCCTGATGACTGAGATGCTGTTTCTGTCATCGGGGCCTCTGTGTTTTTTAAGGCTGTGTCTCTGTTATAGTATAGTTTAGGGTGAACTGGTAGCATGGTTTATGAGATGGACGATTTTTCAGTTGATGTGATTGAGCAAAGCTACAGCGTTCCAGTTGTTGTTGACTTCTGGGCGCAATGGTGTGCTCCGTGTAGGGTTTTAGGGCCTGTGCTTGAGAAGCTTGCAAAGGAGAACAAAGGGCGATGGGTTCTTGTTAAGGTAGATGTGGATAAGCATCCACAGATTGCAGCCCGCTATGGTGTTACCAGTATTCCTAATGTTAAGCTTTTTGTTAACGGTAGGGTAGTAGATGAGTTTGTTGGAGCGCTTCCTGAGGAGGCTGTTATCCAGTGGCTTAAGAAGGCTTTACCAAGCAGGTATTCCGGGATGATCCAAGAAGCTGAGCGCATGTTATTGGAAAACAGGTTTGAGGATGCTCGGAAAATCTTAGAGGAAGTTATCGGGGCTGAGCCAGAAAACGAAAGGGCCCTTATTCTCTTAGCTAAAACCTATCTCTTCTCTGATCCTGGTAAGGCCTTTGAGTTAGTAGGTGGTATTGAAAAAGACCCCTCAGGTATTGTAGAGGTTGTAGGTGTATTTAAGAGGTTGTTTGAATACCTAAGGAATCCTGGCCTTCTTCCCGAGGATCCTGTAAAAGATATCTATTTAAAGGCTATAGCTAGCCTCTTTTCTCAAGACTTTGAAAAAGCGTTAAATGGGTTTATAGAGGTAATGGGTAAGAACCGGTATTATGATGATGATGGGGCAAGAAAAGCATGTATTGCGGTCTTTAGGTTTCTGGGTGAAGACCATGAGGTTACTCAAAATTACAGGCGAGTTTTTAGTAGGGTTTTGTATTCATAGTTAATGGGGTGGATGTGAAAAGAAGTATCAAATTAACCCTTTTTTGCTTTATTGTCTTACTGTTTGCTTTTAGCAGCTGTGATAAAAAAGATTTAGAAGAAGATAATAGGGTAACCATTGTTTTTAAATACGGAAAGTTATTTGGTGACCCTGAGCCAATAGAGAGGCTAATAAAAGAGTTTGAGAGTCTAAATCCAGATATAAGGGTAAAGGATGAGGTGCTTCCAGCTACAACAGATGAACAGCATCAGTTTTATGTAATCAATCTGGAGGCAGGTTCTAGGGATTTTGATGTTTTTTCCCTTGATGTTATATGGATTCCAGAGTTTGTAAGGGCAGGATGGCTTAGAGATTTAACCCATGTTATGCCCCCGGAGCTCAGAAAGGAATTCTTTCAGGGGCCTATGGAAGTTGCGATGCAGAATGGCAGGGTATACGCTATACCTTGGTATATAGATGCTGGGGTTCTTTATTACCGCAAAGACCTTCTTAGTAAGTACGGTTTTTCCCCTCCTAGAACTTGGGATGAACTTGTTTATATTGCTTCTGAGATTATGAGAAAAGAACCGGGAATCTACGGCTTTCTCTGGCAAGGGAAACAGTATGAAGGGCTTATTTGCAATGTGCTTGAGTACATATGGGGTAATGGAGGAAGTGTAGTAGAGAATGGTAAAATCGTTATTGACAGCCCTAATAACAAGCAGGCGCTTGGTTTTGTTAGGGACCTTATCCACAAATACGGTGTTACACCGAAATTCGTTACAACAATGACAGAGGATTCTACAACGAGGATATTTGCTAAGGGAAGGGCAATCTTTATGAGAAACTGGCCATATGCTTGGAATATACTGGAAAGGGAGGATTCACCTGTAAAAGGGAAAGTAGGTTTCTCTGTGCTTCCTAGCTTTCCAGGTTATAGTTCGTTTTCAACCCTTGGTGGTTGGTTCTTGGGGGTAAATAACTACTCTAGGCATCCTAGGGAGTCTGAAAAGTTTGTTAGGTTTCTCTCTTCATACAGGGCACAGAAGTTACTTTCTCTCACGGTTGGATACAGACCCACTTTAAAACGCATATACCGTGAAAGCGATATTGTAAAAACACAGCCCTTTACGGCACATCTCTATAAGGTTTTTGAACATGCCAGACCAAGACCTGTTACGCCGTTTTATATGGTAATTTCTCAGGTCATGCAATCTGAATTTAGTGCCGTAATAACCGGGATTAGGAATCCAGAGGATGCTTTAAAATCTGCAAAAAAGCACATAGAGTTTATAATGGGGATAGGGTATTGAGTCTGTACAGAAGAAGGCCTCAGATCTTTTTTCTTTTACCCGCTTTGTTTGTTCTTGCGTTGGTTATGTTTTACCCTCTGATTTATGTCCTCTGGTTAAGTTTTCATCGCAGGTTCTTGATATTTAATGTATCTGAGTTTATAGGATTTGGTAACTATGTTTTTTTGTTTTTACAGGATGAGAGGTTCTGGAATGCCCTCTACAATACGCTCTATTTTACCGTCACATCGGTTTTCTTAGAGCTTGTTTTTGGGCTGGCAATAGCAGTTCTTCTAAGCAGGGAGTTTAGGGGAAGAGGGGGTGTACTTTCAATCCTGCTTATTCCCTGGGTGATACCAGCGGTTGTTTCTGCAAAGATCTGGGAGTGGATATATAATCCTGACTTTGGTATTCTAAACTTTATTCTAAAGATCAATATTAACTGGTTAGGGGATCCTTTCTGGGCATTAAATGCGGCTGTTCTCGTTGATGTCTGGAAGGCAACACCCTTTGTTGTTTTGCTTCTTATAGCGGGATTTCAAACAATACCAAATGATCTATTTAAGGCGGCCAAGGTGGATGGGGCTTCAAGCTGGCACATATTCTGGTGTATAACGCTTCCGCTTTTAAAGCCTACCATACTTGTTGTGCTCGTTTTTAGAACGTTAGATGCGTTTAGGGTGTTTGATACGATATATGTTTTAACCGCTGGAGGTCCTGCAAATACAACTGAGACACTCTCTATATACACTTATAAGCTACTTTTTCACATATTACAGTTTGGGTATGGCTCAAGTGTTGCTGTGGTTATCTTTGTTTTTACAGGAATTGTCACTGTGTTTTATATGTGGCTTTTAAGTAGAGGGTAATCTAATGCAAAAGGTACAGTTTAGATTCTATTTGTTTCTCGTTTTTGTAATTACCTTCTTTGCAGGTCCCTTTCTATGGCAGGTAATAACCTCTCTGAAACCTGCTTCGGAGTTGGCCACTTTACCACCTGTTCTTCCCAGCAATCCCACCTTTGAGAACTATGCTTCTGTATTTAAGGAACGTCCTTTCCTTAGGGTAGTTTTAAACAGCTTTATAGTAGCAACCTCCACTGCCTTCCTCTCCATTGGCATCGGTTCACTGGCGGCTTTTGCTCTTGCAAAACTTGAGATGAAGGGGAAAAGTGTAGTTCTTTTGCTTGTACTATCTGCTTCTATGTTCCCATCCATATCTATTGTTGCTCCCCTTTTTGTATTGTTAAGAGCCCTGCATTTAAGAGATACTCTATTTGCACTTATCTTTACATATACTGTATTTGCTCTCCCCTTCACAATTTGGGTACTAACCGGCTTTTTTAAAAGCATACCTAATGAGGTTTATCTGGCATCAAGGGTTGATGGCTGTACGGTATTTCAATCTTTTTACAGGATAGTTTTGCCCCTTTCTGCACCGGGGCTCTTTTCTACCGCTATTTTGGTTTTTATATTTTCTTGGAATGAGTTTTTGTTTGCCCTTGTTTTTACAGCTACGGTTGCTTCGCGGACTGCACCCGTTGAGATAGCTCTTTTCCCCGGAATTCACGAGGTGCCTTGGGGTGAGATGGCAGCAGCTTCAGTTGTTGTTACCATTCCAGTTGTTGTACTTGTTTTTCTATTTAGACAGAGAATTATGGAAGGCATAATCATGGGGGCGATAAAGGGGTAGAGCCTTGGTTGAGATAAGGTTTGAGGGTGTTGAAAAGAGATTCGGAAGTGTAACGGTTATAAAGAAACTCGATCTCACTATAAAGAGTAGGGAGTTTTTTACCTTTCTTGGGCCAAGTGGGTGTGGAAAATCAACAATACTTAATATGATCGCCGGGCTAGAAGATGTAACTAGGGGAACCATATACTTCGATGGTGTTCCCGTTAATGGTCTTTCTCCAGCCGAAAGGGATGTTGCTATGGTTTTCCAAAGTTATGCTCTTTATCCTCATATGACAGTGTATGAAAACATTGCATTTCCCCTACGTGTAAAGAAGGAGAAAAAGGAAAGGATAGATGAAGAGGTTAAACGGATTGCTAGTCTTCTTGATCTGGAAAGTCTCCTCCAAAGAAAACCAAAGGAGCTTTCTGGTGGTCAAAAACAACGGGTTGCTCTTGGAAGGGCAATTGTAAGGAAACCGAAGGTGTTTTTAATGGATGAGCCTCTTTCTAACTTGGATGCTAAGCTCCGATTAGATATGAGATCAGAACTGAAAAAGCTTCACCAGGAGCTTGGAATAACAACCGTTTACGTTACCCACGACCAGGAAGAAGCAATGGTACTTTCGGATCGAATGGCGGTTCTCTATATGGGGATAATACAGCAGTGTGATATTCCGATAAACGTGTACAAAAAACCTGCGAACGTATTTGTTGCGGATTTTATAGGAAGCCCACCAATGAACTTTATTGATGGCTCATCTTTTACGGATGTAGAGCCAATCTGGTCAGCTTTAAGGGAACTGGACAGGGAAGTGGTTATTGGAATACGACCATACGACCTAATTGTAAGCACCAGGGAGTATGATGATAAATTCATGGTGTTAAGGGGTGAGGTGTTGATGGTAGAACAAACAGGCAATGAAATATGGGTAGATGGGATATTTAAAGGTATAAAGATAAGGGGAAGATTAATTGGGGAGAAGAACCCTTTTCCTGGTGAAAGTGTTTTTTTTCATGTTCCGTTTGAGAAATTACATATATTTGATAAGGAAAGTGGTACTAGGATCATCTGATTTAGAAATATCAGTATTTTTGTGTAAGATAATATTTAATGCAGTATTCCGTTAGAGTTTCTATGTGAAAGGTTCCTTCTTCCTTAAGCGGTATTTACGTATATCGGTTTCTGAAAAAAACTGTGTGGATGGAGGTTTTTAAGAGATGGCTTTTCCAAATAGCTCCAGGATGGAGCTTCCAATATTGCAGGAGCTTAATGCTACAGGTGGAGAGGAAAGAGTTAGGGTTCTTTACAGTCGCTTGGTTCCTTATTTCCCGCAGCTAACAGATGAGGATCTAAAGGAAAGGACAAAGTCGGGACGGAATCGCTGGAGAATGCTGGTTAACAAGGCAGGCCAATCCCTTGTTAAAAAAGGAGAGATAAGAAGGTATAGGGGTAGTTGGAGGCTTACTGAAAAGGGAAAGGAAAGGATTGAGCAAGAAGCTCTAGCTTTTGATATTCCACTTGAAACTGTGAAGGAGGAGCTTTCTCATGATGATGTTAAGAAGAAGCTAATAGAGATTGGTCTAATGCTGGGTAAATACGCCGAAGAAGAGTATAATAGGTTTGATGTTATATGGAAGGAAAGCAAGCTATCTCCACGTATAAGCCATGTTTTTGAGGTACAGATTAAGGGTAAGATTGAGAGTGCTTTGGCAAAGTTAAAACACGCATATGATGTACAGAGGTCAAAACCGTTTCTGGTGATTTCTGATGAGCTTAACTCAAAGAAAGCAAACCGCCTCCTCTATCCCCATCTGTCGGGTTCTTTCCATGAAATTGGGGATGTAACCACGATCTTAAGTGTTGGAGAGGTAAAGCGGGTTTATAATGCCCTAAGTTCTATAAAGAACGTTTTAGAGAAGTTTTTTGAGTAGAATACGAGATGCAAAACCTTACCCCTATTAGACAGCAGTATCTGGAAATCAAGAAAAGATACAGCGATATGATTGTGTTGTTTCAAATAGGGGATTTCTTTGAGACCTTTGATGAGGATGCAGAGATCGTATCACGAGAGCTTGGTATAGCCCTTACTTCTAAGAGACTCGGGAAGAACATTCGTGTTCCCCTGGCAGGAATTCCAGTGCATACACTTGAGCAATACATAGGAAAGCTTATTGACAGGGGATATAAGGTTGCTGTATGTGAACAGTTAACACCGCCTGGGAAGAAACTTATAAAAAGGGATGTAACTAGAATAATAACCCCTGGAACCGTAATCGAGTTAAATCTTCTTGATGGAAAAACAAACAACTACCTTGCAAGTGTGGTTCTGGAAGGCAGTAAGGCAGGAATGGCTTATGCGGATATTACAACCGGGGAGTTTCTTACCACAGAGCTTTCTTCAGATAAAGTGGTTTTGGAGCTAGGGCGATTAAAACCTTCTGAGCTTCTTTTGCCAAGGAGTGTTTCGATTAAGGATTTGGAGTTTGTAACTGGATTTAAAGGGGTGATAACTCTGCTTGATGACACCGTGTTTGAACCTGAAGGATGTCGCAGAGCTCTTTTGGATCACTTCAAAACCGAGTCTTTAGTACCTTATGGGTGTGAGCATCTACCACTGGCTGTAAGAGCAGCTGGCACTATTGTTCAGTATCTTGATCAAATCCAAAGAAGGGTACTTGATCAGCTTACCCGTTTAAGCGTTTATTCTACAGACTCATTTATGGAGATAGATCCAAAAACGCTTGCAAATCTAGAAGTTTTCCATGGCAGTACTGGTACACATTATGGTTCTTTAATTTCCATAATAGATCTTACAAGCACACCTATGGGGGGTAGGTTGCTAAGGAAGTGGTTAAGACAACCGCTTCTGGATGTAAATGAGATTGAAAAAAGACAGGAAGTGGTTCAGTTCTTCTATGAGAACCCAATTTTACGTAAAAGGCTTGGAGAGCTTATTGGTAGGATATTCGATATTGAGCGACTCGTAGGTAGAGTAAAGGCAGGAGTTGTAACACCTAGGGAAATTGTTGTTTTAGGACGTAGTCTAGGGGTTGTATCTGAAATAGTGGGCTTAATTAAAGACAAAGAACCTTTAAAAGAGTTCATATGTTCTGGTTTGGATACGTGTGAGGATATTGCTAGATTAATCTCCACTGCTGTAGTTGATGAGCCTCCAGCCAGCTTGGAACAGGGAGGAGTTATAAGAAACGGTTACTCAAAAGAGCTGGATCAGCTAAGGTTGCTATTAAAAAACAGTAAAAAATATATGGCAGATCTGGAAACAAGAGAAAGAGAGAGAACCGGAATTAAATCTCTTAAAGTTGGTTACAATAAGGTTTTTGGTTACTATATAGAGGTAACCAAACCAAACCTCCCATTGGTTCCTCCTGAGTATATTCGTAAGCAAACCCTGGTAAATGCAGAGCGGTTTGTAACACTGGAGCTAAAAGAGTTTGAGTCCATAATATCTAATGCTCAGGAAAGAATAAAAGAGCTTGAAACCAGTCTTTTTCAACGTATATGTATGAAGATTGGTGAACAGCGAGAGAGGGTAATCCGTATTGCCAGTGTTATTGCCCATGTTGATGTTTTTTTGGCTCTTGCGGAGGTGGCGGTTCGTAATAACTATATCCGTCCCAGATTAAATAATGGGGATTCTATAATAATAAAGGGCGGGCGGCACCCTGTAGTTGAGCACACTGTAAGGAACGGGGAGTTTGTTCCAAACGATACGTTTCTCTCAAATGATGAAAACCAGATAATTATCATTACTGCCCCCAACTCTTCTGGAAAATCAACCTATTTAAGACAGGTTGCTCTTATTGTGCTTTTAGCACAGATAGGGAGCTTTGTACCTGCAGATTCTGCCACAATCGGTATAGTTGACCGCATATTCACAAGGGTTGGTCTCCAGGAGCATATTGCTCTGGGGCAGTCTAGCTTTATGCTTGAGATGATGGAGACAGCTCATATACTAAACAATGCAACACCCAGGTCGCTTATAATACTTGATGAAGTAGGACGGGGAACCAGTACCTATGATGGGATTTCTATATCAAGGGCTATCATAGAATTTTTACACGAATACCCCAATATCCGTGCAAAAACACTCTTTGCAACACACTATCACGAGCTAACCGAGCTAGAAGATGTACTTCCCCGTGTGAAGAACTTTCACATGGAGGTTTTAGAGAAAGAAGATGGATTTGTTTTTCTGCGCAGGTTGGTTCCAGGTAGGGCCAAAAGAAGCTATGGTGTTCATATAGCACGACTTGCAGGTTTACCCAGACCTGTGGTTGTGCGGGCCAGGCAGCTACTTTCTGAGTATGAAAAAAACCGTGGTAATAAGGACTCTTTAATATTTAGTGAAGACATGAAAAAACTTGAGGTACCTCCCTTTAAGGATACTTATGATGATAGTTATCGTATGCGGAGCGGTGTGTTGGAAGAGCTTATGCAACTCAATATTAATACCATGACACCTGTTGAAGCCCTTGTTAAGCTATATGAGCTTCAGAAGAAGCTCTCTGGTTAGCTGTGTTTGATTTGATTTTTCATCTGTCTTATAGAAACTATATTGTGTAGCAGAATATAGAAAGAAGGGGGGTTAGGTAATGGCTGAAGAAATTGATGTAAGGGAAGATGTAGAGACCCTTAAGAAGGATATATCCAAGCTTCGTCAAGATATATCTGAGATAACACAGAAGCTTTTAAAGATAGGTAAGGATGAGACGGATGCTGCCAGGGGAAAGGTTAGAATAGGTGTTCAAAGACTTATAGAAGATGTGGGTCAGGCTATAGGTCAGACGCGCAAACGTGGGAGAGAAACTGTTGAGTCAGTTGAGGAAAAGATTGAAGAAAGGCCTTTTTTAACCCTATCCTTAGTTTCTGTTCTAGCTTTTATAATTGGACTTATTCTGGGTATTTTAGTTGATAGAAACAGTAGCAGCAGCACCGATTAAGCAGGTAATTGCTCTAACACCATTGACCAAAGCTTATTATCTGCTTAAAGATGTTACAGTCCTTTCCGCTCTTTCTTGTTTTGGACGAAGTGCTTCCGCCACTTGCTTTTGCCGTTGTTACCCTTCCCAGAAATAAGATGGCTGGGGCTGAATATATACCAAGCTTTAAGAGCTTTCGTCTTGCACTGTTTACGCTATCGGAATGACTTTTTTTTGGTCGTGTGCTGTTCATCTATTTATTCCTTAAGCTAAAATATACATCTAGCCAAACTATTTACAATTGCACTATAGTTTTAACTTTTATTACGCTAAAAGTATTAAGAATCTATTCCTCCCAAGACCTTTAGTTCCTTTCTACCTGCTTCTGTAAGCTTGTATGCTATAGAACCTTTTTCCTCATATTCTTCTATAAGTCCCTGGGATAGGAGGTAATCCAGTTCTTCTATTAAGGAGTATCCATCTTTGTCCTTATCCGATATCTCATCGAAAAGGGCCTGTAGAGTAGCAGGGCTCATCTCGGAAATTAGCTTAAGAATATCATACCTGCTAAGCATTTTCCTAAACCTTTTTAGTTCCGATTACCTATTATTTTAATTTGTTTATTGAGATGTTCCAAGTGATTTGGCTTGATTCATTTAAAGGAATGAATATCTTTAGTGTGAAAGCAAAAAGACCTAGGCTAACAAATAGGAGGTGAGTGCTAATGTATAGGGCAGATGTTGAGAGAGCAAGGAGGAGAAATAGACCTTCTAAAGTAGCACATGAAAACCCCAACAGAAGGGTATGGATTCCCAGTGTAGATGTTTACGAAACTGACAACGAGTATGTCATAAATGCAGAACTTCCTGGAGTATCTAGAGAGGATATAGCAATTGAGTTAAAAAACGAAGTTCTTTTAATAAAAGGTGAGAGAAAACCCGCAGATAATCTACTAAAAGGTGCTAATCTGGTAAAGGGTGAAAGTGTTTATGGTCCCTTTACCCGTAGATTTATTCTTCCTCCAGATGCGGATGCTGATAATGTAAAGGCTAGGTATATTAATGGTGTTCTTAGTGTGGTTATCCCAAAAAGAAAAGAGGTGCAGCCAAAGAGGGTGGAGATCGAGGTTAAATAGATGGTGGTGGTTTTAGTTAGATGTTAAGGGATGAAAAGTGTAGATTCTGTAAAATTGTAAGCGGAGAGGAGCCAGCTTATATGGTGTTTGAAGATGAAGACTCTGTTGCTTTTTTAGATCATAGACCTCTTTTCCCCGGTCACTGTCTTTTAATTCCGAGGGCTCATTATAAAACCATTATTGATTTACCCTTAGAACTTATCCCGAAACTCTTTATCAATGTTAGGCTTCTAGCACATGCGGTAGAGATTGGTTTAAAAGTGGATGGCTCGTTTGTGGCAATTAACAACCGTGTGAGTCAGAGTATTCCCCATTTACATATACACATAGTGCCAAGACGCAGGAAGGATGGTTTAAGAGGTTTTTTCTGGCCAAGACAGAAATATAAAGATACTGACTCTATTTTAGAGGTTCAAAATGCTATAAGATCAGCAATAGGCCTCCTTACCTCTTCTCATAATGCAGAGGGTTTATGAACGTAACTTGAGGAAATGTTTCATGGATTTACAAGTGATTTTTTGTTCTCTCAATGGTTGTTCTTTAGATTTCTTGGCCTTGTTTATTTGCTTGCTTTTTCCTCACTTTTAGTTCAAATAAAGGGCCTTTATAGTTCAAAAGGTATTTTACCGGCAGGGGAATATCTGGAGAGGGTAAGGAGACGCTACGGAATACGGAGATTTTTTCGTTGTCCTACTCTTTTCTGGATTAATAGCAGTGATCATGCCCTTATTGGTGCTGGCATTATAGGGATTGTTTTTTCCCTTTTGCTTGTAACTGATCATCTTACCTCTGTTTCTCTTTTAGTGCTTTGGATGTGTTATCTTTCATTTGTAAGTATAGGACAGGATTTTTTGATGTTTCAGTGGGATGCCTTATTACTTGAGATCGGATTTTTAGGGTTTCTTATATCACTTGATACTCCTTCATCTTCGTTTTCCTTACTCTTGTTATGGTTTGTTAACTTTCGTTTTATGTTTTCTTCCGGTATAAGAAAGCTTTTAAGCGGGGATAGAACATGGCGCAATCTAAGTGCCCTTAAATACCACTACGAAACCCAACCTCTTCCAACACCACTGGCCTGGTATGTGCATAAAATGCCTGTGGCTTTTCATAGGATATGTACCTTCCTGGTTCTGTTTATTGAAATAGTTGTTCCGTTCCTGATATTTGGTTCCAATACAATGCGCGTAGTTGCTGCTTTGATCCTAGCCTTCTTGCAGGTTGCCATTGTCCTTACTGGGAACTACGGTTTTTTTAATATTTTATCCATTGTTATCCTCATACCACTAGTTCCAGATGGAATATGGTTTCGTCTAACAGATAGTGTAAATACTTTTCACAGTGCAATACATAGTAGGGCTATTCAACATATTATCCATTTCGTAACAGGTGTGCTTTTTGTTTTAAATTTGCTCCAGTTTATCGCAATCTTTTTAAAATCAAAAGGTGTATTACGTTTGCTTTCGATATTTTCACCTTTCTTTCTGGTAAACAGTTACGGCCTTTTTACCGTTATGACAACTCTGCGCTATGAGGTCAATATAGAGGGAAGTGATGATGGTGTTAACTGGAGAGAATACGAGTTTAAATGGAAACCGGTTAAGGAGAATAATCCCCTGAAATGGAACATACCTCACCAGCCAAGGTTGGACTGGCAGATGTGGTTTTTAGCTTTAAGGCAACACGGAATTGATCTGTGGTTTGTAAATCTTCTACTTCGCCTTCTTGAGGGAGAAGGTTCGGTTTTATCCCTGTTAAAAACGAACCCGTTTCCAGAAAACCCTCCTAGGTATATAAGAGCAGTGCTTTACGAATACCGTTTTACCAGTACTGAAAAGAGGCGCAAAACCGGTTGCTGGTGGGAAAGAAAGCCTCTTGGGCTGTTCTGTCCGGTGATAAATCTAAAGTAGCTACTTCTTTTTTCTCTGGTTTTGTAACTTGTTGTCTTTCTCACGGGATAGGTTGGCCATATCCTCCTTGTATTTGATTACCTTTTCTAGAAGGGAGGGGTCTGAGGTTGCTAGAATCTCTACCGCAAGGAGGCCTGCATTTCTTGCTCCGTTTATTGCAACTGTTGCAACAGGAACACCGTTTGGCATCTGCACTATCGAGAGAAGTGAGTCAAGCCCACTTAACGACTCGGTGCGTATTGGAACACCGATAACAGGAAGAGGTGTATGAGCTGCAATCATCCCCGGCAGGTGGGCTGCTCCACCCGCTCCTGCAATTATTACACGTATTCCTCGTTTATGTGCTTCTTGTCCATATCTTGCCATATCTAGTGGTGTACGATGTGCAGATATTATACGAATCTCATATGGTACATTAAATTCCTCACATACCTCTGCAGCAAGCTTCATGGTCGGCAGGTCTGAGTCACTTCCCATTACAATTCCAACTAAGGGGTTCATCTTTTCCTCCGTTGTGGCTTTGATTAGAAAGAGATAAGCTTTGCTGCCTTGGTTGCTTTATCAAGAGCCTCTTCAACACTGTTAGCCAAAACCGTTACATGTCCCATTTTTCGGCCTGGACGGGTCGTTTTTTTACCATATACGTGTACATTTACCCCGGGTATCTTCAAGGCATCTTTAAGCCCCTTTATATGTACAGGACCATTGCGTGTTCCCAGAAGGTTTACCATAACAGCCGCTGGAAGAACCATAGATGTAGAACCAAGGGGAAGACCTAAAATAGCACGTACATGGTTTTCAAACTGAGAGGTAAAACACGCCTCTATTGTATAGTGTCCTGAGTTGTGTGGGCGAGGAGCAAGTTCGTTTATAAGTATCCTTTCATCGTTAAGAAGAAACATCTCTATACCAAATATACCAACCCCGTCTATTACTTCAATCGTTTTCCTTGCTATCTCTTTTGCACTCTCCAAGCTATCTGAGCTGACTTCTGCTGGTGCCTTTACTATATGACATATGTGGTTCTTCTGAATAGTTTCTACAACTGGATATACAGCCACCTCTCCATTTGAGCTACGTGCAACCATTACTGCAAGCTCCTTTTTAAATTCCACAAACTCTTCAACCATAAGTGGGATTCGTGTTTGCTCAAATCTTCTCCAGACATCCTCCACGCTGCTGGGTCCGTTAATTAGAGCATTTCCTCGTCCGTCGTAGCCATTTCGTCTTGCCTTTAAAACAAGTGGCCACCCCAGTGTTTCTCCAGCCTTGTAAACATCTTCTTTCTCTGAAACCGCCATAAAGCGGGGAACCCCGATACCATTTGAGTCGAGTAACTGCTTCTGTAGTAGCTTATCCTGTACTGAACCAAGGGTATCGGCTCTGGGATAGATAAGCACACCATCAGATTCTACTTCTCTAAGGAGGGAGGCATCTACAAATTCATTCTCAAGGGTTAAAATATCTGATAAGCTTGCAATCTTTCTTATCATTGATATGTCGTTTAGTGGCCCCACAACCTTTAACTCTGTAACCTGCTGGGCTGGACTATCTGGAGCCGGATCAAGTATGGCTATCTGAAAGCCAAGTTTGTAGGCTGCAGTTGCTGTCATACGTGCAAGTTGGCCTCCACCCAAGATGCCTACTATTCGTATTTCTTTTCCTCTGTTTTCCATCGAATACTCTCTAATCATATCATAACTCTCCTTTTATTCAATAAATATGTATTAGAATATTCAAATATTTCAACAATGTGTAGTACTGGTTGCTATACCTCCGGTATAGGTGTTTTTCGATCAGGATTAAATCAACTTTTTATGTCTTAGAATATTGTAAAATTTTATAAAATATTTTATAATGTTAATCTGTTAAGATGCCAAAGCGTATAATTAAATCTGTTTCGGATCTTTTTGGTGTTCTTTCAAACCCTATAAGGTTGCATATTCTCATACTGCTTAATGAGGGGGAAAAAGACGTTAAGGAAATCCACGAAAAGCTTGGAATAAGCTCTTCCAACGTATCGCAACATCTGGCTATTCTTAGAGCACACCATCTTGTGGATATAAGAAATGAGGGAACACACGTTTTCTACAAACTCCATAATGACAAGGTTATAGACATCATTCGTGAAGCCATAAGGTTTCTTGAGCTTGAGTTCTCAGAGGCTGAAGAGTTAAAGAGCGTTATAGGTAAATTGGGGATTTGATCTTAACCTGGCTACTTACACCATGTGGGAAAAGACTTTCCCCCTCCTTTTGTTAGTTGACGTTGGTTTTCTCCGTTTAGATACATAATATAAATGTCCTTTGCTCCAGTTCTTGTGGAGGTGAAGGCTATATAGTGTCCATCAGGAGACCATGACGGGTTTTCGTTTCTTCTCGTTCCGTAGGTGAGCCTTTTCTCATCTGAGCCATCCGGGTTTATGGTATATATGTTTGCCTCACTGCCCTCTACCCTTACAAACGCGATTTTGTTTACTGCAGGGTTAGGAGACCAGGCTGGATCAGTACTGTAACCTCCAGAGGTAAGCCTTCTTACCCCGCTTCCATCTGTATTCATTACGTATATTTGAGGAATACCGTTCCTGTCAGAGGTAAACGCTATTTTGGTTCCATCAGGTGACCAGGTTGGGGATACATCTATGGATGGATGGCGTGTTATGTTTACCGCTCCACTGCCATCTGGGTTTGCAATGTAGATATCACCGTTTGCACTGTAAGCAATCTTTTGTCCATCTGGAGACCACTCTGGACTCTGTTCCAGCCTGAATGCGCGGGTAATTCTTTGCTCTTCAACCCTTGGAATGAGCTTTAGTATGTATATATCCTGATCCCATACCTTATCTGAGCTGAATGTTATCCTGGTTCCATCCGGGGAGCAGTGAGGTGACATAACAAGTGCGTTGTGATTTGTAAGACGCCTTACATTGTAGCCATCATAATCCATTATATAGAGGTCTCTTCTATGTTGTGCTCCAGAGACATACACTATCTTTGAGGTAAAGAAGCCATCTATACCTGTAAACTCTTTTAAAACCAGGTTGGCAAACCTGTGGGCGGCTTCCCTTACCCTGTCTGGAGTGGCTTCATATGACCTTCCCTGAAGGGGTTTTTCAGCTATAACATCAAATAGGGTAACGTCTATTGTAATTCTATTGCCGGAGTATTTGTAGTTACCCTTTATAAAGGCTTCAGCCCCTGATTCAAATAGAGCCTGGAAGTCTGTATATCCACCGACATCCGGGTTTGTAATGGTATCTTTTCTTACATCGAAAAGTCCAGAGTTCTTAAGATCATTTCTTAGAACCTCAACAAACTCTCTTGCTTCTTTCTGACCTACCCCGGGGCCTTCTAAATCTGGAATGACTATGGATATCTTTTTTACTATAGGCTCATCAATTGGTGGAAGTATAATTCTGGCAAACAGAGTGTCTTTTAAGAAGAATAGGGAAAAAGCAAATAAAACAATGGTGGTTAGTAAACGGTACCTCATTTTTTCCTCCGTTTGTTAAAGGGATTTGCAAACACAATACAGGGCAGGTTGATTCCTAGGGGGATTTTCCACATGCCGGTTACTCTTCAAGCTCAACATTCCAGTAGGAAGCATCTACAAAGCTAAGGAATGGTTCCCACTCTTTGTATCTTATAGATTTTATATAAACGTTGGAGAATGGATTCCATAATGGCCTTCTAGGTTTGCTTCTAAGTTTCATGCCTGATTCCTCAGGTGTTCTTCCTCCCTTCTTTCTGTTACATTCCACACAGCAACATACAACGTTTTCCCATGTGCTTTTTCCACCAAGGGATCTTGGAATTACATGGTCTATGGTAAGTTCAGAGTATGGGAACTTCTTACCACAGTACTGACACATACCACCGTCTCTCCTAAATATGTTTAGACGGTTGAATTTAACCTCTTTCTTGGGTACCAGGTCATACCTTACAAGCATTATCACTCTTGGTATCTTTATTATCTTATTTACGGTTCTTATAGCATCTTCTTCCTTGGCAGCAGAAACTTGGGTCCACGATTCAAAATCAAACGTTTCGTAGTTATCTCCAACTGCCTTTGCAACACCACAGTAAAGCATTATAAAGGCCCGTTTTACATTTGTAATGGTAATGGGAACAAAATATCGGTTTAGTACTAAAACGGGTGATGTCAACATAGTTACTTACAAAATCTACCCATTTTTGGTTGCAGTAGCAAGAATTTGCTTCTGGTAAGGGCTTTGTGGTTGTTTAAATCTGAACCCGATTCAGTTAAATTTATTACAAAAAAAGTAGAGGATATTTACTTATGGATAGTCTCTTTGCCGTATTTATAGTTCAGGTGCTTTTTGGAGTTTTTCTGTTTTTGATTATTTATCATTTCTTAAGCCTAACTGGTAAGTTAAAACAGGAAATAGTTGATTTTAAAGATGCTTGCAGAGGGGATAAGGGAGATAGATAGCTATGTATCCAGAACTGTTTAGGATAAATGACTTTGTAATCTCTTCTTTTGGTGTAATGGTAGCACTTGCTTTCCTTGTTGCTTACTGGGTTGCATCTATTGAATTTAAGAGAAAGGGTTTAGATGAGAGGCTTCTTAACAATCTTCTTCTTGTGTCGATGATCGGGGGGATAATGGGGGCAAAGCTTTTTTATGTGTTTGAGAATGTACCTCTTGGTGATTTGCTTGCTAATCCTTTCCCCTACCTTTTCTCAAGGGGTGGGCTTACTTTCTATGGAGGTTTTCTAGGGGCTGTTTTCTTGGTTCTTCTGTTATCCTGGAAAAACCGGATAAGTTTCTGGACTATAGCAGATGCACTCGCTCCTTCAATTGCCATTGGGCATGCAATAGGGCGTATAGGTTGTTTTCTTGTTGGTGATGATTATGGAACCCCCTCAAACCTTCCCTGGGCTATGTCTTTCCCAAAAGGGCTTCCTCCAACTACGGAGAAGGTTCATCCTACCCAGATATACGAGGCTTTATACCTGGGGATTGTTTTCTTAATTTTATGGAGGCTCCGGAAAAGAGAACGGGGAGGTGGGTGGCTGTTTTCGGTTTTTCTTATCCTTTCTGGGGTAGAACGATTCTTTATAGAGTTTATAAGACAGACAACCCCAAGCCCTATACCAGGTTTATCCATTGCTCAGCTTGTTGCTCTTTTACTGGTTTTATTTGCTGTGGTAAGGCTCTGTATTATCTATAACAGGAACCAATCCAGAGCTTCTAGGGTGTAACTTCTCTTTTAAATACGAAGCGATGAAAACAGTGGGAAAAATCGACGTTTTTATATCTGTTATCTCAGGTGCGGTTTTTGCAATCGCATTTATGGTTCCCTATGGAGGTATTATTTCCTGGTTTGTACTGGTTCCCTTTTTCCTTATCCTCGAAGGGAAATCACCTCGGGCTGCCTTTATACTGGGTCTTCTTACGGGGAGCTCTGTAAATGCAGTTGGTACATACTGGATTATAGGTACACTTACCAGGTTTGGTGGTTTTCCGTATGTGGTAAGCGTTTTATTCCACCTTCTCTTCAGTATCTATTCTGGACTCTATATCTCTTTATTTGCTTACCTATCTTCAAGGTTTGGGCTTTTGGGTAAAGAGGGTCTGGTTTCAGCTATTCTTATAGCTGCTCTTTGGACTTCTGTAGAGTTTTTCTTTCCCTTTCTTTTTCCCTACGGGATTGCAAACTCTCAGGCTAGTTTTATCCCACTGATTCAGGTTTCTGACCTTTTTGGGATTCATTCTCTGAGTTTTTTAATTGTGCTTGTAAACATAACCCTCGCAAGGTTGGTTGGTGCACTTAGGATACGGAGGAAGAAACCTTTGGGGGAGATCTTCTTTTCAATTGGCCTTCTTTTTTTGGTTATTGTTTATGGGATTATAAAAATGGACCGTATAGAGCAGAAGATTTTAACCTCTCCCAAGGTAAGGATAGGTATTGTTCAGGCAAACTTTGATTTTTTTGAGAAAAACGAGGATAACGAGGAGACCATTTCCAAAACCCACAGCGATATGTCTAGGAAGTTTAACTCAGCAGACCTGATAGTTTGGCCTGAAACAGCTGTACAGGCATGGATCCCTGATTCGGAGAATGCTCTTGTTGTTAATGGAAGGTCTTTGATCCCTGATATACCCGGTTCTTATTTCCTTGTCGGTGGGCTCTCATTTAAAATAAAAGAGCTTGGTGCTGATGGTACGTTAACCGATGAGCAGGTGGATAAGTTTAACACGGCCTTTCTTACCGACTCCAGTGGAAGAATTCTAGGGCGATACCATAAGGTGAAACTGCTTCTTTTTGGAGAGTACCTGCCATTTGCAAAATACGTCCCTGCACTTAAAAAGCTAAGTCCAGCCTCAGGCGATTTTACCCCTGGAAATGAGTTGAAGCTTCTAGAGGTAAAGGAGAAGGGCTTAAAGATAGCTCCTCTTATCTGTTATGAGGATATTATCCCCTACTTTAGCAGGGAGCTTGCAAAAAAGGGGGCTAATATAATAGTAAATCTAACCAATGATGCCTGGTTTGGCAGATCCACAGCTCCCTATCAGCATCTTCTTGTCTCCATACCAAGGGCTGTTGAGACAAGGCGTTATCTCATAAGGGCAACAAATACCGGTATAAGTGCTGCAATTGATCCTCTGGGAAGAGTAGTTGCCAGAACCGATATCTTTAAAAGGGTTACCCTAGAGGTGGAAGCTGGACTTATGGAGGGAAAAACTATCTATACGAAACTTGGGGATGTTTTCCCGTTAGGGTGTCTTGTTTCTTTTGTTGTCTATGTTTTCTTCTCTTTCCTTAAGGGCAGGAATAATATCCTTTAGGGACTCTAAAAACTCGGTGTTTTCCTCGGGTTTTCCTATTGTTACGCGCATACAGTTTTTAAGTCTTCCTGGTGAGTTAAAGTTTCTTATGAGTATTCCTCTATTTGCAAGCTCTCTGAATACGTAATCCGCATCACTTACCCTAAAGAGTATAAAGTTGGCGTCGCTTGGAAAGGCCTCTATCCCCATAAGTTTTAGGGTTTCAAAAACCCTTTTCTTCTCTCTTACGATAAGCTGTATGTTTTCTCTAACAAACTCTGAGTTGTCTAGAACGATTTCAGCTATTTTCTGGGTAAGGGAGTTTATATTATATGGAAGCCGAACCTTATTTATCTCCTTAATTAACCTTGGGTTTCCAAATAGGATTCCCAATCTTATACCTGCAAATCCAACCTTTGACATGGATCTAAGAACCATAAGGTTTTCGTGTTTTTCTATAAGCGGCAGGAAGGTTTTGCCTGAAAAATCACAGTATGCCTCATCGAGTATAACCGGGCATGTTGAGTTATTAATTATTTCAAATACCTTCTCGTCTGAGAACCTATTGCCGGTTGGGTTATTGGGAGAGGCAAGGAAGATAAGATCAGGATCCCCCCTTCTTATTTCTCTTAGCATCGCTTTTAAATCTATATCAAATCCATCATCAAGCTCAACCTCTATGGGCTCCAGTCCAAGGGCAACACTTATTATCCTATACATCGAGAAGGTTGGTACCGGATAGAGTACCCTCTGGGTTTTGCCAGAAAACGTTATCATAAGAAGCTCTATTAGTTCGTCTGAGCCGTTTCCAAGAAGAATACCCTCCTTTGGAAATCTCACTATGCTTGATATCTTATCCCTAAGGGTTGTGGCCTGAGCATCTGGATACCTGTTTATCTGGATCTCTTTTAACTCCTTAAGCACCTTTTCTAAAACATCTTCGGGTAGGTTAAAGGGGCTTTCGTTTCCATCGAGTTTTATCCTGTATCCTAAAGTGGGAATCTCATAGGCAGATATCTGGCGAATTCCTTCTTTTACCCTGGTATAAAGTATGGATTCTAGCTTTGAACTAAATCCCTTGGTTTCTTTCTCTAACTGGTGCCCTTTCTTTTCTTTTTTTATCTCTGCTTCTATCTCGTTTACGCACTCAATACATATGTTTATACTTTTCCCCTCAAAGACCCTTCTTTCTCCTCCCTGCTCTCTGTTGCAGAATGAACAGTATATGCCCTTTTTTATTGATTCATCGGATATGCAGAATTCCTCAAGTATCTCTCTTACAAGGCTTAAACACTCAGAACATATGGCCAGTTCCCCTTTTTGAGCAATGTGCTTTGTGTCAGTACTGGATATGTTGCAAAACGAACATCTTACATCCAAAACAAATAGCTCTCCAAAAACTAAGTTTCAAATCTTACTTTAACTGATAGAGCATGGGCTTCAAGCCCTTCGGTTAAGGCAAGGTCCATAACGGGTTTTGCAAGCTCTTTAAATCCCCCCTCTGAAATCGATATTACACTTGGCATCCTTAGAAAGTCATAGACGCTAAGGGGGGAGGAGAATCTTGCAGCTCCACCTGTTGGAAGAACGTGACTTGGTCCTGCTATGTAGTCACCAAATGCTTCCGTAGAGAGTGCTCCAAGAAATACGGCTCCTGCGTTTTTTATCTTTGGAAGAACCTCTTTTGGATTTCTTACGCAGAGCTCAAGGTGTTCAGGTGCAAGTGTATTTGCTACTGCTACCGCTTCCTCAAGTGTGTCCACAACGAATATCCTTCCATTGTTTCTAATTGCACTACCAGCAATATCCTTTCTCTTTAATGTCTTTAGCCTTTTTGAAACCTCAATTTTTACCTCTCTGGCAAACTCGGATGAGTTTGTAACAAGTACCGGAACAGCCATCTCATCGTGTTCTGCTTGTGCAAGCAGGTCAGCTGCCACCCACTCTACTGGGGGGGTACCATCGGAAACTATAAGAACCTCACTTGGCCCCGCTATCATATCTATATCCACAACACCAAATACAAGCCTTTTTGCAGCGGTTACATATACGTTGCCAGGGCCAACAATCTTATCCACCTTTGGTATGGTCTCTGTTCCATAGGCGAGTGCAGCAATTGCCTGTGCTCCTCCTACCTTGTATATCTCATCCACCCCTGCTATGGAAGCAGCAACCAACACCGCAGGGTTTATTTCACGGTTGGTATAGGGTGTTACAAGAACCAGTTTCTCCACCCCTGCTACTTTTGCCGGGATTGCGGTCATAAGGACTGTAGATGGGTACGCAGCTTTTCCTCCGGGGATATAAAGCCCCACCTTCTCAATGGGTCTTATTAAGTACCCAAGCTCATTTCCAAGTGAATCGGTAAACATAATCTCTCCGGGAAGTTTCTTCTCATGGTAGAGACGGATCCTCTGAGCAGCTAGGGTAAGGGCAGATTTTACCTCCTCGGGGGTTTCCTGTATTGCTTTTTCTATATCATCCTCTGAAACCCTAAGGGTTTTGGGGGAAAGCTCTACTCTATCAAACTTCTTTGTGTATCTTAGCAGTGCGTAATCTCCCTTTTCCCTTACCTCTCTTATGATTCTCTTTACAGTGGACTCAATACGTGTGTCTATAGGATCCGGTTTCCACCTGTATTCTTTGAGTTTTTTTTCGATGTTTTCTCTTTTAAGGTGAATTATCCTCATGAAATAAGGATTATACACTACAAACTTACCAGTGAAATACTTGCATTAAAAAAATAAGTATTTCCAAAGAGTTACATTGCACGGTGCTTGCCCATTCCATGGTTTAGTGTATTCCTTGATAAATAAGAAAAAGCCTTTACAATGTTTAGAGGGTTTATTTACCCGTAGTTGATATACCGGTATCAGCTTTTGGTCAAATTCTCTTGTACAGGTTGTTAGAGGAGTTTAGGCATGAAGGTCTTTATATCAGAAGCAGCTTTTATGGGGATTATCTTAAGCTCAATAGAGGTTTACAAGAAAGAGTGCTTGGGACTCCTTCTCGGATATAGATTAGAAGATAGGTTCATTGTAGAGTACAGTGTTGCCTATCAGAGTGCGAAGCGAAAGACCAACGGGGTATCTCCAAATCATATAAGGCACAGTAGGATAGAGAGCATACTTCCCAAGTTTGACAAGCTTCAGATTATAGGAGATTTTCATTCACATCCACAGTATGGCTCTCTTAAGGGGGTTCCAAGACCTAGTCCTACCGATATAAGCGATATGAAGGCAGGAAATGTTTATCTGATAGTGGCTATAAACGACAACAAACGCTCTGTAAGATGGCAGGAAAACAAAGACGGCACTATATCGGGAACCCTTAATGACTTTCATTTTAAGATATCTGCTTACCATTTTGAGGGGAATAGATTGAGAAAAAGCCCGATTAAGTGCCCGTTTTGTCTTGCATTGAGTAACTAGGGTTTCTGTGTAATGATATTTTTTTGGCGGGAGTGTAGAGGTGAGGGTTTTTATTGCTGCTTTAATCCCTGAAGATACAAAGCTTGAGATAAAGAGATATGTGGATGAGGTAAAGAGGTGTTGGGATGGGGTTAAATGGGAGGACCCAAAGAAGTTTCATATAACCCTTAAGTTTCTGGGGGAGATTGAGGAGGCAAGGGTAGAGGACATTAAAGGGGTTCTTTCAGAGGTGGTAGGGGCTTATTCTCCATTTAATGTTACAGCTTCGGGACTTGGGGGATTCCCTGACCTTAGAAGACCCCGTGTTATTTTTGTGGATTTGCTAGAGAACAAAGAATTTGAAAGTTTTCAAAGGGATATCGAGGAGGGACTTACAAGAGCAGGATTTAAAAGAGAGGAGCGCCCTTTTGTATCTCATATTACGGTTGGAAGGGTAAAGGGTAGGGCTGTATTAAGAAGTGCCCTGCCCACAATGAGGCCTTTATCGTTTAGTATATCCGAGGTTGCTGTTATGAGGAGCATCCTTAAGAAAGAGGGCTCTGTTTATACACCTCTTTTTGTTTTTAGGCTTTCCTGAGTAGAGTGGATTTGACAATTTCCAATGAATTAGGCAAAAATTTTAGTAGTAATTACTATAGGAGTTTAGATATGCAGGCTATTATAAAAACCGGTGGTAAGCAGTATATAGTGAAGCCAGGAGATGTGGTAAAAGTTGAAAAGCTTGGGGGGAACAGTGGGGATGTTGTTGAGTTTAAAGAGGTTCTGATGGTGTCGGATGAAAACGGAACCGTTAAGGTTGGTTCCCCTTTTGTGGATGGAGCCAGTGTTCGGGGAAGGATCCTTAAGAACGAGAAGGGAGAGAAGATAATAGTGTTTAAGTTTAAGAGGAGAAAAAACTACAGAAGAAAACGAGGACACCGTCAGATCTATACCCATGTGGAAATTCAAGAGATCATAAGTTAGGAGGGGAAGATAATGGCTCATAAAAAAGGTGGAGGAAGCACACGAAACGGAAGGGACAGTGAGGGAAAAAGATTAGGTGTAAAGAAGTTTGAAGGGCAGTTTGTTCGGGCTGGAAATATCATTGTTAGACAAAGAGGAACCAGATTTCATCCTGGTAAAAATGTGGGTCTTGGAAGAGACTATACCCTCTTTGCGCTCTCTGATGGTATAGTCAAGTTTGAAAGGTTTGGAAAGGATAGAACAAGGGTTAGCGTTGAGGCGTTGCTAAGCTAGTCTCTATTTTTGTGCCCTTTGGCCTTTTCCTCATATCTGCCTTCTTTTTTATTGCCTGGCTTTTGTTTCTCTAGGGTTAGTACATACTCTCTGGAACTTCTTTTGCTGTTGGGTTATCATGAAAAAACGTATTCTCTTTAGATTACGGTTTGGGTGAAGGAGGATATATTGTGAAAATGTGGAGCAGCTTAGAGGAACTGGATGTTAGAACAGGAATTTCTGTTGTTTTAGCATTTGCTCTTTTATCCGTAGTTGTTTCACTCCTTAATTCCTACCTCTACACATCGAGTTTCCTGGATAAAAAGGTTAGAGAAATCGAAACCGTACTAAAAGAGCAAAAGGAGTTTTCAAAGGTTGCAAGAGGCATTCTTGATGTAAGACCGGATGTTGCTTACATAAGACTGGTTGATGATAACGGGATACTAAAGGAGAGTTTGGGAAGCGGTGAGGGGGGGGATATAAGGGAGTTTAGGTTTCTAACCCCTGAAAAAAACACGGTTATTGTTGGCATAAGAGAAGATGCCAACAGGTTTCCTGTGTTTGGCCCCCTTATGTGGAGCGTTTTTATGGGGGTAGTTTTATCCTTGCTGTTTCTCTTTTTTATCTTTTTTACTACCCCTAGTAAGGATGCTCACCTTGAAAAGTTAATCTCGGCCATGAAGCGTGTATCGCGTGGTGATCTAACTGCCAAGCTAGATATTGATAAGGGAATTCAGGGAAATCTTACCCTTGTCAGGGTTTTTGAAGGCTTTAACAGCATGGTGGATCAGTTGAGAAAAAGGTATTCTGACTATGAAACCACATCCAGGGAGTATCAGGTATCTGAGTCTGCTCCCCGGGTGGTTGTTTCTGAAAAGCGAACAGATGCCAGCTTAAGAAGGGTTGTAGCTCTTGTGGCTAAGATCTCAAACTTTAAGGAGCTTTCACAGAAGGTGGAAGGAGCGGATTTCTCATCATGCCTTACAGAGTACAGAAAGGCAGCGTCTTCAATAATATCAGATTACGGGGGTTTTACCGAAGCCCTGCTTCAGGATGAAATTGTTGCTATCTTTAATGTCCCGGATGAACAGGACAAACCCGACTTAAGAGCGGTTTGTGCTGCCGTTGAGTTGCTTCAGTTTCTTTCAAATATGAACAGACAGAGAAAGCTAGAGGGAAAAGAAATTGTGGTTGGAAAGGTTGCAATAGATGCAAAACCTCTTGCCTTTTACTCTGACTCTGGTGTACCACAGAATGTAAAGGAGGTAATTTCCCTGGCAAGGGATGTTTGCGATAAGGCTCCGGTATGGAAGGTTGTTGTATCATCTGAGGTTTACAAGCAGATAGAGGATTTTGTTGATGCAAAAGAGATAGGTATCGGTGATAAAAGTTTTTTTTCCATAGTTGCTGTGGAGGAAGGGGTAATACAGGTATAGTTCTTTTTGAACCAAGCCTTTTTCAGTGTAAAATTATTAATACAGGCTTGATTCCGGATTCTGGTGGATACGGTAGCCTGGGTAGACCTAAATAAAATAATAAAAATAGAGTGTAGCTTGATGGTTAATTTAAAAGATTTAAGCCCTGAAGAGCTTGAGCATTTTGTTGTTTCTCTGGGTGAAAGGTCCTATCGTGCTCGTCAGATAGGTGCCTGGATTTACAAGAGAAGGGTATATTCGTTTGATGAGATGACCGATCTTCCAAAAAGCTTTAGGGAAACCCTTAAGTCTTTTGCTTTTATTTCCTCTATAAAGCCGGTTCGAGAGCTTGTCTCAAAGGACGGAACAAGAAAGTATCTATTTGAGCTTTCAGATGGAAATCGCATAGAGAGTGTTTTAATCCCGGATGAAGGCAGATTAACCCTTTGTGTATCTTCTCAGGTTGGATGTTCCCTGGGGTGTAGCTTTTGCCTTACGGGTAGGGTTGGTAAGATAAGGGATTTAAAACCCTCAGAGATTCTGGATCAGTTTCTTGAGGTAGAGCGTCTTATTTCCTCCCGCATTACCAACGTTGTGTTTATGGGTATGGGAGAGCCTCTTGATAACCTTGAGAACGTTGTAAGGGCATTAAAGGTACTTACCCATCCAAACTTTATAGGTTTGTCACCTAAGAAGGTAACGGTTTCAACCTCCGGGTTGGTTCCTAGGATACGGGAACTCGGTGAGCGTATATCTGTAAACCTCTCCATTTCCCTTAATGCACCAAGAGATGATCTTAGAAGTAAGATTATGCCTGTAAATAGAAGGTTCCCTATAAAGGAGCTAATTGAGGAGGCAAGAAGGTTCCCCCTGCCAAACAGGAAGGTGCTTACCTTTGAATACGTGCTTATAAAGGATGTAAACGATTCCGACAGGGATGCAAGAGAGTTAGGTGAGCTCCTCAAAGGGGTAAGATGCAAGGTTAATCTTATACCCTTTAATGAGGCTCCTCCCCTTCCTTACAGGACTCCCAGTGAGGAGAGGGTTCTAGCTTTTCAGAGGATACTTGTATCTTACGGACTTAACGTAAGGATAAGAAAGAACCGGGGACGTGATATACTTGGAGCATGTGGACAGCTTGCTGCCGGTTATGGATTTAGGGAATCAAAGTTAATTAGAGCCGTATAAAAACCATGAAAGGTTCTGAGATAAGACAGTTGTTTCTTAAGTATTTTGAGGATAGGGGACATACGGTAGTTAAAAGCTCCTCTTTGATCCCCAAGAACGACCCGACACTTCTTTTTACAAATGCCGGGATGGTTCAGTTTAAGGACGTCTTTTTGGGTAGGGAAAAGCGCCCTTACAAAAGGGCTACGTCCTGTCAGAAGTGTCTTCGTGCAGGTGGAAAACACAATGACCTTGAGAACGTGGGTTACACGGCAAGACATCATACGTTCTTTGAGATGCTGGGCAACTTTTCTTTTGGAGATTACTTTAAGCGCGAAGCTATCGGGTTTGCCTGGGAGCTTATGACCGAGTTTTTTAAACTCTCCCCCGATAGGCTCTGGGTTACCGTGTTTAAGGACGATGAAGAGGCCTTTCGTATATGGAATAGAGAAATTGGGCTTTCCTCAAGTCGTATAGTTCGTATGGGGGAGAAGGATAATTTCTGGTCAATGGGGGATACAGGTCCCTGTGGTCCATGCTCTGAGATTGTAATTGATCAGGGAGAGGAGTTTGGATGTGGAAGACCATCTTGTGCAGTTGGCTGTGACTGTGACAGGTACCTTGAGCTCTGGAACCTCGTCTTTATGCAGTTTGATCGTGACTCATCGGGGAACCTAAAGCCCCTTCCTAACCCCAGCATAGATACTGGAATGGGTCTTGAGAGAATAGCTGCTGTTCTTCAGGGGGTGAGGAGCAATTATGAGACTGATCTCCTTAGGGGGATAATTACCGGTGTTGAGGAGCTTTCAGAGAGAAAATACGGGGAAGACCCAAGGGTTGATATCTCTATGAGGGTAATTGCAGACCACTCACGTGCGGTTACCTTCTTGGTATCCGATGGAGTTTTTCCGTCCAATGAGGGACGTGGGTATGTCTTAAGAAGAATACTCAGACGTGCAGTCCGTCATGCAAGGCTCCTTGATATAAGGAATCCGTGTGTTTTTAAGCTTGCCTTTGTTGTAAAAGACATAATGAAAGACGCATACCCCGAACTTGAAGAACGAATTGACTTTGTGGCTGAGGTTATAAAAAACGAGGAGGAGAGGTTCTTTGAAACCATAGATAGAGGGCTTGAGCTTTTAAACCTGGAAATGAAAAAACACGAAAACGCAAAGGTACTTCCAGGAGAGGTTGTGTTTAGGTTATACGATACATACGGCTTTCCTCTTGATTTAACAGAAGATATAAGCAGGGAAAGTGGCTTCAGGCTCGATTACGAAGGTTTTGAGAGGGAGATGCAAAAGCAGAGAGAACGCTCAAGGCAGGCGTGGAAGGGCTCTGGTGAGGAAGAGCTACCCTTGTACAAGGAGTTTGTATCAGGTGGTTTAAGTGTTGAGTTTACGGGATATGACAGAACAAGAGATACTGGAAGAATTACAGCGATAATTAAGGACGGAATGCTTGTTGATAGTGCCTCTGAGGGAGACAGGGTAGAGATTATAACAGATAGAACCCCTTTCTACGGTGAGTCTGGTGGACAGGTTGGGGACAGAGGGGTTATAGAAGCAGAGGGTGGTATTGCAGAGGTAGTTGATACCAAAAAGCCACTTCTAAACCTGATAGTTCACCAGGCGGTTGTAAAAAAGGGAACACTCTGGGTGGGTGACAGGGTAGAGCTAAGGGTTGATGAGAAACACAGGTATGGTGCAAGAACCCACCACACGGCAACCCATATGCTTCATGCGGTTTTAAGAGAGGTACTTGGAACACATGTAAGGCAGGCGGGTTCCCTTGTTGCTCCGGGTAAGTTAAGGTTTGATTTCACCCATTTTTCCTCTCTTGAGGACAAGGACATAAGAAGAATAGAGGACATTGTAAACGAGAGGATAAGATGGGATGACAGGGTTATAACACAGACGGATGTCCCCTATGAGGAGGCAATAAGAAGCGGTGCTATTGCTATATTTGAGGAGAAGTACGGGGATAGGGTAAGGGTTGTAAGCATAGGTGAGTACAGCAAAGAGCTCTGTGGCGGTACGCATCTTCATACAACGGGAGAGTTAGGGTTGTTTAAGATCATAACGGAGACTTCTTCCTCTGCCGGGGTAAGAAGGATTGAGGCTGTTGCTGGTGAACCTGCATGGAGGTTTATAAGAAACCAGGAGGAGACCATTTCTGAAGCATCAAGGATTCTTAAAGTTCCTCAGTCGGATTTAATCTCCAGATTAAAGAAGATGGTTGAAGAGAATGAAAGGCTGAGAAAAGAGCTAGACTCTTTTAGAGCCAGGATGCTAAGCGAGAGGGCAAAGGCTCTTTTAGGTAACGTAAGGGAGATAAAGGGTATAAAAGTCCTTTCCGCTCGTATCTCTGGGGTTGGACCTGAGGAGCTAAGAAAGATTTGGGATGACATAAGGGATAAGCTAAGCCCGGGGCTTGCCGTTCTTGGAAGTGGAAGTGACAGTAAGGCATATCTTCTCGTTGGGGTTACAAAGGAGTTAAGCTCAAGATTCCATGCGGGTAATATAGTTAAGGAACTTGCACCTTTAATAGGTGGAGGTGGCGGTGGAAGAGCTGATATGGCTCAGGCAGGTGGAAACAATCCTGAAAGGATAGAAGAGGCTTTGCAAAAGGTATTTGAGATTGTAGAGAGGTCTTAAGAAGGCTCGCTTATACCTTCTTTCTCTAGGATGTCTCTTATCTTTTTAAGTGCTGCACTTTCAATCTGTCTTACCCGTTCTCTGGATAGGTTAAGCTTTTGCCCGAGTTCCTCAAGGGTTAACGGTTTTTCCCTAAGGATTCTATTTTCTATTATAAATCTTTCCCTGTCCTTAAGGGATCTAAGTGCAACTTGAAGCCCTTTCTTTAGCTTCTCCTCTTCTTCAACCTTTGTGATTACCTCTTCCTGATTAGAGGTTTCATCGACGAGGAAATCAAGATGGGTTGTTTCCCCTTCTTCGTTGACCTCTGTATCAAGCGATAGGTCTTTTCCACCCATTCTCTGATCCATCTCTATAACGCTTTCATCCGATACCCCAAGTTCCTCTGCAAGGTTTTTGTAAGCTTCGGGATCCAGGGTCTCTTCCATCATCTCCATCTTCTGCTTTGTTGAGCGTAGCTTGTAGAAGAGCTTTCTTTGAGCCTGTGTTGTTCCTATCTTAACTAGGCTCCATGTTCTTATTATGTAGTTCTGTATGTAGGCTCTTATCCACCAGACGGCATAGGATATAAGGCGGTATCCCTTTGTGGGGTCAAACCTCTTTACAGCCTGCATAAGCCCAATATTGCCTTCCTGAATAAGGTCCATTATGTTAAGCCCATATCCCTTATACTCGTTGGCTATCTTTACCACGAATCTTAGGTTTGATACTACAAGCTTTCTTGCAGCCTCCAGGTCTCCGTACTTCTTGTATCTCATAGCAAGTTCGTACTCTTCTTCTCTGCTGAGAATAGGGTAGTTACTTATCTCGGCAAGATACCTCTCTATAGAGTCTGTAAGCGCTGGAAGGGATGCACCAAGCTGTTTTTCCTCTTCTTTTATTTCTTCCCCTTCCTGTTGAGCCTCTATTTCCAATTCTTTTGTATCTATTTCATCCATATCAGGAGTTCTTAAGTCTTTGGTTTTAGTTTATTTTACAACATTTTGCATTGCAAAAAAAGAAGGGTTTTTCTCTTTATCTTTTGATATATTATAATTAGATGAAAAAAAGAACAAAAACGGAGGTTAGAATAAGAAATATTTTAAGTGATATTTTGCTAACCTCTATTAAAGAACCTCTGTCTTACTCTATTTTGCATTCTCTTAAGGTTATCTGTGAGCGTAATTTATGTACAGGTAAGGTAGATGTAAGGGATATCCAAAGATGTATAGACTGGGAAAGTGTGTCTAGGGATAGCTGCTTTCTCTCTCTATTCTGTGTATCTCCGGAAGGTATGGTTGAGCTCAGAGAAGAGTTTAAGGGTTATGGTTCGTATATATGTAGTAGGGTTAAATCTTACTGGAGGTTTCTATCAAAGGAGCTCCAAACGAATAAGGAGTTTTCAGGTGATGAGTTAAAAAAGGGTATTTTGCTTTTTAACAGCGGTTTTTACTTTGAGTGTCATGAGTTTTTAGAGGATTTATGGAAAAGGTCAGAGGGAAGGGAAAAGGAGTTTTTAAAGGGATTAATTCATGCATGCGTTGCCTTTTACCATCTGGAATACGAAAACCAAAAAGGGGCACTGGGTTACCTCAAAAGAAGCTATAACAACTTAAAAGGGTTTATACCAGTGTTTTGGGGAATAGACGTTAAGGATTTTACCAGAGGGCTTTTAAGCTGTGTAGAAGTTCTTAAGGGTTCTTCTAAGGCAAAAGAACAGTTGGTAGTACCTAAGTTAAAGGTGTTTTCTTAGGAAATATCTCAAGTTACTTGACTCCTCCTTAGGTTCAATTTAAATTTAATGTATCCTATTTTACAACCACGAGTTCCGGCGTAGCTCAGCAGGCAGAGCGAGTGGCTGTTAACCACTGGGTCGGGGGTTCGAATCCCTCCGCCGGAGCCAATTATTTCAAGGACTTACAACACACACCTGATTTTAACTCCCTTGGTTGTCAGTTGATTTGTCAGTAAGCGAATCGGAAAAATCCCCTTTTGCTAGCATTTCAACGGCTTCTACAAGGGAATTCTCCGGGTGGGCATAACGCATGGTAGTTTTTAAATCAGCATGGCCTAAAATCTTACTTATAGCTGTGATATTTGCTCCAGCTTCAACCATCCTGGTTGCTGCAGTGTGTCTTAAATCGTGAAAACGCAAACCTGTTATACCAGCTCTTTTACAAGCCATACCAAAGCATCTCTTAAGTGCATTTGGATTATTGGGGCTGTAGGGTTTTCCTTTAGGAGTAAGAAAAACGCAATCACTAAAACCAGTCTTTAGTTTCTGCTCAAAAAGAATCTTCCTTAATTTATTACTTATAGGAATTTTTCTTATCTTCTTGCTTTTAGCCACTGCTTGGTGAATCGTGATAGTGTTATTCTTAAAATCTACATCCTTCCATTGCAAGGTAAGAATCTCTGTGTTTTTTTTACATCCTTGTACAAAGAGCCGTCTAAATGATCTGCTTGCCAAATAAGAAAACTGCCTTAAAACCTAAAGTTCCCAATTAAAAGTAGCCAGTTTTACCATTAACCTTATATCTTATATACCGATAGGCAGTCTTTTCCCATCCTTACTCTTTATCGACCTTTTAAGCAGACACATCTCTTTACCCCAATTTTGTTTAAGGGAATGCCAAAACTTCTCTGGCATATATCTAGCATATATGATATAGAGTAAATTCCTATTTACACAAGAGCAGTTTTTTTTCTATAATGGTAATGAGGTGAATAACTCTGGAGGTATTAAAGATGAGTATGAGGGCAAATGTTTTTAAAGGGGTAAATAAGATAGGGCTTGAGGATAGGCCTATTCCCAAAGCTGGTCCTGGTGAAGCGGTTATAAAAGTTACGCTTACAACCATATGTGCTACTGATGTTCACATAATGAAGGGTGAATATCCTGTGGAGGTTGGCAGGATTATAGGGCATGAACCAATTGGTGTGATACATGAACTTGGTGAGGGTGTTAGTGGATACAGTGTAGGGCAGAGGGTTGCGGTTAATGCTATTACTCCCTGTGGTCAGTGTAACTACTGTTTGAGTGCAAATTGGGCCCAGTGTGGTGGTTTTTTAGGTGGATGGAAGATGGGGAATACGATTGACGGTTGCCAGGCTGATTATGTAAAGATTCCAAATGCTCAGGCGAATTTAACCCCGATACCTGATGATCTTACTGATGAGGATGTGCTTTTTACAACCGATATTTTTTCTACAGGACTTTCTGGTGCTGAGAGTGCGGACATCCAGGTTGGGGATATTGTAGCTGTATTTGGTCAGGGGCCGATTGGGTTATGTGCCACTGCAGGGGCAAAGCTTAAAGGTGCTTCCTTAATTATAACCGTTGATACTGTTTCTTCGAGGATGGATATGTCAAGGAAGATGGGTGCTGATATTGTTATTGATTTTAAGAAGGTGGATCCGGTTAAAGAGATAATGAAGATTACAGATGGCAGGGGGGTGGATGTTGCAATTGAGGCAATAGGGCTTCAGGAGAGTTTTGAGAACTGTGTTAAAGTAACAAGGGTTGGTGGAACGATATCCAGTTTAGGGGTGTATCCTGCTCAGTTAGGAAGTATAGGGGTTCCTCTTCAGGAGTTTGGTTATGGTATAGCGGATAAAAAAATAGTATCTACTCTCTGTCCTGGTGGTAAAGAGAGGATGAGGAGGCTTATCAGTCTTATAAAGAATGAGAGGGTAAACCTTAAGCAGTTAATCACCCATAGATTCTCTCTGGATGAGATAGAGGAAGCTTACAGGATATTCTCCAATCAACTAGACGGTGTTATTAAAGTGGCTATAAAGCCTTAAAGTTTGGATTGTTATTATAAATTCTGTTATCTCAAACAGAAACGCTGTTAAACTCAGTTTTTTTGCAGTTGTAAGCCTTGTATCCAGAAGCACGTTCCGAGAATTGATAATTAGAGAGATTCTTATCCCATGTTAACCAACATAGTAGGTTGTTTCTCCGTTGCAAATTCCCTTCAACACCTCAGTCGTGGGTTTATTGCTGCTTACCCAGGATAACTTCCACCCTTCGGTTCCGGGCACGGTTCTCATCGGTGTCATTAGAAACTATAGGGCGCGTTTCCCCAAATCCCTTGGGTTCAAGCCGCTTTGGGTCCACACCCAAGCGTGCAAGAGCAAGTGCTACAACGTGAGCCCGTAGCTCTGAGAGCACAAGGTTAAACTGCTCTGATCCAACATCATCTGTATGCCCCCAGACGTGTACAGGACCCTCATTCAGGTTTGCAAGGTGAGCAACCTTTTCTAACGTAGTTTTGGCCTCGGGCTTAAGAGTCCACTTGCCGAAGTCAAACAGAATGGATTCCGATAGGGTAATCTTAAGTCCCTCTTTCGTTTCTTCCGCACCGAGTTCCCGTATCAGGTCACGCTCTGCCTGAGGGGTGGCTTCGGTTGTACTGTATGTGGCAATTCGGATGCCACGCACCAGCACAGGTGCTTCTGCAAAGGGTTTTGGGTCTGACACTACTCGTCTGAAATAAAGTGTAAGTATGCGAGGAGATTTTTCCGGTCGGAAGGGTTTGTGGCCAACACGCTGGCCATCTACAAAGAATCGTACCTGTCCACGGCGTACCTGCACGGCAATTTGATGATCCTGTCCGTGAGGAATTACACGGCTAAAATCCCAGCGACCTTCAATATTACCAGCTACTTTATCTTTAGCACCAAATACTGAAGGATCTCCTACCCCAATGATGCCTGCAATAATCTGCATGTCGCCAGCAGCATATGCATCACCACGTTCAAGTCTGGAGAGCACGTCTTCAGGATGAAGGGCAAACCGTACCATGGGTCTGCCAGCTTCAAAGCTATGTACGGTTAGCTCTAGAGAGAATTCTTCAGGTAAGGGATTCTGAAGTAAAAGGTAGAGTGTTGTTCCGTGTTCTAGAGGACGTATCCACATGCGATCATTGAAGCGTGCGCATTCGTAGCCCCCACTTACTATCTTCCATTCAGGAAGAAACTCTCCTACCGGACAACGGTCAAGGGCATCCTGATAGATGAGTTTGTCACCGGGCTCAAAACGATACCGCTCAGCACTACCTTCTATCTGGGCACCAGCCCAGACGGGGAAAAAAAGGATAGCAAGAAACAGTACAAAAGCTCGCAACATCTTGGCCTCCTTTTCTCCCTGGAATAGAACAAAAGTTTTAAGCCTTGATTTTGACATATTATAAAAATTAATCCGGGAAGTGCCAAGATGGTATGAAAGGAATTTACTTTGAAAAATCCTGCACGAACCTTTTTTCTCTAACGCTAACCGAGCAACTCCAGCTCCAAACCTAACTCCGACAGAGGTAACAATTGTTGTTCAATAGCTTCTAACTCTTGTTATAAATAGCTTATTCCATTACTTCAGCAGCTTGTAGCTCTTGTCTGTTAACCATAGTGATTGAATACACCCACGGTCAACCGGATCGTGGGTGTTATCGGAAATACCCTTGAATGTATATTTACCTTCCCTGATTGAATTGTAGTACAGGTATTCATTTCATATTGGTGGAGATACTTATGTAGTCCACCACATGGCGTTTTCAATAACATCGTTTTCCTTTTCGTCTAGGGTTTCTATTAATTTCTCTGTAAGTTCCTCACCAATTAACCAAGAGAAATCCTGTATCTGTTTTTTTAGGTACTGAATTTCGTTTAGGGTTTCACCTAGGCTCAAAATCCCTTTTTTCCTTTCCATGGTTTTTCTCCTCCTTTGTGTATCTGTATTTATACTGACCCAAAAAGATTAATCTAGTTTGAAAAACCGGTTATTCTCCGGTTAGTTCTTTGTGTTTTGTGATTATTGCAACAGGTATGCCAAAAGAGATATTTCAAATAATTATGGTTGTTTGTATCCTGAATCGCTTTGCTACTGTGTGTATATACACTGTTTAAACTGTGTAATTGGTAATAGTTTTTCTTTTGCAAATAGGAAAGCTTGTTTTCTAAAGACTCTTGCATAATTCGCAAAGGCTTTAAAGCGATTTAGCTTCATTGGTCCTGTGTATTTCCTTTCTTTCCTTGTTGTAGATATGAACCACACACCATGTTTCTTCTGTAAGGGCAGTTGCAATGAACCTGCGGTGGCACCTAAACCACAGAAGCTCAGCACACATAACGGCTGTAGTGCTTTTTCTTGAAATCTCTATAAGTGTTTTAAATCCCTCCTGGAAGTCTTTTGTCTTTATGTACTCTTCGTAACCACCTTTTCTGAATCCCCCGAGTTTCTCAATCCAAACGTAACGAATGCCGTTTGCAGGAAGTTTTTCTTCAAGGACTTTCTTACTAAAGTGTGGATTGCGCACTGATTTTGGGAAGCGTCTTATATCAACCAGTGTTTCTATTTGGTAGTGTTTTAAGATTTCTAGGAACTCATCTATACTTCGGGTGGAGTGTCCTATGGTAAATATCTGCTTTTTTTTAGTTTTAGAATGGAAAGGCAAAATACCTCACCTAATGTCTTGTTAGTAAGCTCAACTCGGGTAGAATTATTCCAGCTTCTACTGGTATGGTAAAAACCATACCTCCTGGGGAGTTTCCCTGAGAAACCTGGTCCCTCCACTAACTGAGTAATCTCAGGGAACTCCCTCCATTAAAGGCGGTTAATGGCTTCCCAAAATTATCACAAATAGATTTTGTTTGCAAGATAAGAAAACACTGTATAGCTTTAAGTAGAGATTAGGGAAAGGAGGAGTTTAAGATGCTATTTGGAATTTCGATCTTTCCAACTGAGTATGCCATGCATCCCGCCAAGCTGGCGCAAGCTGCTGAGGAGCGCGGTTTTGAATCTATCTGGGTACCTGAGCATACCCATATTCCTGTTAGCCGTCGTAGCCCGTGGCCTGGTGGCAGGGATTTACCAAAAGAGTACTGGCATACCTATGACCCTTTTATAGCCCTTACCGCTGCAGCAATGGCTACAAGTAAGCTTAAAGTTGCAACTGGTATATGTCTTGTGGTTGAGCGTGATCCCATAATCACGGCAAAAGAGGTTGCCAGTCTGGATCAGCTCTCGGGAGGACGTTTTATCTTTGGAATAGGTGGAGGCTGGAATGCAGAGGAGATGGAAAATCATGGCACAGATTTTAAGAAAAGGTGGAAGGTGTTAAGGGAGCGGATACTTGCAATGAAGGAAATCTGGGCTAACGATGAGGCAGAGTTTCACGGTGAGTTTGTTAACTTCGATAAAATCTGGTCTTACCCAAAACCGCTTCAGAAACCCCATCCTCCAATTCTTATGGGAAGTGGTTATGGGCTAAAGGCTTTCGACCGCATTGTTGAGTTCTGTGATGGTTGGTTACCAACCGGTATAGAGCCTTCTGTTCTGGCTGAGAAGATATCGCTACTGCGTCAGCGTGCGGAAGCTGCAGGTCGTGATCCAGGCACGATATCCGTTACATCAATCTACTATTTTTACGATTCCAATCCGGATCAAAGGGATATTGAGGAGCTGGAAAAGGCAGGGGTTGAACGGGTTGTCTTTGGTCTTCCTTCAGCTAAAGAGAGCGTTTTACTTCCCTTACTTGACAGGTATGCTTCACTTATCAGGTAACCTGTTTAGGTAAGTGTGTTTTCAAATACGAGAAGGTAGTGATAAGGGTATGTATTTAAGTCAGATAAGTGCCTAAAACCCATTCGGATAAGGAGATTCAGGGCTTTTTCCTTTGGTATTCGTTTTTCCAGTGGAGGACCGGCAGGTGATGGCACTGGCTGCCAGTCTATCAGTATAATCCTGCCTCCAGGTTTCGTTATCCTTCTTACCTCCTCTAAGAAGGCTTCTGGATTTACCAGTTCGTGGAGTAGATTTGCAAGAAGGGATACATCAACCTCTTCACTGGCCAGTGGGATTTTTTCCTCGGTGCACAAAACGTATTCTATGTTCTTTAATCCCATGGACTCTGCTCTGTATTTACATAGATCAAGCATTCTTTCATCATAGTCTATTGCATACACCTTTTTTACCCTATCAGCAAGGGGCAGGGTAAAGTATCCTGGGCCACAACCCAGATCAGCCCAGACTTCTTCTTTAGTGGGGTTTGTGGCATTTAGAAGTTCTTTTGGATTCTGCCATGTTTCTCTCTCCGGGCTAACAAGGCGTTGCCACTCTTCAGCTGGAAACTTAAAAACCATGGTAATATTTTACCTCATTCTTTCTGGCTCAAAAAATCACTATCTTACAAGCTTGTAATAAAATAATTTTTAATTTAATTAATTTAGTTATTGACAAATGTATTAGAATATTATAAAATATAAGAACTTAATGTTAAGAAGGAGGGATGTAAATGGCTGCCAAGCTAATATCCGATGAGATTCCAAAGCCCGAAGAGGTAAAACCTCTTAATGCCCTTGAGGCTATAGGGCTTAGGAGGTCAATAAGGTGGTATGAGCCAAATAAGCCTGTAGAGAAGTGGAAGATTCAGGCTATGCTTGAGGCTGCTAGAATGGCTCCGACAGCCGGTAACTACAATGGAACAAGGGCTATAGTTTGTTACAGGGACGAAGACCCCGATATCTGGGAGTATATATCTGACTGGAGTCAGATTACAACCCAAATGGCTCCTGTTCTTATTTTCTGGTGTTACGATATGGCTGCTTATGATACCCAGGGGCAGCAGTTGCACGACCTTATGAGGACCGGTGCGCTTGATAAGGCACACGGATGGGATTACGACAGGGTTGCAAAGATGTTTCCCTTACCAGCACTTCTTCCAGATATGATCCTTCACAGGATTGCGGCTATAGATTTGGGTAAAGCCATAGAGAACGCAATTATAACTGCGGTATCTCTTGGCCTTGGAACCTGCTTAAACGGAGCAAGTGGAGGAGCTAGAAGAAACGTTAAGAAGTACTTTAACCTCCCTGATACCTACGTTTTTTGCTGGATGCTTACGGTTGGATATCCAGCAGAAAGCATAGATGGAGGGGGTGCAAGAGGAAGACCTCCATTTGAGACGATGTTCTTTGAGAGGAAGGTCGGTAATCCCTTCCAAAGGGATGAGCGTGTTGTTGAGCTTCTTAAGCAGTTAAAGCTTATACAGCCTCAAGGACCGCTTCCAGGAAGACTGGAGGAGATTAACAGGTTAACAAAGAGGTTTGGCCTGGGAGATGAATGGCTTACCGACTGGGAGCTTGGTCCATCTCAGCTAAACGACTTAAGGGTTTTGAAGGACACAAGACCAAAGCTTCTTTCAAAAGAGGAGCTGGAGCGCAGGATCGCGGATGTAAAGGACGTTACGGTAGAGTATCAGCTCAAGCCCACCGTAAAGAGAGAGGAGTTGGATAGGTACAGGAAGGAAAGAGGAATAAGCCCAGAAGATTAAAAAAGGAGGTAGAAGATATGCCAAGTATAACAATAGAACTTCCGGATCGTATATTTGAAATTGTTAAGCAGAGGGCCGAGGATCTAAAAACAACACCTGAAGCCTATATAGTTACGAATTTAAATCTCCTTTTTGGTCCCTGTATATATGACAGGTCAAAGTGGCTTAAGAACATGCCAAATCCAGATGATTACTCGGTTCCCTGGGGATAGGATAACAAAGGTTTCCTAATAAGGGGAGAAAGAGCTTGCTTTCACCCTCCGAACATTTCCGTCCTCCGGAAATGAGGCAACTCCCGTATGGGGGTTGCCTTGTTCCTACATATGCTGCTATCCAGGAGATTCTTATATGAGGGCAGGAGAGTTATTGGTTAAGTGTTTAGAGAATGAGGGGGTTAGGTATGTATTTGGGTTACCTGGGGAGGAGAATTTAGATGTTATGGATGCTTTATTGGATTCTAGTATAAGGTTTAT